>Ga0207640_10000033_pt1 | contig 115787 bp, 91 predicted proteins | sample KBSCornC42_FD_184300 | JGI IMG/M metagenome (GOLD analysis project Ga0207640, IMG submission 184300) | Corn rhizosphere microbial communities from Kellogg Biological Station, Michigan, USA - KBS Corn C4-2 (SPAdes) (version 2) | ecosystem: Host-associated > Plants > Roots > Rhizosphere > Soil ... | reverse complement strand
GAGCGCAAAACAACGCAACAGATGCCGAAACCTGGCCTCATTTATTTTAGAAAACCGAAAATAACGATTTAACCGCGCCATCACTGCACTTTAGCGCCATCCAGCCCTCCTTTGCTTCCTAAGCCCCACGCAGATTCCCTTCGGGAATGACAAACAAAGAGGGGCGGAATCGAAACGCAGATTCCCTATGGGAATGACAACAATTCCTGCATAGCAGAGACTGAATCAGAGTTTTCTTAGCGCACCGAGAGTGTGTCGAGCAGGGTGAAGAACTCCGGGAAGGAGATAGCTGCGGCTTCGGCTCCGTGGATTTCGGTGTCGCCGGTGGCGCGCAGCGCGGCGATGGAGAACGCCATTGCGATGCGGTGGTCGGTGCCCGAGTCGATGAGCGCGCCGTGCAAGGACTGGCCGCCGGGGACGGAGAGGCCATCTTCAAATTCGGTGACTTCGGCTCCCATGGCGCGCAGGTTTTTGACGACGAGGGCGATGCGGTCCGACTCTTTGACGCGCAGTTCTTTTGCGTCGCGGATGGTGATGCCGTCGCGGGTGTAAGGGCCGATGGCGGCGAGGACAGGAAGCTCGTCGATGACCTGCGCGGAGAGTGCGCCGGCGATCTCGATGCCTTTGGGGCCGTCGGCGGGTGCGTTGACCTGGATGGTGCCGACCATCTCGCCGTGCTGCTCTTCGACGTGCAGGACTTTGATCTTTCCACCGAGCGCCGCGATGATGTCGAGCAGGGAAGAGCGCGTCGGGTTCATGCCCACGGCGTCGAGGACGAGGTTCGCATCTGGAAACAGCAGCGCGGCGCAGAGGAAGAATGCTGCCGAGGAGAGGTCGCCGGGAACGGTGGCGTCGATGGCTTTGAGCGTCTGGCCGCCGGGAATGCTGAGTTTGGTGCCTTCGCGCAGGAGCGTGGCCCCGAAGGCGCGGAGGGCGTGTTCGGAGTGGTCGCGCGTGCGGACGGATTCGGTGAGGCTGGTGGTGCCTTCGGCCTGAAGGCCGGCGAAGAGGATGGCGGTCTTGACCTGCGCGCTGGGGATGGGCGTATCGAAGTGGATGGCCGTGAGCGGGCCGCCGTAGATGGTGATGGGGGCGTGGCCGTCGATGAGGTCGAGCTTCGCGCCCATCTGCATGAGCGGTTTACGGATGCGCTCCATGGGCCGCAGCGTGAGCGAGTGATCGCCGATGAGGGTGTAGATGTGCGCGTGCGGCGCGACCAGGCCGGAGAGCATCCGCATGGTCGAGCCGGAATTGCCGCAGTCGAGCGACTTGGCGGGTTGACCGAAGGAGCCTGCCGTGCCGGTGATTTCAATCGTCTTTTCGTCCTTGCGGACTACTTTTGCGCCGAGCGTCTCCATGCAGGCGAGCGAGGAGTGCGGGTCCGCGCCGGTGGAGAAGTTGGAGAGGCGCGTCGTGCCCTCGGCCACGCCGCCGAGCATGGCGTAGCGGTGCGAGATGGATTTGTCTCCGGGCAGGGTGACGGATCCCTGGATGGAGCGGGCGGGACGGATGGTTTGAGTAGACATTCGCTTTCTAGTGTAGCCAATTGCGGCCAGATGTTGCGGCCAAATTCCTGGCGCTTCGTATTCCTGACGCTTGTGGTGTGCGTCTGGTAGACTTCGTGCGCGGACGAAAGAGAAACGTGCCGGGTGGGCATTTTTTACGCCGCAATGGGGCCTCAGACGATAACCAGTTGAACAGGAGATTTCCGATGAAGCTATTTAAGAGTGTGGTTTTGAGTGCAGTGGTCGCGGTGTCTGCAACGCCGTTGTTCGCCGACTTCAGTTACACGGAGACGACGCAGATGACCGGCGGGTCGCTGATGGGCGTGATGAAGATGGCCGGTCACTTCAGCAGGCAGGCGCGCGAGGCCGGTGAGCCGATGGTGACGACGGTGACGGTGAAGGGCAATCGCATGTCGCGCGTCAGCCCGGCCAGTACGCAGATTATTGACCTCGACGCAGAGACGATTACGAACATCGACATGCAGAAGCGCGAGTACACCGTGATGACCTTCCAGCAGATGAAGCAGCAGATCGAGGCTGCCGAGGCCAAGGCTGCGGCCGAGCAGAAGAAGGCCCCGGCCGAGCAGCAACAGCCCTCGAACACGAAGGTGGACTTTGTGGTGCATGTGCGGAACACGGGGCAGTCGAAGGAGGTTTCGGGACTGAGCACTAGCGAGTCGATCATGACGATGAACATGAACGCGACGGACACGTCTTCGGGACAGACCGGCTCGATGGCGTTCACCAACGATATGTGGATGGCGCCGGAGGTCCCGGGTTACGACGAGGTGAAGGAGTTCTACCAGAAGTTTGCGCAGAAGATGGGTACGGTTTTCAGCACGAGCACGATCAACCCCGCGATGCTGGCGCAGTATAAGGGCGCGAGCCAGGGGTTGCGCGATATGTCGGAGGAGATGTCGAAGCTGAAAGGCACGCCGATCCTGCAGGTGATGCGGATGGGCACGACGGCGAACGGGCAGACGATTCCGGCGGCTTCGGAGGCCCCGTTGCCGCAGAGTCAGTCGCCGAGCGCGGGCGATGTGGCGAAGGAGTCGGCAGCGGATTCGATTGCCGGCAAGCTTGGCGGACTGGGCGGCTTCGGCGGATTCGGACACAAGAAGCAGCAGCCCAAGCAGGAGCCTGCTCCGGCCAGCTCGGGCTCGGGCGCGCAGCCTGCCTACGCTGTGCTGATGGAGACCAATACGCAGATGGGGAACTTCTCGCGCACGGCCAGCGATGCGAGCTTTGCGATTCCGGCAGGGTTTAAGCAGGTGCCGGTGAGGGGTGTGAATTAATGTCCGGTGCGGGGCAATGCGAAACGCAGATTCCCTTCGGGAATGACAACAAAGTGGGAACCTGAAGTTCGGGAATGACAACAAAAGTGGGGACCTGAAGTTCGGGAATGACAACAACAAAGTGGGAGCCTAAAGGGCGCGGAGAATGACGAGGGTCTCGTCGTCGAAGTGCTCGGTGCCGGATTGGAAGTCGCTGACGGCGTTCAGCAAGGCTTCGACCGCTGAGGCGGCAGTGGGGTTTGGCAGCGCCTGGAGCACCTGCTCCAGACGCTCGCTGCCGAACATCGCGTGCTCGGCGTTTTCGGCATCGACGATGCCGTCGGAGAAGAAAACGATCAGGTCGCCGGGCTGGGTGGAGAGGGTGAACTCCTCGTAGGCGGCGTCGGGAAAGAGACCCAGCGGGAAGCCTTCCGCATTGATGGTCCGTACACGCGGCCACCCGGCGACGGCAGGGTTTGCTGAGACGAACAGCGGCTGCACCGAGCCTGCATTGGCAATCTGGAGCGTGCCGTTTTCGTCGTCCCATACGGCGATGAGCATGGTGACGTACTGCGCGTCGAGTTTGCGCTCGAGCAACTGGTCGTTGAGCGCGGCGAGCAGTTCGGCAGGCGAGAGATGCTGCGGCGCGAGCGAGCGCAGGATACCGCTGACCAGTGCGGCGTAAAGCGCGGCGGGCGCTGCCTTGCCGCTGACATCGCCAATGGCCAGCGCGATGCGGCCGGGGCCGTAGTTGAGGAAGTCGTAGAGGTCGCCGCCGATGGAGCGGGCGGCCATGAACTGCGCGGCGATCTCGGCGTGCTCCAGTTTGGGCGGACGGCGCGGCATCAAACGAAGCTGCACCTTGCGCGCCATCTCCAGATCATTTTCCAGACGCTGCTCTTCTTCGGAGATGCGCTGGTAGAGCCGCGCGTTGGCGATGGAGATGGCCACCTGTGCGGCCAGCGTGGAGAGCGTGCGCTGGTGGTCTTCGTTGTAGTAGTTGACGCGCGTGTGTTCGAGGTCGAGCACGCCGATGACCTCGCCTTTGTAGATGAGCGGCGCGGCCAGCTCGGAGCGCGTCTCCGGATTGGCCGAGATGTAGCGCGGGTCTTTGCGCGTATCGGGCGAGAGCACCGGTTCACGCTGCTGAGCGGCGAGGCCGATGATGCCCTGGCCTGGAGGAATGACGCGGTCGAGCGTGATGCGTTCGCCGTAGCGCGAGCTGAAGCGGTGCTCGAACTGCCCGGTGCGCTCGTTCCACAGCAGGATCGAGAACATCTGAAAGTCGATGACGCGCTTGAGCAGCAGGCCGATGCGTTCGAGCAGGTCGTCGAGATCGAGGATGCTGGTGATCTCGCGTGAGATCTCGTTGAGCACGGCCAGCGTCTGGGCCTGGCGCGAGACGCGCGTGTATAGGCGCGCGTTTTCGATAGCAACGGCCATGCGCGAGGCGACCAGCTCGATGAGCCGCTGATGCTCGAGCGTGAAGTAGCCGACGGTCTCGGACTCAATATCGAGCACGCCGATGACTTTGTTTTTGACGATGAGCGGAACGGCAAGCTCGGAGCGCACGTTGGGGTTGACGTCGATGTAGTGCTCCGCCTTGGTCACGTCTTCGACCAGCACGGATTGGCGCAGCAGCGCGGCCTGGCCGACGATGCCGCGGCCGAGTTTGATGCGCATTCGCTCGACCTCGGGCGTGTGGCCGACCTGAAAACGCATCCTGAGGTCCTGCGCGCGCTCGTTGATGAGCAGGATGGCGAAGATGCGGTAGTCGATGACGGCGCGGACAAGGTCGGCGACGCGATGCATCAGCGTGTTCAGGTCGAGCGTGGTGTTGAGCGCGTCGGCAAGTGAACGCAGGAAGTCGACTTGGAGCGGCTCGACGCGGATTTTGGGGTCGGCGGCGTGGGGATGGAACAGCGCCTTGGACGCGGTGGGGCGGTAGTCGCCTTCGAACGGCTCGCTGGGCGCGGGCGCGCCGGTCTCGTCCGGTTTGGAACTGCGAGGTTTGATGGGAGATGACATGCCGCGTTCGGATGATATTACCGGGTGCGTTGGTGGTTTGTGGAGTGCTTCCCTGGTGCGAAAGGCTGCGTCAGCCCTGATGGCCGGCAAGTTCGGAGACGATCCGAACGCTGGCGCTTGCGCCGATGCGCGAGGCGCCTGCCTTGAGCATCGCGGAAGCGTCGGCCAGGGAGCGGACGCCGCCGGAGGCCTTGACGCCGACGCGGTTGCCGTAGGTGCTGCGCAAGAGGGCGAGGTCGTCCGTGGTTGCGCCTCCCGTGGAAAAGCCGGTGCTGGTCTGGAGGAAATCGGCTCCTGCGCTCAGTGCCAGCTCCGCGCCGCGCAGCTTTTCCTCGAAGGTGAGCAGGCAGGTTTCGAGAACGACTTTGACGATGGCCCCGTGGCCGTGCGCCTGCTCGACGACGTCGCGGATGTCCTGCCGTACGGCGTCGTAGTCGGCTGCGAGGCCAGACTTGAGCAGGCCGATGTTGAGCACCATGTCGATGTCGTGCACGCCGAGTTTCAGCACCTCCGCCGCTTCGGCCTTCTTGATGCCGGCGAGGTTTGCGCCCAGGGGAAATCCGAGGACCACTCCGACGGGAATGCCTGTGCCCGCGAGCGCGGCAGTGGCCAGTGAGACCCAGCACGGATTGACGGTCGCGCAGGCAAAGCGGTATTCGGCGGCCTCGCGGCAAAGTTCCAGCACCTTGGTCCGTGTCGCGTCGGGCTTGACCAGCGAGTGATCGAGCACGGCCGCCAGCTTCCCGGGCGACGAGAGCGCGTATGCGGCAAACGAGGCCGCGTCGAACTGCTCCGGGCCGTTGGGGTGCGGTTCAGAGATGGTCAGGGTGCTCAACAGACAGGCTCCTTCGGCGATGGGGAGTGCTCGCCGCGCAGTCTCTATCATACCGCCGTGGGGTGTGGGTTTTGCGGCTGAATGGGGTGGTTCAGTGCCCGGGTGTGTCTTCCGGGAAGAGGCGGATGTCGTCCACGTTGCGGTAGCGTTCGGCGAAGTCCATGCCGTAGCCGATGACGAACTGGTCGGGGATTTTGAAGCCCACGTAGTCGGCCTCGATGGGGACGAGGCGGCGGTCGGGTTTGTCGAGGCAGGTGGCGATCTTGAGCGAGGCGGGCTTGTGCTGGAGCATCAGGCCGCGCAGGTAGCTGAGCGTGAGGCCAGTGTCGAGGATGTCCTCGACGATGATGACGTGCTTGCCTTCGATGGGGTTGTCGATGTCCTTGATGAGCTTGACCGCGCCCGAGGAGACGCGCGCGCGTCCATAGCTGGAGACGGCCACGAAGTCGAAGGTGGCGTCTACCGTGATGGCGCGCGCGAGGTCCGAGAGAAAGATGGCTGCGCCCTTGAGCACGCCGATCAGCACAATCGTCTGGCCTGCGTAGTCGGCGGAGATCTGCCGTCCGAGCGCCTGAACGCGGTCGGCGATCTGTGACTTGGAAAAGAGGATGTCCATCGAGGCGGCGGGCGGGAAGACAGGGGCGGTGGTGGTGGCCATAGTGGACAGCGTAGCGCGAACGGGGCTGTGAGGGGAAGGCCGGTATACTTGATAGAAGCGAGGACTATGTATCCCTATATCCATCTTGGCCCACTGCACCTGGGCACGTTCGGGCTGCTGTTGTGGCTGGCTGCGGTGGTGGCGACCGTCGTGCTGCATAAAAACTTCGTCCGCAACGGCGTCGACGCGGATGCGCTGACCGTAGTGGCGTTTGTGGTCATTGGCGGGATCATCGGTGCTAAGGCGTGGCATGAGTTACAGGACGTTCCCGCTCTGCTTGCGGCCATGCACCAGGTCGGCGCACCGGGCTGGGGTCATCCGCTGGATGTGGTCATGGGCTTTCTGCACTGGTTTCAGGCTGGATTCGCGTGGTTTGGAGGCCTGGTGGCGGGCATCGCCGTGCTGATGTGGCAGGGAGCGGAGGCGCGTCCTGAAGGTACGCGCGGCTGGCTGGCGGGAATCAGGATGTTGGATCTGGCGACTCCAGCGGCGGCGATTGGCTACGGCGTGGGGCGCATCGGCTGCCTGACCTCGGGCGACGGCGACTACGGGATCAAGACGACGCTGCCGTGGGGAGTCCACATGAAACCCGACGCGCTGGTGCCGACGCCCGATCTGGTGCAGCCGACGCCGGTGTATGAGCTGCTGTTTGGGCTGGTGTTGTGCTGGATCCTGTGGCGGCTGGGCCGGAAGTACCGTCCTATCGGCTGGCTGACCGGGCTGTATCTGGCGCTGAGCGGGCTGGGGCGTTTTCTGGTCGAGTTTGTGCGCATCAACCCGAAGCTCTACTTCGGCATGAGCAACGCGCAGGTGGCGGCGCTGGCCTCGGTCGTCGTGGGCGTGGTGGTGATGCTGGTGGCCAGCGCGCTGAAGACACCTGCTGCGGTAGAGGCGAAGGCCGGCCCGCCGCAAAAAGCCGCTAGCTGACCTCAACGCTGCTATAGGCGCTTGAGGTAGGCCCTGGCCTCTTCCAGTTGCGGGAAGAGCCGCTCCTCGGCCTGGAACTCGCGCGAGTGGACGCAGCGGCGGCCGCCTTTGACGCGGACGGGATGCTTCAGGTGCAGCATCTCGTGGTAGAGCAGATATTCGACGGCGTAGCGCGGCGTGTCGGGCCGGTCGAAGACGCGGCTGACGACGATGGTGTTGTGCGCCGCATCGTAGTGGCCGAGCATCCGGCGGGCGTGGTGTGCGCTCCACGTCAGCGTGGGACGGCCCATCAGTCCGTGAAAGAAGCGCGCGTTGAGCGACTCGAAGACCTCGTCGAGATGGTAGTGATGTCCGCGCGCGGTCAGGATGCGCTTGCGCCCGCGCGTCTGGCGGACGTGCTCGGCCTGCTTCGAGACGGTTTCGGATGAGGCGTAGCGGCGATAGCGGTCGGCTTGCACAGGCGCGATGGGCCTCTTGTAGAGCTTGGCCAGCAGGATGTGCGCGATCGCGTTGTGGACCGCCTCGGGCGCGTGTTCGAGGATGTCGGAGAGGCGCACGTGCAGGCGTCCATCGCGCAGGCGGATGGTCGTGTTGAGCGAAGTGAAGCGGCGGAAGCGGATGTCGAACGGCGGCATGGGCGCGCGTGGACGCAGCGCGCGGTACTGCTCCTCGAAGATGGTGGCGAGGCTGGGGCGGGCGTGGACCGGCGCGGGGTGAAGGGGCAGGAGCAGGACGGGTTCTGGGGAGATGGTGGACATCCGTCGTTAGTTTACTTGGATGGATGGGCGCGCGGGTGCTCTGCGCCTGTGGAAGCAGCGGATTCCTCCGCTTCGGCGGCGCTCAGGGTGCGGAATGGAAACGCAGATTCCCTTCGGGAATGACAAACAAAAGAGTGTGGGGTGGACATACAAAAGGGCTGCGGAATGGAAATGCGGAAGTCTGCATCCGGCGTCATGGATAGAGCTTCGCCGGGCGAATCTCCGGCGCGGCTTCGCCTGCGTTCGCAAGCAGCTTGAGAAGTTCCTCGCGCAGCGCATTGGCCTGCTTGCGATACTCCTTGCGGCCCGCGAGGTTCGTTTGCTCCGCCGGGTCGTTGCGCTGGTCGTACATCTGATACTCCTGATAGACGGGCGCGGCGGGCTGGTTGGTCGTGCCGGTGATCTCGGCTACGCAATAGGTCCATTCGGGAGTGCGGATGGCGCGGCCTGTCATGGCCTCGCTGATCTGGATCAACTGCTGATTGGGCCAGTCGGCGCGGGCTTTTGCGTCGCGGATGAGCGGCAGCAGGCTCTTGCCCTTCATGCCTGACGGGATGGGAGCACCCGCGATTTCGAGCAGCGAGGGCGCAAGGTCGATGATGCCGACCATCTGGCTAATCTGCTGCGCACTCTCGAAGCCGGGGCCGTGGAAGAGCAGCGGGACGCGCGTCGAGGCATTGTGGACGCTGCGCTTGTACTCGGCGTTGCGCGTCTCGAAGTGGCAGCCGTGGTCGCTCATGAAGATGAAGACGGTGTTGGCGGCGAGGCTCTCTTCCTCCAGCACGCGCATGATGCGGCCGACGGAGTTGTCGATGCTCTCGACCGCACCGTAGTAGTCGGGCAGCTCCTGTTGCCAGTTGCCGGGCAGGTTGCGCAGATCGTGCGGAACATACGAGTTGGCAAATCGTTCGGCGGAGCCCTTGGGGCCGATGATGTTGTTGCCCATGTCGTTCTGCTGGTGCGGCTCAAGCTGCGAGACGAAGAGGAAGAACGGCTTCTCCTGCTTCTGGCGCAGGAACCGCTCGGCGCGGTCGGTGATGAAATCGACGCGGTACTCGTCCTTGTAGGCGATCTCCTTGCCGTCATTGTCGAAGATACTTCCGTAGTACGGGTGCGAGGTGTGTTCGAGTTCGTTGGCGCCCTCCCAGAGGTCGAGGAAGCCTCCGCGCCACTCGGGACGGACAGCGCCGGGGCCGCCGCCTTCGGCTGCGGTGTGCGGCGAGAGGTGCCACTTGCCGATGAGGTTCGAGGTATAGCCTGCCTTGCGCAGCTCGCCGGCGAGCGTCGGGAGCGACTGACTCATGGGCAGTCCATTGCGCCAGACGCCGGTCTCGGTGGCGTAGCGGCTGGTCATCAGCACCGAGCGCGAGGGCGCGCAGACGGGCTGGTTGGTGACGGCGTGGGTGAAGTTCTTGCCGTTGGCGGCGAGTGCGTCGAGGTTGGGCGTGCGCGTGGACCCGTTCAGGCCGTTCGCTCCGAGGAAGTCCCAGCGGAACTGGTCGGAGAGGAAGAGGATGATGTTAGGCTGCGACGGGACTGCCGGTGCGGGCGCTGCTTCCGCCGCAGCGCCGAGGCCGAGCGCCGCGCCTGTGGCTGCTCCGGTGAGCAGAAATTTACGCCTGTCCATCTGGATGCCGTCGCGCTGCCGGGCCATGCTGCTTCCTCCGTGAGTTAACAGTATGCACGGTGGAGCAGCGCGTCAGCGGGGGATGTCGATGACGCCGTTGTTGTTCTTGTCCTCTTTGGGTGGAGGATGGGCGGCGAACCAGGTCTTCTGCTCGGCGATGAGGTCGGCGGTGTCGTCGTGGACGTCGCGGATGGACTCGAGCGCGAGGCGGCGGGAGACGTTGTAGGTTTCGTTGTCCGGCGGGGTTTTGATGGCGGTGGACCAGCGTTCGGTGGCCTCGACGAGCTTGGGCAGCGATTTGCGGACGTCGCGGTGGCGCGTGCTGTAGTCGTCGAGGTTGTCTTCGAGTTCGTTGACGATGGAGTTGAACTGGTTGAGCAGGTCGTGCGTGTCCTGCTCGCGGCCCGGTTTGCGCGGGTGGGCGTAGAGGTCGTCGATGGCTTTGGCGCGCTCGTCGAGCAGCTTGATGAAGAGTTCGATGCGCTGGTTGGGATAGTAGGCGGTGTCGCGCAGCTTCTCGATCTCGGCGTTCGAGAGCGAGTGGTCGTTGTTCTGCGCGTGGAGCGCGGGGACGAGCAGGACGAGGGCGGCGGCGAGGCAGAGTGCGCGAGTCATCTAGTGGCTGAAGACCTGGTTGAGGAGCTGGTTCTGCACGCCGTCGAGTTGTTTGAGCGTGGCCTGGACGTGGGTGCGCTGCTCGCCGGAGGTGAGGTGCAGGGCTTCGGTCAGGTGGGCGGTGGTGCGGTCCATCAGGATCTCGGCGTTCTTCAGCTTCTTGGTGTTCTTGAGCAGGGTGGTTTCGATGAGGTGAGCGTAGCGGTTGACCTGCTGGAGCGTGGTGCTGGCCTTGTCGTCGTCTCCGCTGGCGATCTGTTTGATGGCGACGTTGGTCATGGTGTGGACCAGCTCGGTGTAGAGGTAGCACTGGTCGCGGGGGTTGGCTTGCTGGGCGCGGAGTTCCATCTGGGCGATGGTCTGGGCGTCGGGAACGGGTTCATCGATGGCGGCGGAGACTGAAGGTGTGATGGACAACAGAAGGGCCGGGGCGAGGAGGAAGGCGGAGAGGCGAAGTGTCGATTTCATAACGCACCTCGAAGGAGCGTTTCAATGCGCGTGCTCGAGGGTGAGAAGGCGGTGGCGGGCCTCCCATTCCTCGTCCGGGAATTTGCCTCCAGCCACGGATAGGAACTGCTTATACAGGTCTGATGCCTGTTTGACCTGCTTGAGTTTGTCGCGCGCCGTTGCTTCGAGGAAGATGTCCGACGGCGACTTTGGCTGCACTTTAGCACTAATCGCCAAGGCTTGCAATGTGACTGCCGGGTCGTTGTTGGCGGAGGCGGCGAAGGCGAGGTGGCTGGCGGCCAGGGCGAGGTCGGCTTGCGTGGGATAGGCGGTGGGCTGGGCCAAGGCGCGCTTCAGGATGGCTTCAGCTTCGCTGAAGTTTTTGAGGTGCATGAGGGCGTCGGCGCGGTCGGTGACAAGGGTTGGGTCGGCGGGGTTCGCTGCGATGAGGGCGGCGTAAAGCGGCTCGGCTTTGTCGAACTGGTTGTTGCGGCTGTAGATGCGGGCGATCAGGCGGGTCAGGTTCGAGTCTGCGGGGTGGGCGGCGTGGAGCTTCTCGACGATGGGGAGGGCCTTTTCGGGCTGGTCCTGCTGCTCGTAGAGGCTGGCGAGCTGGGCGTTGAGGGTGGGATCGTCGGGATTTTTGCTGAGCGCGGCGGTGAGGGCGGTCTCGGCCTCGGCGGGCTTGTGCTCGCGGATGAGAACGTGGGCCAGGGCGGCGTTGCCGTTGGCGCTCCGCCGGGCGTCCTGCGGGCTGGAGGCCAGGAAGCGGCGGTAGGCGGTCTCGGCGGCGGGAAGGTCTTGAGAGAACTCGGCGATCTCGCCGGAGAGGAAGATGTCGTCGGGGGTCTCGGAGGAGAGCTTGAGGGCGTTGAGCAGCTCGGCGCTGGCGTCGGCGGGGCGGGTGGATGCGTCGAGCTGAGCGAGGGCACGGTAGGCGCGGGCTTTGTGGGGCTGGTTGTCGGTCTTGAGGGTGACGGCGGCGGCAAGCTCGGCGCGGGCCTCGTCGAGTTTGCCGTTGCGGGCGAGCAGGAGGCCGAGGGCGACGTGCGGGTCGAAGAAGGCGGGGTCGGCGACGATGGCGCGACGGTAGGTGGCCTCGGCGGCGGTGGGTTGGTCGAGCGCGTCCTGCGTGGAGGCGAGGTCGTAGAGGACGTGGGCGTCGGTTGGGTTCTTTTCGGCGAGGGTGGTGAGGAGCCGGAGGGCGGCGGGGTAGTCCTGCTTGTCGAGGGCGGCGGCGGCCTGGGCGCGGAGGGGGTCTTGCGGTTGCTGGACGGGTTGGGCGCTGGCGTCGGAGGTGCCTGCGGGGAGCTGGGCGTGGGCTTGCAGGGGTGCGAGGAGGGCTGTGGAAAAGATGGTGATGATGGTCAGGAGGAGGCAGAGGTTGGGGCTGTGAGAGCGGAGCACTTCGCGGTGAGGCTGCTTCAGCATCGGGTGTCTCCCCCTCCCCTATTAAAGTATCCAAAATCCTTCTAACATTGGACTTAGGTTCGGACTTCGGGTTTGGCTTAAGAGCGGAAGCCCGGCATGGCTGGCCGGGCTCCTACGGCTCTTTTTCCTGATTTAAGGATAACAGGCGGGTCAAGGGGTGGCTGTGGAAAAAGCGGATTCCTCCGCTGCGCTACGGAATGGAAATGCAGATTCCCCCCGGGCGTCTTTTAAGCAGACGGGCCGAACATCTTCAGGAACATTTCGTGGAGGGCCTGGGCTGCGGGATATTTTTCGATCAGGGCGGCGGTGTTTCGCATGAACGGATTGTTGTTTTCTTTTTCTGTCACGGCGTGGAAGTGATGGAACTTCGCGTAGAGCAGGATGCCTTCTCCGTTCGAGTCGAGAAACAGGGCCGGATCGATGGCGCCGCGGAGTACGAGCGAAGCGGCCATCTCCCAGTAGCCGAGCGTCTGACGCCAGAAGACGTTCTTGTCGGATTTCGCGTCGCGCGAGACGGCACGCAGCTCTTCGAGCGTCTTCGGGTTGAAGTCGAAGACCATGAACCGTCTTGCCTGTCGCAGGGAGGCTTCGCGCCTCAGGTCGTAGAGCTTGAGTACCAGTTCCGCATCTGCTGCTGTCGCCATTGCTGTCCTTTCGCCGTTCAGGGAATGTTGAAAAAGTCCGTTTGTGTTGATTGGAGAGAAGCCCGGGGCTAAAGCCCCTTGAATTTGCTGGCGTTTTCGTGGGGCTAAAGCCCCACGCTAATCCCGGGCGCGGGACGATGCGAAACGCAGATTCCCTTCGGGAATGACAACAAAAAGCGGGGACGGCATTGGGGATGATGAGGTCGCCGGGACTACACCTCCAGGAAGACTGCTATAGTCCCCAAAAGCAAGCGCAGAGTTTTTCAGCACCTTCTGAAGCCCCACGCTAATCCCCAAAAACAACCCAGCGACTCTTTCAGCACCTCTTTCAGGCTACGCTCTCGACGACCGGCCGGGTCTTTTCCGGGTCGGGCTTCTCGATCACTGGGGCCGGGGCCGGGCCGGCGATCTTCTTCTGATACGTACACGGCGGGGTCGCCGACTCTTCTTCGGGTGCGCCCTTTTTCTTCCTCCGCTTCGGCAGCGCCTCGCGGTTGTTTGGACACACCAGATACGTCCCTTTATCGTTGGTCAGTTCGAGTACGTATGGATTTTTGCACTTCGGACATATCTGATTCACGAGCTTCAGGTTCGATGCAAAATCGCATTTGGGATAGTTGGTGCATCCGTAGAAGAGGTCGCCTCGGCGGGTCTTGCGCACGGCGATGTCGCCGCCGTCCTTGGGGCACTTGACGTCGAGCAGCTCCTGCTTGATGTACTTGCATTTGGGATAGCCGCTGCAACTGATGAACTCGCCGTACTGGCCGTTGCGGAGCAGGAGCGGCTTGCCGCATTTGGGACACTTTTCGTCGAGCTGCACGGGCGGCTTCTGCTGCACCTTCTGGTTGAGCTTGCGGATGGTCTTGCAGGGCGGGTCGTCGTTGTAGCCGGGGCACGACATGAACGGCCCCCACGGCCCGTTGCGCAGCACCATCGTGCGGCCGCAGTTGTCGCAGGCTTCTTCTTCCGGAGTCTCATCCGCGCCGGGCGCGCTGAGGTCGGGCTTGGCGGCGTAGTTCTCCTTGGTGAAGTCGCAACTGAAGGCTTCGGCCGTGATCTTCTTGCCCTTGCCCATGGACTCGTCAATCGCCGCGGCCAGCTCCTTCGCGTCGGCGGCCTCTTTCGAGAAGGCGATGACATCATCGGTGGTGGCCTTGACGGTGATGGGGAAGTGGAGCGTCTTCGTGATTTTCTTGAGCGCGGCTTTCGGGTCCTTCTTCCACGGACCGGCAGCGACGGTCATGGGCTTCAGTTTGGTGAAGTTGGAGCAGGAGTAGAAGCTGCCGAACTTGCCCCATTTGAGAATGAGCGGAGCGCCGCACTTGTCGCAGACCTCGGACGTCTTCTGCTCCATGCGCTTGACGTCTTCCATGTGCTTTTCTGCGACGTGCAGCTCTTTCTCGAAGTGGTCGTAGAAGCCGTTGAGCAGGTCGGTCCATCGCTCGTGGCCTTCTTCGACGGCGTCGAGCTCGCCTTCGAGCGTGGCGGTGTAGGCGGTGTCGAAGATGTAGGGGAAGTTTTTTACGAGCAGCTTGGTGACGACGGTGCCGATCTCGGTGGGCACGAATTTGGACTGGATCTTCTTGACGTAGTCGCGGTCCTGAATGGTGTTGATGATGGAGGCGTAGGTCGAGGGCCGTCCGATGCCTTTTTCTTCGAGCGTCTTGACGAGGCTGGCTTCGTTGTAGCGCGGCGGCGGCTGGGTGAACTTCTGCTCCGGGTGCAGCTCTTCGAGGCGCAGGGCTTCGCCGTCGGCAAGCTCGGGGAGACGGCGCTCGTCGTCTTCGTCGGACTCGGCCTGACCGTCGGGCTTTGCGGCGGCTTCGGCTTTCTCTTTCGCGGCCTGACGGGCGCGCTTGTCTTCTTCCTCGAACTTGAGGTGCCCTTCAAACTTGAGCACGCTGCCGGTGACGCGGAAGTCATACGCGAGCTTGGCCTGGGCGACGATGTCCACCGTGGTCTGGTCGAAGACGGCGGGCGTCATCTGGCTGGCGACGAACCGCTGCCAGATGAGCTTGTAGAGGCGGTACTGCTCGTCGGAGAGATAGCGGCGGATGGAGTCGGGCGTGAAGGTGACGCTGGTGGGGCGGATGGCCTCGTGCGCGTCCTGGGCCTGCTCCTGCTTTTTACCTGCGTAGCTGTTGGGCTTTTCGGGCAGGTAGGGAGCGCCGAGCTTGCCGATGTACTCACGCGCTTCGGCGATGGCGTCGGGGCTGACGCGGGTGGAGTCGGTACGCATGTAGGTGATGAGGCCGACGGTGCCCTCGGAGCCGATCTCGATGCCTTCGTAGAGCCGCTGCGCGACGCCCATGGTGCGGCGGACGTTGAAGCTGAGTCGGCTGGCGGCGTCCTGCTGGAGCTTGCTGGTGGTGTACGGGGCGCGGGGATTGCTGCGGCGCTCCTTCTTCTCGACCGAGCGGACGCTCCAGGTTGCGGTCTTCAGCTCGCCGAGGACTTCATCGACGGCCTCGTGGTTGGGCAGGGCGTTGGAGAGGAACTGCTCCTTGCCTTCTTTATCGACTCCGTTGGCGACGCGCGCAGGCACGCCGTTGACGCCGATGAGGCGCGCGGTGAAGCTCTGTTTGGCGGCAGGCGCGAGGTCGGCGTCGATGGTCCAGTACTCGACCGGGTTGAAGTCGTTGATCTCCTGCTCGCGCTCGACGATCAGGCGGAGGGCGACGGTCTGGACACGGCCGGCGGAGAGGCCGCGGCGGACTTTGTCCCAGAGGAGAGGCGAGACCTGATAGCCGACGAGACGGTCTAAGACGCGGCGGGTTTGTTGCGCGTCCACCAGGTTCTCGTCCACGTCGCGGGCGTGGCGGAGGGCGTCCTGCACGGCCTTCTTGGTGATCTCGTTGAAGGTGATGCGGCGGACCTTGGATTTGTCCTTGACGACGGGGGTCAACTGCATGGAGAGGTGCGCGGCGATAGCCTCGCCCTCGCGGTCGGGGTCGGGGGCGAGATAGACAGCGTCGGCTTTGGCGGCGAGCTTTTTGAGCCGCTCGACGACCTTCTCCTTGCCCGGAGAGACGATGAGCGTGGGCTCGAAGGTACGCCTTTTCAGCTCGACGCCGATGTCGTTCTTCGGCAGGTCCATGATGTGGCCGATGGAGGCCTCCACGGTGTAGTCCGAGCCGAGATATTTTTCGATCGTCTTCGCCTTTGCGGGCGACTCGACGATCACCAGTGACTTAGCCATTCTTTCCCTTCATCTCTCACAGAACGCGCCGCCGAGGCAGTTCGTTCCCGTTTCTTACCCTGTTCCCTTGCGAACCTAACACGGTTTCGAGGAACACGTCATCTATATATAGTTCCTGAACTGACGAAACTCGGCTGTGAAGGTAACACTCGACCGACACTTATCCACAGCCGCTCCACGTGCGGAGCTTGCTCGCTAAGCGTAGAGAACTATTGGGGTTACGCTATCTGCACAAGCGGCACTCGCCACCGGTCGCCGCTCCCTTCTGTTGCGGATTCAGAACGCCCGCACATAATTCTTGCCCGGCAACTGGCGAACCTTGCCGGAAAGCTCGAGTTCGAACAGGGCCGCGAAGATTTCAGATGAGCCCAGTTCCTGCTCCAAATGCTCGATGAGCTCGTCCAGTTGCGTGGCTTCGTCGTGCCGGAGCCGGTTGAAGACCTTCTGCTCGTGCTCCGTCAGGGGCTGGTCGTTAAATAAGGATGCGGTCCCGGGCGTTTTCGATTCATCGCTCCGGGCGGCGGCGAGTTCGTCTTCGAGTTGCAGCCGAATCTGGGAGGGGAGGTCCTCCCAGACGTCCTCCCAGGTAGCGGTGAGCTTAGCGCCCTGTTTTATCAAGGTGTTAGGGCCCCATGCGTTCTTGTTGGTGACGTTGCCGGGGACGGCGTATACGTCCCGGTTCTGGTCGGTGGCGAGGCGTGCGGTGATCCGCGTGCCGCTGTATTCGGCAGCCTCGATGACCAGCACGCCGACGCTCATGCCGCTGAGGATGCGGTTGCGGATGGGGAAGTTCTGGGGGGCGGGAAAGGTGCCCATGGGATATTCGCTGACGATGGTGCTGCCGGTCTCGACGATCTGCTCGGCCAGCCGCTTGTTCTCCTTTGGGTAGATGACGTCGATGCCGGTGCCCCAGACGGCGACGGTTTTTCCGCCTGCGTCGAGTGCGCCTTTGTGCGCGGCGGTATCGACTCCGCGGGCCATGCCGCTGAGAATCACCAGGCGGCGCTGCGCCAGATCGCGTGAGAGCAGCTCGGCCATGCCTGCTCCATAGGGCGTAGGCTGGCGTGTGCCTACGACGGCGATTCCGGGGCGACGGAGCAGCTCGATGTTGCCGCGCACCCAGAGCACGGCGGGCGGGTCGTAGATCTCCTTGAGCCGCTCGGGGTACGCCTCGTTGTCGGGCGTGAGCAGGGTGACGCCTGCTTCGGTCACGCGCTTCATCTCTTCAACGGCCGCTGTGCGCGCCCTGCCGTCGAAGACGAACTGCGCGGCGGAGGCTGGCATCCCAGCGCATTCCAACTCGGTCAGCGTGGCTTCGAGCACCTTCTCCGCGGAGCAGAGCCGTTCCATCGCTCGCCAGATTCGCGTCGGCCCCATGCCGGGCGTCAGTGCCAGGGCCAGCCAGCCTAGTTGGGTTTTCTCTAACTGATTCAGCGTAGACTGCTCTGCTTCGCTGCTCGGCTTCATCGTTTTCCTTTGGCTTTGATTACGACCACGGATTTTAAGGATGACACGGATTGAGTGGTTGCGGGAATCTCGTGCAGCGATGAAGCGAAAAGAGTATCTCGGCGGGCGAAGGCGTCCCTGGATTTTTTCGCCGTGATGCCGTGATAAAGCGTTCGTGTGAGAACGGGGGTATGTGTCGGGCTTTCAGCCCTTGGGTGTTCTGCCATCATGAACCTGGGCCTCCGGCCCAGGCTGGTATGTTGTCGGGCCTTTGGCCCTTGGAAGGCTACTGCACAGCGATACGCAATTTGCTCTAAAGCCTTGCGCTCCCACCGAAAGGCAGGCAGGTTGAGCTCTTCTACCGTTCATTGGGGCGGTTGAATCAGCCAAAGCGGTTTCCGTCTCGTTGTGACAGTCGAGTCGGAGAGTGGTGGTCTCCCACCCTTTGTGCAAAAGGCGCACAAAGGATGGGGCACCCGAAGTTTTGTAACCACTTGAACTAAAAATGCTGTAGTGTGGTGAGTCTGAAGTTCGTGGCATCCTTTGCGAAAAGCAACCGCAGGTCCTTCGACTCCGCAAACCGCAAAAAACGCGGCTTGCGGCGCTCAGGATGACAATTTTATTTATGTTGCGAACTTCAGACTCAGGACACTAGAGTCTGCGCACAACCGGGATGATGTATCGGGCTTTCAGCCCTCTGAGGGCTGTCCGTTTTGTACCTGGGTCTTTGGCCCAGGCTGGTATATGTCGCGCCGTTGGCGCTAACAGGCTGGCTACCAGAAATAGGTGGCTTCGATTTTGGGTGTGCCGGGTTGGCCGTCGATGATCTGGGTGCTGAGCACGACCTCGATATTTTTCTTGTTGCCTGCGGCTTGCGCGTCGCGCTCCAGTTCGGCCAGGTTGGAGGGGTCGGTGAGAAAATCGCCGGCCATCATGGTGCTGCCCTGGCCAATGCCCGCCGCGATGACCGCAAGCTGTCCGGAGTTGGGATCGACGAAGCGGGCGACGATGGCATATTCGCGATAGTTGTTCTGTGTCTCGGTGACGGGGCGGTCGGTAAACCACTCGCGGGGCTTGGTGGACTGGCTATCGACGATCCACTCCTGGGTGAAGGTGGCGTCGTTGCCGAAGTGGAAGCGGAGCGGCCTGGTGAGGCGCATGGTCCAGGGGTTGTCGAATGCTCCGACGAAGATGGTTGGGCCGTTGCGCAGGTCGGAGAGCGTGGTGTCCGCCGCGCCCTTGATGAGGACTTCCTTCTGCCCGTGCGCGCGCAGCAGGCTGCTGATCTTGACGATGGTGGAGAGGTCGTCGAGATTGACCTCCTTCATCCAGGTCTGCACCGTCGTCTGATGTTCGGGATTGGCGGCATCCACGGCCAGGTTCGTCTCCTGGACTTGTTCGACGATGCACAGCATGGCCGGATTGCCGGCGTTCAGCACCGGGCCCCAGAAGAAGTCGATGGGCGAATGACGCATGGAGCGCCAGCCGAAGGAGAGGGCAACGACGACCGCGGCCAGCGCCAGGACGGCGATCACGGTCCAGCGCCCCCGATGCCCTTTGCCAGCCGGTTCCGCAGCGCCTGCTGTCTCCCTGGCCTCTTGCGGGTACTGCTCGGCTGTTGCGCTGTGCTGGTGGGGCCAGTGGAACTGCGGGATGTAGGAGCCTGCCTCGAGCGAGATGCGCAGCTCATTTTCGTGTTCGGGCTCCTGATAGTACTGGGCGATGCGCTTGCGGATCTCGGCTGCCGTGACCCGGACGATGGGGTCGGAGGCGGTATCGTAGTCGGCCTTGCGGCCAAAGATCTCCAGGCCCAGCGTCCGCTCTTTGAGCTGGTCGACTTCGCCGGAGAGGGTTTTTTCCACAACGAAACGCAGGAAGGCGGGAAAGCGCCTGCTATGGCTGAAGTGGCGATTGGAGAGCATACGCTCGAGCTGTTCCTCGATCGCCTGCTTCTCGATCTCGCTCACCTGAGTCGGATTAGCGGGTGCGGCATCGGCAGACATGGCTTTTTCCCTGCGGTTTGAATTGTACAGTGCGCACGGAGACTACGAGGACTCTCCCTGGAAAGACTTTTAGAATCAGCCTATTGGGGAATAATTTACCTGATAAGAAAAGGTATGGATACCGCAAAGACCTTACGCCGGACACGGCGGGGACTCTATCGTGCATTCCATTGCGAGAAGCATCCAACCGTAGATGGCTTACTTTTTCGCTTTTTGGAGGCAACCCATGAACAGCACAGCGACTTTTGTCTCGACGTTCCAGGCCAAGGAAGGCTCTGAGCGCCTGATGCAGTGTGAGTTGGAGCGTCTGGTCTCGTTTACCCGGCGAGAGCGTACGTGCCTGTACTGTGACCTGTTCCGGCTCTCCAGAGATAAATCGACGTTCGTTGTTCATTCGGTGTGGTCGAGCCGCGAGAACTGGATGAATCGCACAGGGTGGGAGGGGCATCCGGCTGGGATGGGGCTGCTGGATCAATGTCTGGAGCAGCCGATTGAGGTGGTCGTGATGGAAGAGGTGGCCTGAGCGGGGTTGTTAGGGAAGGTCTAATTAAGCCCGCGAAGATGCCCTCCGGGGCCAAAGAGGGTGCGGAAAAAGTCCATCCGTCAGCATGTCCAGAAAGGCCCGGGGCTAAAGCCCCTTCAGTTTTGCCGGCTTTTTCGTGGGGCTGAAGCCCCACGCTAATCCCCAAAAGCAACCCCAAAGACTTTTTCAGCACCATCTAAAGCCACATTGAATTGAGGGATGTTATGGCGTGGCTGAAGCCACGCCCTTCAAAACGAGGACTTAATCAGAGGTTCCTTAGCGCGTTTTCCTGAAATTGTAGTTTGGTGCGGCCCGAAGGGAGACGCAGATTCCCTTCGGGAATGACAACAAAAAAGGGGAATGACAACAAAAAGGGGAATGGCAACAAAGGGGAATGGCAACAAAAAGAGAATGACAACAAATCCTGCTTCGGAGGATTCCGAGGTTCGCTAGCGCGGTTTCGGTCTCGTTGTGACAGTCGAGTCGGAGAGTTGTGGTCTCCCACCCTTTGTGCAAAAGACGCACAAAGGATGGGGCACCCGAAGTTTTGTAACCACTTGAACTAAAAATGCTCTAATAGGCCTCGGCGCGGTCGAGGGGGAGGCGGACCTGGAAGCAGGTGGCGCCGGGTTTGGATTCGACGGTGATGAAGCCGGAGTGTTTGCTGACGATGCGCTGGGCAGTGTCGAGGCCGAGACCGAGGCCGTGGCCGGGGGCTTTGGTGGTGAAGAACGGCTCGAAGATGCGCGACTTGATGGCCGGGTTGATCTCGGGGCCGGAGTTCCACACCTCGACGAGCGCGAACTGGCCGGTGAGACGGGTGGTGAGCCGGAGCGTGCCGCGGTCGTTCATGGCTTCGAGGGCGTTTTCGATGAGCGCGGTCCAGACCTGGTTGAGTTCGCTGCCGTAGGCGCTGACGGGCGGCAGAGCCGGGTCGAAGTCGGTTTCGACCGTGACCTCGTCGAGGTGCGAGTTGAACATGACGAGCGTGTTTTCGAGCGACTGGGCGAGGTCTACGTCCTGGATGGGCGCCTGGTCCATGTAGGAGTAGTCCTTGATGGCGCTGATGAGGTCGAAGATGCGGACGGTGGAATCGACGACCGTTTCGGCCATGCGCTCGACGCGCAGGGAACTGGCGACGGTGGCGACGGCGACGGGGAGGATCTCGGGCTTGATGACGGCGGCGAGGTCGTCGAGGCGGTCGATGGGAATGGCGGTCTCGGCGAGCGCGGGAGCGATGGCCCAGGGCTGCGGAATCTTGTGGACTTCGAGCCAGCGGGTGATCATCTCTTCGCGGTCGGCGAGGGCAAGCGGGCTTTTGGGGGCCTTGCAGACGCTGGAGTAGGCGGACATGCGCGTGCGCGTGTCGCGCACCCAGTTGCGGTAGCTCTGCGACTCCTCCTCAGTAAGACAGAGGTTGCCGAGGCGATACTTCTGCTCGCCGTACTCGCGCAGCTCGCCGAAGAGCGAGGCGGCGGAGCGTTGCGCGGCGGAGGCCGGGTTATTGAGCTCGTGCGCGAGGTTGGCGGCGAGTTTGCCGAGGGCGGCGAGTTTTTCGGCTTGCTGCTCCATGCGCGTGACCTCGCGGACGCGGTCGAGCAGGTGGGAGACGCAACGCTGTCCCATGGAGGGGACTGCTGCGAGCATCTCGGGGAAGAGCGACTGGTGGATGTCGAGCGCCCAGACGTGGCCGACGGCATAGCCGTCTCCGCCGTAGTTCTTCATGCGTGAGAAGGGCAGCTTGCCGGTCATCTGGCCGGCGCGTCCGATGAAGAGCGCGATGGGGCCGGATTTGCGGCGGCGCACCTGGACCTCGCCCTTGAGCAGAAAGATCATGCCCTGGGCCGGTTCGTCTTCGCGGAAGATCAGGACGCGGTCTTCGGCGACACGCTCGGCGCCGTGGGTGGCGAGCCAGGTGTACTCTGCGTCGGTGAGGCCGTCGAGCGAGGTGATGGTGCGGAGCGCGGCGACGATCTCGGGCAGCGGCGTGGGCGTAGCGGGCGGCCCGGCGAGGACAGGCTCGTTGGGCAGGACGGAGAGTGTGGCTTCGAGACTACCTGGGGTGGCGATGGGGGCCTCCTTGTTGGACCATGCAGATGGTTGACGAAGTTAGAGGACGATACGTGACATCGGGGCCGGTAGTTCACGGTTGGAGAACGAAGACGGCGACACCCGATTGGATGCCGCCGTCCGGAAGTTTGGATGAAGTTAATGTACCTGATCGAATTGGTCAGGCCTTCACTACGGCTCCATCCTTGACGACGACGGGATCGAGGAATGGCATCGACTTGCGAAGGTCGGCGCCGACTTTTTCGATCTGATGGCCGCGCTCTTTGGCGCGGAAGGCGTCGAACTCCTTGCGGCCGGAGTTCTGGTCGGCGATGAATCGCTCGGCGAACTTGCCGCTCTGGATGTCGGAGAGCACGTCCTTCATGGCCTTCTTGGTCTCGGCGGTGACGATGCGTGGGCCGGTGACGTAGTCGCCCCACTCGGCGGTGTCGGAGATGGAGTAGCGCATGTATTCGAGGCCGCCGCGGTACATGAGATCGACGATGAGCTTGAGTTCGTGGAGCACCTCGAAGTAGGCGAGCTCGGGCTGGTAGCCTGCCTCGACGAGGGTCTCGAAGCCTGCCTTGACGAGCGCGCTGGTGCCGCCGCAGAGCACGGCCTGCTCGCCGAAGAGGTCAGTTTCGGTCTCTTCGGTGAAGGTGGTCTGGAGCACGCCGGCGCGGGTGCAGCCGATGCCCTTGGCGTAGCTGAGCGCGAGCTTGAGGGCGTTGCCGCTGGCGTCCTGCTCGACCGCGACGAGTGCGGGCACGCCGCCGCCTTCGGTGAAGACCTCGCGGACACGGTGGCCGGGGGCCTTGGGCGCGACCATCGAGACGTCAACGCCCGCGGGCGGAGTGATGGTGCGGAAGCGGATGTTGAAGCCGTGCGCGAACATGAGGGTCTTGCCGGGGGCCAGATTGGGCTCGATGTCGGCGTGGTAGACCTTGGCAGCGGTCTGGTCGGGCGTGAGGTTCATGATGACGTCTGCCCACTTCGACACCTCGGCGACGGTGCCGACCTGGAGGCCGGCCTTGCGGGCGCGGTCGGCGTTGGGCGAGTCGGGGCGCAGGCCGACGCGGACTTCGACGCCCGAGTCCTTGAGGTTGAGCGCGTGGGCGTGGCCCTGCGAGCCGTAGCCGATGATGGCGACTTTCTTCGCCTGGATGAGAGAGAGGTCTGCGTCTTGGTCGTGGTAGGTCTTTGCCATGATTGTGTTCTTCTTCCTTTGGGGTTCTTTGCAAGTTTATCAAGGTTGGAGGCGATGTGAGGGAACGTGCCTCAGGGGCTAAAGCCCCGCCTTGTGTTGTTGATGCGGCACGGCTGAAGCCGTGCCCTTAAGCAAAACGGATTTTGATGCTATGCCTCGTCAGTCTCCTGTCCATGGATGTTGGCGAACTGGTTGGGGAGCGTGTCGGTTTTGCGCCGGGACGGGTGTGCGGGTTCGGTGGCATCGGCGGTGCCGAGAGCTTTGAGGACTCGGCTGGTATGGTGGCCGCGGCGCATGGCCATGCGACCGGTGCGGGAGACTTCGAGGATGGTGTAGCCGGATTCGCGGAGGACCTGGATGAGGCCCTCGATTTTGCTGGAGCTGCCGGTCATCTCGAGCATGATGGACTCGGGGGCGAGATCGACGACGCGGGCGCGGAAGACGTCGGCCAGCTCGAAGATCTGCGAGCGCGAGTGCAGGCCGTTGGGCTCGTTCGGCCCGGCCGAGACTTTGATGAGGCAAAGCTCGCGGATGACGGCCTCGCTGCGGCCGACTTCGTCGACGTGGCGCGTGATTTCGAGCTTGTAGAGCGAGGCGCGGATGCGGTCGGCGGCGTGCTCGGGCGCCTCGCAGACGATGGTCATGCGAGACGTGTCGGCGGCTTCGCTCTCGCCCACGGTGAGCGAGACGATGTTGATGCTGAGGCGGCGGAAGAGCGAGGCGACGCGGGTGAGGACGCCGGGCTTGTCGTCTACGAGGGCTACGAAGGTGTGGAGCATTTTTTAGCCTTTAGCTGCTAGTGTGGTGTCTCGAAAGTTCTTAGCATCAATTGGAATCGCAAACCGCAGGTCCTTCGACTCCGTTTGGCGTAAAAACCGCCAAACTCCGCTCAGGATGACAGCTTGAATTATGTTGTGAACTTCAGGGACAGCACACTAGCTGATTGTTGGTTTCGAGTTTAGTTTGGGTACTCGTCTGAGTGCGGCAAATGGGTGATGGGCGGTTCGGGGTTTTTGGGGACGTAGGTTTTGGGGATTTCGAAGAGGATGAGTTCGCCTGGGTTGGCTTTGGGGTGTGCGTCGCTGCAGAGGTTGCCGGTGGCGATGCCGTTCGTGTGAATTTCGGCGATGGAGTAGCTGGTGTAGAGTTCGGCGCGCGGGCGGCAGTCGGCGTACATGTTCGAGAGGATGCGGATGATGGTCGCGTCGCCGGTCTTGACTTCGATGATGCCGTTCTTGTCGGTGGGCATGGCGACGGAGCCGATCTGGTCTTCCTTGAGAGCTACGTTGAGTCTTTCGTCGTGGATGGGTTTGTTGGTTTTGGCGTTGATGATTTTGATGGTGATGGTGGGTGGTTCGGCCTTTGTTATTGGACGGGACGGAATTGTGTGGTGTGTTGCGGGAACGGGCTTTTCCGGAGAAGATGGCATCTGGGCGCAGCCTGAGGTTGAGAGCGCAAGAGTGAGAAAGAGCGCCAAAGGCGCGGCCTTATACCAGCCTGGGGCGAAGCCCCAGGTAGCGTGCCCTACAGCATAGGAGGGCTGAAGGCCCGATTTATAATTCTGCCGATGCCCCAATCGCTTTCGTTTCTCCTTGTCCATGTGATCTTTAGCACCAAAGATCGCAGACCCGTTCTTGATGATTCTGTGCGTCCCGCGCTTCATGCCTACCTCGCCACGGTTTCCCGTAATGCTGAATGCGAATGCTTTCGCGTGGGGGGTGTTGCGGACCACGTTCATCTCGCCGTTCGATTGCCGCGCACGATGAGCGTGGCGGAGTTGGTGGAACAGTTGAAATCTTCTTCGTCCAAATGGCTCAAGACGCAATCGTCTGCTCTGTCGAAGTTCGCTTGGCAACGAGGCTATGGGGCGTTCTCCGTTGGGCCGATGGATTTGGATGCGTTGGTTCGTTACATCGATGCGCAAGAGGCGCATCACCGGAAGTTGTCGTTTCAGGATGAATTTCGCGCGTTTTTGAAGAAATACGGGGTCGAATTTGATGAGAGGTATGTGTGGGACTGACGGAGAGATAGGTCGGGCCTTCAGCCCTTGGAAATTTGGCGTGGCCATACCTGGGGCTTCGCCCCAGGCTGGTATAAGGCGCGCCTTTGGCGCTTTCGGGGTGGGAGTGTCGGCTTCTTTTTCCATCGAGTTGTTGAAAGTGTGGATCATTCAATTGGTCTCGATTTCTCTATTGTTCACCTTCAGAAGTTGGTCGGTTCGGTAGCCCAAAAGAATTGTTGCAATGAACCAAGTCCAGCCTGAGATCCAGTGAGGAGTGCTGAACGAAATGTATTCAAACTGATGCAGAGCGAAAACGATGCTACAAGCGAAAGTTATAGCGCTGAAGATGAGGGCTGCTCTCATGATCTTGTTTCTGAAAGCACTTAGCGCCGAGAGAAAGATGAAGATTACAAATGTTGGCGCGATTACATTAGGAACCAGCGTGAAGAAGACGGAGTGATCAAAATGTGGTGGACGGATCACGGTATCGTAGTGAGCTATCTGATCGATCACGAGTGCCAAGTACATACAGAAAGCCCAGACGTATCCGCGGAGGGTTAGCTTCTGCATCATTCATCCTCCGCAGTTTCAAGCAGCGGGTCTTTCGTCGGCCTGCGGACCATTTCGTGGAGGGCGCTGCCGGGGGCGATCATGGGGTAGACACCGTCTTCCTTTTCTACCTGGAAGTTGATGAGGAACGGCTTGCCGCTGGTGCGGGATTTTGTGACTGTCGGGGTTACATCCTTGCGCTGCTTCACGGTGGCGCCGTCGATGCCGTGCGCTCCGGCCAGGGCGACGAAGTCGGGCGAGAGGATGGGGCTGGCGGCGTAGTTTTTCTCGTAGAAGGCCTCCTGCCACTGGCGCACCATGCCGAGGAAGCCGTTGTTGATGACGGCGATGTTGAGGTCGAGCTTCTCCTGCACGATGGTCGAGAGTTCGGCGGCGGTCATCTGGAAGCCGCCGTCGCCGGCAATGCACCAGACGTCTTTCTCGGGGCACGCGACCTTTGCGCCGATGGCAGCGGGCAGCGCGAAGCCCATCGTGCCGAGGCCGCCCGAGGTGATGAGCGTGCGCGGCGAATCGTGCTTGTAGTACTGCGCCTCCCACATCTGGTGCTGGCCCACGTCGGTGACGATGATGGTCTGGTCGGCGCGGCCGGCGGATTGAGCTTCGCGCCAGATGTCGTTGATGACGTGCGCGGCGTAGAGGTGGCCGTTGTCGGGCAGGTTGATGATGTCGCGGACGGCGGCGTCGCCTTTCGAGGCGTTGATGTGTTTGAGCCAGGCGTCGGTGGCGCTTCGATCCCAGGTCCCGGAATCGGGACCTGGGGCACCCAAATTGGTGGGAATCAGGGAGAGCAGAGTTTCGAGGACTTCTTTCAGGTCGCCGATGAGCGCCACGTCCACCTTGACGTTTTTGTTGATCTCGGACGGGTCAATTTCGATGTGGATTTTTTTGGCGTTGGGCGCGTAGCTGGCGAGGTTGCCGGTGACGCGGTCGTCGAAGCGCATCCCGAAGGCGAGCAGCAGGTCGGCTTCCTGAATGGCGTTGTTGACCCACGATTCGCCGTGCATGCCCATCATGCCGAGCGAGAGCGGATGCGCGGCAGGGAAGCTGCCGAGGCCAAGCAGCGTGCTGGCGACGGGGATGTGGAGCTGCTCGGCGAAGCGGATGACTTCGGCTTCGGCGCCGGAGTGCGTGATGCCGTGCCCGGCGAGGATGACGGGCTTCTTCGCGGCGCGGATGAGTTCGACGGCCTGCTTGATGGCGGAGCTTTCGGCGCGCAGCATGGGGTGCGGACGGTAGGGCGCGGGCGCGGCGGCGGCGAAGTCGTAGATGGCCGTGGCCTGCTGCGCGTCTTTGGTGATGTCCACGAGCACGGGGCCGGGGCGGCCGGACTTGGCGATCTGGAAGGCTTCGCGGAGCGCGGGGGCAATGTCTTCGGCGCGGGTGACGAGGAAGTTGTGCTTGGTGATGGGCAGGGTGATGCCGGTGATGTCCACCTCCTGGAAGGCGTCGGAGCCGAGGACTTTGGACGAGACCTGTCCGGTGATGGCGACGATGGGCACGGAGTCCAGCATGGCTGTGGCGATGCCGGTGACGAGATTGGTCGCGCCGGGCCCGCTGGTGGCGATGCAGACTCCGACTTTGCCCGAGGCGCGGGCGTAGCCGTCGGCCATGTGCGCGGCACCCTGCTCGTGCCGCACCAGGATGTGGTGGATGGGGAACTTGCGCAGCGCGTCGTAGGCAGGCAGGATGGCTCCGCCGGGATAGCCGAAGACCTTGTCGACGCCTTCGCCGGCGAGCGTGGCCCAGATGATCTCGGCTCCGGTTAGGGTGGGGTGTGCGTTTTTAGTTTTGTCGGTCATGGTCGGGTTCCTCTCGGCGGTCTAGTCAATCTTGCTTGACGACAGAACCGAATGAATAACGATCGAACTGTCGCCGTTTCGCGAAATGTTCTTGCAATTAGGGAAGTCATAGTGGCATCGGAAAAGGCCAATCAATCGAACTCGTGCGTGGTGACTCAGGCGCGATTGAATTTCGTCTTTTTCGAACAACGCAGCTTCGAACGCTCTCATCTGCGAATCTTCGACGGTATTGAAACCATATTTCTTGTAAGTAGCTGGGTTCGGACTTGTTTCAAGATTCAGATGCCCCTCACAGTCAAAAGACAAACTGAAATTTTCAAACGCACTATATGCGATACCTTCCACTTCTACTTCTTTATTGTTGTATTTGGATGGGTGTTGCAGAAGCTCACATCCGGAGACTCTTATTGGCGCGTGACGGACTTCACCCGTTGAAATAGCAGTGGCGAGTACCGCTATAGCTGTCGATATGTAAATGGCGTTTCTCATCAAGCTGTTCACAGGTGACACTCGAGTTACGTGGTGACGGCTCCTTGGGATGCGCTGCTTACTGTGTTGGCGTACTTGGCGAAGACTCCGCGCTTGTAGCGGGGTTCTGGTTGCTTGACTGCTTTGAGGCGTTTGGCGATCTCTTCGGCGGGGACTTCGAGGCGTAGCTCGCGGTTCGGGATGTCGAAGGTAATGGTGTCGCCTTCGTGGACGGCGGCGATGGGGCCGCCGAGCTGGGCTTCGGGGGCGACGTGGCCGGCCATGAGGCCGCGCGTGGCTCCCGAGAAGCGGCCGTCTGTGAGGAGCGCGACGGTTTCGGAGAGTTCCGGGATGCCCTTGATGGCGGCGGTGACGGCGAGCATCTCGCGCATGCCGGGTCCTCCGCGCGGGCCTTCGTAGCGGATGACGAGGACGTCGGAGGGGTTGATCTTGCCGTGCTCGACGGCCTCGAAGGCGGCGTCCTCGGAGTCGAAGACGCGGGCGGGGCCGGTGTGGTTCAGGCGCTCGTGCCCGGCGACCTTGACGACGCAGCCTTCGGGCGCGAGGTTGCCCTTGAGGATGACGAGGCCGCCGGTTGGCTTGAGCGGAGATGACCACTCGCGGATGATGATCTGGTTGGGCGTCTCCTTCGCGGCGGCGGCTTCTTCGCGGAGCGGCTTGCCGGAGACGGTTGGGGTCTTGCCGTGGAGCAGGCCCTTGTCGAGCAGGCGCTTGGCGAGAAGGCGCGAGCCGCCCGCATCCTGGTAGTCGCGGGCAACGTACTTGCCGCCGGGCTGGAGGTCGCAGATGAAGGGCGTCTTCTCACTGATGCGGTCGAAGTCGTCCATGGTGATGGGGATATTGAGTTCGTGGGCGATGGCGATGAGGTGCAGCACGGCGTTGGTCGAGCCGCCCGAGGCGCAGACTGCGGCGATGGCGTCTTCGAGCGACTGCTGAGTGATGATCTGGGAAGGCTTGAGGCCGGAGCGGACGAGGCCCATCACCATGCGGCCGGCGGCGCGGCTGGCGGCGTGCTTTTCTTTGGACATGGCCGGGACGCCGGTGATCTGCATGGGCGAGATGCCGAGGAACTCGCCGGACATCGCCATCGTGTTGGCGGTGAACTGGCCGCCGCAGGCTCCGGCGCCGGGGCAGGCCGAGCCTTCGACTTCTTCAAGCTGCGCGTCGGTGATCTTTCCGGCGGCGTGCGCGCCGATGGCCTCGAAGACCTGCTGGATGGTGATGTCGATCTCTTTGCTGGAGCCGGGCTCGGGGGTTTTGCCGTCGGCGGCGACGTGCATGTGGCCGGGGGCGATGGAGCCGCCGTAGAGCATCATGCCGGGGATGTCGAGGCGGGCGAGGGCCATGATGGCTCCGGGCAGGTTCTTGTCGCAGCCGGCGATACAGACGAGGCCGTCGAAGGAGTTGCCGCGCGTGACGAGTTCGATGGAGTCTGCGATGAGGTCGCGCGAGATGAGCGAGGCCTTCATGCCCTCGGTGCCCATGGTGATGCCGTCGGAGATGGTGACGGTGTTGAACTCCATCGGCGTGCCGCCTGCTTCGCGGATGCCTTCCTTGACGGCCTCGGCGATGTCGCGCAGGTGGAAGTTGCAGGGGCCGATCTCGGTCCAGGTATTGGCGATGCCGATGATGGGCTTGTGCAGGTCTTCTTTGCTGAAGCCTACGCCGCGCAGCATGGCGCGGGCGGCGGCGCGGGACGGGCCTTCGGTGAGGACTCTGGAGTGCTGCTTGGGATCGACGTTGCTCACGGGTGCCTTTCTTGTGCTTCTATGAGTCGGGCCTTCAGCCCTCTGGGTTGTTTTGGCGCTCTGACCTAGGCCTGCGGCCTAGGCTGGTATGTTGTCGCGCCTTTGGCGCTTTATGCGGTGGCAGCCTTGGGTGCGGACCAGAAGGCTTGGTTGTGTTTGGATTCGTAGGCGTCGAGTTCGGATTCGTGGCGCAGGGTGAGGCCGATGTCGTCGAGGCCGTTCAGCAGGCAGTATTTGCGGAACGGGTCGATGTCGAAGTGGGCGTGGAAGCCGTCGGCGTCGGTGACGGTCTGGTCAACGAGCGAGATGGTGAGTTTGTGCTCGGGATTTTTTGTGCAAAGATCGAGCAGCGTTTTGACCTCGTCTTCGGTGAGGCGGACGGCGATGATGCCGTTCTTGCCTGCGTTCGAGAAGAAGATGTCGGCGAAGGTGGGCGCGATGACGGCGAGGAAGCCGTACTGATTGATGGCCCAGGCGGCGTGCTCGCGCGAGCTGCCGCAGCCGAAGTTGCGCTCGGCGATGAGGATCTGCGCGTTCTGATGCTCGGGCTTATTGAGGACGAAGTCCGGGTTGGGCTTGCCTGCGTCGGGGCCGTCCTGAATGCGGCGCCAGTCGTAGAAGAGGAACTCGCCGTAGCCGGTGCGCTCGATGCGCTTGAGGAACTGCTTGGGGATGATCTGGTCCGTGTCGATGTTGGGCAGGGGCAGCGGGACGGCTTTTGAGGTGAGGATGTTGATGGGTTCCATTTAGCTTCTAGCTCCTAGCTTTTAGCTTCTAGCTCTGTTTGATCCGGTTCTATGTGTCGGGCTTACAGCCCTCCGTCTTGTCTTAGCCTTCTTACCTAGGCCTGCGGCCTAGGCTGGAATGTTGTCGCGCCTTTGGCGCTTGGTTCTGATCTCGTCTGCGTGGTCTGAATTCTTCGCGGCTTGGTGTCTTTAGCTAAAAGCTAGAAGCTAAGAGCTAACGGCTGTCTTCTTCCATTTGCGGATGTCGGTGAAGTGGCCGGTGATGGCGGCGGCGGCGGCCATCTCGGGGCTGACGAGGTGGGTGCGTCCTCCGCGGCCCTGGCGGCCTTCAAAGTTGCGGTTGCTGGTGGAGGCGCAGCGTTCGCCGGGTTGCAGGATGTCGGGGTTCATGCCGAGGCACATCGAGCAGCCGGGCTCGCGCCACTCGAAGCCTGCGGTCTTGAAAATGGCGTCGAGGCCTTCGGATTCGGCCTGACGCTTGACCGCTTGTGATCCGGGGACGACCATCGCGCGAATGTGTGTGGCGATATGGTGGCCTTTGACGACGGCGGCGGCTGCGCGGAGGTCTTCGATGCGGCCGTTGGTGCAGGAGCCGAGGAAGACGGTGTCGATCCTGATCTCTTCGATCGGCGTGCCGGGGGTGAGGCCCATGTACTCGTAGGCGCGCTCGAAACTCTTGCGGTCGGCTTCGGTTTTTGCGTCGGCGAGAGTGGGGACCTTGCTGGTGATGGTGGTGGTCATGCCGGGCGATGTGCCCCAGGTGACGGCGGGCGCGAGCGTGGCGGCGTCGATGTGGAGTTCGCGGTCGAAGGTTGCGCCGGGGTCGGTGGGGAGGGTGCGCCAGTGGGCGACGGCTTCGTTCCAGAGGGCTTCGTCTACTTCTACATTCTGCGAAACCCACGTCCCAGAATCGGGACGTGGGGCACCCGGCTCAGGATGACAATTTTCAGAGATCGTGCCGGGGGAGAAGCGGCGGCCTTTGAGGTAGGCGAAGGTGGTTTCGTCGGGGGCGATCATGCCTGCGCGTGCTCCGGCTTCGATGGACATGTTGCAGATGGTCATGCGGCCTTCCATCGAGAGGGCGCGGATGGCGGAGCCTGCGTATTCGATGACGTGGCCGGTGGCTCCGTCGGTGCCGATCCTGCCGATGATGTCGAGGATGATGTCTTTGGCGGTGACGCCGAAGGGGAGGTCGCCATCGACGATGATGCGGAAGGTTTTGGGCTTCGACTGCGGCAGCGTCTGGGTGGCCATAACGTGCTCGACTTCGCTGGTGCCGATGCCGAAGGCGAGCGCGCCGAAGGCTCCGTGGGTCGAGGTGTGCGAGTCGCCGCAGACGATGGTCATGCCGGGTTTGGTTGCGCCCAGTTCGGGGCCGATCATGTGGACGATGCCCTGGGAGGAGTCCTGCACGTCGAAGAACTCGACGCCGAACTCGGCGCAGTTTTTGCGCAGCGCGTTGACCTGGGTTGCGGAGATCTGATCGACGATGTGGAGGCGGTCGTAGGCGCTGGTGGTGGGGACGTTGTGGTCCACGGTGGCGAGGGTGCGGTCGGGGCGGCGGAGCTTGCGGCCGGACATGCGGAGGCCGTCGAATGCCTGCGGGCTGGTGACTTCGTGGATGAGGTGCAGGTCGATGTAGAGGAGCGTGGGCTCGCCTGCGGGGGCGGCGACGACGTGCTGCTGCCAGACTTTTTCAAATAGCGTTTTGGGTGTTGTGCTCATTGGTCTACGTTTCGCTCCGTGTTCTGTTCCGTCAGGGGTTTCGTGTTCGGGTGCGGCTGAGTTTGCGGCAGTGTGATGGTGTTTGCGCCGAGCGTCGCGGGCGGGACGGGGTGCGGCGTGCCGTCGGGCGCGACGAGGATGGCGTTGCGAATCTTTTGCAGGATGGTGCTGCCGGAGGGTGGCTCGGCTGTCCAGCGGGCGATGCTGTGGACGAGCGCGGCGGGGATGTGGTCGGGGTCGAGCGGCTGGTTTGAGAAGACCCAGAGGGTGTACTCGGCGTCGGGCTCGCTGGGGGTCTTGTCCTGCTGGGTCCAGTTGATGGCGCTGAAGACGACCTGCGGTTCTTTGAGGCCGAGATCGACCCAGATCATGCCGCGGTCGGGGCAGAAGCGGTAGACGCAGCCGGTGATGGTGAGGTAGCGGTTGTCGTCGGTGAGGACTTTGTCGGGGACGGAGACGAAGTCGAGCACGGTGGCAGCGAGCGGCTTGTAGCCGGTTTTGGCGCTGCCCCAGAAGGTTTGCGGTGCGGTGAAGTACTGGGCGAGGAACGGGCGGAAGCGCTGGTCGAGGACGAGGGCGTTTTCGCGGCCGTTGGGCGCGGGTGTGCTGTACTGCCAGAGCCACTGGACGTTGCTTTTGGGCGGCCCGGGTTTGCGGTGGAAGAGGTCGGCGCGCGCGGTTGTCCCTGTGGCTGCGATGAGGACAACGGCGGCGAATTGGAGAGCGGCTTTCATCGGCTGCGGCGTTTGGCGTTCTGGGCTGACTGTTCCTGGGCGAGGATCATCAGCCCGTTGGCGAAGATAAAGATGATGGCCCCGACGATTAAGATGAGGTGCAGGGGCGTTCCGGTCCAATAACGGTAGACAAGCGCGGCGGCGATGCCGAGGTTGATGAGCACGACTTTGATGCGGAACCACGTCATACGGCGTGCATGGCCTGACGCTGGTCGATGGATTCGGCGAGCGCCTGGTGGACGAGCTTGCCCATCTCCTGCGTAGTAATAGACGGGCCGCCGCGTGCGATGTCGGCGGTGCGGTAGCCTTCGTTCAGGACTTTGTGGACGGCCTCTTCGACGGCTTTGGCGTCGGCTTCGAGGTTGGCCGAGTGGCGCAGAATCATGGCGGCGGTGAGGATGGCGCCGAGCGGGTTGGCCTTGCCTGTGCCTGCGATGTCGGGCGCGCTGCCGTGGACAGGCTCGTAGAGATTGACGGCTCCGCCGATGGTGGCCGAGGGCAACATGCCGAGCGAGCCGGTGATGACGCCGGCTTCGTCGGAGAGGATGTCGCCGAAGAGGTTTTCGGTGAGGACGACGTCGAAGTTGCGCGGCGTGTTCATGATGTGCATCGCCATCGAATCGACGAGCTGGTGTTCGAGCGTGACTTCGGGGTAGTCCTGGGCGACCTCGGTGACGGTGGCGCGCCACAGTTGCGAGACTTCGAGGACGTTCGCTTTGTCGACGGAGGTGACTTTCTTGCGGCGCCTGGCGGCTAGCTCGAAGGCGACGCGGGCCACGCGGACGACCTCGGCTCTGGTGTAGCGCATGGTGTTGATGGATTCATTGGTCTCGCGGTTCCACCAGCGCGGCGCGCCGAAGTAGAGGCCGCCGAGCAGCTCGCGGACGAAGAGGATGTCTACATCTTTGGTGACCTCGGGGCGGAGCGGCGAGCTTTCGCTGAGCGCGGCGTAGGCGATGGAGGGGCGCAGGTTGGCGAAGCCTCCGAGGGCCTGGCGGATTTGCAGGAGGCCGGCTTCGGGGCGTTTGTCGGGGGGCAGGGCGTTGAACTTGTTGTCGCCGACCGCGCCCATCAGGACGGCGTCGGATTCGAGCGCGGCGTCGAGCGTCGCTGTGGGGAGCGGTGAGCCTGATTGCGTGATGGCCGTTCCGCCGATCAGGCCTTCGGTGAAGGTGAAGTCGTGGCCGCCGAGTTCGGCGACGGCGCGCAGGATGTTGGTGGCTTCACGGGTGACTTCGGGGCCGATGCCGTCGCCGGCGAGAACTGCGATCTTCAATTTCATTCATTCACTCCAAAAAGGCCAAAGGCTAACACAGATAAACGAGCGGACGGGTTCAAAGCTTGAGATCGGGCCAGCGATGGATAATCGCAAAATAGATGGGGACGTAAACTACGGATGCGCCTGCGATAATCCATTCCCGCTTATTTCTGGGATACCTTCCGCCCAGGCCGCCAGCGAAGAAGAAGCATGCAGGAAAAACGGGAGCCAAAATGAGAAGCATGAGCAGAACCTTCAAAATGATCGTCATGGGCGCGCTCCGTTTATTTAGTGAGTCGTGACGGCCGGTTTTTCGTGCGCGAGCAGGCCGAGCAGGTCCTGGTCGTAGATCTTTTTCTTGTGGTCGGCGAGTTCGGTGAAGCGGTGGTAGACCTCGTCGAGTTGTTCGTGCGTGAGCGGATGGCCTAGCTTTTTGAAGCGGTCGTCGAGGGCGCGGCGGCCGGAGTGTTTGCCCAGCACGAGATTGGTGTGGTCTACGCCGACGGATTTGGGCGTCATGATCTCGTAGGTGAGCGGATTCGAGAGAACGCCGTGCTGGTGGATGCCCGCTTCGTGCGCGAAGGCGTTTGCTCCGACGATGGCTTTGTTGGGCGCGGGTCCGAAGGCGATGAACTCGGAGAGCAACTGGCTGGTGGGGTAGAGCAGCTCCATCTTCAGGTTGTTGGTGAAGGGAAACTGGTCTTGCCGGACCATGATGGCGGCAGCGACCTCTTCGAGAGCGGCGTTGCCTGCGCGCTCGCCGATGCCGTTGATGGCTCCTTCGACCTGGCGGGCTCCGCCGCGGATTCCGGCGAGCGTGTTGGCGGTTGCCATGCCGAGGTCGTCGTGGCAGTGCGCGGAGAGGACGACGTTTTCGATGCCGGGGACGCGGGCGCGGACGCTGCGGAAGATGGCTTCGTACTCGGGCGGCGTGGTGTAGCCGACGGTGTCGGGGATGTTGATGGTGGTGGCCCCGGCCTGCACGGCGACGGTGATGATCTTGATGAGGAAGTCGGGGTCGGTGCGGGTGCCGTCTTCGGTCGAGAACTCGACGTCGGGGGTGAAGGTGAGGGCGAGGCGGATGGCCTCGGCTGCCTGGTCGAGGGCTTCTTCGCGGCTGATGCGCAGCTTGTATTCGAGGTGCAGGTCGGAGGTGGCGAGGAAGATATGGATGCGGCGGCTGGGGGCGGGCGCGAGCGCTCGGCCGGCCGCTTCGATGTCTTCGCGCTTAGCGCGGGAGAGCGAGGCGATGGTGGGGCCTTTGACCTCGCGGGCGATGGTCTGGACCGAGGCGAAGTCGCCTTCGGAGGCGATGGCGAAGCCGGCCTCGATGATGTCCATGCCGAGGTCGCGGAGCTGGTAGGCCATGCGGAGCTTTTCGTCGTGGTGCATGGTGCAGCCGGGGGACTGCTCGCCGTCGCGGAGGGTGGTGTCGAAGAAGAGAATCTGGTTGGGAGCGGGCATATAGTTGATGTACTCTCGATCCTGGACGTTATCATAACGCAGGCTTATGATGACTTCTACGCTTATCAGTATTTCTAATCGTGGTATACAGAACGATTGATTTTCTGAATAGCGGCGAGGTGAGGCTTGGATCTTGTTCAAATGGAGACGTTTCTGGCGGTGGCCGAGGAGCGCAGCTTTTCGCGGGCCGCGGCAAGACTCCACCGGACGCAGCCTGCGGTGAGCCAGGCGATTGCCAAGCTGGAGAGTGAGCTGGGCGAGGTGCTGTTTGAGCGGTCCTCGCGGGACGGCACGCTGACGGATGCGGGCGAGGTGCTGCGAGAGTACGCGGCTAAGTTGCTGAATCTGCGTGGCGATGCGGAGGAGGCGCTGAGCGAGCTGCGGGCGCTGCATCGGGGACGGCTGAATCTGGCGGCGAATGAGTACACGTGTCTGTACCTGTTGCCGCTGTTGGACGAGTTCCGGCGGCAGAACCCGAGGATCAAGCTGGCGGTGCAGAGGACGCTGGCGAGCCGGATCTCGGATGAGGTGCTGATGCACTCGGTTGAGTTTGGGGTGCTGTCGTTCCGGCCGGACGATGCGCAGGTGAAGTCGATGGTGGTGTATCGGGATGAGTTGGCGTTTGTGGTGAACCCGCGGCATCCGCTGGCGCGTGAGGAGAAGGTGTCGATCCGGCAGTTGGGGGCGCAGAATTTTATTGCGCACAATGTGCCTTCGCCGCAGCGGCAGAAGGTGATTCAGACGTTCAAGCGGTATAAGACGCCGTTGCAGATGGGCGTGGAACTGCCTTCGCTGGAGGCGATCAAACGATTTGTTCAGATGGGCAACGGCGTGGCCCTGGTGCCGGGGCTGACGGTGAGGCCGGAGCTGGAATCGGGAGCGCTGGTCAGGGTACAGATACCGGAGTTGCAGATTGAGCGCAAGCTCCGTTTGGTGTACAGGAAACAGGCTAATCTGTCGCACGCGGCGCTGGCGTTTTTGAAGGTGGTGGAGGCGTATGCGGGGTCCAATGGCGATCCGTATTGCTTTCAGGCGGAGCGTGGTGCGTAATATTTCCCGCTACGGCGGAACCTTTGGCGAGAAAGCCCGTCTGTAGTTTGCAGACCGGGTTGCCGGGCGAGCTTGACCGGCGCGGGTTCCACAAGGAGCAGGGATTCCGATGAACAGAATGATTTTGAGTAAACCGATGATGCGGGCGGCCACGATGGCGCTTGCAGCTACGATGTTTTGCGCCATGCCCGTGGTGGCGCAGGACAACACAGCACCTCCACCGCCGCCGCAGCAGCAGGACAATACGGCACCTCCGCCGCCGAATGGACGTGGCGGGCGCATGAATCCTGAGCGCCAACTGGAGCGGATGACCAAGGAGTTGAATCTGAGCGCGGATCAGGTGGCACAGATCAAGGCCATCGACGACGATACGCAGAAGCAGATGATGGCGGTGCGCGACGACTCGACGATTGCACGGGCGGACAAGCGCGCGAAGATGATGGACATTCGCAAAGCGTCCCAGGACAAGGTCCGCGGCGTGCTGAACGATGAGCAGAAGACGAAGTACGACGCGATGGTGGCGAAGATGCGCGAGCGCAGAGGCGGGATGGGCGGAGACAATGCTCCACCACCACCGCCGCCTCCTCCTGCGCCACAGCAGTAGGGAGGATGGACAGGCCGGGCCGGGGAGGTATCTCCCCGGCTTTCTTGCGTCTGCGGACGGCGTGAAGGGGCGGCTCCGGTTACAATGAAGGACAAGTGACTACGGCGTTCCGTTAGGCTTCTCGAATGCGCTGCCCGCGGGCTGCGTCAAGGGCGTTTGCGGACGAACTCGAAGGGATTCAGCGAAGAATGAAGAAGATGATTGTGTTGTTGTGCGCACTTGTGCTGTCAGCCGTGGCCGGATATGCGCAGGAGAGCCGGCAGGATGTGAGCATCAGTGGCGTTGGAGCCTTTGCGCCCGTAATCACCGGGAACAGCGTGCAGAAGTCGACGACGACGACGCTGGGTTTTCTGGCGAGCTATCGCTATATGCTGACGCCCCGGAGCGCACTGGAACTGAACTACGGTTACGCGCAGAACAGGCAGAAGTATGTCGTGTACGGCAAGACCTACGGCGGAATCCATACGCTGCAGCACGAGATGAGCGGCGCCTATGTTTACAGCCGGAACTATGGGAACTTCAATCCCTTTGCCGAGATCGGCGTGGGCGCGATGATCTTCCATCCGCTCAAGGACGAGGGGACCAACCAGTTCGACGTGAAACAGAATACGAGCATCGGCGGACTCTTCGGCGCCGGGTTGGCATACGAGATCAGCCCCAGTTTCGACATACGGGCTGAGTATCGGGGTTTTCTGGTGAAGACGCCGGACTTCAGTATGCCGGGCGACATCTTCAAGACCAACCGGTACGAAGTGATCTCGTCGCCGTCGATTGGCATTGCGTACCACTTCTAAATTTGGTCAGGACCATTGTGCGGGGCGCGGCCTTTTCGGCTGCGCCTTTTGCTTTTGGCGGGTGGGGAAGTCCTTGCGGAAGGATGTAGTCGCAAGAGGAAGAACGGCCCGGGGCCAGGTAGTGTCTGACGAATCGGAATCTTCGATTTTGGGGATCATGCAGGCGAGAAAAAAAGGCATACCCCAGGGGCTGAAGCCCCATTTTTCACGGTTCGTGAAGAGAGCCAAGCCTAAAGGCTTGGCCTACCCAGAAGCAAAAACGATTCTCGTCGATTCATCAGACACTACCTAAAGCCCCTTGAACGTGCGGGCTTTTTCGCAGGGCTGAAGCCCTGCGCTCCCATCGAAGTGCACAAGGGGGTGATTTCCCGGCCGGCTCCTCAGATGGCTGCGCCTGATTTCTTCGAGAGCCGCGCAACTGAGGCTGCGGTTCGGGGTCTGCCCCTGTAGACCTATTTGTCCGGATACTCATCCGGATACATATTTGAGCGCGGAGTGGATATGAAACTTGCTCGAATTTCTGCTGAAGTTGCTGGCCCCGTGCGGGCAGCGGTTGTGGGCGCGCTGTGCGTTCTGATGGTGGGGCAGCCTTTGCTGGCGGCGCCGCCCGCGACGAAGCGGTCGCGCACGCGCACCAAGGGAGAGATTCAGGGCCAGGAGCGCGTGCTGCATGTGCTGAACCGCTTCACCTTCGGGCCGAGGCCGGGAGATGTTGCAGCGGTCGAAGCGATGGGAGTGCGGCAGTGGTTTGAGCAGCAGTTGAACCCGGACAGCATTGACGACTCGGCGCTCGATGCGCGGCTGGCCATGTTTCCCGCGATGAACATGGCGCAGTTGGAGCTGATGCAACGCTATCCGAGTCCGCAGATGCTGCGGCAGATGGTGAATAGAGACCTGCCGCTGCCTGCCAATCCGGTGGAACACGCGATTTATGCGGACCAGATCGCGTTCATGCAGCTTAGGAAAGAGCAGCGCGAAGAGAAGGCTGCTGCGACGAACACTGCTTCGAATGCTTCGATGGAGCAGGGACCCGCAGCCGGTTCCGGCGAAAACATGATGGAGGCGAAGTCGAATGCTTCGCTGCCGGGCGATGGGGTGAACCCGGCGACGCCCTCGATGAAGGAGCATGAGGACGAGTTGTATTCGAATCTCGACGCGGTGCGGATTGTGAACCTGCCGCCGGACCAGAGGATGCAGCGGATTCTGGCCATGTCGCCGGATGAGCTGATTGCGTTTCGCAAGAGCCTGAACCGCAATGAACTTGCTGCTGCGGCGGAGGGTCTTTCGCCGCAGCAGAAAGAGATTCTGGTTTCGTTGCAGGGGTCGGAGAGGATGATTGGCGCGGAGCTGCTGGCCTCGCGGATGATGCGCGACATCTACAGCGAGCGTCAGTTGCAGGCCGTGATGACGGACTTCTGGCTGAATCACTTCAATGTGTATATCCGCAAGAACCAGAATGAGCCTTATCTGCTGCCCGCCTACGAGCGCGATGTGATTCGCCCGCACGCGCTGGGGAAGTTTGAGGACCTGCTGGTTGCCGTCGCGCAGAGCCCGGCGATGATGATTTATCTGGACAACTGGGAGAGTATCGGGCCGGATTCGATTGCTGCGCGCAATGCGGAGAAGGCGGCGGCTCGCTCGCGGAATCCCAACGCGAAGAAGGCCAAAGACCACGGATTGAATGAGAACTATGGTCGTGAGCTGATGGAGCTGCATACGCTCGGCGTCGAGTGCGAGGTGAGCAAAGACCGCCCGGCGAAGGACCTCGACAAAGCCTGCGGCAAGGGGTACACCCAGCAGGATGTGATTGAAGTGGCGAAGGTGCTGACCGGATGGACGATTGACCGGCCCTATATGGGCGCGGATTTTCGCTATGAAGACCGTCGCCATGAGCCGGGAACCAAGACGGTGATGGGCGTGAAGATCAAGGAAGACGGCGAGAACGAAGGGTTGGAGGTGCTGCACATGCTGGCCACCAGTCCGGCGACGGCGAAGTTCATCTCGACCAAACTGGCCGTGCGGTTTGTCAGTGATACGCCTCCGCCTGCGCTGGTGGAGCGCATGGCGGACGCTTATATGAAGAGCGGCGGCGACATCAAGGCGGTACTGACGGCGATGTTCGACTCGCCGGAGTTCTGGTCGCCGGAGGTGTACCGCGCGAAGGTGAAGACGCCGATTGAGTTTGTGGTCTCGGCGGTGCGGGCCAGCGGCGCGGATGTGACGAATGCCGTTCCGCTGGCGCAGACGCTGAACAAACTGGGGATGCCGCTTTATGGAATGCAGACGCCGAACGGCTATGACTGGAAGGCTGAGCCGTGGGTGAATACGGGCGACCTGGTCAACCGGATGAACTTTGCGCTGGTGCTGGCCAGCGACCGCGTGCCAGGTGTTGCGACGGATTGGACGCGGCTGCTGGGAGAGAACACTGCCGGGGTGCAAGCCGCGGCGCTGACGGCTGACAGCGCGGACCAGGCGATTGCGGCGAAGGAGAAGAAGTTGGAGACGTTGCTGCTGGGCCAGCCCGCTAGCGAGAAGACGCGCGCTACGGTGCTGGCGCAGTTCGAGAATCAGGAGAATCAGCAGCAGGCGCTCAAGAGCTTCAGTATTCGTCCGGGTGGGCCGGATGCGATGGCTGGTGTGTTGAATGCGGGTGCTCCCAGGGCGCAGGCACGGCCTCCGCTGGATCGGCAGGCCGCTGGAATGGCAGGACTTCTGATTGGCTCGCCGGATTTTCAGCGACGATAGAGGGTGCGGAAATGTGTGCCCAGCGGCTTTTGCAAAAAAGGCCCGGGGCTAAAGAGGGTGCTGAAAAAGTCCGTTCGTGCTGAGTAGAGAGAAGGCCCGGGGCTAAAGCCCCTCGTATTTGCTGACGTTTTCGTGGGGCTGAAGCCCCACGCTCATCCTTAAATGCAACCACAACGACTTTTTCAGCAGCCTCTAAAGCCCATCGAGTTGACTGGGATTTTCGCAGGGCTAGGTAGTGTCTGACGAATCGGAATCTTCGATTTTTGGGATCATGCAGGCGAGAAAAAAAGGCATACCCCAGGGGCTGAAGCCCCATTTTTCACGGTTCGTGAAGAGAGCCAAGCCTAAAGGCTTGGCCTACCCAGAAGCAAAATCGATTCTCGTCGATTCATCAGACACTACCTAAAGCCCTGCGCTCCCACCGAAAAACACGATTTTCGCGGTGCTAAGGCCCTGCGCTTCCACCGAAGAGCAGAAAGAGAGCATTTTTCCGCAGCCTGGATAGGCGATCGATGATAGATGCATCCGGACCGCAACTTCCGACTGCGGAGGGAGTTAGTTAGAGTGACCGGCCTGTTGTGGCTTTGCCTCGGTCCTGACGTGCAAGGAGAACTCTATGGGTTGCAGCAGTTGCGGGATCACTCGTCGTGGGTTTATGAAGGGTGGCGCGCTGGCGCTGGTGGGTACGTCCGCCATTCCCAGCTTTTTGACACGCAGCGTGATGGCCGAGATGACAACGGCTGCCGCAAGTCGGAAGAAGGTGGTGGTGCTGTTCCAGCGGGGCGCGGTGGATGGCCTGAACATGGTGGTTCCGTACAAGGAATCGAACTACTACGCGATGCGGCCGACGATTGCGATCAGGCAGCAAGAGGTGCTGGATCTGGATGGCTTCTTCGGGCTACACCCGGCGATGGGCGCGCTGAAGCCGCTGTACGACCAGGGACATCTGGCGATTGTTCACGCGGCAGGCTCGCCGGATACGACGCGCTCGCACTTTGATGCGCAGGATTATATGGAGAGCGGCACGCCCGGGGTGAAATCGACTACGGACGGCTGGCTAAACCGTGCGTTGCAGGCGGAGTTGCTGCGCGGCAAACCGTCGGCCTTCCGCGCTGTCGCGTTGGGGACACAGATCCCGCGCACGCTGGAGGGGAAGGTTCCGGCGATTGCGTTGAACAATCTGGCGGATTTTTCGGTGGGCGGCCGCGGGCCGAAGGCTGCGCCGATCAGCAATGCGTTTCAGTCGATGTATGACGACAGCACGGATTCACTGCTGCACGGTACGGGCGAGGAGACGTTCGAGGCCATCAAGATGCTGAAGGCGGCTGACCCGGCGCAGTATCAGCCTGCGGCCGGTGTGGTTTACCCGAATACTCCGTTCGGCAATAGCCTGAAGCAGGTGGCTCAGTTGATGAAGGCTAACTTGGGCGTCGAGGCGGCCTTCTCCGACATTGGCGGCTGGGACACGCACCAGAACCAGGGCAACTCGAACGGCCAGTTGGCCAACCGGCTGAAGGACTTCTCCGACTCGATTGCTGCCTTCTGGCAGGACATGGGTACGGACGCCGAGAATGTGACGCTGGTGACGATGTCGGAGTTTGGCCGGACGGCGCGGCAGAACGGGACGGGCGGCACCGACCACGGTCATGCGAACGCGATGCTTGTGCTGGGTGGGCCGGTGAAGGGCGGCAAGGTCTATGGGAAGTGGCCTGGGCTCGGGAACGATCAGTTGAACGAAGGCCGCGACCTGAAGGTGACGACGGACTTTCGTCGAGTGCTGGGCGAGGCGGCTTACAAGACGCTCGGCTCGAAGAACCTTGCGCTGGTCTTTCCGGGCTACGAAGTGGATCCCGGGGACTTCCTGAACTTTATCTAACGATTGCGGAGTCACGTGCAGGCCGCTGAATCTGAAGGATTCTGCGGCCTTTCTGTTTATGGGAGATGGTGACAGAAGGGTTACAAAATAGTGGAAGAGCGCGGACAACTTTTCCCCGGAGCCAGCGTCTTATCGAGTGTAGCAAGTAAGTGCCGGGTCGGCAGTTCCCACAGGTCCGGTATCAATCATCCGCAACAACGCTTTCCCCGCCACCAAGTAAGGCCTCCAGTGTATCGGAGGCCTTCACGCCGTTTGGGGTGTTGCTTTAGGAGAGGCCGAAGCGGCGGTCGAGCGCGAGGGTTCCGGCTCCGTAGAAGAGGAGCATCAGGGCGATGGAGAACAGGGCCAATGGATACTCGGACCCGGCGTAGCCGTGGTGGCGCGTGACCAGGACGATGGCGAAGGCCATGTTGACCGCAACCATGAAGGCGGCAAAGCGGGTCAGCAGGCCGAGGAGTAAAAGGATGCCGCCGACGAATTCAGTTAGCGCCGAGACGTAGCCCAGCCAGGCGGGAAGTCCGAATGCAGTGACGAAGTGGCCGGAGTGCTGGAGCGGCGCGAGCATGTTGCCGTGGAAGAGGCTGGCCGGGACGACTTTGCCGTAGCCGTGGGCGATCATGGCCGCGCCGAGAACGAGACGGAGCAGGAAGGCTCCCCAGGGCTGGAGGTTGTTGAACGATTTCGACATTTGTTAACGAAGGTAAAGCGGAAGGCTGAGAGTGGGCTGTGGATTTTGGCTGCGGGTGCCGAGTCGGGCACGGGTGGATAGAGCATTTTCCCTAAAACGTAGTTTGGTGCGACCCGCAGCGAAACGCAGATTCCCTTCGGGAATGACAACAAGAAAAGCGAAACGCAGATTCCCTTCGGGAATGACAATAAATCCAGTGACAATAAATCCAGTGACAACAAATCCCGTGACAACAAATCCAGTGACAACAAATCCCGTTTCGGAGAATGAGGTCGCGAGGACTATATCTTCAGCTAGTGTCCTGTCTCTGAAGTTCGCAACATCATTCAAGTTGTCATCCTGAGCGGAGTTTGGCGGTTTTTACGCCAAACGGAGTCGAAGGACCTGCGGTTTGCGATTTCAATTGATGCTAAGAACTTTCGAGACACCACACTAGTGGGGAAGGTACTGATCCAGAAAGCGGGTGATGGATTGCGGGTAGATGGTGGCGTCCTGAACGGGCAGTTCGACGATGAACTTCGGGTCTGATGCCTTCTGAAAAATTGCTGGAGGGATGCCCGGTTCGTGAGAGAGGATCAGCTTTGGCGTGCGGAGGGTGGTGAGCGGTGCGGCGAGCGGGAAGTTTTCGTGATAGAGCAGGTTGAGTGGGAGAAGTCTGGAGCGCGGGTCGCTGCGGGCGACGCTGATGAGGTCTCCTGAGGGCGAATCGAGGATGACGGCGGGGACGGCTCCGTGGGCGGCGGCCAGATGGATAGCGAGGGTTGACCCAACTCCGGCACCGTAGGGGACGATCTGTGTGGGTAGGAGGTGGCGGGAGCCGGTCAGGTAGGTCCAGGCGTCTTCGGCGTCGTGGGTCATACGCTGCTGGTTGGGGTGCGTGGCAGCGCTCTGGCCGTAGCCGCGGTAGTCGAAGGCGAAGATGTTGATGCCGAGGCTGTGGAGCGTGGCGAGCCTGGGGATGGAGTCGGCGAGCGAGCCGCTGGCTCCGGGCAGGAAGAGCAGGGTGGTGCCGGCGTAGCGTCCGTTGGGGGGAGCGGGAATCCACCAGCCGGTGAGCTGCGGAGTGGCGGAGTCGTCCGGGCCGAAGTGGATGAGCTCGTAGGGTGCGCCGCCGATGGTCTGCGGGGCTGCTGAGGTGCGCGTGGGGTGCAGCACGAGTTGCCACTGTCCCTGATAGAAGAGCAGGCAGAAGGTGATGTAGGAGCAGATGGCCGCGGCGGCCAGGGTGAGGGCGAGGGCCTTGACGAGCCAGACGGGATCGACTGGTTCGGTTAGTTCTTCGTGCTGGGGTGCTCGCTCGTGGCGGCGCTGTTGGGATTTCGGGTGGGATTTTTGGGCGGGCTTGGGCATGGTTCGGTTTCTATAGAGGTTGGTGAAAAGTGTGACCGTCAGGGTTTGCGGAAAATACCGGGGCTAAAGCCCCTTGAATTTGCTGGCTCTTTCGTGGGGCTGAAGCCCCACGCTAATCCCTGAAAGCAAACCGAAGAGTTTTTCAGCACCCTCTATAGCCACTTTAGCACTGGCAGCGCGAACACTTTACGATGAGAGGAGGAGGAATGCGTGGCGCAGTGGGTCAGGTTGTGCGGGGTGGCGGAGGCTCCGGCGGAGAACTCGGTGATGGAGGTGGAGGCTGACGGGGTTTCGATCTGTCTGGCGAATGTAGACGGCGAGTTGGCGGCGCTGGACAATGTGTGTCCGCACCGGCTGGGGCCGTTGGGGCAGGGATGGGTGGAGGGTGGAGCGGTGATTTGCCCGTGGCACGCCTGGTGTTTTGATCCGAAGACCGGCGTGGCAGCGTATCCGGACAAGGGGGCGGTTTCGGTTTTTCAGGTGAGGGTGGATGGAGACAGCGTTCTGGTCGAGCTTACAGATGACGCGGCAGAAGCGCAGGCGCGCGCGGTGGAAGAGAATTTGTAATTTTGCCGATGAAGCGATGCTCAGTCAGCATCATCGCGCCAATCCTGTTAGAATCTATTAAATCCACTCCTACAGGAGAGGCAATGCAGGCAATTCTGGCGCTTGAGGACGGGCGCATTTTTCGCGGCAAGAGTTTTGGCGCACGAGCGGAGTGCTCTGGCGAGGTGGTCTTCAATACATCGCTGACCGGCTATCAGGAGATCTTTACCGATCCCTCCTATGCGGGCCAGATTGTCGTTCTGACAAATCCTCATATTGGAAATTACGGCACCACGCCGAGCGATGCGGAGTCGCGGCGTCCCTTCATCGAAGGGCTGGTGACGCGCGAGTTTTCTACGCTCAGCTCGAACTGGCGCTCGACGCAGGTGGCCGATGAGTATCTGGAACGCTATGGTGTGCCGGTGATCTCGGACGTGGATACGCGGGCGGTGGTGCGGCATCTGCGCGCGAACGGCGTGATGCGCGGTGTGATTGCCACAGGGGACAACCTGGACGCCGATGCGTTGGTGGCCAAGGCACGGGCGATCCGCAAGATGGAAGGCACCGACCTGGCGAGCGTCGTGACGACGAAGGAAATCTACGAGTGGGACGCGGATGAGCCGAAGAACCAGACGTCCGACACGCTGCTGAAGGCTTCGGCGAACGGCGACGCGCGGCAGATGCACGTAGTGGCGTATGACTTCGGCATCAAGGAAAACATTTTGCGCATGCTGACGCGCGAGAACTGCCGCGTGACGGTGGTTCCGGCGACGACTCCGGCGAAGGATGTGCTGGCGATGAATCCGGATGGCGTGTTTTTCTCAAACGGCCCCGGCGATCCGGAGCCGCTGGAATACGCGCAGAAGAACATCCGCGAGTTTCAAGGCAAAGTGCCGATGTTCGGCATCTGCCTGGGTCATCAGCTCTTCGGGCTGGCGCTTGGCGGCAAGACATACAAGCTGAAGTTCGGACACCACGGCGGGAACCATCCGATTATGAACCACCGCACGGGCAAGGTGGAGATTACGGCGCAGAATCATAACTTCGCCGTCGATCCGGCGTCGCTGGATGACGCGACAGTGGAGAAGACGCACACGAACCTGAACGACCATACGCTGGCCGGCCTGCGCCACAAGACGGACCCGATGTTCAGCGTGCAGTATCACCCGGAGGCCAGTCCGGGCCCGCACGACTCGCATTATCTCTTCCGGGATTTCCGGAAGATGATGGAGGAGTGGAAGAAGTGAGCGCAGCCGCGCATCAGCCGGTTTTGGTTACACCGCCGCGGAGGCATGAGTTTGCTTTCGAGCAAGCGGGCTTGTCAGCATATTTGCCTTCTTCGATTTCGGAGATCGACGTTGACCAAACGACCATTCCAAGGATTGCGAAAGACGCCGGCCTCTTGCAGGAGATTGAATCCGCGGTGCAAGCGGTTCCGACGAAGCATGTTCTCGTGTACGGGGACGCGCGGGAGGTTCAGGGGTTGAAGCCGGACTCCGTGCATCTGGTTGTAACCTCGCCGCCTTACTGGACGCTGAAGCGATACGAGGACTCGCGCGGCCAGATGGGCCATATAGCTGACTATGAGGAATTTCTGAACGAGCTTCAGCGAGTTTGGCAAAGATGTTTTGATTCACTTGTTCCCGGAGGGCGGCTGGTGTGCGTCGTTGGCGATGTGTGTTTGTCGCGGCGGCAAAATGAAGGGCGGCATACTGTTGTCCCGCTGCACTCCGCGATTCAGGAACAATGCCGCAGGATTGGGTTCGACAACCTCGCTCCAATCATCTGGCATAAAATTTCAAACGCTGTTTATGAGGTTTCAGGTGCAGGAGGCTTTCTTGGGAAGCCTTATGAGCCGAATGCTGTCATCAAAAACGACATCGAATTTATCCTGATGTTGAGAAAGCCGGGCGGCTACCGCAAGCCCACTCTTCCTGCGAAGCTGCTCAGCGTGATTAGTGCGCAAAATTATCAGCAGTGGTTTCAACAGATTTGGACCGGGATTACAGGTGAATCGACGAAACATCATCCGGCGCCTTATCCCTTGCAGCTTGCAGAGCGGATCATCAGGATGTTCAGCTTTGTGGGCGACGTGGTGCTGGATCCTTTTCTTGGGACTGGAACAACAACAGTTGCGGCCGCTAAATCGGGTAGAAATAGTATCGGTTACGAGGTGCAGGAGACTTACTTCAAGTCGGCTGTGTCCAGAGTCAGGCGAGAGACGGGCACCCTTTTCCATCAACCGGATGTGGTGGAGGTTTGTGAGCTATGAACCTCAACCAGCGATGGGAAAAGCGGTTGCAGGACGCTGTGCGCCATTTTTGGACGACCCGGATTGCACAAGCCGATAGACAGGGAAGAAGGTCCGGTCAGAAAGATGCTGGAGCAAGAAGCGCCGTAACCGGCGGAAGGCAGCTGCAGGGTTTTGCGGATTTGATCTGCGATTATCTGGAAGAATCGGGTCTGGATCGCCCGAGCATCCATTGTGATCGACTAGCAGAGATTCCAGGATGGTATCGATCCGAAAAGAGATGGGATCTGCTTGTTGTTGCCAATGGGCATCTTATGGCGGCGATGGAATTCAAGTCGCAGGTGGGGTCATTCGGGAACAATTTCAATAATCGAACCGAAGAGGCGCTTGGAAGTGCTACAGATCTGTGGGCAGCTTATCGTGAAGGCGCATTTGCTCCCTCTCCAAGGCCATGGCTGGGCTATTTCATGATGGTTGAAGATGCGCCTGAATCGAAACGTCCTGTTGGTGCAAGCCAGACCCACTTCAAGGTCTTTCCTGAGTTTGTTGGGGCGTCTTATACAAAACGCTATGAAATTTTGCTAACCAAACTCATACGAGACAGACATTACGATAGTGCTTGCTTGCTGACATCTTCTGAAGCCGAGGGGCTTAAGGGACTCTACGGCGAGCCGTCAGAAGAGCTCTCTTTTGGTGCATTGCTTGCATCCCTAAGCGCACGAGTAAGGACATGAAGAGAAAGACTACAGAGAGAAAATAGAAATTATGCCGCGTAGGAATGACATCAAGAAGATTCTAGTGATCGGCTCGGGGCCGATTGTGATTGGGCAGTCGGCGGAGTTTGACTACTCGGGCACGCAGGCGTGCAAGGCGCTCAAGGCTGAAGGCTACGAGGTGGTGCTGATCAACTCGAACCCGGCGTCGATTATGACGGACCCTGAGGTTGCCGACCGCACGTACATTGAGCCGTTGACGGCTGCGTATCTGGAGGAGATTCTCCGCGTCGAAAAAGACCTGATGGATCCGGATGGGGCGGGCGCTGTGGGTAAATTTGCGCTGCTGCCAACGGTGGGTGGGCAGACGGCGCTGAATCTGGCGGTGGAACTGGCCGACTCCGGCGTGCTGGATAAGCTGGGCGTCGAGCTGATTGGCGCGAAGCTGGAGGCGATTAAGAAGGCCGAAGACCGGTTGCTCTTCAAAGACGCGATGAGCAAGATCGGTCTCGACATGCCGCGGTCGGCGCTGGTGAACAACATCCGCGACGGGCTGGAGTTTGCGGGCAAGCTCGGATTTCCGGTGGTCATTCGGCCTTCGTTTACGCTGGGCGGCTCGGGCGGCGGCATCGCCTACAACCGCGAAGAGTTGATGGAGATTCTTGCGCGCGGTCTGGACCTTTCGCCGGTGCATGAGTGTCTGCTTGAGGAAAGCGTGCTCGGCTGGAAGGAGTTCGAGCTTGAGGTGGTGCGCGACCTGAAGGACAACGTCATCATCATCTGCTCGATTGAGAACTTTGACCCGATGGGCGTGCATACGGGCGACTCGATTACGGTTGCTCCCGCGCAGACGCTGACGGACCGCGAGTATCAGGTGATGCGCGACGCTGCGATTGCTGTGATCCGCGAGATTGGCGTCGAGACGGGCGGCAGCAACGTGCAGTTTGCGGTGAATCCGCTGAACGGGCGCATGACGGTGATTGAGATGAATCCGCGCGTGTCGCGGTCGTCGGCGCTGGCGTCGAAGGCGACGGGATTTCCGATTGCGAAGATTGCGGCGCGGCTTGCCGTCGGCTACACGCTCGATGAGATCCAGAACGACATTACGAAGGCGACGCCCGCGTGCTTCGAGCCGACGATTGACTACGTGGTGGTGAAGATTCCGAAGTGGCAGTTCGAGAAGTTCCCCGGCGCGGATGAGGGGTTGGGACCCCAGATGAAGTCGGTGGGTGAGGTGATGGCGATTGGCCGCACCTTCAAGGAAGCGTTGATGAAGGCGGTGCGCTCGCTTGAGACCGGCAAGAAGGCGACGGCGGACAACATTGAACCTCGACGGTTGACGCAGCGGCTGGTGACGCCGCATCCCGACCGGCTGGCGTATGTCCGCTATGCGTTTGAGCAGGGCATGAAGGTGCGCGAGGTCGCGCGCATGACCGGGATGGACCCGTGGTTTCTGCACCAGATGAAGCAGATTACCGACGAGATCAAGGCGATTGGCTCGACGCCGATGGACAAGGTGACGGCGGAGCAGTTGCGCGATGCGAAGCGCATGGGCATCTCCGATGAGCGGCTGGCCGCAAGCTGGGGCCTGAGCGGAGCGGAGGGCACGGCTGCTGTTCGCGCGCTGCGCAAGAAGTTGAATGTGCAGCCGGTCTACAAGCTGGTGGACACGTGCGCGGCGGAGTTCGAGAGCTACACGCCTTATCTCTATAGCTGTTACGACGAAGAGGACGAGGCTGCGCCGACGGGGCGGAAGAAGGTCATCATCCTGGGCAGCGGGCCAAACCGCATCGGGCAGGGAATCGAATTCGACTACTGCTGCTGCCATGCGGCGTTTGCGCTGAGGGAAGACGGCTACGAGACCATCATGGTCAACTGCAATCCCGAGACGGTTTCGACGGACTACGATACGAGCGACCGGCTCTACTTCGAGCCGCTGACGCTGGAAGATGTGCTCGGCGTGTATGAGCACGAGGCCACGTCAGGCGCGGACATCGGCATGATTGTGCAGTTCGGCGGACAGACACCGCTGAACCTCTCGCTGCCGCTGAAGAAGGCGGGCGTGCCGATCATCGGGACTTCGCCGGAGTCCATTGATTTGGCCGAAGACCGGAAGCGGTTCGGCAAGCTGATTGAAGAGCTGAAGATTCCGCAGCCGGAGGGCGCGATGGCGACCAGCGTAGAAGAGGCCGTGGCGGGCGCGAACCGCGTGGGCTATCCGGTGCTGGTGCGGCCTTCGTATGTGCTGGGCGGGCGCGCGATGGTGATTGCGTATGACGACGATGCGGTGGTTCGCTACATGAGCACTGCCATCGAGTTTTCGCAGGAGCGGCCGGTGCTGATCGACCACTTTCTTGAAGATGCCATCGAGTGCGATGTGGACGCGCTGTGCGACGGCGACGATGTCGTCATTGCAGGCATCATGCAGCACATCGAAGAGGCGGGCATCCACTCGGGCGACTCGTCGTGCGTGCTGCCTGCCGTGGACCTTTCGGAAGATGTGTTGCAGACGATTCGCTCGTACACGCGCAAGCTGGCGCGGGCGCTGAACGTGATGGGGCTGGTGAACATTCAGTTCGCGATTCAGCGCGGCAAGGTCTATGTGATCGAGGTCAACCCGCGCGCTTCGCGGACGGTGCCGTATGTCTCGAAGGCAACGGGCGTGCCGCTGGCGAAGATTGCCTCGCGCATTATGGTCGGCAAGAAGCTGAAGGAGATGCTGCCGGAGCAGGTTGCGAGCGGACGCGATCTCGACACGGGCGCGCACTACTTTGTGAAATCGCCGGTGTTTCCGTGGGGCAAGTTCCACGGCGTGGACACGGTGCTTGGGCCGGAGATGAAATCGACCGGTGAGGTGATGGGCGTGGCGGACAACTTCGGCGAGGCGTTCGCCAAGGCTCAGATTGCCGCCGGACAGTTGCTGCCGCTGAAGGGGACGATCTTCCTGAGCGTCAACGACCACGACAAGGAGACGCTGGTGCCGCTGGCGCGGCAGTTTGTCGAGATGGGATTTCATCTGGTGGCGACGCATGGGACGGCGGTGGTGCTCGAAATGGCGGGCTTGCAGCCGGAGCGTGTGTATAAGGTGAAGGAAGGCCGCCCGAATGTCGTTGACCTGATTAAGGGCGACCGGATTCAGCTCATCATCAACACGCCGCATGGGCAGGACACCTTCTTCGATGAGAAAGCGATTCGGCGGGCAGCCGTGCTGGCGCGCATTCCGACGATTACGACGCTGGCTGCGGCGCGGGCTGCTGCTGAAGGCATCGCTGCGTTGCAGCGCGGCACGCTGAGTGTTGCTGCATTGCAGACGCTCCATGCGGAGCGTGTGGCGGTTGCGGTTTAGGGAATGTCTTCAAGTCTGCGGAGATTCCCTCAGAGGCTGAAGGGGCCGCGGAAAAGCATGTCGGGCGGCATATAAAGAAAGGCCCGGGGCTGAAGCCCCTTGAATTCGCCGGGATATTCGCAGGGCTGAAGCCCTGCGCTCCCACCGAAAAACTCGTTGGTAGTAGCCAAGACGTACCTCAGGGGCTAAAGCCCCATCAACAAGTCAGGTATTTACGGCACGGGTAAACCCGTGCCCTTAAGCAAAACGGTATTTTTCCGCAGCCTGTAAAGCCTCTTTGGATCGTGGGACGTTATGGCGTGGCTGAAGCCAGGCCCCCTCAAAGCTTTGACTTAATCAGAGCTTCCTCAGGGTTCAAGGCCGAACTTGGCGCCCAGTGCGTAGCTGACCAGGGCGAGCGGGATCCATGCGCCGATGAGCGGGCCGTCGCCGCTCATCAGGCCGCTGCCGTGGCTGAAGGAGAAGAAGGTACGCCATATCTTCTCGACCGAGCCGCAGTGCTCGCAGAGGCCGACGCCTGTGGGCAGGTCGAGCACCCAGACGCTGACGATGGTGAAGACCACCAGGCCGGAGATCCAGACGTAGCGGGCGGTAGTGTTCCGCTGGAATCGGCTGAAGATGAGGCCGCCGAACATGGGGACGAGGAAGGCCAGGACAGAGGCCACAACTTTGGGGCCGGGAGAGTTCGGGTCGGGGTGGTTCATCGTCATGACGGCGAGCACGCCGCCGAGCAGGACGACCGCGACAAGCGTGTGGGTGAGAAACCAGAGGGCCTCGTGGACGAGGTCACTGATGGAGCGGTCTCGCGGTCTGTCGGGCGCTGTGATCACGGGGTTCTCTCACACTGCTTCCATGGCCGTTCTTTAGCATATCGGGCCAGAGCGGCGATGAGGCGGGTGATTCGCGCTTTGGGGGTCACTGTTTTGAGTCGTTTGCGGCTGGTTAGAATAGAGAGATGCTGCTTGAAGGTCTCTACCTGCCATTGACGACGCCGTTTTCCGCCGACGGGCGCCTGAACCTCAAAAAACTGGAACAGAATGTCGAGCGGTACTCGCTTGCGCCCGGCGCGGGGCTGGTGGCGCTGTATGGGACTGGCGAACCCTCGATGCTTTCGGACGAGGAGGCGCGGCAGGTGCTTCGAGGAGCAGAGGGCGCGGCTGCGGCGGAGAAGGTGCTGGTCGCGGGCGTCTCGCGGGACAGCGTTGCCGGGACGCTTGACGTGGCGGAGTATGCAGCCGGGTTGGGCTACGATGCCGTTCTGGTGAAGCAGCCGGGTGTGCTTCGGGGCCGTTCGCCGAAGGAGGCGCTTCAGTACTTTCAGATGGTGGCGGACCGCTCGGCGCTGCCGGTTGTGTTGCTGAGCGAGTTGGAGGGGATGCTGTCCCCGGAGCTGGTTGCAGAGCTGGCGGCACATCCGGGCGTGCTTGGCATGGTCGATGACGGCGCGGATCGTCAGCGGGTGGAAAGGTTGCGTTCGCTGACGGCGGCGGTGCGGCGAGAGGTCACGGTGACTGCTGTATTTGCCGCAGTGACTGGGCGAATGCTCGGACGGCAGGCTGGCGGCGAGTGGGTGCCGGCTGAGTCGTTGACTGGTGGTTCCGGGGTTGCGGTAGTTCCGAAGAAGATGACTGCGCGGACCCGGACGAAGACGGTTGGCTTCCAGATACTGACGGGTGGGGTGGGTGGAGTGCTGGAGGGTCTGCGCGGCGGCGCAGTGGGCGCGGTGGCGGCGTTTGCGGCCTGTGCTCCGCAGGCGTGTTACGAAGTGCTTGCGGCGTGGAAGGACGGCGACGAGGGGCTGGCCGAGGAGAAGCAACGGCGTCTCGGCGGGATTGCCCGGAGGATCGAGGCACAGCTTGGCGTGCCGGGTATCAAATATGGGTGCGACCTGAATGGCTATTACGGAGGTCCGGCGCGGCTGCCTCTGCTGCCTTTGACAGGAGCTGAGCGTAACGAGGTGGAAGAGTTGATGCTCGGGATTCGCAACTGACGGCGGCCTGCGGTCAGGGGCTGGCGAAATTGCGGGAGAATTTGATTGTTCGCGGAAGACGTACCTCAGCGGTTAAGTAGGCTGAGGTAAAAGGTATGTCCGGCAGCTTTTGCAGAACGGCCCGGGGCTAAAGCCCCTTGAATTTGCTGGGATTTTCGCAGGGCTGAAGCCCTGCGCTCCCACCGAAAAGCACAAAGCGTGCATTTTTCCGCAGCCTGTAAAGCCGCATTGATTTCGGGGCAGTTGCGGCATCCTTCGACTGCGCTCAGGGCAGGCTCTGAAGCCGTGCCCTTAAGCAAAACAGCCATCTCACGTAGGGACAGGCAGCCGACTCTCGTAGCCGGGAATGCAGCGGCAAATATGCTGCACGCGATTTCACTTGCTCTTCGCCCGGGTCCGTCGTATAAAACACTCCAACGCGCAACAGTTACAGCCGGAAGGTTGTTTCGAGAACGCAACGATACGAGAACCTTGGGCAAGGGAACGGGATGATCTGCCAGGCCGCGATCCTTCGTAGAGTACGCGTACATCTGCTATCTGTATCTGCTTTGGCCGTACTGGTTCTTATCGCTGGGCCGGTTTATGCCTCGAAGCAGGACAGCGTGCCCGATTGGGTGACGTCGGCTGCGGCGCAAAAATTGCCCGATTATCCGCCTGAGACCAACGCCGTCGTGCTGTTGGACGATACAACTTACACCGTTTCCTCCGATGGCAGCGCGGTGGAGCATTGCCGTCACGTGGTGAAGATTCTTCGTCCGCAGGGCCGGGATGAAGGGATCGTCGCAGTTCCTTTCGACAAGGACACAAAGGTCGTCTCGCTGCATGCGTGGAGCATTGGGCCGGATGGCCATCAGTATGCCGTCAAGGACAATCAGTTCGTAGAGATCGGTTATCAGGGGCAGGGCAACTACTACGAAGACGACAAGATCAAGTCTGTCAGTCCCCCTGGCCGCGACCCTGGTGGTGTGATCGCGTATGAGTACGAGCAGCGTACCCGTCCCTACCTGACGGAGCACACGTGGTTTTTCCAGAGCGACATACCTGGGCTTGCCCAGAGCTTCACCCTTGTATTGCCCCCCGGTTACACCTTCGGCACGGTGTGGGCCCACCATCCCGAGGCCAAGGCGATGGATCTTGAAAACCAGAGATGGCGTTGGGAGATGAATAACGTTCCGGCCATCGATCTTGATCATGTCCGGCTTCGTCCCGCGGAGTTCTCCCTGGTGGGCCGCATGACCGTCCACTACAAAGGACCGGGCATTGTTTTTCCCACGGACGGCACATGGCAGAGCATCGGCGAGTGGTATGCGGGGCTGGCGAAAGACCGCCTTGTGGCCACGCCGGATATTGCAGCGAAGGTCAGCGAACTGACTGCGGGCAAGACCGATTTCTACGACAAGGCCGAGGCCATCGCCGACTTTGTTCAGAAGCAGGTCCGGTACTTCGTCATCGAGCTTGGCATTGGCGGCTACCAGCCTCACTTTGCAGGTGACATCTTTCGCAACCGCTACGGCGATTGCAAGGACAAGGCCACGCTGCTGAGCGCGATGCTTTCTTCTGCAGGCATCCACTCTGCGCTGGTGATGGTGGATACCAGGCGAGGCGTGGTGGATCCCGATGCGCCATCGATTGTCGGCAACCACATGATTGCGGCCATTGAGATTCCCAAAGGCTACGACTCGCCCAGACTCCACAGTGTGGTCACGGCGAAATCGGGCCAGCGGTATCTGATCTTTGACCCTACCTGGGATAAGACGCCCTTTGGCCAGCTTGAAGACAACCTGCAAGGCGGATACGGCCTCCTGCTTGAAGGGCCAGGCAGCCAGATTGTGCAGTTGCCGGTACTTGCACCGGACCTGAATACGATTGAGCGCACGGCAAGCTTCAAGCTCGCGGCGGATGGCTCGCTTCAGGGTACGGTCACGGAAAAGCGGTTCGGCGATGTGTCGGAGGGTCGTCGCAGCCTCTATACCGAAGCAGATGCCAAAGAGCAGTCGCGGTTTCTCAATATGGTTCTGGGGCAGGATTTCAGCACGTTCTCCGTTGCGGATTTCAAGGTGGAGAACGCCGATGCGCTCAGCAAGGATCTCACCACCACCTACGCCATCACGGCAGATCACTATGCGAGGAACATGGGATCGCTGTTGGTCGTCCGCCCGCGCGTGCTTGGCAGCGATGGCCTCGATGTGGACGATAAGCCTCGTCACTACTCCATCAATCTGCACGAGACGATGCAGGAAACGGACGACTACACGATTGCGTTGCCTGCGGGATATACCGCCGATGAGGTGCCCGATCCGGTGAATGTGGACGTTGGCTTTGCCGTCTACAGAAGTTCAAGCACCGTCAAGGACAATGTATTGCACTACACCCGCACGTATACGGTGCGCCAGGTGACATTGCCGGCGGAGAAGTACGACGACGTGCGAAAGCTCGCCGGCATTATTGCGGCCGATGAACAGGCCCGCGCAGTGCTGAAAAAGCAGTAGTTTTCAATTCGAGTTGTATGAATGCGCACTACGAACGGAAGAAGGAACGCCATGACCCGGACTTCACGTTGCTGCATCTCCGCCTTGTTCTGCACTCTCGTACTGGCTCTCTGCGCGCCGCTTGCCCGCGCCGATAAATGGACTGAGCCTACACCTGAGGAGCTTTCGATGACCTCGCAGCCGCAGGTCCCGGGTGCGTCGGCGGTGTACCTCTTCTATGAAGAGACTTCCACGGACGATCTCCACTCGTTCAGCGTCTACGCGCGCGTCAAGGTGTTGACCGAGGCAGGCAAAGACCGCGCCAACGTGGAGATTCAGTACGCTCATTGGCGCGAAGGGGCCAGCTTTACCGTGAGCGAAGTTGAAGGCCGGACGATCCACTCCGACGGCACGGTCATTCCTTTTACCGGCAAGCCCTATGAGAAGCTCATTGAAAAAGATCAGGGCGTCAAGGTGATGGCCAAGGTCTTCACGCTTCCCGATGTTCAGGTTGGAAGCATTCTCGAATACCGCTACAACATTCGTTACGACGACAACTACTACGTCGCGCCCAAGTGGTATATCCAGAACGCCCTCTTTACTCGCAAGGCGCACTACGTCTGGAAGCCGACGGCCCACGACATGGTGAATGAGCATGGAGACATGATCAACACCATTGCGTGGTTTCCCATTTTGCCTGTAGACGCGAAGCTGCAACGGACCGAACTGCCTGCGGCAGGGATGAATAGTCCACAGAAGATCTTTGAGCTTACGGTCCAGGACATTCCGCCTTCGCCGCATGATGAGTACATGCCGCCCATGACCAGTCTGACCTATCGCGTGCTCTTCTATTACACGTCCTATCGAGACCAGGCTGAGTTCTGGGTGAAGGAGGGCAAGAACTGGAGCAAGGCCCGCGATAAATTTATCGGTCCCGGCCACGAAGTCACCGCGGCGGTCCAGCAGTTGGTCGCCCCCTCCGACACGCAGGACCAGAAGCTGCGTAAGATTTACGCGGCGATCATGCAGATGGAGAACACCACCTACACGCGCGCGCAGTCGGTGCAGGAGGACAAAGCGCACGGGTTGAAGGAGGTCCACAATACGGACGATATTCTGGAGCGCAAGCGCGGCAACGACGACCAGCTTACGGAACTCTTTGTCGCCATGGCGCGCGCAGCCGGCATGAAGGCCTATGTGGCCGCCGTCACCAATCGTGACACAAATCTCTTCATCAAGAATTTCCTCACTTTAAGCCAACTCGACGACTACATCGCGATCGTCAATGTGGATGGCAAGGAGCAGTACTTCGATCCCGGCTCGCGCTACTGCCCCTATGGGCATCTTGAATGGAAACACGCTATTGCGGATGGCATTCGCCAGACTGACAAGGGATCAGATTTTGTCGAGACTCCCTCCGAGCCGTATACCAGCTCGCGCACGCTTCGCGTCGGCGACCTGGTGATGGATGAGCATGGATCAGTTTCCGGAAGCGTCAAGATGACCTACATCGGCGCGCCCGCGCTTTACTGGCGCCAGCATGCTCTGAATGGCGATGCGACCGGCCTGCGGGAGGACCTGCGCACCACGATCGAACATTTGCTGCCTCAGGGCATGGATGTCAAGGTCGCGTCGGTCGATTACCTTACCGATTACGAGCAGCCTCTGGTGGTCAACCTTTTTGTGAAAGGAAATATCGGCGAGCCCACCGGCAAACGGCTCTTCGTGCCCTCCGATATATTCGAGTCCAACGCGAAACCGCGCTTTACCAGCGTGAAACGAGATGTCCCCGTCTATTTCAATTATCCTCACATAGTCCAGGATGCTGTGCGTATCAAGTATCCCGCGGACTTCGCGGTGGAGTCGTCTCCGGTCGCGGACAAGCTCCAGTTTAAAAACTTCGCGGTGTATAACGTATCGACTGTCTCCGCGCCCGACAGCATCACCTATCGCCGCAACTTCTCGCTTGGGGAGATTATCTACCTTACACCGGAGTATGCGGGCCTGCGCGACTTCTTCTCGAAGATGCTGACCAAGGACCAGGAGAACATCGTGCTGACCGCGGCAGGCGCTGGTTCAAAGCCGGCAACTGCCGCGGCTGCGCCGAAGCCGGCGACTGCTGCGAACTGAAGGTTTCGGGAGGGTTTGCAAAAATGCCCGGGGCTAAAGCCCTTTGTATTTGCAGGCTTTTCGTGGGGCTGAAGCCCCACGCTAAAGCGGTTTCGGTCTCGTTGTGACAGCCGAGTCGGAGAGTTGTGGTCTCCCACCCTTTGTGCAAAAGACGCACAAAGGATGGGGCACCCGCGGAACGCAGATTCCCTTCGGGAATGACAACAAAAGAATGGGGGCGCAATGGGCCGGTTGTTACCGGCGTGCTGAGGTGGTGACGCCCATGCCGCTTAGTCGGCTGCGTGCCTGCATGGCCTCGGGCGAGTTGGGGAATCGCTGAATGAGCAGGCGCAGCTCGCGGATGCCGGCGTCGCGCTGTTTGAGTGCAAGCAGTGCCTGGCCCTTGTGGAGGCGCGAAACGGGGACTTTGTTGCTGGCCGGGTAGTTGTTGATGACCGCGTCGTAGCTTTTGACGGCTTCGGCATAGCGGCCTGCGCGGTAGTCGATCTCGGCGCGGTAGTAGTAGGAGTTGCCCGAGAGCGGGTTGTCGGGGTAGTTCTTGATCACTTCGCCGAACTCGGAGGCCGCGAGCTTGTATTTGGCCGCCATGTAGTCGTTGAGCGCGGTCTTGTAGAGATCGTCGGCGGGTGGGGCAGCGGGCGACGGAGGTGCGGCGCCCACGGGAATGGCGGCGGAGGGCTTTCCTGAAGTCAGGGGGCTTTCTGTTCCCGGGGGGAGTGTTCCGGCGGTTGCTCCGGCTGGATTGGCGCTCGGGGCTCCCTGGCCACCCTGAATAGCCGCGCTGATGGACTGCTGCTGGCTCTGGACGTCGCCGACCATCTTTTCAAGATGGTCGAGCCGCGCCTTGAGCTCGTCGAGCGAGTCGTTGAGAGACTGAATCTGGCCGGAGAGCTGGTCGATCTTGCCGTTCTGGGCGTCCTGCTGGTTTTTGAGCTGGAGCTGGATAGCGTCCATGCCGGCGGACATCTTGTTGACCGAGTCGGCGCTCTGCTGGACGAGGTCTTTGACCACGCCCATGCGCTCGTCGTTGGACTGCTGGAGGCGCGCGACGGCGTCCTGAAGCTGCTGCACCTGGACCTGAAGCTGGATAATGTCTTTGTTTGCGGCGCGGGCCTGGGGCGCGGCAAGCGAGACGGCGAGCAGGGCGGCGGTGATGCCGAGAGACTTCGAGGTGCGGGCAAGCAGTGCGTAGCGTGTGGTCATGGGCGACTCGATTTTTTCTGGTTCGGCGGACTTTGGGGTTGGGCCGCCGGTTGATTCAATTATTCAATTAAATGGATGCGGATGACAGGGTATCAGGTTGGGGTGGCGGCTGGAGTTTTGGCGGAGGAAAGCGGATTCCCGCTTTGGCTTCGCGCAGGGTGCGGAATGAAAATGCAAAAACGGTGGCAGGTGGAGAGTATTCATTCCCACCCATCGCAAGAGGCCGCGATGGATGGGGCACCCGAGCTTTTGTGGCGGCTGAGCAACAGCAGATTCCTGCGCTGCGCTGCGGAATGGAAATATAAAAAATACTGCTGAATGGAGATATAAAAAGCACTGCCAAATGGAGATGCAAAGAGCGGCATAAAGGTGGGCGGAACCGAAGTTCCGCCCGGTTGCAGGTTGATGTGGATTAGCGGTCGAGCGAGAACTGGTCGCGGCGGTTCTGCTGCCAGCAGCTTTCGGTCTCCTCGGTGCAGAACTGCTTCTCCTTGCCATAGCTGACGACACGCAGGCGGCTGGCGGGGACGCCTGCATCGACCAGAGCGGTGCGGGCGGAGTTGGCACGGTTTTCGCCGAGGGCCAGGTTGTACTCAGCCGATCCCCGGCTATCGCAGTAGCCGCCGATGACGACCTTGATGGCCGGATGCGCATTGAGGTACGCGGCAGCCTGGGCGATGGAGGTCTTGGCGTCGGGGCGCAGGTCGTAGCTGTCGTAGTCGAAGAAGACGTCGGCTACATGAGCGTGGAACTCGGCTTCGGACCCCATGTCGCTTTCATTCGGGCCGGGCGCGGTGGGCGCGACGGGCACGCGCACGGTGACGCGGACGTTGGCCTCGGTGCTGCCGCCGTCGCCGGTCGCGGTGAGGTGGAAGTTGGTCGAGCTGGAGGGCGTGACCGTCTGGGTGCCGTTGGCGGGGACCGTGCCGATACCGTCAATGGTGACGGAGTTGGCGTTTTCCGTGCGCCAGTTGAGCACGACGGACTGGCCCTGATCGACGGCGAGCGGGTCGGCGGTGATGGTGGCGGTGGGCGCGGGCGCAGTGGCGGGTGCGGGGCCAAGGCTGGCCGGGTTCACGCCGCTTTTCTTGTGATGACAGCCGGTAACGGCCAGGATGGCAACCAGACTGGATGCCAGGATGGATGTCCGGCGAAGACGGGACGGTAATGCACTCATGGGAATCTCCTACCAAGGGTCTGTTCAGTAAAGCAAGGACGTTGACTGCGAAAGCTAGCCCGCAGGGAAGACAAAGAACCTATTTCCAACTCCAGTTCGGCATGTCCGTGCTGGGACCCGTGAGCGGCTTTTTCTGGGTGCCGTCGGCGAGCATGGTCCAGATGCGCATGTGGGACTGCCGGCCGTTGTCGGTGCTGGCGAAGACGATGTGGCGGCCATCGGGCGACCAGGATGGGAAGTCGCACTGGCCCATGTCGTGCGTGACCTGAATCCATTTCTTGGTGGCGATCTCCATCACGTAGATGTCCTGCCCGCCGGGAGCGCCGGGACCGTACTTGCGGTTCCAGGCGAAGGCGAGGAAGTGGCCGTCAGGGGACCAGGACGGCGAGGAGACGTAGCCGCTGTCGGTGAGGCGGGTGACGGCTGAGCCGTCCGTGTCCATGATGTAGAGCTGCGGCAGGCCGGTGCGTCCGCTGATCCAGGCGATCTGCGAGTTGGTCTTGGGGTTGTAGACAGGCGAGACATCGGGCCCGCGGAAGCTGGTGACGCGGCGGGCCAGCGAGCCGTTCGCGTCGGAGATCCATATCTCGGGGTCGCCGGTGCGCGAGGACGAATAGGCAATCTGGTTGCCGTCGGGCGACCAGGCTGGCGAAATGTTGGTGCCGCCGGCACTGGTGAAGTTGACCATGCGGCCCAGTAGCAGCGAGTACACCCTGATCTGGAAGCCATTGCGTCCGAGTGAGGAGAAGGCCAGGCGGCTGTTATCAGGCGAGACGCGCGGCGAAATGCTGATGGTGCCGAGGTGCGTGAGCTGGTGCTGGTTGGCGCCGTCGTAGTCCATGGCCCATATCTCTTTTTCGCCGCCGGTCTGCTTGACGTAGTAGATTTTGGTCTCGGCGATGCCGGGGATGCCGCCGCCGAGCCGGAAGATGATCTCATCGGCGAAGCGGTGGGCAATCTGGCGTGGCGCGTCGTCGGAGACGGCCATGGTGTATTGTTTGGCAAGAATCTGCGGGAACTGCGCGTTCTTTGCGTCGAAGAGGTAGCCGTTGACGACGAGCGTTGTGCCCTGAATGTTGAAGGCCCCGAAGGCGACCATCGCGGCGGAGGCGGGCGCGGCGGACCATTGCGGGAGGCTGATCTCCGAAGGCGCGCCGGGCGTGACCTGCGGCTGGAGACTCTTCGAGACCATGTCGAAGATGCCCGCGTTGGTGAGGTCGTCAAAGAGCGTGGTGTCGAAGGTGGTCTTGAGCGCGGCGGCCTGCGGGTCGGCGGAGAGCTGCTTGAAGTTGGCGGCGGCGATGCGGAGGTTGGGAGCGCCTGAGGACGTCTCGGTTTTGAACCACCCCTGCGCGTGGAGGGCTGCGGTGGAGACGAAGAGGAGAAGGAAGACTCCGATGCCGGCGGCGCGGCGAATGGGGGATTGGGTGTCCGGGCTGTGCATTCTCACTTACATGGTAGACGCAAAAAAAGACGCAGGGTGTGTTTTTCGACGGGATTGAGCGGTATTCGCGCAGATACTCCCCGGAAGCAAAAGAACAAAAGCAGATTCCTCCGCTGCGCTGCGGAATGGAAATGCAAAAAGGCGAAGGATGACTCCGCTGCGCTGCGGAATGGAAATGCAAAAGGGCGAAGGATGACAACGGCGAGCTTATTGCTGTTGGAGATGGAAGGTGTACTCGACGGTGATGTGGTCGCCCGCGGGGAGCGGGCCGAAGCCGTCCACGCGCTCGACGGCATGGAGCGCGGACTGGTCGAGCGTAGGCGAGCCGCTGGGGATTTCAACGCGGACGTTCGAGGGCTGGCCGGCGCGGTCGATGTCGAAGACGAGCGTGACGCTTTTGCCGTTTGATGTGCGCGGGTCGGCTTCGCCGGTGTACCAGTTCTGCGCGACGCGCGCGTTGACGATGCGGATGTAGTAGGCGAAGCGCGCGCCGAAGGTCTTGTCTTCCACGGAGACGCTGGCCGTGCCATTGCGTACCTGGGTCGAGGCCTCGGGGATACGGACGCCCGAGGTCTCGCCGGTCTGGGCCTTAGTGGGCTGAGGTGGCGCGGGCTGGATGTGCTTCGGTGGCGCGGGCGCGCGCGTCTCGGCGACCTTGGGCTGCTTCTTGATCTTGTCGGGGATGGCGAGCTCGTCGGGCTTGGGCGGCGGCTGGGTCTGCTCTTTGGTCTGGATGGGCGCGGGGCTGGGCGTCTCGGAGGTGAGGACGTTCTGGTCGTTGGTGGGTTGCTTGGGTGGCAGCGGCAGCGAGTTGACCATGGTGGCCTGGATGGCCCCGGCCTCGGATGCGTTCTCGCCCCAGTTGCTGCTGTGGCGAAAGACGAAGGCCGAGACAATGACCAGCGCGGCGACGAGGCCGTGCAGGATGAGCGAGCCGACGAAGTTCCCGCGGAAGTTTTCGCCGTTGTTGGGAGCGTATTGGGGAGCAGTGGCTATGACGTGCTCCTTACTGCTGGATGGGGCGGGTGACGATGCTGATGTTGGTGATGCCGGCCTGCTTGACCGCATCCATCACAGAGGCGAAGGCGCCGAAGGGCACGCGCTCGTCGGCGCGAAGATAGATGATGCGCTGGGCGGGCTTGGCGCCGGCGGTGGCATTGCGCAGCAGCGTGGGAAGCTGGTTGACGTTGACCGGCTTGTCCTGCAGGAAGACGTTCTGGTCTTTGTCGATGGTGACGACCATGCGGACTTCGGTGAGCTGGCTGACCGTGCGGGTCTTCGGGATGGCGACGTCAACGCCCGATTGGAGCACAGGCGCGGTGAGCATGAAGATGAGCAGAAGGACGAGGACGACGTCCACCAGCGGCGTGATGTTGATGTCGGCCAGTGTGGTCTGCGTGTTTCCTTTGGCGGAGAAGGCCATTGCTAGAAGGACCTCCGGCGGGGCTCCTCGGGCTGGGGCTGCGGCGGCGGGGCGAGCAGGGCGGCGTTTTCGATGGCGTTGAGCAACTCGCGGCCAAAGTCGTCCATGCGCGCGCCGAACTCGCGCAGCCGAGCGGTGAGCTGGTTGTAGCCGATGACGGCGGGGATCGCAACGACCAGACCGGCGGCGGTGGTAATGAGTGCCTCCGAGATGCCCGGCGCAACAGCGCGCAGCGTGGCCGCGCCTTCGGTGCCGAGGCCGTGGAAGGCGTCGATGATGCCCCAGACCGTGCCGAAGAGGCCGATGAAGACGGAGATGTTGCCGATGGTCGCCAGCCACGTCATGTGGGTTTCCATGCCGGTGAGGGCTTCGGACGAGGCGGTCTGCGCGGCGCGTTCGAGCGCGATGGGGTTGCGCGGAAGGCCGCGTCCACCGTTCTGGCGCTGGTACTCGTCGTGGATCTCATTGAAGACGGAGACCAGCGGGCTGGGCTTGAACTGCTCGGCCACGGCGGCGATTTCGCTGAGGCGGCTGGATTTGCGGAAGGCGCGGACGAACCGCTGGCCCTGCGTGTGGGCCTTGTTGAAGCTGCGCCACTTCGACAGCATGATGGCCCACGAAAAGATGCTCGCAATCAACAGAATGATGAGCACCGTGAAGGCGATGGGGCCGCTGTTGTGGATCATCTCGACGAGCGCGCTGCTGCTGGCGTTGGGTGGGGGAGCGGCGGCGGAGCTGTCTGCTTGCAGGAGGAACAACGCTAAAGCGAGGGTGGAGGCCATAATTTTTGTTTACCAGATTAAGTGTAAATCGTTCGCACTTGTTCGACGGGTGGGGGCATCTTTTGTGGTGCGGGGAGGTGAAGAAGCGGATTCCTCCGCTGTGCTACGGAATGGAAATGCAAACAGCAATGGCAAAGGCCGGGGCCTGATGGTGCACAGCGGGGTTTGCTATTCTCGCGGTACATCGTTCGTTTGAGGCGGGAAGATGCTGCTGGAGTTGCGCGCGGAAAACTATGCTGTGATCGATCGGGCGTCGGCTGCGTTTGGCGACGGGCTGAACCTGTTGACGGGCGAGACGGGCGCGGGCAAGTCGATCCTGATTGATGCGCTGGTGCTCCTGCTGGGCGGTAAGGCTTCGGCGGACGTGGTGCGGCATGGCGAAGACAAGGCCGTTGTCGGCTGCGTCTTCGAGATGACTCCAGGCGCGGCGGCGATTCTGGAAGAGAACGGGATCGATGCCGAGGGAGACGAGGTGCTGTTGCGGCGGGAGATTCTGGCCAGTGGCAAGGGGCGCGTCTTTGTAAACAATCAGCCAGCGACGGTGGCCGTGCTGCGGCAGCTTGCGCCGGAGCTGGCGCTCGTGCATTCGCAGGGCGAGACGATGACTTCGTTCGATCAGGCGCAGCAGCGGTTGCTGCTGGATCGCTTTGGCGGGATTGCGGCGGAGGCCGTGGCGGAGGCGTTTGCCGCATGGAAGGCCACGCGGGCGAAGTTGGAGGAGTTGCTTTCGGACGAGCAGGACCGTCTGCGGATGGCTGACCTGTGGCGGTTTCAGAGTAAGGAGATTGAGCAGGCCGGGTTGTCCGCAGAGGATGAGGACGCACAGCTTGAGGCGGAGAAGCGCGTGCTGGCGAATGCGGAGAAGCTCTACACGGCGGCGATGAGCGCGCATGAGCTGCTGTATGAGTCGGAGAGCTCGGCGGAGAGCGCGCTGGGCGCGGCGCTGAAGCATGTCGAAGAATTGGCCAGGTTCGATGTGCGGTTTGAAGGGCCGGCGCAGCAGTTGGCGGCGGCGAAGTCGGCGGTGGAGGATGTGGATGCCGAGGTGAGGGACTTTGCCGAGAACATCAACGCCGCTCCGGGACGTTTGGAGGAGATTGAAGACAGGCTGGCGGCGCTGGACCGGCTGAAGCGCAAGTATGGACAGACGCTGGCCGAGGTGATGGCCTTCGGCGCCGAGTCCGCGCGGCGGCTGGCCGAGGTGGAGAACCGCGACGCTTTGCTCGATGAGCTGCGGGTGAAGGAGAAGACGGACGCGGCGGCGTATGAGGCTGCGGCGGAGAAGTTGACGGTCGCGAGGACGGAGGCGGCAAAGCGGCTGGAGAAGCTGGCTGTCGCGCAGATTAATGATCTGGCGATGCAGGCGCGGTTCAGCGTGAAGGTGGCGGCGCGGAAGGAGGCGGAACACTGGACGGCGCATGGTTGGGACGAGGTGGAGTGCCTGATTGCAACCAACGCGGGCGAGCCGCTGAAACCGCTGCACGAGATCGCCTCGGGTGGCGAAATGTCGCGCGTAATGCTGGCCTTAAAGGTGACGGTGGAAGAGGCGGTTGCGGGTTCGGGCAGGAAGAAGAAGACCGTATTGCCGCGCACGCTGGTCTTCGACGAGATCGACATCGGCATCGGCGGGCGGGCGGCTGAGGCAGTGGGAAGGAAGTTGAAGATGCTGGCACGGGGGCAGCAGGTATTGTGCATTACGCATCTGCCGCAGATCGCGGCGTTTGGCGACCAACACTTTTTGATTGAAAAGACAGAGAAAAAAGGCCGGACACAGACCGGTATCCGGCTCATGGACCACGCCGGGCGGACGGAAGAGATTGCCCGGATGCTGAGCGGGGAAAAGCTGACCGAGACCAGCATGAAACATGCTGAACATCTGCTGGCAAATAGCAGGTGAGGAAGGTCTGATTAAGTCCGCGAAGGTTCCCTCAGGGGCTAAAGCCCCAACGGAAAATGAGGCATTTACGGCACGGGTAAACCCGTGCCCTTAATCAAAACGTCCGGGTTGAGGAGTTCTCACCCAGTCTCTAAAGCCCCATTGAATTGAGGGACGTTACGGCGTGGCTGAAGCCACGCCCTTTCAAAACGAAGACTTAATCAGAGGTCTCTTAAGCGCACATCCCGGGGAACGTGGCAGGCATCCGAATCATGCAACGGAATGCAGGTTTGCTTGACGGAGGTCAGGTATGGCGAACACCACAGCGGCAGAACCGAAGAAGTGCGCGATGGAGGGTTGTCTCTGCATGGCGGAGCCGGGGAAGAAATACTGCTCCAACTATTGCGAGGCGGCGAAGGGCACGATCAAGCTGCAGTGCGACTGCGGTCACGATGCGTGCGCCGCGCAGAAGTTGTGAGGCTGCGGCGACGCGCCGATGCGTGATGCGGAAGCAGCGTAAAAGATGTAGAGAATGAGGCGTTTTTGCGCGCGTTCAGGTGCGTGGAGTGCATCAGGAATGGTTCAATTCCGCCCCCGGCTTTCGCCTGAACTTGGTATACTTGGGGTGTGACTACGACCACCCTTGACCATGCCGCTGTTGCGGAAGACGGCAACCAGACGAAGACAAAACGTGTACTCCTGTTGAAGCCTCGCGGCTTCTGCGCCGGTGTTGTGCGTGCCATTGACGTGGTGCGGATTGCGCTGGAGACGTTTGGCGCGCCGATCTACGTTCGCAAGGAGATCGTGCATAACAGCTATGTTGTGAACGATCTGGCAAAGAAGGGCGCGATCTTCGTCAACGAGCTGGACGAGGTTCCGGCCGGGGCGCGGGTTATTTATTCGGCGCACGGGGTTTCGCCGGCGGTGCGCGAGCGGGCGAAGGAGCGCGGACTGAAGGTGATTGACGCGACCTGTCCGCTGGTGACGAAGGTCCACGTCGAGGCCATCAAGTTCGCCAAGCAGGGCTATTCACTGGTGCTGGTGGGGCATCGGGACCACGAGGAAGTCGAAGGAACGCAGGGCGAGGCTCCGGACGTGACGCAGGTGGTTTCGACCGTGGCCGAGGTGGAGGCACTGGTGGTGCCTGATCCGGACAAGGTTGCCTATCTGACGCAGACGACGCTCTCGCTCGACGAGGCGCGGTACATGATCGAGGCGCTGAAGCGGAAGTTTCCCAACATCGTCGGGCCGCACGCGCAGGACATCTGCTATGCCACGGAGAACCGCCAGACGGCGGTGAAGAACGTGGCGCATGGCGCGGACCTGGTGCTGGTGGTGGGTTCGCGGAACAGCTCGAACTCGAACCGTCTGGTAGAAGTTTCCAAGAACCTGGATACGAACTCGTATCTGATTGACTCGGCGGATGCGATTCAGCCGGAGTGGCTGGATGGCGTGGACACGGTGGCAGTCACCGCTGGAGCGTCGGCTCCGGAGGTGCTGGTGCAGCATGTCGTTGAATATCTGCTGGAACGAGGATATGGTTCTGTGGATGAAGTTGAAGTGATGCCGGAGAACGTCCGGTTTGGCCTGCCGCCGGAGATTGTGCAGGCGATTGCGTCCGCTCCACCAGCCGCTCAGTAGACAGAGAACCGAAGACGAGAGAGTTTGGTGTCAATGGATACATCTTCAAGCAATCCGAGGCCCGGAAACCACCCGGCACAGCCCCGTTTTGGGCGCATGGATCTGGGACTGGAATACGTGGCCGACGGCATCGCGCGGGCCAGGGAATGGCTGCTGGGGCAGCAGCACGAAGACGGCTATTGGTGCGGCGAACTGGAAGCCGACAGTATGCTCGAATCGGACTATATCTTCATGCATACGCTGCTGGGCACGGGCGACCGCGGCAAGATGGAGCGGGCGGTCAATGAGATCGTCCGTCAGCAGAATGACGACGGCGGCTGGAGCTTGTATCCGGGTGGGCCGTCGAACATCAGCTACGGGGTGAAGTGCTACTTCGCGATGAAGCTGATGGGCTGGTCGAAGGACGAGCCGCGAATGGTGAAGGCGCGCGAGTGGGTGCTGGCCCACGGCGGTGTGGTCGAGTGCAATACGTTCACCAAGATCTACCTCTGCGCGCTGGGGCAGTACGACTACGATGCCGTGCCGGCGATTCCGCCGGAGATCGTTCTGTTTCCGAACTGGTTCTACTTCAATATCTACGAGATCTCATCATGGTCGCGTGGCATTCTGGTGCCGCTGTCGATCATCTATGCGAAGAAGCCTTTTAAGAAAATTCCGGCGGAGCAGGGGATTGAGGAGCTTTTCGTCGGCGGGCGGAAGAGGGCGAACCTTCACCTGCGCTGGGACAAAAAGAAGCCGATTGGCTGGCGCAACTTCTTCCTTCTTACCGACCGGCTGACGCATTGGTTTGAGCGGGTGCATATTCGCCCGTTGCGGACGATTGCGATTAAGAAAGCACAGAAGTGGATGCTGGAGCGGTTTGAGAAGTCCGATGGATTGGGCGCGATTTATCCGGCGATGTTGAACTCGATTGTGGCGCTGCGCTGCCTGGATTTTTCTCTGGACGATCCGCAGATGATTCGCGCAATGGATGAGTTCGAGAAGCTGGGGATCGATTGCCCCGAAGGCGAGCCGGGCTATCCTACGCCAACATTTCGGATGCAGCCTTGCTTTCCTCCAGTGTGGGACACGGCTCAGGCGATGTATGCGCTGGGCGAGGCTGGTGTAGACCGCGATGACCCCCGGATGCTGAAGGCGGCGGACTGGATTTTGTCGAAAGAAGTGCGGACGAAGGGCGACTGGGCCGAGAAGGTCAGGAATGTGGAGCCGGGCGGATGGTACTTCGAGTTCAACAACGAGTTTTACCCGGATGTGGATGATACGGGGCAGGTTCTGCTTGCGCTGAATTTTGTGGACAATCCGCGCGAGCGGTACCAGCATGAAGTCTGCCAGCGGGCGCTGGACTGGATATGGGCCATGCAGTGCAAAAACGGCGGCTGGGCCAGCTTCGACAAAGACAACACGAAGATGATCTTCCAGTACATTCCGTTTGCCGACCACAATGCGATGCTCGACCCTCCGACCGTGGACATCACAGGGCGGATGCTGGAGATGCTGGCGCAGTACGGCTACACCCGTAAGGACCCCCGCGTCGAAAAGGCCGTGCAGTTCATCCTCAAGGAGCAGGAGTCGGATGGAAGCTGGTTTGGCCGCTGGGGTGTGAACTACCTGTACGGCACGTTTCTGGTATTGCGCGGGCTTGAAGCGATGGGCATGTGGAACCACGAGCCCGCCATTCAGCAGGCGGCGGAGTGGATTCGCATGGTTCAGAACGCCGACGGCGGCTGGGGCGAGACCTGCGGAACCTACGACGATCCTGCGCAGCGCGGCATCGGGCCGAGCACGCCTTCGCAGACGGCCTGGGCGGTGCTGGGGCTGCTGGCCGCTGGAGATACGCGGTCGGACTCGGTGGCCAAGGGCGTGCGCTGGCTGATCGCGCGGCAGCATGAGGATGGAAGCTGGAATGAGCTGGTTCCCGGACGCAACGGCGAAAGTTATTACACCGGAACGGGTTTCCCGCGCGTCTTTTATCTGGGGTATCACCTGTACAAGCAGTACTTCCCGTTGCTGGCGCTGACGACGTATCAGCGGGCGATGGAGAAGGAAGAAGTAGCAGCGTAAGACTTCCGCAACGAAGTTGTTGCGCGGATTTTTGAAGGAGCATCGGATGGCAGTGCCAGTCTCGCAAGCCTGGACGGTTGCATCGTATGTGTTGAAGCAGAAGATCAAGGGCCGGAAGCGGTATCCGCTGGTGCTGATGCTGGAGCCGCTGTTCCGCTGCAACCTGGCGTGCGCCGGATGCGGCAAGATTCAGTATCCCGCGCACATTCTGAAGCAGGAGCTGACGCCGGAAGAGTGCTTCCGCGCGGTGGAAGAATGCGGTGCGCCGATGGTCTCGATTCCTGGCGGCGAGCCGCTGTTGCATCCGCAGATGCCGGAGATCGTTGCCGGACTGGTGGCGCGGAAGAAGTACGTCTACATGTGTACGAACGCGCTGCTGCTCAAGGAGAAGCTGCACCTGTTCAAGCCGAGCAAGTATCTTTCGTTCTCGGTGCATGTGGATGGGCAGCGGGAGCATCACGATTTTTCCGTGTGCCGAGAGGGCGGGCACGAGATCGCCATGGGCGGGATTCGCGCGGCGGTTGCGGCGGGCTTTCGCGTGACCACGAACACGACGCTGTTCGACGGGGCCGACCCGAACTCGGTGCGCGCGCACTTCGATGAGCTGATGGCGGCGGGCGTCGAGAGCATGATGGTCTCGCCCGGCTACACCTATGACAAGGCCCCGGACCAGAGCCACTTTCTCGGCAAGGCGAAGTCGCGAAGGATGTTCCGCGCGATTTTGTCGAACCGCAAGAAGGAGTGGGAGTTCAACACGCATCCGCTGTTCTCGGAGTTCCTGATGGGCAAGCAGAACTTCGAGTGCACGCCGTGGGGGATGCCGACGTTTTCCATCTTCGGCTGGCAGAAGCCCTGCTATCTGCTTCAGGACGGCTACGCCGATACCTTCGTGGAGTTGATGGAGACGACCGAGTGGGAGCACTACGGCGCGAAGAGCGGCAATCCGCAGTGCGCGAACTGCATGGTCCATTCGGGGCACGAGGCCTCGGCGGTCGATTACAACTTCGGCTCGATGAAGGGATTTCTGGTGTCTGCGAAGAAGTATATGCTCCCGTCGCTCTATCCGGACGCGGATGCGCAGAAGCTGCTGAACGAGTGGCGGCCCGAGCACGCAGGCCCGCTGGTTCAGATTCAGCCCACGTCCACTACAGCCAGCGATGAGCTGCAGGCGGTCTCAGGAGATTAAGCACGATGGCGACAGAGCAGCAGGAACACCTGAAAATTGAGCAGTTGCAACACCAGAGCGCCGATGAGATTGAAACCATCGCAGGACGCGAGCGCGAGAACCTGGAGGGGTGGATTCCCGCGTTGGCCTCGGATGCCGAGGTGCGCGAGGCCCTTGAGAAAGCATTCGACTATCGCGGCGACATTACGGTCACGCGGAAGGATGGCTCCGAGATTACCGGCTACCTCTTCGACCGCCGCACCGGCTCTTCGCTTGCCGATTCGTTCATCCGCATCATTCCTGCTAATGAGCGGATCAAAGTGAACGTTGCCTATGCAGACATCGCCGCGCTTGCCTTTACCGGCCGCGACACCGCCGCAGGCAAGACGTTCGAGGCATGGGTGAAGAAGTACTGGGAGAAAAAGGCGGCGGGCGAGAAGGACATCCGGATCGATCCCGAGAAGCTGGACTGAGTCGGCTTTTCGCGCGGCCTGTACTTCATACCTCATCTGAATTTGGAAAGAGCGAAACGTGCGCGTTTTCATCACGGGAGCGACGGGCTTCGTCGGCGGGCATGTGGCCCGGCGTTATGCAGCCGAGGGTGCTGAGCTTCGCTTGCTGACGCGGCAGACGAGCAGGCTCGATTCGCTTGCCGGACTGAACGCCGAGACGGTGGTGGGCGATCTGCGCGAGCCGGAGAAGCTGCGTTCAGCGCTCGAGGGATGCGATGCGTTGGTCCACGTGGCGGCGGACTACAGGCTTTGGGTGCGCGACCCGAAGGAGATGTACGCCGCGAATGTAGACGGCACGCGCGAGTTGCTGCGGCTGGCACGGGAGGTTGGCGTCGAGCGCGTTGTCTACACATCCAGCGTGGCGACGATGGGTTTCAAGGCCGACGGCACGATTGTGAATGAGGACACGCCGGTTTCCGTGGCCGACATGATCGGACACTACAAGCGGTCGAAGTTTCTCGCAGAGCAGGAGGCGATCAAGGCCGCGCGCGCCGGGCAGCACGTGATGATTCTGAATCCGACCACGCCGATTGGCCCGGGCGACGTAAAGCCTACGCCGACGGGCAGGATCATCGTCGATTTTCTGAACCGTAAATTTCCTGCTTATGTCGATACGGGCCTAAACCTTGTAGACGTGGACGAGGTAGCGCGAATGCATGTGGCGGCGCTCGATCACGGAGCTCTCGGCGAACGCTACATTCTGGGTGGAGAAAACCTGACGCTGAAACAGATACTGGATCGCATGTCGTCGATTACGGGCTTGCCATCGCCGACGATGAAGGTGCCGCACGCGGTTGCGATGGCGTTCGCATTCTTTGACGAGACCTTCACCGGCAAGCTGCGGGGCAAGGAGCCGCGCGCGACGGTCGAGGCAGTGAGGATGGGAAAGAAGATGATGTTTGCCTCTTCGGCAAAAGCAGAGCGTGAACTGGGCTTCGAGGTGCTGCCCATCTATCCGGCACTGCGGGCGGCGATTGAGTGGTTCATTGCGCATGGGTATGCGCCTGCGTCATGAGAATCGGTGTAATTGCAGCGTTGCCGGGCGAGCTGAAGCCGCTGGTGAAGGGATGGCGTCGCGTTCGCGTCTCGACGAGAGGCGCGCGGATGTGGACGCTTGCAAGCGGTGAAGATACGTGGGTTGCTGTTTGCGCAGGAATGGGCGCGGATGCGGCGCGACGGGCGTTTGCGCTGGCAGAGTCTGGCGGGCCGCTCGATCTGGTGCTTTCGGTGGGTTGGGCTGGATCGCTCGATGCGCGCACCGCTGCGGGAAGCGTGCATGTGCCTGCGGAGGCGATCGACGCGCAGACCGGCGAGCGGTTCGCGTTTGCGAATGGAGATCGCAAGACGCGACTGGTCACGGCGGCGCGGGTGGTCGATGCGAAGGAGAAGGCGCGTCTGGCTGCGACCTATCCCGGGGCCGTACTCGTCGATATGGAAGCGGCGACGGTTGCGCGTCTGGCAGAGATCCGGAAGATTCCGCTGCTGTGCGTGAAGGGCGTTTCGGACGCGATGGGCGCGGAGTTGCCGGATATGAATCCGTTCATCGACGCGATGGGGCAGATGCGGATGCTGCCGTTTCTGGCGCATGTTGCCTGCCGTCCTAAGCATTGGCCTGCGCTTCTGCATCTCGGGCGTAACAGTGCGCGCGCGGCGGAGAACATGCGAGACTTAATTCTGGAGTTTATGAAAGAGAAGAATGTCGAAAAGCTCATTGGAACAGGCAGTGTCTAGCATGGCATCCGGCAGTGTGCCGAAGACGATGCGCGCGGCAGTGTATCGCGGCGTGAACGATGTGCGCGTCGAGACGGTGCCGGTGCCGGAGGTCGGCGCAGGCGAAGTGCTGATGAAGATCGACACGTGCGGCATCTGCGGCACGGACCTCAAAAAAATTCATACCGGATCGCACAGCGCGCCGCGCATCTTCGGCCACGAGATGGCGGGCACGATTGTGAAGGTGGGCGAGGGCGTTGCGGGCTTTGCCGTCGGCGACCGCGTGATGGCGTATCACCACATTCCGTGCGGTCAGTGTTATTACTGCCGCAAGCATACGTTCGCGCAGTGCGAGACATACAAGAAGGTGGGTTGTACGGCGGGGTTTGCCCCTTCAGGCGGCGGCTTTGCTGAGTACATTCGGGTGATGGACTGGATCGTGCGGCGCGGGCTGGTGAAGATTCCCGACGCGGTTCCGTTTGAGCAGGCGGCGTTTCTTGAGCCGGTCAACACATGCTACAAGGCAGTGCAACTGCTCGGCTTGCAGCCTGATGAGACGGTGCTGGTCATCGGTCAGGGGCCGATTGGGATACTGCTCGCGGCGCTTGCGCATCGCACAGGCGCGAAGGTGCTGACCAGCGACCTGTACGCCGAGCGCCATGCGGTTGCGGCGAAGTTTGGGTTGGGGCATCCGCTGGATGCGCGCGGCGACGTGGTTGCTGCCGCGAAGTCTGCGACGGAAGGCCGCGGCGCGGACGTGGCCCTGCTGGCAGTCGGCGGCAATGCGCTGATTAAGACGGCGATGGATGCGGTGCGTCCCGGCGGGCGCGTGATGCTGTTCGCCGCGACGCAGCATGGCGAGGCGCCGTTTGATCCGGCGGCCGTATGCATGGACGAGAAGACGCTGATGGGTTCGTACAGTGCGTCGGTGGCGATACAGGACGAGGTTACGCGGATCGTCTTCGACGGCTACCGCACGGGGTTCGACCTGACGCAATTAATCTCGCATCGCTTCTCTCTGGAGGATGCTGTAGGGGCGATTGATCTTGCTTCTCATCCGCAGGCGGACTCGCTCAAGATTGTGATCCAACCAGGACAGTGAGAGCGATCATTCAATCGAATTGAGCGGCACAGTCGGCGCGCATCCCTCAGGGGCGTATTGCCTGGAGATGCGATGCGTCCAGCCACGCGACGCGGAACCCTTTGGCGCGCAGCATCTTTTCAATGCGAACAGGCGCGTTGGCCTGTCCACGTTGGCTCAGCAGGTGGAAGTGCACCTCGACAAAAACCGCGCGCACGTTTGGCTCGGAGAGTGTTTCAGAGAGGCCGCTGAGCACTTCTTCTTCAAATCCTTCGACATCGACCTTGATAAGGTTCGGCGCGCCGCCGAGGCGCTGACGAACAGAGTCGCCTCGCACCACCGTAACAGGAATCGACCGGGCATCCGGGTCTTGCCCTGTGCCGGAATCGAGATGATGCGTTGTCGAGTTATCCGACAAGACCAGATGCCTGAGCGTGTCTTCATCTCCGAGGGCCACGTTCTCAAGACGCAGCCACGCGCAGTCTGGAAGACGTTCCCTGATTTGTTCAAGGGATTCAGGAAACGGCTCAAACGCTACAACGCAACCCTGGGGGCCTACACGGCTACAGAAGGTCTCGGTATAGAAGCCAACGTTCGCGCCGATGTCCCAGGCTGTGTCGCCCGGCCTTATGGCATCTTCGATTGCTTTGTGAAAACGGTCCTCATAGGGTCGATTGGTGCGGAATCGATTAATGACGCGAACGAGACCAATGTTTCGAGAAAACGAGCGCAGGTTGATCGTAAGAGAGTTCATCTTCAAGTGTAGCCAGTCTACGCTGTGGTCCTTGTGTTGGTGCGACTCGATTGTACGGCCGCGTGCATGATTGGATACCTGCATTGCCGGGCAGACAATGCAGGCAGGCGACCGTGTTGAGTCCGGTCAGCTATGAATCGCGCGCGCGCTTGCGTACCTCGATATTGAGCCGTTTGATTTTCTGGTTGAGGGTCGAGAGCGGGATTTTGAAGTGCTCGGCGGCTTCGGTCTGGTTCCAGTGGCAGCGTTCGAGGCGGTCGGCGATGATGCGGCGCTCGATCTCTTCCATCAGGTCGAAGAGCGAGGCGTTGGGTTCGTGGTCGAGGATGCTGGCGGAGTAGGTATTGCCCGTGAGTTGTGCGGGGAGCAGATCGGGCGTGATCGTCTGTGAGGTTGCGAGCACGACGCCGCGCTCCATCGCATTCTCCAGTTCGCGGACATTCCCGGGCCACTCGTAGTCCATCATGATGCGCATGGCTTCGGGCGAGAGTGACGGCTCCGCTGTACTGTTTTCGCGCGCGTAGAGTTTGAGGAAATGTTGGGCAAGCAGCGGAATATCTTCACGACGCAAGCGGAGCGACGGCAGTTCCAGGCAGATGACGTTCAGGCGGTAGAAGAGGTCTTCGCGGAAGCGGCCTTCACGAACGGCGTCCTGCAGTTTGACGTTGGTGGCGGCGATGATGCGGACGTCCACCTGAATCTCCTGCGTACCGCCCAGGTGCATGAAGCGGCGGTCCTGCAGAACGCGCAGAATCTTCGCCTGCATGTCCATGCTCATGGTGCCGATCTCGTCGAGAAAGAGCGTGCCGCCGTTGGCGACTTCAAACAGTCCTTTTTTCGAGGAAATGGCTGAGGTGAAGGCGCCCTTGACGTGGCCGAAGAGCGTCGATTCGAGCAGGTCAGCAGGCACCGCACCTGTGTTGACCGGCACAAATGGGCGGTCGCGGCGCGGCGAGTTGGCGTGCAGCGCCTTTGCGATGAGTTCCTTGCCGGTGCCGCTTTCGCCCTGGATGAGCACGGTGGAGCGGCTGGGCGCAACCTGCGCGATCAGGTCGAAGAGGCGAAGCATCGGCTCGCTTTTGCCGACGATATTTTGAAAGTTGTAACGCTGCTTGAGCGTGCGCTTCAGTTGCACGACCTCTTCTTCGGCGCGGTGGCGGGCGACGGCGGCGCGAATGTCGGCGAGCAGCTTCTCGTTGTCCCAAGGCTTCTGGACGAAGTTTTCGGCGCCTGCGCGGATGGCATCGACGACGTTGCCGACAGTGCCGTAGGCGGTGATCATGATGACCGGCAGGTCGGGCTGCATTTCCTTGATGCGCGGCAGCAGATCGATGCCGCTCTCGCCGGGAAGCGCGAGGTCGAGCAGCAGCAGGTCGTACTGGTTGCGGGCGAGCAGGTCCATGCCTGCGGGTCCGTCGCCGGCTGCGCTGATGACGAAGCCTTCGAGCGTGAGCAGCGTGTCGAGCGATTCGCGGATAGCGGCCTCGTCGTCGATGATGAGGATGCGTGGATTGCCGGCCATGCGGGCCGTGTCCGGTTGTGCGGACTCGGCGACGAGTTCAGTTGCTTCAGGCATGGATCGTCTTTCTCTCTCCGTCCTGCACGCGAACCGGAGGTGTTTCGGTGGCGGGAGCGCGGCCGGCGGAGGCAGGGAACTCAAGCTGGAAGGCCGTGCCTACGCCGACTTCACTTTCGACGTGAATCTTGCCGGCGTGTTCCTGCATGATGCCGTAGCTGACGGCAAGGCCCAGACCGGTGCCCTTGTGCTCGCCTTCCTGGGGCTTGGTTTTGGTGGTGAAGAACGGATCGTAGATGCGGTGCAGGTGGTCGCGCTCGATGCCCGCGCCGGAGTCCTGAATGCGCACGAAGACGCGCCCCGGGCCGTTGAAGGTGGCGATGCGCAGCGTAGCGTTGCCCATGCCGAACATGGCGTCCTTGGCATTGAGCATGAGGTTCAGGATGACCTGTTGCAGCTTGCCGCGGTTGCCGTGGATGCGCGCGAGCTGCGGGTCGAAGTTGGTCTCGACGCGGACCTGCGCGGTCTTGAACTGGTGCTCCAGCAACGTGACTGTATCGCGCAACAGTTCGTTCAGGTCAACGCTGGCGAACTCGGAGCCGCTGGTGCGCGAGAAGTTCAAGAGGCCGTTGACGATCTCGGAGGCGCGGAAGGTCTGTTGCGTAATTTTTTCGAGCACGGGCGCGAGCCGCTCGTCGTCGCGCATGTGTTTGGTCAGCATCTGCGTGTAGCTGGAGATAACGGCCAGCGGCGTGTTGACCTCGTGCGCGACGCCCGCGGCAAGCAGGCCGATGGACGAGAGCTTTTCGGCCTGCGTCAGTTGCGTCTCCAACTGGATGCGGTCGGTAATGTCGTCCACCAGCACGATGCGTCCGACGGCGACAAAGTTGCGCGTTACCAGCGGAGCGATGGCGATGTTGGCCACGCGGACGGAGCCGTTCGGTACGGCGAGGCGGAACTTGTAGAGCGTGTGTGTGCCCTGCTCCTCGCTGACGGAGTTGAAGTGTGTGACAAACTCCGCGGGGAAGACGGCGGAGACAGGCTGGTGCAGCACCTCTGCGCGCGAGCGGGAGTACATGGTCTCCATCTCGGTGTTCCAGCTCTCGATGTGTCCTTCGAGATCGACCGCGAAGACGCCGACGTTGATCGACTCGACGATGTTCTCGTGAAACTCCTTGAGGCTCTCGAACTCGGTGATCTTCTGTTCGAGCCGCTGGTACAGTTGCGCGTTCTGGATGGCGATGCCCATGTAGCCTGCCAGCGACTCCAGCAGCTCCATGTCTTCGCTGGAGAGAAAGTCGCCGTCGTCCGTGCGACCCAGTCCGATGACCGCGACCGTGCGCGTGCCGCCGCCTTCGCGGTTGGCGACGCGGCAGGGCAGGTAGTAGTTCAGGTCGAGCCGTCCGGCGCTGGCCTGCTGTGCCTCCGGCAGGCGGAGCACCTGCTGTGGATTTTCGAGGAAGATGTGATTGTTCGCGCCGGGACGGTCGAAGTCGAGGAAGCGCACATCGAGCGCGCGAAGGTCGGCGGCCTGAAGGTTCGTGAGGCCATGCGAGGCGGCGAGATGGAAGCCGCGCTTTTCCGCGTCCGGCTCAGAGGCCAGGAAGACAGCCACGCGCGTCACCAGCAGCGTCTGCGGCAGGCGCTCGACAATCTCATCGAGCAGCGTGCGCAGGTCTGTCTGCGAGTTCAGCCCGCGCCCGAACTCGACCAGCGTCTCGCGGTAGTCGAGCCGCTTTTGCTCGAAGACACGGTCCACCCAGGCCTGAATGGCGCGTTTGAGCGGCTCGAAGGCAATTCCGGCGATGATAATTGCGGCGAGCAGGCCCCAGATGCCGAGGCCGGAGAGCCGCGCGTGGACGACGTCGCCGACCAGCGCGACGATGCCGAAGTAGACGGCAACCAGAGCGCCTGTCGCCAGCGTGTAGGTGACGCCGCGCTTGAAGATCAGGTCTACGTCCATCAGGCGATAGCGCACGATGGCCCAGCTAAAGGTCAGCGGTAGAAACACCAGGCACAGCCCGGCGACCTTGGTTTGCAGGCTGGGCACGGTCCAGTCGGCCATGTAGGGAATCGCGTAGAGCAGCGTGAACGGGGTGACGGCCAGAAGCGTCCCGCGCGTCAGCCACTTGAGCTGCTGGCGCTCAAGCGCCGTATCGGCCCGGCGGTAGCGGAAGCGGAAGACGAAGGCGGCGATGACGTAGTAAAGCGCGAGGTAGCCGACAGCAATTTGGTCAAGGCGATGGTGCAGCAACTCGGTCGCCGACCAGAAGTGGATTGCCTGATACTGCAACCAGATCAGGAATATCCCGGGGAGGTAGAGCATGGAGCAGAAGAGGCGGTGGCGCAGCCGGCTGCGTTCAACCTGGGAGTAGTTGCCCCTGAAGCTGAAAGCGAAGTGCAGGAACAGCGCGGGCTGCAATGCCTCGGCAGCCATATTGGCCCAGTAGATGACCCAGTCGAAGGTGTCCAGTTCGCCCGTGTACTTGAAGGCGTAGAGAACAAACGACACCAGGCAGAAGACATAGAAGTGCGTCGATTTGGGCGCGGTCCAGCGTCGAAACAGGACGTAGATGCCGATGCACAGGTACACCAGCGCAATGAAGCGCAGACCCTGATTGATGGAGCGGTCCTTCGGCTCAAGGATGACCTGAATCGTCAGGGGAGCGGCACCCTTCAGGTTGTCGGAGCCGGGCACGGGCCGCAGGATGGAGTAAGTAGCGTGCCCCCACACGCCGCTGCGGAACATCTCCTGCACCAGCGGAGCGAGGCGCATGGTGGCGTGGTCGTCGATGCTGACGAGGATGTCGCCGGTGCGAATGCCGGCGCGGTGGCCGGGAGAATCGACAGGAACGCGCTGTGCCGCCAGGCCGCCGGTGGCCTCGACCCACCAGATGCCGTCGGTTGGCACCTGGTAGCCTTGCTCCCGATTGAAATTGATGGCCGCCAGGACACACGCAGCCAGCGTCGCCAGAGCGAGCGCCACGGCAAGTATCCGGGTTTGGGAGGCGTTATTCATGAAACCCGAGCAACTTTAACTTTCTCTTTAGCACATCGATTGCCAAAGTCGAAAGTAGCAATCATGCGGATTTAGGTAACGGTTACTCAGTATTGCCTACAAAAAATCATAACTCATTCCGGAATATAGAGATGTTGATTTGTTGAAAGCATACGCTACTCTCGTCCAGGGGGTTCCATGGTTGGACGGGGAAGAACGGCTTGCGGAACATCTTCTCGGCCTTGTTTTGTCAGGATAATGTGGAAGATTTGTCATCGTGCTACGCCGGGAGGCCGAAGACCGCCTGTAGCCAGGCTCGAATCTCCTGCTGCATCTGGTTGAGCTTGGCGCCGGGCGAGTGGGGCGTGCCTTGAAAAAAATGGTCTGCACCTTCGATCCAGAGCAGTCGCTTCGGCTCCGAGGCTGTGGAAAAGATGTGCTCCAGGGTGGATCGCGGGCCGTACCGGTCGTGGTCGCCGCTGATGAAGAGCTTGGGCTGGCGGCAGTGGGGAAGGAAGCTGTAGCTGTAATCGCGGCCTTCGGCGTGGGCCGGGACGCCGAGGCCGATGAGGCCCTTGACGCGGGCGTCGGGGCAGCAGGCGCGCAGGCCGACGGCGGAGCCGAAGGAGAACCCGCAGAACAAAATGGGCAGGCTGAAGCGGCGGTCGATCCAGTCGAGCGCGGCGCGGACGTCGTCCTGCTCGCCTCGTCCATCGTCGTGGGCTCCTTCGCTCAGACCGGTGCCGCGAAAGTTGAACCGCAGTACGGGCAGGCCGAAGGAGGCGAACGCCTTCATGGCGTGGTAGACGACCTTGTTGTGCATGGTTCCGCCGCCCGCCGGGTGCGGATGGCAGACCAGCGCGGCGTATGGGGCGTCCGCCCGGCCTGTGTTCAGCAGGGCTTCGAGACGGCCTGCGGGGCCGCGAAGGTCTTCGACGGATTGAATCTGAGCGGTGTAGGTCATCGGGTATCAGTCTATCGTTCTGCTATTCGGCAGGCATGGTGTCGTATGCTGGAAGTATCTATGCCAATCGATCCTATTGAACTGACGAGAAAGCTCGTCGATATTGAGTCCACGACCTATCACGAGGGCCTTGCGGGGGCCTTCCTGCACGAGTTTCTGACTGGCCAGAAGTATGCTGTCGAACGGATGGCGGTGGCGCAGCCTGAGCTTGCCCTGACTCCCGGAGGCGGCACGGGCGGGCGATTCAACGTGTACGCGGCCCTGCCGGGCGTGACGCCGGACGTCGTGCTTTCGACCCACATGGACACGGTGCCGCCTTACTTTGGATCGCGCGAGGACGATGAGTTCTTGTATGGACGCGGGACCTGCGACGCGAAGGGCATCATCGCCGCGCAGATTGCCGCGGCGGACCGGCTGCGCGAGGGCGGCGTGAAGGTGGGGCTGCTCTTTGTCGTCGGCGAGGAGCGCGACTCGGCCGGGGCGAAGGTGGCGAACCTTTCGCCGAAGGGCTCGCGGTTTCTGATTAATGGCGAGCCGACGGACAACCGGCTGGCGCTGGCCTCGAAGGGCGCGCTGCGTGTGGAGCTGCGGGCCAAGGGCAGGATGGCGCACTCGGCTTATCCGGAGCTGGGCGAGTCGGCCATCGACAAGCTGCTGGCCGCGCTGCACGATGTGCAGGCGCTGCCGCTGCCGGTCGAGCCGGAGATTGGGCCTTCGACGTTGAACATTGGCCTCATCGAGGGGGGCCGCGCTCCGAACGTGATTGCGGACAAGGCCGAGGCGCACCTGCTGATCCGGCTGGTCAGCCCGGCCGAGGAGACCAAGCAGGCGATTATCAAGACTGTGGGCAACAGGGCCGATGTTTCGTTCAGCCTGGAGCTGCCGTTCGTGCGGATGCGCAAGGTTGGCAGCCTGCCGACGATGGTGGCCAAGTTCACGACGGACATTCCTTCGCTGACGGCATGGGGCGAGCCGTTCCTGCTGGGGCCGGGGTCGATCCACGTGGCACATACGCCGGACGAGAAGATCAGCAAGAAGGAGCTGCTGGAGGCGGTGGAACTGTATGTCCGGTTGGCGGAGGACCTGGCGCGCTCCTGAGGTACCCCCTCCCTATACTTTTTGTGCAAAGTCCATGAAACAAAGGGCTTAGGTTCGGACCTCGGTTTTTCTTGCGCGTAAAGTATTGATTCCATTGATGCTTTCCTCGTAAAGTCCTTTATCTAAAAGAGTTAGCCCCGGTGGGATCTCCCTCCGGGGCTTCTTTGTTTTTCTGGGCTAATTTAAGTGTAGCCGATTGAGAGGGGTATTCCCGCCACGTGTAAGCTGCTTAGGATGAGTCGGTTGGTGGTTATGGGGCTTGACAGGCTTTGAGAGGCCAGCGCGCTTATCACCGAGAACGTTGCTCAAATTTCGATAAGGACGTTTATCGTTACTAACCATCCAACTCGACCAACCGTTAGCTATTGGGCAGCGGTCCGAAAGTTTCTGTAGTGCTTCTGAAGCCACGGTATGGGGGAGACATCCTGCATTCTCAGCTTGATTAGTTCCTCTAGATCCAGGTCTGAAAGTATCAGGAGAACTTTCCGAGGATTTGAATCGTTGAAGATTGAGATTTGCTTCCGAAGCAAGTTATCGCCGGGGGGCTTTCGGGTAACGATATATCCCAGCCGGCCGATCCTATCTCCTAAATACGTCGCCGCCTGATTTAGAGCTGCCATCGTGAGTTCGTCCGTGTTCTTGACCTCGAACATGACGAACAATGACTCGTGGGACGTGCGCACGTAATCTAGGAACGTCGTGTCAGAGTCGTTTGTGAAAATGATGTCCCTGCGTTCGGTACCGTCAATCGTGCGTTCCTCAAGACGCCCATCGATCAGATCTGGGCAGAACACGAATGTAAGGATGTCGAGGACGACCTCCTGATACGCTGTGGCGTCAGACTGTCCCAAAGGAATCGTCGCCAAACGCGTTAGCAGAGATTCTCCCGTGTCAGCCGAACTGTCCATAACTGGCGGAAGGATGGGTTGAGCAGCCGCTGCTTGCTGCTCCCTTTGCTTCACATACGCGTCGATGATGGAGGTTTCCATGCGGCTGGTAGATGTCACTTCTGCCTTTGAGGGCGCACGTCCGGGCACCCTCCCAACTCTCTTCCTAGACTCCAGATATGCTCGAAATTCGGTCTTGACGAAGTTGTCGTAGTTGATCCAAGGAAGCTGTCTAACTATCCTGCGAGGCACAAAGAGAATTGCTCTCCCATCCTCAGAGTTGACCGGCAGATCGTAGTATCCATCGCGCCAGCACCGCTCCTTTGAATCGTAGACGTGGCTGACAGGGACTAGCGACCGGACCGGCAGATTATGGATCTCGCATTGGCGTTGAGTGTATTCAATCAAGTATTCCTTCAGAATATTTGAGGCAATGTCGCCCACGCGATCAGGTCCTATTCCCGGAGAGATCAACTGCATCTCCTCTACGTGTCTAACGCCACGCTGCAAAATAGCAGGGGACAATTCGAGTGAACCGATGAGCAGATTTGTCAGGGTCTTACCTAGGCCGGATCCTCGTTTGCCACTCGAGCCATATCCGAAGCCGATTTCCGCCACCTCGGGGAAATCCAATATGTACTTGGCGTCCTTCTCGTCGCCCTTGGCGATTGCACTAACACCCTCACCGAAGTGCTCGACGATGCTTGCATGGAGCAGCCGCAGTTCTGGGTCCCGGCTCTTGAATAGTAGAAAAGGATCGACGCATAGTGGCAGATCGCTAACGAGGTGTGGAATGACGAAATCAACCTCGAGCTGCCGCAACTGCGGAAATGCGCTGGAATCTTTGATCATTTCTGAACGTGCTCGTATGTGATCCCATCTTTCGGCGGCTCGTAAGACGGAATACCAACGCGATCCAGCTTCTCAAAGTTGAACAACACCTCGGCGCCAGAGTGCCGAAACCATGCATCTGATATGGGGCCGTCAATTTCGGCTTTCACCTCCGACTTACGAACGTACTCGTCGTATTCTTCCGTCTGGTCTTCATCATCTTCCCCCTCCTCTTCGGCAGACTCAGAATCTTCTTCCTCAACATCATCCGAATCGCTGTCATCGTCATCGTATTCGGCGCTCACTACCTCTTCTTGCTCGTCTTCGTCGTCTTCAGGGGTACCGGCCTCCTCCTCATCGCTGCTGCCATTGTGAAAGTCAACCTCGTCCTGCTCGGCGACCCTCAAGGCGGCATCGATCGTCCGCAGGTCACTTCCTAGAGAAGAGTGCCTCTGGGTTTCCACGTCTAGCATCGAGGCGAAGCGTTCGCTGGCCTGTTGGAGGATTCGGAGTGATAGCAGCAGATCGGGGTAATTGGGGTTGTCGCCAGCGGGTACGAAGGATTTCAAGCGATCCAAGTACGCATCCCTAAATATGAGCGCCTTCGCATCCGCTATCTGTGCGTTGACGACCTCTACCAGCAAGTCGGAAGGAGGTACAACCGACTTGCCCTTCGTGAGTTTATCGACTTCCTCGTACAAACCTCGGAGCTGACTTGCCTGGGCCATGTGATTCTGGTAAGCCTTCCGGATGTCGTCTCCGAACCTCCCATGTTTGTCGAGTGCTGCTACAACCGAATCCAACTGCTCTTTTCTCGAAAATTCCACCTGTCGCCTCTTTAGAGAAGATTTCGTCTTCCCCCCTTCGTGGACCCAATGTAGCCGGAACTAACCGGCTACCATTCTCGCACGGAGAGAAAGCCGCAGCAGGCGCGAACTGTCCAACACTTGAATAACGGTGTGCCGCTGCGGACCCGCGTGATTTGTTCTGGAAGGTGAGGGATAGATCGGTCCTGGGAAGTCGGCTTATCGTCAGCAATCCGATTTCTCCTATCGAACGAGTTTCGTAGCAGTCTCGATATAAGCTGCTCTGCGCAACGGCTCGATTCAGGCGCCGGTGGAGATGCGGAAGGGGAGGTTCTGGGTGTTGTCTTCAGGGAGGGCGATGTTGGAGTCGGGGTTCTGGGGGTTGTAGCGGACGTTGACTGTGGGAGTGCCTTTGGCGAGCGTTTCGGATTGGTGGACGCCCAGGGCGACGCTGCGGAAGTAGCCGCCGTAGTACTCGCCGTTGACGCTGAAGTGGAAGCGGGCTTCGATCTGGTTCGGAGTTGCGCCGGTGAGCTCGCTCTGCTCGGCGGGCTTGACCTCCCAGTGGTTGACTTCGCCGGTGGCGGTGGGCCAGGAGCGGGCCTGGTCGATCATCTTTCGCGCGGCCCGGCGGTGGAGCTGGGTGCGGATGAAGTCGAAGGTGAAGAGGCTGCTCATTTGGCTCCATATTTTAGAGCAGTTCGGGGTGCTTTTGTCTCATGCGGCGTGTTAGAGTAGCTCAACTTTTCAGGTATCGTTTGCGTACCCTCCTCCCCTCGGCCCACGGGAACTATTCGGAGGTTCAGATGGCTTCAGCGAGTCAGTCTGCGGTTGTGCGCCCAGTTTCACGGATCGTCGGTCGAGGCGGCCTGGTGGACCGCTACTTCTACTTCTTTATTTCGCTGGTCGTGGCAGGGCTTGTGGTGGCCGGCTTCAGCAGGACAGTCGGCCCGAATCTGATTCATGCCGCTCCGCCGAGACCTGTGCTTTTGTGGATTCATGGCGCGGCGTTTTCCGGGTGGGTGGTCTTCTTTGTTCTGCAATCGACGCTGGTGCGCGTGCGGAAGGTGAGTGTGCACCGGACGCTGGGATGGTTTGGGGCTGTTCTCGGGGCCGTGATGGTCACGCTCGGTTCTGTGACTGCCGTGGTGATGGGGCGGTTCGATGCGTTGCAGCTACATCAGCCTGACCCTGCGTTCCTCAGCGTGCCGTTTTTCGACATGCTGGCGTTCGGCACGCTGCTGGGACTGGCGATCGTATGGCGCGGCAAACCGGAGATGCACCGCCGCTTCATCCTGCTGGCGACATGCGGCTTGCTTGATGCGGCTTTTGGTCGCTTCGATTATCTGTTCAATCACAACGTCTTCTTTGTTTGTGTGGATGCGGTGATGCTGCTTGGCGTTGCGCGTGACCTTCTTGTGGACAGGCGTGTGCATAAGGTTTATTGGTATGCGATCCCTGCGTTGGTGATGGGGCAGAACCTGGCGATCTATCTGTGGCGCGGTGCGCCTGGGTGGTGGGTCTCGAATTGCAAGGAGATTCTTGGCATCTGAGGGTGAACCGTTAGGGACGAACAGCTTGCCTTCCCACCCTTCGCAAAAAAACGCGAAGGGTGGGGCACCCGGCGCGGGCCGATGCGAACGCAGATTCCCTTCGGGAATGACAAACAAGAAAAGCTAGAAGCTAAAAGCTAAAAGCTAGACGCTCATTTCGTACCGCGTTTTCCTCTGTGCGTGCGGTTCTACACTGAGGACATGGCGGCTGAGTTTACCCATCTCCATCTTCATTCGGACTATTCACTGCTGGACGGCGCGTGCGATGTGGACAAGCTGGCGGCGCACGTCAGCAAGATTGGCCAGACGGCGGCGGCCATTACCGACCACGGCAATATCTTTGGGGCGGTCCACTTCTTCGACGCGATGCAGAAGAAGAATGTGAAGCCGATTCTGGGGTGCGAGCTCTATATCTCGAAGACAGCGGACCACCGCGAGTTGGCTGACGGCTACAACCATTTTCTGGTGCTTGCGGAAAACGAAGAGGGCTATCGCAATCTGGTGCGGTTGACGAGCGAGGCTGCACTGCATGGGTTTTATCGGAAGCCGAGGGTCTCGAAGGATTTTCTGGCGAAGCACACGGAAGGGTTGATTGGATTTTCCGGCTGCCTGGCGGGCGAGCTGAATCAGTACCTGATGGAGGGTAAGTACGAGGAGGCCAAGAAGACGGCGGGCTTCTATCAGGACCTCTTCGGCAAGGGCAACTACTTTCTCGAAATTCAGGACCACGGGTTGAAGCCGGACAAAGGTGTCTGCGATGCGTTGTTCAAGCTGGAGCGCGAGCTGGACATTCCGCTGATTGCGACCAACGACAGCCACTACGTTGCGAACGACGACAGCCGCGCGCACGAGATTCTGCTGTGCGTGCAGACGGCGGGTTCGATGAATGACCCGAACCGGTTCAAGTTCGACACGCAGGAGTTTTACATCAAGACGGCCGAGGAGATGCACCGGACGTTTGCGCAGAACCCCGAGGTCTGCACGCGGACGATGCAGTTTGTGGACCGCTGCAACCTGAAGATGTCGAAGGTGAAGGACCCGTTCCCGGTGTTTGATGTGCCGGAGGGCGAGACGCTGGAGAGCTACTTCGAGCGCGTGTGCCGCGAGGGTCTGAAGAAGCGGCTTGATACTGCGGTCGCTCACTTGCGCGAGCGGGGGTTGCTGCGCAAGTCGGTCGAGGACTATCACGCGCGGCTGGAGCGCGAGCTTGCCTGCATCAAGCAGATGAAGTTTCCGGGCTACTTCATGATTGTGTGGGACTTCATTCGCTATGCGAAGGAGCACGACATTCCGGTGGGGCCGGGGCGTGGCTCGGCGGCGGGGTCGCTGGTGGCGTATGTGATGGAGATTACGGACATCGACCCGCTGCAAAACGAGCTGCTCTTTGAGCGGTTTCTGAATCCGGAGCGCGTGTCGATGCCCGATATTGACATCGACTTCTGCATGAACCGGCGCGGCGAGGTGATTGAGTACGTCAAGCGCAAGTATGGCGCGGACCAGGTTGCGCAGATCATCACCTTCAATACGATGGCGGCGAAGGCGGCGATCAAGGACGTAGGCCGCGCGCTCGACATGCCGTATGGCGAGGTGGACCGGATTGCGAAGATGATTCCGACGACCATCGGCATCACGATTGATCAGGCGATGAAGGACTCGCCGATGCTGGCGACGGCGTATGAGGGCGATGCGCGCGTGAAGGAAGTGATCGACGCGGCGATGCGGCTGGAGGGGCTGATTCGCGGCGCGGGCGTTCATGCCGCGGGCGTGGTGATTGCGCCGCAGCCGCTGACTGAGCTGGTGCCGGTGACGCGCACGAAGGATGAGGCCGTGGTGACGGCGTATGACATGAAGGCCGTCGAAAAGATGGGGCTGCTGAAGATGGACTTCCTTGGGCTGACGACGCTGACGGTCATTGATGACTGCCTGAAGTTGATCAACCGGAACCGCGGCGAGACTGTGGATATGGCCACGGTTCCGCTGGACGATGCGAAGACGTATGAGCAGGTGTTTCATCGCGCGTTGACCTCGGGTGTGTTTCAGTTTGAGTCGGGCGGGATGAGGGACGTGCTGCGGCGGTACAAGCCCACGACCGTCGAAGACCTGACGGCGTTGAATGCGTTGTATCGGCCGGGGCCGATTCAGGGCGGCATGATTGACGACTTCATCGAGCGCAAGTGGGGACGGCGCGCGGTCGAATATATGTTTCCGGAGTTGGAGCCGATCCTGAGGGAGACGCTGGGCGTGATTGTGTATCAGGAGCAGGTGATGCAGATCAGCTCGGTGATTGGCGGCTACTCGCTGGGCGGCGCGGACCTGCTGCGGCGCGCGATGGGTAAGAAGAATCCGGAGGAGATGGCGAAGCAGCGGGATACCTTCATGGCCGGCGCGGTCGAGAAGGGATTCGCAAAAGACAAGGCCGGGGCGCTGTTTGATTTGATGGAGCAGTTTGCGGGTTACGGCTTCAATAAGTCTCACTCGGCTGCATATGCATTGCTGGCGTATCACACGGCGTGGCTGAAGACGCATTATCCGGTGGAGTTTATGGCCGCGCTGCTGACGAGTGAAACGTCGAAGCCGGAGAATGTGGTGAAGTACATCTCCGAGTGCCGCGAGATGAACATTCAGGTCGTGCCGCCGAATGTGCAGGTTTCGTTTGCAAACTTTACGCCGGTGGGAGATTCGATTGGGTTTGGTCTGGCTGCGATTAAGAACGTGGGCCACAACGCGATTGAGTCGATCATCGCCGCGCGGGCGGTGCTGCATGAGGCAGGGAAGCAGGGTTTCAGCAGTCTGTGGGAGTTTTGCGAGAAGGTCGATCTGCGGTTGATGAACAAGCGCGTGATCGAGTCGCTGATTAAGGCGGGAGCGATGGACGGCTTCGGCGGGCGCGGACAACTGAGCGCCGCGCTCGACAAGGCGATGGAGCGCGCGCAGAAGGCACAGAAGGACGAAGCCGCGGGGCAGAGTGGGCTGTTCGGCATCTTCGACGACGCGGGCGCAGGGGCGGGCAAGCAGGACGATGCGCTGCCGAGTGTCGCGGATTGGGACGAGCACACGCGGTTGCAGCATGAAAAAGAGGTGCTCGGGTTTTTCGTCTCGGGACACCCGATGGATAAGTACCGCGAGAAGCTGCGCAATCTGAAGGTGGTCGATACGGCGACGGCTTGCGAGATGAAACCGGAGCCGCAGCAGTTCCGGCGACGTGGAGAAGAGCCGCAGAATGAGATTCAGATTGCCGGCGTGATTACGGGGTTGAAGGTGGCGAAATCGAAGCGGTCGGGCGAGCTGTACGCGCAGGCGGCGCTTGAAGACACGACGGGGAAGATCGAGCTGATTGTGTTTCCGCAGAGCTACGAGAAGCTGGCTGAAAAACTGAAGATCGATGTGCCTGTGCTGGTGCGCGGCGTGCTGCGCGGCGAAGAGGAGTCCGCGCCGAAGCTGGCGGTGTCGAGCATTCAGGCGCTTGAAGACGTGAAGGTGAAGCTGCCGGATGCGCTGCGCATCAAGGTGCCGTTGCACAGCCCGGATACGACGCTGCTGGAAAAGTTGCACGCGATTCTGATGGCCGCTCCGGGTAAAGGCAAGCTGCTGCTCGATCTTGAGGAGCCGGGCGAGTTCTGCGCGGTGCTTGAGCCGCAAGGCGTGACCGTTGCTGCGGATCGGTTATTTATTGACCGTGTGGAGGAGTTGGTGGGGCGGGGCAGTGTTCGCGTGATGGATTGAGTGGTCCGCATTGGGCGCGATAACTGTGCCGAAGGTGAATACCTGTGCTTTGGTAGGGCAAAAGCAGATTCCTCCGCTGCGCTCCGGAATGGAAATGTCAGAGGGCAGGAATGGAAATGCCAAGAGGCAGATCCCTCCGCCCGGCGGCTCTTGCGAAGCGGACGACTGACCACGGACGCGAATTGCCGGTACAATCGTAGGAGTAACCGCGACGTATCCGATTATCATGGCAGAACACGAAGCAGGCAGACACACCCATACCCAGCACGTGCAGGAGCCGCCTCCAGAGGCTTGGGTCAAGACGGAGCTGGCCAGACACCCGCAGCGTCCTTACCCGATGGACTTCATCGACGCACTGTTCACCGACTTCAGCGAGATCCACGGCGACCGCGCCTTTGGCGACGATCCGGCGATGTCGTGCGGCATGGCGTACTTTCATGGCGAGCCGGTGATGGTCATCGGCAACCTGAAGGGGCGAACGCTGAAGGAGCGGGTCGCACGGAAGTTCGGCAGCCCGGACCCTGAGGGCTATCGCAAGGCACTGCGTGCAATGAAGATCGCCGAAAAATTCAACCGGCCTATCTTTACCTTCATCGATCTCGCGGGCGCGAATCCGGGGATCGGGGCCGAAGAGCGCGGACAGGGCGAGGCGATTGCGCGCAACCTGATCGAGATGTCGCGCCTGCGCGTGCCGACGATTGCCACCATTACGGGCGAAGGCGGCTCGGGCGGCGCGCTGGCTCTGGCTGTCGCGGACCGCGTGCTGATGTTGGAGAACGCAATCTACTCCGTGATTTCGCCCGAGGGCTGCGCCTCCATTATGTGGAAAGACGCGGCGAAGAAGCAGCAGGCTGCGTCGGCGCTGAAGTATACGGCAACGAGCGTGCGCCAGCTTGGCTGCGTGGACGATGTGCTTCCGGAGCCGGAGGGCGGCTCGCAGGACGATCCGGCCCACGCGATGGCGATTGTGGATGAGAAGCTGCGCTACCACCTGGGCGAGTTACGCGCCTTGTCGCTCGACGAACTGCTGGAGCGACGGTACCGCAAGTTCCGCAATATCGCGCAATTTTACACCACCGCTTAGGCGCGCAGCCTGATGGAGTAGCAACCGTTGCCGGCGTTTGATCTGACACCTGAGGGCCGTTCCAAGCGCATGCTTCAGCTTGCGCTCTTTATCGCGTCCATCGCGTGGATTCTCGCGGCCCAGGCACTGGCGGCGCGCGCGGCCAGAGGAATCGCGCTGGCCCTCAATCTGGGGATGGAGCGGTTTCTGCTGAGCTCGATCTTTTTCCTCTTTTTGCTGTGGCTGGGCTTTTCCATTCTTCAGGCAATCTCGCTGGGGCCGGTTCCGACGCGCGTACTGCTTGGCCTGCCGAAGCGCCCTACCGCGCGCCGAGAGTGGGCGCTGGGCGCGGCCATCGGTTGGGGGGGCATCGTCGCTGCGGTGCTGCCGATGGCGCTTGCACGTACGCTGCATGTCCGGTTCTGGACGGAGCCGCGTGCGTTCGAGCTGGCCTTCATCAATGTGCTGACGCTGGCCGTTGCGGCGCTGGCCGAAGAGGTGGCGTTTCGGGGGTATCCGTTCCGGCGGTTGATCGAAGCGGCTGGGCCGGCGAAGGCGACGATTTTGATGGCGATCTTCTTCGGGATGCTGCACATGCTCAATCCCGACGCCAACTGGGTAAGCGTGCTGATTACGATGCTTGCCGGAGTGCTGCTTTCGATTGCGTGGCTGCGCACGCATGGGCTGTGGGTTGCGTGGGGTCTGCACTTTGCCTGGAACGCGAGCATGGGTGTGCTGTTCGGGCTTCCGGTCAGCGGCCTTGCGAACTTTTCGACGGTGGTGCAGACGCGGGCCGTCGGACGTGACTGGCTGACCGGCGGCGACTACGGGCCAGAGGCTGCGATGCTGACTGGAGTGGTTTTGCTGGTTGCGATTGCGGTGCTTGTCCGCGTCACGCGCGATTATGCGTGGGACTACACTTACAGCCCCGGTGTGCCCGGAGGCTATCCGCTGGAGGCGCGACCGCCTGCCGCCCATACGGCGATGGAGCAGCAGGCCCAGCAGGCCCGGCCTGCGCCGCTGGTTCAGATACTGCCGGCTACGCCGTCGAGTCCTCCGGCCGACGATCCGAAGGGGTAGGGAAGGTCTGAAAGTCCGCAAGCATTCCCTCAGCGGCTGAACAGGCTGCGGAAGAATGCACGCTTGATGCTTTTCGGTGGGAACGCAGGGCTTCAGCCCTGCGAAAAATCAAGCAAAATCAAGGGGCTTTAGGGAGTGTCTGATGAATCGACGAGAATCGTTTTTGCTTCTGGGTAGGCCAAGCCTTTAGGCTTGGCTCTCTTCACGAACCGTGAAAAATGGGGCTTCAGTGGGTGCTGAAAAAGCCGTTGTGGTTGCATTTAAGGATTAGCGTGGGGCTTCAGCCCCACGAAAAATCCAGCAAATTCAAGGGGCTTCAGCCCCGGGTCTTTCTGCACATGCTGCCGGATGGACTTTTTCCGCAGCCTGTGAAGCCGCGTTGAGTCTGAGCGGTTTACGGCGCGACTGAAGTCGCGCCCCTTCAAAACAAGGACTTATTCAGAGGTTCCTTAGCATTTTCCATGTAGGTGTAGCCCGGCGCAGACCGATGGGAACCACAGATTCCCTTCGGGAATGACAACAAAAAAATGGGGGCTGCCTTGGGGGTGAGGACCTCACCGGGACTATACCTTCAGGAAAACAGCGATAGCCTGCCGCGTCCTATGATCGTTGGGGATTGGCTGAAGTGTGGCCTCGATGAAAATTTCCAGGTCTGGCCAACCGGTGGGTTGCACGCGCTTGTCAAAAGAGAAGAGAAGGCGCAAGCTTTTGGTAGATGTGAGGTGCTCGTATGGCACTGAGCAGATACGGATGGGCATTGATAGCAGGTCTGCTGGCACTCTGCGCGGCTGCGGCGGGCGCGCAGGTTTTTGTTGTCGGCGAGCAGACAGCCACGAACGGAATCGCAACGACCTTTAAGCCGACCAACGTTCCTCTTCCCACCGACAAATTGACGGAGCGCGGCAGGCGCGAGCTGATGCGCAATCTGGCAAATGAGCAAGGGTTCGCGCACATGGCGCTGCCTGTCAGCCCGGCGCTTACGCTCAAGGCCAACGGGCCTCTTTCGCCGGGACCGGCTGAGTATCTGAAGCTGATCTACACCAAAGGCCAGGCCGCCGAACCGGGAGACCGAGTGGTCATTACATCGCTACAGTTCAAAGACGACCGCATTGTGATGGACCTCAACGGCGGTCCATACGTGAAGCACCGCTTTCTGCGCCACATTCAGCTCAACGACAACAACGTGGTAGCGAACACGATGGAGACGGCGACCGGCTCGCGGATTACGCTCGTCTTTCCCGGGCCGATTCCGGAGATTTCGGCGCCGGAGGTGAAGTCGCTGCTCGCGCCGGTGATCGACTTCAGTGTAAAGACCTCGCAGCAGGCCTACGCGGACACGCTCCCTTCGCCGATTCGCACCTCGATCAATGAGCACCAGGTGCTGGTGGGGATGAACCGCAAGATGGTGCTGGCCTCCGTGGGCGAGCCGGAGAACAAGGTCCGCGAGCACGAGGACAATGACCCGAACAAGCCGCTCTACGAGGACTGGATCTACGGTCACGTGCCGCAGACGGTCCGCTTCGTGCGCTTCGAGGGCGACCGCGTGATCCGGGTCGAGATCGCGGCGCTGGGCAAGCCGCTTGAGGTCCACGACACGGACGAGATGGGCGGCTTCAACCCGCCACCGCCGACGCGCCAGATCTCGATGGGCGACCAGGCCCCTGGGACAGCGGGAACGCCGCCTCCGACGTTGCGCAAGCCCGGCGAGCCGGTCCCGGCAGGCGGCCAGGGCAAAGTGCAGTTTCCAAATGCGCAGCCGATTCCGGCGCCGCCCAGCGCACCTCCGGTCAACATGCCTTCGCCGCAGACGTTTCCCCAGCCGTATCCTCAGGGCGGGCAACAGCCCGGTTCTCGTCTTCGATAGAGTCCCTTTCGTGTAAACTCTCTACAGGGCCTCAATCGCAGTTCTTCTCACACCGGTCGTTGCCGTGGCGTGCCCCGGACAATCCATATTGAGAAGATTCGCTCCGTGCGCGGGCCGACACATCAGCATCAGGGAGAACTAGCACTATGGCAAAGATTGCCAAGACCGGCGACCGCAAGAAGGTCATGGACACCAACAAGAGCACCGATTGTCCGAAGTGCTCGAAACCGACGCGCATCGTCAAACGCGTGAAAGACCGCGAGCGCGGCGTTCCGGGCGGAGTCTACATCTCGTGCTCGGCATGTGATTTCTTCGAGAAACTATAAGCAGTTCAGGCACTTGCTTGAGCTGAATGAAAGAGGCCCCCTCGCGGGCCTCTTTTCGCGTCTTCGTGCTCCGCTGCGGGGCAGTTGTCAACTGTATTCCAAATGTGGTAACGCGAACCAAAGTTGTACAAAAAATCATCGAAGCCGGACTTGACGAAGGTCTGTTGGGAGGGTCAGACTCTACAGCGGAAAGTAGGAAAACGGCTTTTATGAATACCATTTGCAGTACAGCTTTCTCCCCCGCTTCAACCTTCACCGCCTTGCCTCACTTCGACAAACCAACCTACCTGATGTGCCCTCCGGAGTGGTATGACGTGAACTACGTCATCAACCCGTGGATGGCCGGGAACCTGCATCGGCCTGCGCGCGATGTGGTCTTTGCTCAATGGAAGGACCTGTACCAGCACCTGCAGAGGATAGCGGATGTGCGGCTGCTTCCTGCGCGGAAGGGCTCGCCCGATATGGTCTTCGTGGCCCACGCGGCGCTGGTGCAGCATGGCGTTGCGGCCATTGCCAGCTTTGCCCATAAGCAGCGGGAGCCGGAAGAGGAGCATCTGCGTAAGTGGTTGCAGGATGTGGGCTTTCTGCTGTGGGAGACGCCGCGCGAGACCTCGTTCGAGGGCGAAGGCGATGCCATCTTCGACGAACACGGTGATCATCTGTGGGCGGCCCACGGAGTGCGGACCTGCAAACAGAGTCACAAGCATGTTGCCGATGCGTGGCACGTTGGCGTGACCTCGCTGCATCTGGTCGATCCCAGGTTCTTTCACCTGGATATGTGCTTCCAGCCGCTGAGCGGCGGTCAGGTGCTGTACTTCCCGGAGGCGTTCGACGCAGCTTCTCTCAATAAGATTGAGGCGGCGTATCCGGAGGATAAACGTATTGTTGTCAGTGAGCTGGAGGCTACTCAGTTTGCCTGCAATTTGATCAATGTGGGGGACAACATCATCATGGGACGGGTCGAGACGGACCTCGCGCAGCGGTTGAGAAGGTTCGGCTATAGTATTGTTGAGACAGATCTTAGCGAGTTTCAGCGTGGCGGAGGGTCGGCCAAGGCGCTGGCTCTTCGGCTGAGCGATACCAGCATCGCCGCGGTCGCTGTTTAATTCAACGGAACGAAATCGCTGAGTCCCGGGTCTCGAGGCCCGGGACTCAGCTTATTTAATGCGTCTTGTTGTCAGCCAGGTCGCGCGTCAGGCTGAGCACCTTCATCCCCAGGAAAAATCGTATAGTTGTTTTCTAACCGGCAAGGGAGAAAAGGCGCTATGGACCGACAGGAAATCAATCGCAAACAGAAGCAGTTTATCTATCCCGCTGTCGCCAACTATTTTAGCGACCCCTTGCCGCTCGAACGCGGCCAGATGCAGTACGTCTGGGACGTGGAAGGGAGGCGCTATCTTGATTTCTTCGGGGGAATCGTGACCGTAGGCGTTGGCCATGCCAACCCGCGCGTCACCGGCCCCATGAAGGCGCAGATTGACAAGCTCCAGCACACCTCGACGCTCTATCCGCACGAGACCGCCGTTGCGCTCGCCGAAAAGATTGCGCAGATTACTCCGGGCCGCCTGGAAAAGAGCTTCTTCACCTCCTCGGGCAGCGAGGCCAACGAGACCGCCATCGATTCGGCGCGCCAGCATACGGGCAATCTCGAAATCATTGCGCTGCGTCATGCTTACAGCGGCCGCTCCGCCATGACGCGCTCGCTCACGGGGATCAGTTCGTGGCGCAAGGTGTCGTATCAGATCGGCATCGTTCATGCGATGAATCCTTATTGTTACCGTTGCCCGCTTGGCAAGACCTATCCGAGCTGCGACGTGGCCTGCGCGCAGGACATCGAGGCTGTCATTCAGTCGAGTACGAGCGGGGCCATCGCGGGCATGATCGCCGAGCCGATTCAGGGAGTCGGCGGTTTTATCACTCCTCCGAAGGAGTACTTCAAAATTGCGTTTCGCATTGTCAAAGAGTACGGCGGAGACTTCATCGCCGACGAGGTGCAGACCGGTTGGGGACGCACCGGCAGGAAGTGGTTCGGCATCGAGCACTGGGAGGTCGAGCCGGACATTCTGACTGCCGCGAAGAGTCTTGCCAACGGGCATCCCATCGGGCTGACCGTCGCTACGCCTGAGGTGGCCGATGCGTACAAGGGGCCGACCATTGCTACCTTCGGCGGCAACCCGGTCACGTGCGTTGCGGCGAAGGCAGTCATTGATCTGATTGAAGAAGATGACCTGCGCACGAACTGCGATGTTGTTGGCGCGTATCTGCGCGAGCGGCTGCTGGAACTTCAGCAGCGTCATCCCATCATCGGCGACGTGCGCGGCATGGGGTTGATGCAGGCGCTTGAACTGGTCAAAGACCCGAAGACCAAGGCGCCTGCGCCGGAAGCTGCCAACGCTATGCTCGAAGCCGCGCGCGAGAACGGACTGCTGATCGGCAAAGGCGGGATGTTCAATAATGTGCTCCGCATGTCGCCGCCGATGAACATCGGAAAGGCCGACGTGGACGAAGCGTTCCAGATGCTTGATAAGAGTTTTGCCGCCGTCACCGCTCAGGTGCTTACAGCTTCGTAACGGCTGAGCTACGCCGTTCAGCAGATACAATCGAAGACGTATGTATCTGCACTGCGATTTCTATCAGCGCGCAACGGCACACAAGTTTTCTCGCGGGATGGTGCGCGCATGAGCGCGTCTGCCAGCACACCGGGCCAGACGTCTGGCCGTGCATCAGGCAAGGGCGGCCGCAACCTTCTCAAAGCGGTCCCGGGCGTCCTCATCAGCCTCTTCTTTCTCTGGTACACGTTCAAGGGTATCTCCTACGAGGAGATGCGCGGGCTGCGCCTGGTGCATCCGGTCTGGATACTGGGCGTGCTTGGGTTTACGCTCGCAGGCTACACGCTGCGCTGTGTGCGCTGGACCACGATGATGCGTCCCACCGGCGCGCGCTTCTCTGCCTGCGCTCGCGTGCTGATGGTTTCGCTTGCGGCCAACAACATTCTGCCTCTGCGCATCGGCGACATCATGCGCGTTTTTACCTACGCGGGCGACCTGGGCGCGTCGCCTTCGGTGATTCTCAGCACCGTGATTCTGGAAAAACTGCTCGACATCTTCACGCTGGTGGTGCTCTTTGCCGCGACGATGAGCAGCATTGCGACGCACCGGCTGCACGTCATTGCTTATGTCTCTTTGGCCATATCGGCAATCGGCTTGCTTGTGCTGCTGCTTGGAGCGCGTGTTCTTCGGCCGCGTGTTGCGCGGCTGTTTCAGCGATTCGGGCAAAACCCGAAGCTGGCGAAGGCGGAACATTGGGTCATGCTGGCGCTCGATGCGGTCGCGCGCATCGGCATTGCAGGCTCGCTGCTGCTGCTGGCGCAATCGGCGGTGATCTGGTTCTGCGAAGGCATGATCTATCTGGCCAGCATCAACCTGGTCGGCATGCACGCTGACCGCGTCAGTCCGTGGCTCGCTGTGTCGTTCGCCAATCTCTCGTATCTCATCCCCAGCTCGCCGGGGGCTATTGGCCCCTTCGAGCTTGCGGTCAAGACTGCGCTGGTCAGTCACGGAGCGGCTGCTCCACAGGCGGCCATCTTCAGTCTTGCGCTGCATGTCTGGCTACTCGTCTCCATTACCGGCGCGGGCGGCCTCATCTTCCTCGTCCACCGCATCAAGACACACAATCACAGACCGCTGCTGGAAGAGATTGAGACGCTGCCTGCTGAGATGCCGTAGTTTGCTCCTGGATGGGGCATTTTCGATAGAGGGAAATGCAGATTCCCTTCGGGAATGACAACAAAGACAGCTATCGGTGTCATCGGTGCAAATCGGTGTTAAGTCTTGCCTCGCGTAAACTGAATCCAGCCCACGAACGAACGGTGAAACCGAAGCATGTATCGCACAATTCAACAGTCTCTGCTGGCCCGTATTCAGGCCATCCTTCAGGCAAAGTATGGCATCGAGTTGACGAACCTCGCGGTCGAGCAGCCGCCCAGCATTGCGCTCGGTGAGCTGGCGCTGCCAGTGGCGTTTGAGCTGGCCAAGCGTCTGCGCAAGGCCCCGCGAGCGATTGCGACGGAGCTTGCGACTGAGCTGGCTGCGGCTCTGCCTGATGGCGTCACCGGCGTCGAGGTCGCGGGCGCGGGGTATCTGAATGTTCGCGTCGATCGCGCTGCGGCTGCGCGAAACGTTGCTGCCGATCGGCACGCGGACATCGGCGGGCCTGGCTTTCGTCTGGTCGAGCACACCAGCATCAATCCGAACAAGGCAGCGCACATCGGACACCTGCGCAACGCGATTCTTGGCGATACCTTTCAGCGGCTTCTGCGGCGCGACAGCTACAAGTCCGGCTTCGAGGTCGGGGTGCAGAACTACATCGACAACACCGGAGTACAGGTGGCGGATGTTGTCGTGGGGCTGGTCCATCTCGAAGGCAAAAATTTAGTGAGCACGCGCGCGCTGCTTGCTGACCTTACCTCGAAGAAGGAGCGCATTGATTTCTACTGCTGGGACCTCTACGCGCGGGTCTCGCAGTGGTACACGGCTGATGCTGCGCAGGCTGCGGCGCGCAAGCAGGTTCGTCTCGACACGCTTCATGCTCTGGAGGCTGGTGGAAACGAGACGGCTGAGATTGCTGAGCTGATCTCGACCGCTGTCCTTCGTCGCCATCTTGAGACGATGGAGCGGCTGGGTATCGAGTATGACTTCCTGCCGCGCGAGAGTGAGATTCTCTCGCTTCACTTCTGGGACGCGGCGCGGACGCTGATGATCGAGAAGGGCGTGCTCTACGAGGAGATCGAGGGCAAGAACAAAGGTTGCTGGGTGATGCGTCGTGCAGGCTCCGACGCAGAGCAGGGGAGCGATGGGCCGGATGAAGATGCGAAGGTCATCGTTCGCTCGAATGGGACAGTCACTTACGTGGGCAAGGACATTGCTTATCACTTGTGGAAGTTCGGGTTGCTTCCGGGCAAGGACTTCGGCTATGAGAGGTTCCGTGAGTACGCGACGCACACGTGCTGGGTTTCGACCGGTGACACGAGCAGGCACGAGCGGCCTACGTTTGGGCACGCGGATGCGATCTACAACGTCATCGACTCGCGGCAGAACGATCCGCAGACGCAGGTGATTCAGGCGCTGCGGGGGATGGGCTTTGCTGACGCTGCGGATAACTACACTCACTTCAGCTACGAGATGGTCGCGCTGACGCCGCGCTGCGCTCTCGACATGGGCTACGAGGTCTCGGAGGAGGACCGCAAGCGGGCTTATATCGAAGTCAGCGGGCGGAAGGGCTTTGGGGTGAAGGCGGACGACCTGCTCGACAAGCTCATCGCCGCGGCTAAGGCTGAGGTTGATGAGCGGCATCCGGATCTGACGGACGCGGAGCGGGAGACGATTGCGAGGCAGATCGGCGTCGGGGCGCTGCGGTACTTCATGCTGCGCTTCACACGGAATACGGTGATCGCGTTCGACTTCAAGGACGCGCTCAGCTTCGAGGGCGAGACCGGGCCTTATGTTCAGTATGCGATCGTCCGGGCGGCGAACATTCTGCGGAAGGCGGGTGTTGCGGAGGCTGAGGTGCTGGCGGCGTTCGCGGCGATTCCGGCGGAGTCGCTGGGGGCGATTCTGACGAGCGAGGAGGGGAGCAGTTTGTGGGAGACGTGGCTGCTGGCCTCGAAGCTGTCGCTGGTCATCGAGCAGTGTCTTGCGACCTCCGAGCCTGCTTACCTGGCGAAGTATGCGTTCCAGCTCGCGCAGCAGTTCAGCAACTTCTATCATCGGCATCATGTTCTGCATGAGACAGACCCGACGCGGAAGGCGTTCCTGCTGGCCACGGCGGTGGTGGCTCAGAGGGAGATGATTCGGGCGCTCGGCTTCCTGGGGATCGAGGCTCCTTCGGTGATGTAGTCCCCCCGGTACTTTTTGCTAAAGTCCTTTGAATAAATGGGTTACGGGTAAAGTCCTTTGGATAAAGGGGTTATGCGTAAGTTGTTGCAGGTAAATGGCTTACATTGCGGCTTTGGTGTGAAGCAAGTCCGGGGCTAAAGCCCCTTGAATTTGCGAATTTTTTCGTGGGGCTGAAGCCCCACGCTAATCCGAAAGAGCAATCGCTAGCATTTTCCCTAAGGCTGTAGTTCGGTCTGGGCTGAAGCGAGACGCAGATTCCCTTCGGGAATGACAACAAAAAAGCGGAGCCGGTGCGAGACGCAGATTCCCTTCGGGAATGACAACAAAAAGTGGAGCCGGTGCGAAACGCAGATTCCCTTCGGGAATGACAACAAAAAGTGAGGTTCCTTAACGCAAAGAGTCCGGCGGTTTGCCGGACTGTTTGCGTTTTCCTGCTGATTTAAGTCTATCAGGGGTGTCAAGGGGTTATGCGTTGTAGCTGCGGACCCACTCGATGATGGAGCGGACGGCGATGCCGCTGGGGCCGTAGGGGAGCCAGGGCTTGGATTCTTCGTTCCAGGCGCAACCGGCGATGTCGAGATGGAGCCACGGGGTGTCTCCGGCGAACTCCTTGAGGAGCATGGCTGCGTTGGTCGCTCCGCCGTAGCGGGTTTTGCCGGTGTTCATCATGTCGGCAATCTGGCTTTTGATCTGGTCTTTGTAGTCGTCGGTGCAGGGGAGGCGCCAGAATTTTTCGCCTGAGGTTTTGAGGCCGGATTCGAACTGGGCGCAGGTGGCGTCGTCGTTGGAGAAGAGTCCGGCGTTGAGCATTCCGAGAGCGACGACGCAGGCCCCGGTGAGGGTGGCGGCGTTGATGAGGTGGGTGCAGCCGAGGGTTTTGGCGTAGTGGAGTCCGTCAGAGAGCACGAGGCGGCCTTCGGCGTCGGTGTTGACGATCTCGATGGTCTTGCCGGACATGGTGGTGACGATGTCGCCGGGCTTGAAGGCTCCGCCGTCGGGCATGTTCTCTGCTGAGCAGACTACGCCGATGACCTTGACCTTCGGCTTCAGTTGGGCGATGGCCTGCATAGCGCCGATCATCGCTGCCGCGCCGGCCATGTCGTACTTCATCTTCTCCATGCCTTCGGCGGGTTTGATGGAGATGCCGCCGGTGTCGAAGGTGATGCCTTTGCCGACGAGGCCGAGGACGGGTGCGTCTTTGGCTGCGCCGCCTTCGGGCTCGTAGGTCATCACGATCAGGGCCGGGGGTTCGGTTGAGCCTTTGGCCACGGCCCAGAACGCGCCCATCTTCAGCTCGTGGAGTTTTTCCGTCGAATGGACTTCGCAGGCGAGGCCCGTCTCTTTGCACATTGCGGCGGCGCGGCGGCCGAGTTCGGTGGGCGTGAGGACGTTGCCCGGCTCGTTGACGAGGGAGCGGGTGAAGTTCTGCGCGCGGGCGATGACGAGGCCGAGGTCGAAGCCCTGCTGGATGTCTGCGCGCGCGTTTTTGTCCAGCTCGTTGGCGACGATGGTCAGGGTGTGGACGGAGCGGTCTTTGCGGTCGCTGCGGTAGGTGTCGTAGTCCACCTCGCCGACTTCGGCTCCTTCGACGAGGGCGCGTGCGATGAGCAGGGCAGGAAGATTGTGTTCTCCGGGGAAGGCGATGGCGACGTCGCGCACGCCCAGCGGTTTGGCAGCGCGCACGGCTGTTCCTGCGGCTTTGCGCATTTCATCGGAGGAGAGCGTTTTGGCTTTGCCGAGACCGACGAGGAGCAGGCGCTCGGCTTTGAGGCCGGATGGGGAGTGAAGCAGGAGCGTCTCGCCCAGCCCTGCCTTGAAGTCGCCTGAGGCGAGTACGGTTGCGGCGGCCTCGGCTATCGAGTCCGAGGTATTGAGCAGCGCCGGCATCGGGTCGGCGTCTGTATTGGCGGCGACATCGACTGCAAAGACGGCAAGCATCGGCGTGCTGAGGGTCGTCGCGTCCTGGAAGAGAAGTTTTGTGTCCATGAGTTTTATCGTAGCGCGAGACGCGGCGTTTCCGTCCAGCATGGAGGTCGTGGTTGATTGCAGTCAGGAAGGATTTGAAGGGGCTTGAGCAGAGCATTTTCCATAGAGGTGCGGCGCGGGGCGGGGCGAACGCAGATTCCCTGCGGGAATGACAACAGAAGAGCAACAGCAGATTCCTCCGCTGCGCTACGGAATGGAAATGCAAATGGGGTGGAGATGCAAACGCAGATTTCCTTTGGGGATGAGGTGGTCGGCGGGACGACAGCTTCAGGAAACGGCCGGTCTAGCGGCGCTGGCTGCGGGCGACGGCGGCGCGGGCTTCTTTGTCGGCTTCGCGTTTGCGCTCGGTTTCGCGTTTGTCCCAGTCCTGCTTGCCTTTGGCGAGGGCCAGTTCGCATTTGACGCGGCCGTTTTTGAAGTAGAGGCGGACGGGGATGAGGGTGAAACCTTTCTGGCGGGTGTGGGCTTCGAGCTTGCGCAGCTCGGTTTTGTGCAGCAGCAGCTTGCGGGTGCGCAGCGAGTCGTGGTTCATGGTGTTGCCGTGCGAGAAGGGGCCGATGTGCGCGTTGAGGAGGAAGCACTCGCCGTCTTTGAGCAGGCCGTAGGCGTCCTTGAGGTTGGCTTTGCCTTCGCGGATGGATTTGACCTCGGTGCCGCGCAGGGCGACACCGGCCTCGAAGCGGTCGGAGAGGAAGTAGTTGAAGCCGGCGGAGCGGTTGAAGGAGGCGTCGCGCTGGCCGGCGGCGATGGGGTCGCGGTCTTTGGGCTTCGCCGTGGGTTTGGGCTGGTGGGCGGCCGTCGGGTTGGAGAGGGAGCGAGGCATGAACCTTCTACTTTAACATGCGGGTACGTCCCTCAAAAGATGCAGGCTGCGCGCTCTTACGATTGCGTACGATGGCGCGTCCAACCAGTGGCGCGGAAGGGCAGAGTGCTCGAACGCGCACATCGTTTCCAGGAAAGGTTTGATTGAGTCTGCGTAGATTCCCTCAGAGGCTAAACATTCTGCGGAGAAAGTCGATCCGTCAGCATGTCCAGAAAGGCCCGGGGCTAAAGCCCCTTGAATTTTCGGGCTTGTTCGCAGGGCTAAAGCCCTGCGCTCCCACTGAAAGGCACAGGTGGCGAGTTTTTCCGAAGCCTGTAAAGCCTCGTTGCATCGGAGAGGATTACGGCGCGACTGGAGTCGCGCCCCTTCAAAACGAAGACTTGATCAAAGTTCCCCTGGAGCAGAGGCGGCAGGTTGAGCGCCCGTGAAATGACTCAAGACACACACCCTCTGAGAGTGAGGCCAGTGACCGTGCAGATGTTATACTCACCCGAGCGCAAGGGCCTGGAAGGCGAAGCCGGCACAGGCTGCGTCCTCCCCAATTTCGATCAGCGGGCAGGCGTGTTCTCCCCCGGACGCCACACACAAAAGGACGCAAACGGAAGTATGGGTCGCGGGTATACAACATTCAGCAAATTTCCGGTGTCGCTTCTGAGAGCGTTTTCTATCGTCTTCGTTGCGGGCGTTCTGGTGGTTGCGGGCACGCCTGCGGCACATGCGCAGTCCGCCAATAAGTGGAACAAGCGCGGCATGGATGCGGAGGCGCATCAGGACTACGAAGCCGCGATGAACGACTATCACCAGGCAATGCTCAAGAAGCCCAGCGACATTCGCTACCGGGGACGCTATGAGCGGATGAAGTTTATGGCAGCGGTCTCGCACATTGACCGCGGTCGCGTGCTGCGGCAGAGCGGCGACTACAACGGCGCACTGAATGAGTTTCGCCGTGCGGTCGAGATTGACCCCTCGAACCAGACGGCGCAGCAGGAGCTTGACCGGCTGCTGCATGAAGGACAACCGCCGCCCGCGGCGAGCACTCCTGCCGCTCCTGCGGCTCCGATAGCGACGCAGGAGCAGAAGCAGGCGGCAGCGACCCTCAAGGACCTTAGCGAGATTACGGGTGTTGTCGAGCTTAAGCCCGTCTCGAACGAACCCATTACATTGCACATGGTGGAGGACACGAAGGTCATCTACCAGGCCATCGGCAAGGCTGCGGGTCTGAATGTTCTTTTTGACCCCGATTACACTTCCAAGCGCATCCCGGTCGATTTGACGAACGTGAGCCTCGATGAGGCGCTGCGCATCGTCGGCACGATTGCCGGGACGTTTTATAAGCCTGTTACGACGAACACAATTTTTGTTGCGCAGAATACGCAGCAGAAGCGTCGCGATCTGGAAGAGATGGCGGTGCAGACGTTTTACCTGACGAACGCCAGCCAGCAGGCCGACGGCAACGAGATTCTGACCGCGATCCGCAACCTGCTGGATCCGAGCACGAAGATTTATCTGGTGCCGAGCCAGAACGCGATTGTAGCGAGGGCAACGCCGGACCAACTGCTGCTGGTGCAGAAGCTGCTGAATGATCTGGATCGCGCGAAGCCCGAGGTGGTGGTGGATGTGGCGATTCTGGAGGTCAATCGCGACAAGCTGCGCAACCTGGGCATTACGCTGCCGCAGTCGATTACGCTGACGCCGCAGGCGAACCCCTTTGGCAGCTCTGCGACGAACACGGGCGGCTCGTCATCGGGAAGCAGCACGGTGAACCCATCGACCTTTACGCTCAATTCGCTGGCGCACATCAATGCGAACAATTTTGCGGTGGGGATCTCGGGCGGCACGCTGAATGCGCTGCTCTCGGACACGGACACGCGCATTCTGCAGAACCCGCGCATCCGCGCTACGGATGGCGCGCGCGCGCAGTTGAAGATTGGTACAAAAATCCCCATTGCTACGGGTTCCTACAATGCGGGCGTCTCGACGGGCGTGGCCAGCATCGGCGTGCAGACGCAGTTCACGTTCATCGATGTCGGCGTCAACATCGACATGACACCCACGGTTCACTATGACAACGAAGTCACGCTGAAGATGCATATCGAGGTGTCGTCGCAGAACGGCAGCGTGACCATCAGCGGTGTGACCGAGCCGATCATCGGCCAGCGCATTATCGACCAGACCATTCAGTTGAGAGAAGGTGAGCCGAGCATTCTGGCGGGCATCATCACCAAGCAGGACAACAGGACCACGAGCGGTACGCCGGGGCTGGGTGAGCTGCCGTTCTTCAAGTTTTTCTTCGCTTCGAACTCGAAAGAGGTGCAGGACAACGAGATTGTCTTTCTGCTGATTCCGCACATTGTGCGCGAGTCGCTGCTGACGAGCCTGAATACGCGCGCGATTGACACGGGCACAGGACAGGCGATTGAGCTGCGGCAGGCGAGTGCTCCGGTTCAGCAGCCGGGTGCGGACCTGCCGAATCCGGGGCTTTCTGAGAAGCCTGTCGCCGGGCCGCCGACTACTGCCGCGAATGCCGCGGCAGCGATGGTGGAGCAGCTTCGCCAGCAGGCCCAGCCGGTCGCGCCGCCTGCTGCGACAACGCAGCCGGCAACGCCTGCCCAGCCTGGCGTCGCGCAGCCTCAGGTTCAATCGGGGCAGACAGCGAATCCGAATGCGGTCAGCCTGAGCGTGGTTCCGGCCAGCTCGACGGAGGCGGTTGGCGGGACGTTCCAGGTGGCGGTGATGCTGGGGAATGGGCACGATGTCTTCTCGGTGCCGATGCAGCTTCAGTACAACCCGGCTGTGCTTCAGTTGGTGAATGTGGATGCGGGGAGCTTCCTGAGCCGCGATGGGCAGGCGATCGCCGTGGGCCACCGCGACGATAACGGGCTGGTGACGATCTCAGCCTCGCGGCCGCCGAACTCGGGCGGAGTGAATGGGCAGGGGAGCGTTGTGACGCTGACGTTCAAGGCGGTTGCGGCGGGCGACTCGAACCTGGCGCTGGTGAAGGTTGGGGCGCAGAACAGCGCACAGGACAATATCCCGGCGACCGGCTCGGCTGCCGTGGTGCATGTGAAGTGATTGCGGGGGCCAACCCGGTTGCGCTCTTTCGTCCCGAAGCGAAACGCAGATTCCCTTCGGGAATGACAACAAGTAATGACAACAGATTCCGCTGAAGCCTCTATGATTTAAAACGATTTGCGGTACGGAAACCCAAGGCTAAAGCCTTGGGCTATCAGCCGTTTTCATAACAAGGCAGGACTTCATCAGAGTTTCTCTAACCAATGCGGCTGTGGCGCGTCCAGCAGATGTGGGCGGTGAAGCTATCTCCGAATCCGGCGGTGAGCGCGGGCTTACGCTGGTTGAGCTGATTATTACGGTGGCGATTGTCGCTATCCTTGCCACGGCTGTTCTGCCGATTGCGAGGTTTCAGGTGAAGCGGCAGAAGGAGCGCGATCTGCGCCGCGACCTGTGGGAGATGCGCGATGCGATTGACCGCTACAAAGATGCTGCGGACAAGGGAGCGTTTCAGGTGAAGGCCGACTCGCTCGGCTATCCGCCGGACCTGCAGACGCTGGTCGATGGCGTGGATATTCAGGACAAGAAGGTGAAGTTTCTGCGCCGCATTCCGATTGATCCGATGACCGGCGATACCGACTGGGGACTGCGCTCGAACCAGGACGACGCCGACACCGATACGTGGGGCGGGCAGAATGTCTTCGACGTACACTCGAAGAGCACCGGCACTGCTCTGGACGGGACGAAGTACTCGACATGGTAGGTATGACTGTAGAACGAAATTCCGGGCATGACGCTGAGCATGACTCCGAGCAGGGCTTTACGCTGCTGGAGCTGATGATTGTGATGACGATCATCGGGATTCTTGCGGCGATTGCCATTCCGTCCTATGTGCAGAATGTTCGCCGTGCGAAGGAGGCGGTGCTGCGCGAAGACCTGCACACGATGCGGGAGGCGATTGATTCGTACACAGTGGATAAGCAGAAGGCTCCGCAGTCGCTGGACGATCTGGTGCAGGCGGGGTATCTGAAGACGATGCCGGTGGACCCGATTACGGGGCGCTCGGATACGTGGATTCCCGGGGAAGACGATACGCTCAGCACCATCGACCAGACCGAGCCCGGGATTGATGACGTTCACTCCGGGGCCCAGGCTACGGCTTCGGATGGGAGTTCGTACAACACGTGGTGAGGTAGGGATCAGGGGTCTCTCCACTCCGGCAAAAAGCGCCGCCTGCGGCCGAGATGACGTGGTCTGGTGATGTGTTTCAGGGATGGGTACCCTGCGAGCCCACTCATGCCGCCATGAGACTGCGGCATGAATGGGGCACCCGGCAGCTTTTGCAGAAAGGCCCGGGGCCAAAGCCCCTTGGATTTGCTGGATTTTTCGTAGGGCTAAAGCCCTGCGCTCCCACCGAAAAGCACGGGAATGACAACAAACGAGCGCCTGTTGTCCAGGCTCACAGAAAAGGCGCATACTACGTCCAATAGAGTTGGGCTGCGTCCATCTTTTTTGGGAGCGAAGTCAGTCCACGGGAGAACCATCATGCGCTCGGCAACTTGTCTTGGTTTGGCCACGATGCTTGTTTTTTCGGCCGCTGCGTACTCGCAGACTGCGAGCCAGCAGACTTCGCCGAGCAACCAGCCGCCTGCGGCCTCGCAGACGAAGCCTGATGACAGCAAGAAGGCCGATACCAAGGCGAAGCCTGACGACAAGGCTCCGGTGAAGGCTGAGACGGACAGTATTCCTTCTCCCGGGCAAGACCTTGACCCACACATTAAGAAGGGAAGCGAAGACGATGTGAACGCGATCGGCACACGCGACATCGGCGGACGCGGACTGGGCAACTGGTACTCGACCGACTGGGAGATCCGCAACGGCAAGCAGTATTCGATGGAGATTGAGAAGTCCACCCATATGATTGCCGACCCGGTCGTCAATGAGTACATCAACCGCGTTGGCCAGAACATCGTGAAGAACTCGGACTGCAAGGTGCCGTTCACAATCAAGATCATTGACTCGGACGAGATTAACGCGATGGCGCTGCCGGGCGGATTTTTCTACGTCAACTCCGGATTGATTCTCGCTGCCGACGAAGAGGCCGAGCTTGCCGGCGTGATGTCGCACGAGATTGCACACGTGTGCGCGCACCATGCCGCGCGCGAAGCGACACGCATGAACTACATGCAGATTGGGTCGATTCCGCTGATGGTCATCTCGTATGGCTCGTGGACCGGCTATGGAATTTATGAGGCATCGCAGCTTGCGATTCCCGTGACCTTCCTCCAGTTTTCGCGGAACTTCGAGGCGGAGGCAGACTGGCTGGGGCTGCAATACATGTACAAGGCGGGCTATGATCCGCAAGCGTTCATTCAGTTCTTCGAGAAGCTGGACGCGCTCGAAAAGCACAAGCCCGGCACGCTGGCCAAGGTATTTTCCGACCACCCGCAGACTCCCGACCGGATTGCGCGCTCGGAGGAAGAGATTGCCACGATCATGCCTCCGCGTCCTGACTACATCGTCACGACCAGCGAGTTTGACACGGTGAAGGCGCGGCTGGCACGCATTGAAAATCGCCGCAGGATTATCGACGGCAAAGAGGGCAACAAGCCCACGCTCCGTCGCACGGCCGACAGCAACAATCCGAATACCCCGGCTGACTCGACGGATGATCGGCCGACGCTCAGCCGCAGGAACTAGTGTGGTGGTCAGAAACGAAGACCGTGCCTGAGCGGCTCAACGGCTGCGGAGAAAGTACGTTTGGCACCTTTCGCAAAGCGGCCCGGGGCTAAAGAGACTGGGTGAGAACTTGATCTGCCACGAAAAAGCGTACCTCAGCGGCCAAACAGGCTGCGGAAAAAGTCCATCCGGCAGCATGTGCGAACGGCCCGGGGCTAAAGCCCCTTGATTTTGCTGGGATTTTCGCAGGGCTAAAGCCCTGCGCTCCCACCGAAAGCACAAAGCGTGCATTTTTCCGCAGCCTGTAAAGCCGCGTTGAATTTGCGGCATTTACGGCACAGGTAAACCCGTGTCCTTAAGCAAAACGGAGTTTTCCGCAGCCATTAAGGCAGATTTCTCGATGGTATGCAGCGAGAATTATGTGTCGGGCTTTCAGCCCTTTCATGTTCTGCCATCATGAACCTGGGCCTCCGGTCCAGGCTGGTATGTTGTCGGGCCTTTGGCCCTTGGAAGGCTACTGCACAGCGATACGCGATTTGCTCTAAGGTCGCGTCCTTTCACAACAACTACTTTTCCTCTTCTCGTGTAAGCGCGTCTTTGGGCCATACGCTGACAACATGCCCTTGTTTGCCGGACGTGCGGTTGGCCGCTGTTGCAATTGTCTGCTTTCGGCTTGCGTTGGTTCGTGTCGAGTGTGCTGGTCGCGCCGCGTGGACGGCTGTGGCTGGCGGGAAGATGGTTCTGCTGGGCAGGGGATGTCGATTGAGTACGCGGCTGGAGGTCGTGGCGATGCCGGAGACGGAAGCGGAGATTGCGCCGGCTTCGACGGCTGCCTGGGCCGAGCTTCGATGGGAGACCCCAAAGAGAAAACCGAGGAGAACGAGCAACGCCGCTGAAGTCCTGTTCATGGACGATTCCTCCTGACGGACAGGCCGGACGCTCGACGCCTGTGGGGATCGAGTCTACTCCTGGAGTGGTCAACCTGCCAGTAGATTGTCTTGAACGGTAGCGGAAAAAGTATCAGGGGCTGGAGAGGGTGCTGAAAAATCTGGCTGTGTTGGCTTGAAGGAAGGCCCGGAGCTAAAGAGACTGGATGAGAACTTGAATGATGTGTCGGGCCTTCAGCCCTCAGGATTTGGGTTGGCTGGAAACCCAGGCCTTCGGCCTAGGCTGGTATGTGTCGCGCCTTTGGCGCTGGTGCTTGCGCCGTTCTCACACAGACTCTAAAGCCCCTTGTATTTGCAGACTTTTTCGGGGGGCTGAAGCTCCACGCTAATCCCAAAGCAACCGCATCGATATATAGTTTTCCTGACGATTGTTTGAAGAGAACTGTAGAATTCTCGCTTTACAGGCGCAGGGGGTCCGAGACAACCTGGCCAATTGATCCAGAGGGCAGACCAAAACGAGATGAGTCGAATTCGGAGTTGTTTTGTATGGACCGGCCGTGCCTTGTGCCTCTTTCTTCTGATGGGGCTTCCTGCCCTGGCTGCCGAACTGAACCTGGTCGTGCTGGACAGAGTGACGGCCAGCACACCGCTCAAGGACGGGATTGAAATCAGGAGCGGCTCGGCGGTGATGCAGATTACCGCTCTGCGCGACGACATCGTGCGCGTGCGTGCAGGGGAGGCGGGTGTGCTTCCAGAAGACTCTTCGTGGGCCGTCCTTCCCGCATCGCGCACGTCGAGCGTGCCGGTCGTCGAGGAGGACACCGCGACGACGGTCGGCTTCCGAACGAAGTCTCTGCGGGTTGAGGTGGAGCGCACGACGATGCGTATTCGGATTGCCGATCCTGACGGTCACGTTGTTCAAGAGACGGCGGCTGGGCGTCCGATTGAATTTCACGGCACGGCGTTTCGTGTCTACAAAGACATGCCGGCCAGTGAGCATTTTTTCGGGCTGGGAGCGAAGCCGGGGCCGCTGGATCGCAGAGGCGGCGCGTATTCCATGTGGAACACGGATGCGTTCGAGTTTCAGGCGTCTACGGACCAGATTTACAAGAGCATTCCGTTCTTTCTCTCGTTTGACCGGGGCGTGGTGTCGGGCACGTTCTTCGACAATCACTGGCGGACCAGCTTTGACTTCGGCAAGGAGTCGCATACGGCGTATGCCTTCGGCGCGGAGAATGGGCCGCTGGATTACTACGTTCTCTATGGGCCTTCGTCGGCGCAGGTGCTTGAGAGCTATGTCTGGCTGACGGGAACGACGCCGCTGCCTCCGCTGTGGTCGCTCGGGTTTCAGCAGTCGCGGTTCAGCTATTATCCCGAATCGCGTGTGAGGGAGATTGCTGACCGTCTGCGCAAAGACAAGATTCCGGCCGATGCGATTTATCTGGACATCGACTATCAGGACAAGTATCGGCCGTTCACCATCGATGCCAAGGGATTTCCCACGTTCGGCAAGATGATCGATGACCTGCACAAGCAGAACTTTCACGTTGTGGCTATTACTGACCTGCACATTGCGCATCTGCCCGATGCTGGCTATGCGCCTTACGACACGGGAATGGCGGGCGATCATTTTGTGAAGAACCCTGACGGGACCGTGTATGTGGGGAAGGTTTGGCCTGGGCCTGCGGTGTTCCCTGATTTTGCCAGCCCGAGCACGCGCGCGTGGTGGGGCACGCTGTACAAGCAGTTTGTGAAGATGGGCATTGACGGTTTCTGGAACGACATGAACGAGCCTTCGGTGTTCGATACTCCTACGAAGACGATCCGAGAGGATGCGCTGCACGCGATTGATGAGCCGGGCTTTGAGAAGCGCGTCGCCACGCATGCGGAGATGCACAACGTGATGGGGCTTGAAAACTCGCGCGCCACGTATGAGGGATTGCTGAAGCTCGATCCCGACGCGCGGCCGTTTGTGCTGACGCGCGCCAGCTATGCGGGCGGGCAACGTTATGCCGCGACGTGGACGGGCGACAACAGCAGCACGTGGGACCATCTGCGGCTGACGACGCCGATGCTGCTCAATCTCGGCATGAGCGGGTTCAGCATGAGCGGCGCGGATGTGGGCGGCTTTATTGGCACGCCGCAGCCTGACCTGCTGACGAAGTGGATCGAACTGGCTGCGTTCCAGCCTATCGACCGCGACCACACCAACAAGGGCACCGGCGATCAGGAGGTGTGGGTGCATGGGCCTGCGCAGGAGGCGATTCGCCGTCGATATATTGAAGAACGTTATCGGCTGATGCCGTATCTCTACACCGCGGCAGAAGAGATGTCGCGGACGGGCATGCCGATCATTCGACCGCTCTTCATGGAGTTTCCGGACGCGACGGCTGACCGTCACCCGATTGACATTGACGTTGAGGCCGCCGGAGAGTTTCTCTTCGGGCGGGACATGCTGGTGGCGCCTGCGCATTTTCCGGACGAACTGGATGATTACACGGTCGTGCTGCCTTCGGTGGGTTGGTACAACTACTGGACCGGTGAGAAGATTCAGCAGGCGGTTGCGAAGAACACGAACGATCGGCAGGATGAGACGGCGACGAAGGTCAGGGTCAAACCGGAGCTGGCCGTGTTGCCGGTCTTCGTGCGTGAAGGCTCCATGATTCCCATCGAGCCGCTCGTTCAGAGCACGAACGAGACGCCGCAGGGGCCGCTGACGTTGCGGGTGTATCCGGGGCACGATTGCAAGGGCTCCGTGTATCTGGATGACGGCAAGAGCTTCGCGTACCGGCACGGAGCGTTCCTGCGCATGGAGTTCACGTGCGACGAACAGGGACGTGAACTGACAGTGCATCTTGGCCCGCACACCGGCGACTACGCTGCGTGGTGGAAGAACCTGAGTGTCGAAGTCTATGGGCTGACGAAGCCGCCGTTGAAGGCTGTCGTTGATCGCTCCGACATCAGATTGCAGCCGTCATTCGATAAGGAGAGGCATGTTGCATCGGTCGTCGTTCCCGATGACGGAAGAGGATCGGATCTGCGCATCGAGCTTGCGAGGTAAGGCGATGCTTTGCTGGAGGGTGAGTTTGCGCTCCGTTGCGGGATGCCGGGCGAGGTCCATTGGCGATAAAATGAGTCATGCCCAAGAAAACCACAGGCTATACCGACGACCACGCCAAAGCCGGCCTTGATACGAAGTTTCCCGCAATCGAGACGTTTCAGAACCAGTTTCCTGCCTACGAGATTCTGGTTGACGACCCTGAGTTTACCTCGGTCTGCCCGAAGACAGGGTTGCCCGACTTTGGGCGCATCACGATACGCTACATGCCGCGCAAACGCTGTCTGGAGCTGAAGTCGTTGAAGGAGTATCTCTTCACGTATCGCAACCTCGGCATCTTTCAAGAGAACATTGCCAACCAGGTGTTGAACGATGTGGTGAAGGCCGCAGACCCGGTGTGGGCCAAGGTTGTCGGCGACTTTCGTCCGCGGGGCGGCATCTCGACGATTGTCGAGGCGTTTTATCCGCGCCCGAAGAATTCCAAAGGTCCGCGCGGCTGAGTTGGCTTCCACTGTAGCGCGACTCGCTTTGCGCAGCAGAGGTGGTGTGAGTCGTGGAAGGTTGAGGCTGGGGAGGTACTTAGAGCGTTTTCCTTATAGGCGCAGCGCGTCTCGGTGCGATGCGAAACGCAGATTCCCTTCGGGAATGACGACAAAGAGTGGGACTGCCTTGGGGGCGAGAAAGTGGGACTGCCTTGGGGACGAGGAGGCCGCCGGACTATACCTCCAGGAAAATAGTTATAGGCCGAACGCTGATGGCTGCTGTTTCGCGTGCGGGAATCCACGCTAGCGTGGTGTCTCGAAAGTTCTTTGCATCAATTGAAATCGCAAGCCGCAGGTCCTTCGACACCGTTTGGCGTAAAAAACGCCAAACTCCGCTCAGGATGACAACTTGAATGATGTTGCAAACTCAGAGACAGGACACTAGCGCCGGCCTCGGTGTGTTTTTAGCGTGTTGAGCGGGTAGAACGTCCCGCGCCACGTGACTCCGCGCTTGATGAGAGTGGTCATCGAGGAGCGAAGCAGGGAGTAGATGAATAGTGCCGCTCCAGCAGGAAATGCGACGGCATACCACGGAGAGATTCGCGAGTGTCGTCTCGATAACAGATAGAGTCCGAAGATGGATGCGAACACCAGCAGGGCGGGAATCACTGTAGCAGGTATGAAGATCCAGACGAGCGGGGCGAGGCAGAAGAGCGCAAGCCAGAGGATGGTCAGCAGCGTCAGCGCGGCGCTGAAGCCGAAGACGGCGAAGAGGTTCTTCGTCATCACGTTGACGATGCCAAGCGCGCCAGAGGCCCAATGGAGCATCACCATGCCGGGAGCAATGGCTACGCGCTGACGCAGGCCGGCCTGCTTGATGCGGCGGGCGAAGTTGAGGTCTTCGAGGATCTCCATGCGCAGCGCCTCGAAGCCGCCGAGCTGCCGGTAGGCTTCGGCACGAACGAGGCAGAATGCGCCGATGCCTACTGAGTCGCGGATGTTGCGCGGATTCGCAGCCAGCCACGGGCGCGTGGCCCACAGACCCATGATCTGCAGGTAGCCAAGCATCATGCCTTCGCCGATGCTTTGGATGATCGGTGTGGGAAAGGTGACGAAGTGGTCCGCGCCAGTGGCTACGGCCTGGGCGAGCGAGCGTCGCACGGCTTCGGGATGGAAGTGGACATCGCCGTCGGTGAAAAGGAAGTAGTCTGGGCGCGTGATGGCGTCGGCGTGGCGCGCGGCGAGGGCCATGGCGTGGGTCTTGCCGAGCCAGTCTGGGGGAAGCTCGATGACGTGCAGGGCAGTGAGCCTGTCCGGGTGGGCGAGGGCGAGCGCGTCCATGATGCGGCCGGTTGCGTCGGTGGAGCGGTCATCGACGGCGATGATGTGCAGGTTGCCGTAGTCCTGATGAAGCAGAGATTTGAGTGCCGCTGCGATCTCTTCTGCTTCGTTGCGTGCTGGTACGATGACAACGATGGTGGGGCTGCCCGAGGGTGTCTCGTCATGCTGCGGATCGAACAAATTGGGGATGCGGGGCAGCCCGCGCGCGGCCCCGGCCAGCTTCCACAGCCAAGCCAGCGCCGTAAGCCATGCAATGACTTCGACCGCGAGCGTCATGCGGCGACGGCTTCCGAAGAGTGCAGCGGTGGGGCGTAGTGCGAGCCGATGTAAAAGATCACTGCGGCCAATAGCATCGTAATCAGCGTCGAGCCAAGGCCCATGTTGAGCGTTGAGTGGTCGCTGACCGTGCCGATGATGCGCGGGCTGATGGCGTCGCCGAGCGCATGGATGACGAGCAGTTGTCCGGCCATGGCGGTGGCGCGAATCTCCGGCCTTACGGCATTGAGCGTTGCGGCGTTGACGGGACCGGTGCCGAGGAAGATGAGAAAGATGGCGAGGGCGAGAGCAGGAAGTGTGAACTGCTTTGGCCCGAAGAAGCAGACAAGCGCAGGCGGAACAGCCGTGGCCGCGCTGATAGCCGGAACAAGATAGAGTGCCTTTGCGTTGCGCATGGACCACTTCTGCGCGATGGTTCCGCCGACGATGGTGCCGCCAAGTCCGGTGACGACCGTGATTGCGCCCATCAGAAACGCGGCTGATGATTCGCTGCGGCCATCGACGCGCTGGAGGAACGAGGGCATCCACCAGGAGATGCCGCCAAGCGAAAACGTGACGGCTGCGTAGCCGAGGATGGAGCAGAGATAGGCCGGATTTTTGATGAGCGAGAGCACGGTCTCCTTTTCGAGCTTCGCTTTGTCGTGCTGGCTGGCGCCGCGTTCCGGCTCGCGCATGAAGAGCGCAATGAGGATGGCGATAATGACTCCCGGAATGGCCGAGACGATGAACGACATGCGCCAGCCGTGATGCTCGCCCACGACGCCGCCGACCAGATAGCCCAGTGCGGCGCCTACAGGGATGGCCACGTTGAAGATGGTTAACACACGATTGCGCTGGTCTTCGGGATAGAAGTCCGCGAGGATGGCGGGAGCAAAGATGCCGAAGCTGGCCTCGCCGATGCCGAGCGCAGCGTGCCGCAGGTTGAGTGAGTCGTAGGAGTGGACGTGGGCGGTGAAGAAGTTGATGCCGCTCCAGAAGAGCGCGGCGATGACAATCATCGGCTTGCGCGGGAAGCGGTCGCCGAGCCAGCCTGTGATGGGCGAAGTCGCCATGTAGGCGACCATGAACCAGAGCGTCAGCGAACCGATTTGCGCGTCGGTGAGGTGGAACTCGCCTTTGATCTGCTCCTGCACGCCGGGGAGGATGTAGCGATCGATATAGTTGACGAAGTTGAGCGCGGTCAAAAGAACCAGCGCGGTGGTTGCGCCGGCGACGGAGGCGAAGTTGCGCGAGGGTTGGGTCTGCGAGGCCATCTCTCGATGAGGATAGCAGCGAAGATGGATTCTGGGATGGTGGCCCGGGCAGGAGTCCTGACGGATACCGCGCTATGGACATTTGTGGCTAATGGTGGCCCGGGCAGGAGTCCTGACGGATACCGCGCTATGGACATTTGTGGCTAATGGTGGCCCGGGCAGGAGTCCTGACGGATACCGCGCTACGGACATCTGTGGCTAATGGTGGCCCGGGCAGGAGTCCTGACGGATACCGAGCTACGGACATTTGTGGCTAATGGTGGCCCGGGCAGGAGTCCTGACGGATACCGAGCTACGGA
>Ga0207640_10000031_pt1 | contig 120815 bp, 121 predicted proteins | sample KBSCornC42_FD_184300 | JGI IMG/M metagenome (GOLD analysis project Ga0207640, IMG submission 184300) | Corn rhizosphere microbial communities from Kellogg Biological Station, Michigan, USA - KBS Corn C4-2 (SPAdes) (version 2) | ecosystem: Host-associated > Plants > Roots > Rhizosphere > Soil ... | reverse complement strand
GACGACCGTGTCGTGTGGATCGTCCAGGACGGCACGATGCGCGTCTCGATCGATGGCTACGAGCCATTCGTCGCGACCAAGGGCTTCATGGTCAATGTGCCCTTCCGTCATTTCTATTCGATCGAGACGATCGGCGACAAACCGTCGCTGCGGTTCGAGGTTCGCCAGGCTGGCTCCCCTCCTCTCTATCCGGCGGACGAAACGCCCGATCCCTATCCCGGCCGCACCTACGTGAAAGTCACCGGCTCGCCCGGCCCGGCCAAGGACCGCGACACCAACCCGATCTACGTCGATTTCTGGAAGCAGATCGGCAACAGCGACAAACCCTATAACGGCAAGTTCGTGTGGGACGGTCATTTCACGTCCAATATCCTGCGCGGCAAGGCGCAGCCGATCGCGCCCGCGAGCAATCTTGGCCATTTCCATGTCGACTGGACCGAGTTCTGGTTCGTGATGGAGGGCAAGATCGGCTATCAGATCGAGGGCTATCCTTATTTCGAGGCCGAGCAGGGCGACATCGTGACCGCGCAAAAGGGTCGTTGGCATCGGCCGTCCGCAGCGCCGGACGCACCGATTTCCACGCGCATTCCGTTCAATCCGCGCCCGGTCATCCTGCACAATTTCGCGACCGACTGAGCCGCGGAGAAATGGTCGGATGACACCCGCCTGCATCGAGGATTTTCGGGAGCTGGCGCGCCGGCGGCTGCCGCGCTTCCTGTTCGATTATATCGACGGCGGCTCCTATGCGGAGGTCACGATGCGCCGCAACGCGGCCGACCTGCAACAGCTGCCGTTGCGCCAGCGCGTGTTGCGCGATGTATCGGACATCCGGCTCGACACGACCTTGCTCGGCCGCCCGGCGAGCCTGCCGATCGCGCTCGCGCCGATCGGTCTTGCCGGCCTCTATGCGCGCCGCGGCGAGGTTCAGGCCGCGCGGGCGGCGGAATCGGCCGGGGTGCCCTTCATCCTGTCCGCCTCGGCCTGTTGCGGGATGGAGGAAGTCGCGCCGATGGTGCACGAGCCGCTCGTCTTCCAGCTCTACATGATCAAGGACCGCGGCTTCATGGAGGCGCTGCTCGATCGCGTGCGCGCGGCCGGGGTCGAGACGCTGGTGCTGACCGTCGATCTGATCGTCCACAGCCCGCGCTACCGCGACATGCGTTCGACGCTGACCGGCAGGCAGGGGATCGGCGCCCGCCTCACCCGCATGGCGGAAATCGTGCGCCATCCGCGCTGGGCCTGGGATGTGGGCGTGCGCGGCGGTCCGCACTTACTCGGCAATTTCGCGCCCGCCATGCCCGACGGCGCCGGCCTTGCTCAATTCACCGAATGGGTCTCGCGCAACTTCGACCCCTCGATCAGCTGGGACGATCTCGCCTGGGTCCGCGAACGCTGGGACGGACGCCTGGTGCTCAAAGGCATACTCGACCCCGCCGATGCGCGGCGTGCCTGCGAAGCGGGTGCCGGCACGATCATCGTCTCCAATCACGGCGGCCGTCAGCTCGACGGCGCGCCGTCCACGATCGATGCGCTGCCCGCCGTGGTCGAGGCGGTCGGCGGCGGGGCCGAGGTGCTGATGGACGGAGGTATCCGATCGGGGATCGACGTGCTGCGCGCGCTCGCCTGTGGCGCCGGTGGCGTGCTGATCGGGCGCGCCTGGGCCTTCGCGCTCGCGGCCGCGGGCGAGGCGGGCGTGCGGCGCATGCTCGAATTGCTGCGGCAGGAATTGGCGGTGGCGATGGCGCTCACCGGCCATTCCCGCATCGATCAGGTCGGCCCCAACGCGCTGCTGCCGCTCTGGCCCGACGACCGCGCGGCGGCGATCAATTGAAACGGGAAGAGAGAAGCATGTCCTTTCGCATGTCGTGGATCGCACTGGCGTTGCTCGGCCCCGCCGCTGCGGCCAATGCGCAGATCGCGGTTTCGGCCAATGATGGGAAGGCCGTTCCGGCCGATGCGCCCGATACGCCCCGCACGTCGGATTCGGTGGCCGTGCTCGATATCGGGCGGACGGTCACGAGGCTTGCGACTTTGCCGGTACCGGCGACCGTGGTCGGGCCGCCGGGAAGCGTCGCGCTCTCACCCGATAGCCGGATCGCCATCGTCACCGCAGGACAGGTAATGGGCAGCAGCGGCGCGCCGGTCCCCGGAGACGTGGTAAGCGTGATCGACCTCAGTCGGCCAAAAGCACCAAACTTGGTGCAGACGCTTCACGCCGGCACGGGCGCTGCCGGCGTCGCCATCAATCCGGCAGGCACGCTGGCTTTGATCGCGAATACGGGAGCAGACAGTCTGTCCGTCTTCACGATCGCCAAAGGCCGGCTGACCGCGGCCGGCACCGTCACGCTCGACCCCAGGAGCCGCCCGGTCGATGTCGCCTTTGCCGATGCGCATACCGCCTACGTCGTGGCGCAGGGCACGAACAAGTTGATCCGGCTGTCGCTCGATGGCGCGACGGTGGTGACCGCCGGTGACATCGTCGTGGGCGCCCAGCCCTATAGCCTGGCGCTCCGCCCGGGTACGCGCATCGCCTATGTCAGCCATCTCGGCGGGCGGGCGGCAGGCGGTCCGCCGGGCCCGAAACCCGGATCCGTCGGGATCGTCGATCTCGCTGCTGGTCGCCTCGTCGATCAGATCGATACCGGTGTGACCCCCGAACATGTCGGGCTGTCACCGAGCGGGCGCTTTCTCGAGGTAACGGTCAATAATGGTTCGACCGCCCCGGCCTCGTCTCCTGCATTTCACGATCATGGGATGATGACGATCTACCGCATCGAGGCTGCGCGCCTGGTGCCTGCCGCCGAGACGCGGACCGGGCGTTGGTGCCAGGGCGCCGTCTGGAGCGCCGACGAGCGGCAATTGCTGCTGCAATGCTCGCTCGCAAAACAGATAGAAACCTATCGGTTCGACGGCCGCACGCTCACACCGGGCGCGCCGATCACTTTCGAGGCGAGGCCGGGCGCGATCGCGACCGCGCGTAGCCGCTAAAAACGATTTCGAGGGAGGAAAGAAGATATGATGCGCAAGGCAGCAATTGGAGCGGCGCTTCTGGCCACAACGGCGATGGCCCAGACGCCACCTGCCGATATGAAGTTCCGCAATCCGGCGCTGCCGACCGCACAACGGGTCGACGATTTGATCGGCCGCCTGACGCCGGACGAGAAGGCGTCGCAGCTGGTCAACCAGGCGCGCGCCATCCCCCGGCTCGGCATCCCTGCCTACGATTGGTGGAGCGAAGCGCTGCACGGTGTCGCCAATAACGGCTATGCCACCGTCTTTCCCGAACCAGTAGGCCTTGCCGCCAGCTTCGACCCCGTCACGATCCGCGAAATGGGCGCCGCGATCGGCGACGAAGGGCGCGTCAAATGGAACCAGATCGAGCGCGCCGGCGGTGAGCACAAGATCATGCAGGGCCTGACCTTCTGGTCGCCCAACATCAACATCTTCCGCGATCCCCGCTGGGGCCGCGGCCAGGAGACGTACGGCGAAGACCCCTTCCTGACCGCCAAGATGGGCGTCGCCTTCGTCCAGGGCATGCAAGGCGACGATCCGCATTATTACCGCGTGTCATCCACCGCCAAACATTATGCGGTGCACAGCGGGCCGGAGCCGGGCCGTCATAGCGACGACATCAAGGTCAGCCTCCACGACATGGAGGACACCTATCTCCCCGCCTTTCGCGCGCTTGTGACGGAAGGGAAAGTCGAATCCGTGATGTGCGCCTACAATCGCGTGAACGGCCAGCCCGCATGCGCCAACACCTTCCTGCTCAAGGATCGCCTGCGCGACGCCTGGGGCTTCAAGGGACATGTCGTGTCGGATTGCGACGCCGTCGCCGATATCGAGCGCGGGCACCATTTCACCAAGACCAATGCCGAGGCGGCCGCCGTCTCGATGAAGCTCGGGGTGGACAATGACTGCACCGAGTTCGGCCGCATGGCGGGCCCGACCTCCGACTATGACCGCTATCGCGAGGCGATGCAGCAGGGCCTGCTGCCGCAAAGCGCGGTCGATGAATCGCTTCGACGGCTGTTCACGGCACGCATGCGGCTCGGCCTGTTCGATCCGCCCAACATGGTGAAGTATAACAGCATTCCGGATTCGGTGTTGAATTCGGACGCGCATCGCGCGCTCGCGCTCAAGCTGGCGCGTGAGACGATGGTGCTGCTCAAGAATGACGGCACGCTGCCGTTGCGCAAGGCTGCCGTAAAGCGGATCGCGGTGGTCGGTCCGCTCGCCGATCAGGCCGACGTGTTGTCGGGCAATTATCATGGCACGCCGCTCCACCCGGTCACCGCACTCGATGGCCTGCGTGCGGAATTCCCCGACGCAAAGATCGTCTTCGAGCCCGGCACCGATTTCCTGCGCCAGGCCGAACCGGTGCCGACGGAGGCGCTCAGCACGCCCGACGGGCAGCCTGGCCTGCGCGGACAATATTGGCGTAACGCCGACTTCTCGGGCGACCCGGCGGTCACGCGCGTCGATCCGAAACTTGCGTTCGAGCGCAATGCTCCGGCGGCGATACCGGGCGCCGACACGACCTCGTCGCGCTGGACCGGATCGCTGACCTCTCCGCAGGATGCGACCTACAAGATCGGCCTGCAGGGTCGCGCCGCCAAGCTCTGGATCGACGACAAGCTGGTCGTCGACAACAGCAATCAGCAGGGCTTCGCCGCGACGACGACCGAGCTGCCGCTGCGTAAGGGCGAGCGTCACAGCATACGCGTCGAGCAGGGGCCGAGCCGCTTCCCGCCACGCCTGGTGTGGACCGAAGTGCGGGGCGATGCGCTGCAGCGTGCCGTCGCGGCGGCGCGCGATGCGGACATCGTGGTGGCGGTCGCGGGTATCACGTCGGCGCTCGAAGGCGAGGAAATGCCGGTCAACATCCCCGGCTTCAAGGGCGGCGACCGCACCAGCCTGGATATGCCCGCGGATGAGGAGAAGTTGCTTGAGGCGGTGAAGGCGACAGGCAAGCCGATGGTGCTCGTGCTGATGAACGGCTCGGCACTGGCGGTGAACTGGGCCGCGGCTAATGCGAACGCGATCCTGGAAGCCTGGTATCCGGGCCAGGAAGGCGGCACCGCCATCGCGCAGACCTTGTCCGGCACCAACAACCCTTCAGGCCGCCTGCCCGTCACTTTCTACACGGGGGTCGATCAGTTGCCGGCGTTCGGCGACTATTCGATGGCGAACCGCACGTACCGCTACTTCAGCGGCAAGCCGCTTTATCCGTTCGGACATGGGCTGAGCTACACCCGCTTCAGCTATGCCGGCCTGTCCTTGTCGAGCAAGACGCTCAAGGCCGGATCGCCGCTCGGGGTCGATGTCACGGTCCGCAATACGGGCAGTGTCGCCGGCGACGAGGTGGCACAGCTCTATCTGACCTTCCCCTCCGCACCGGGTATGCCGATCCGCGCGCTGCGCGGCTTTCACCGCATCACGCTCGCTCCGGGTGAAAGCAAGCGCGTCCATTTCGATCTGAACGCGCGCGATCTCTCGAGCGTCACCGCCGACGGGAAGCGCCTGGTTGCCGCAGGCAGCTATCGCCTGACGCTAGGCGGCGGACAGCCCGGCTTCGATGGTTCGGTGGTGTCGGCGACATTCCGGATCGCGGGCGAAGACAAAATCCCCCTATAAGGGGACGCTTCCGGCACCGCCTTGCCTGCTCAGACGCCCGGTATGACCTGCAGGGCGGCGCCGGAATAGTCGACCTTAATATCCCTCGGCGCCTCGTCGGCAAGAGGATCGCCACCCCGCTGCGGCGAGACGAAGCGCACGACGAAGCGTTGGATCTGCGGCATGCCGACATAGGTGCCGTCGCGGGCACCGATCGTGAGCATGCCGGTGCGTTCGTTCCACTCGATCGGGATACGCGCATAACCGCCGTTCTTGTAGCCTTGCGACACACCGTCGTCATTGTAGAGCGTGAACCGGCCGTCCGCGCCCTTGTAGACAAGCAGGGTGATCGGCGCGCCTTCGGCCGCCCTCGTCCACTCGATCGACTGTCCGATCGGCACGATCGAGCCTGCGCGAACGAAGAGCGGCATATGTTCGACCGGCGCCTCCGCCTCGATGCTGCGGCCGCCCGCAATGTGACTGCCGGAATAGAAGTCGTACCATCCGCCTGCGGGAAGATAGACGGTGCGACTGCGCGCCCCGAATGAAGTCACCGGCGCGACCAGGAACGCGTGGCCGAACAGATATTCGTCGTTCGCGGTTCGGGCGGCGCGGTCGCCGGGGAAGTCCATCACCAGCCCGCGCATGATCGAGCCATCCTCGAACCAGGTCGCCGCACCCAGCGAGTAGATATAGGGCATCAAGCGGTAGCGAAGCCGATCATACCAGATGAGCGAGCCACGGATTGGCGAGCCTTCGGGCGCCAGTTCGTAGATTTCGCGATGCGGAAATTCGCCGTGGCTGCGGAAGATCGGCGCCAGCGCGCCGAACTGGAACCAGCGCAGGTTGAGCTCGCGCCACTCGTCGAGCGCTGCCGGATCCTGCTTCGAATAGCGATCCTCGACCGAGAAGCCGCCAATATCGAACGTCCAGTTGGGAATGCCCGACATCGACGCGTTCACCCCCGCCGCGATCTGGTCGCGGAAATCGTCCCAGCGCGCTGCCGTATCGCCCGACCAGATTGCCGACCCGGTACGTTGCAGGCCGCCAAAGGCCGAGCGCGTCAGGATGAACGAACGCGTGTCGGGCGCGAATTCGGCAAGCCCCTTCGCAACCCCTTCCGCATGGACCAGCGGGAAGGAGTTGAAGAAGGCGGCGGCGGGGCCCGTATAGGTCGGCCCCATCGCCGCGATCCGTTCGGGAATGGAGAGGTTGGACTGGATGTCGGGTTCGGTCGCGTCCATCCACCAGCCGTCGATGCCGAGGACCGCCAATCGCTCCTTCATCTGGCGCCAATAGATTGCGCGCGCCTGCGGATTGTAGGGATCATAATCGGTATTCGGATATCCGACCCAATCCTTACGACCGGCATCCAGATTACCCCGATAAACGCCGTTCACCGCCGCCAATTCCTTGAAATTAGCGGTGGTCGGATAGAATTTCGCCCAGACCGAGATCATGAAATGCGCGTTCTGCGCGTGGAGCGCGTCGACCATGCCCTTGGGATCGGGAAAGCGGGAGGCGTCGAATTCGTGGCTGCCCCATTGATCGGGCTTCCAGTAGAACCAGTCCTCGACGACATTGTCGATCGGGATGTGAAGGTCGCGATAGGCCTTCACGACGCCCAATAGCTGCGCCTGGGTCTCGTAACGCTGGCGGCTTTGCCAGAAACCATAGGCCCATTCCGGCATGATCGGGGACTTGCCGGTAAGGCGGCGATAGCCCGCCACGACACCATCCATGTCGTCGGCGGCGACGACATAATAATCGATTGCCTTCGCGACTTCGGAGGAAAAGCGGAGCGAGTGGCGATCGGCCTCGGGAATGGGGTCGTTGTGGAGCAACGCCATATAGCCCTGATTGGGCTCCCACTCGATCCGGATCGATACGGGCTTGCCGGCGCGCATCGGCACATCGAAGTCGCGATACCAGGGGTTCCAGTTCTGCCGCCAGCGATCGATGACCTTCTTGCCGTCGACAAAGACCTTCACATAGCTCGACGAGTAGAGCTGGAACCGATGCAGGCCCGGTTTGTCCGATGCGAGATTTCCGGTCCACACGACGTGTTGCAGCTGAACCGCATTGCCGGCCGTGTTCTGGCCGGTAGTCGCCGCAACGGTGCGGGCGCGGGCGGCTGCAGGCCAGTTCGCCTGATCCTTGATGAATTGGTAGTTGATCGCGGATTCCTGCCGATCGACCACGACCTGACCGCCAAGATAATAACGCGCGGTGAAACCGGCCTTGCCCCCTTCCCCGGTCACCTTGAGGCCGTCGCTCCCCGCCAGCGCATAGGCTCTCGGATTACCGAAGCGGGTGATGCCATTATTGTCCCACAGCAGCCCATAATTGCGCGTGGAGACGACGAACGGGATGGCGATATCCGTGTTATGCTGGGCGAGTTCGATATCCTCGCCATTATAGTCCATTTGGCCTTTCTGGTGCTGGCCTAGCCCGTAAAAGCCTTCGTCCGTATCGCGGTTGAACTGCTGCACGATACCGACGAACGATTTGCCCTCGATCGTCACCGGTTTGAACGATCCGCCGCCGGCTTCGGACAGGATGGCGCGCCCGGCTGCGTCGCGGATGCTGACCGTGCCACGATCGAGAGAAATCACCGCGCTCGCCTTCGGTGTCAGCAGCTCGAGATTGCGGCCAACGCTGCGCACGCGAACATCGCCCGCAGGCGCGGCGGTTACCATCAGGCTCTGATCCACGCGCGAGAAATCGGGCGTGGGTGTCCTGGTGACACGGAAGGTGCCGTCGCCATATGCAAGGACGCGAAGGGCCGGACCGCCTGCGGCAGGCGCCAGCTCGACCCCATGCGGAATCTGGTGCCAGACAGGGGCCGCATGCGCCGAGCCAGCCAGCGCAGCACCAGCAAGCAGGATTGAACGCAGGATCATTTTCCCTCCCTCGACCGGCATATATGCGGATGCAATCCGCAACGGCCTTCACCTATCGGAGTCGAAGCCGTCCCCTACCTATACCGAGGACAAGTACCACAAGCGCGAAAAATCATATTATTCAGATTATGATGTGGCGTGGTTCGGGTATCTTCTGGCAGTAACCTGCTCTGTCGAGGCGGCGCAGACCACCTGACCCAGCGGAGAGACTGAATGGCCACGAGCGGAACCGGGCGGCGGGAGATCGGGGCCGCGGCGGAAAGGGTTGGGCGTTATCGCTGGGTGATCTGCGGACTGCTGTTCGCCGCGACTGCGATCAACTATGTCGACCGCCAGATGATCGGCCTGTTGAAGCCGCTCCTTTCGCAAGATCTGCATTGGTCGGAAACCGACTATGCCGCGATCGTGTTCTGGTTTCAGTGCGCCTATGCGGTCGCTTATCTTGCCTTCGGCAAGGTGGTCGACCTGCTCGGCGCACGCCTTGGCTTCACAGTCGCGGTCGTGATCTGGACGATCGCCCATGTCGCTCATGGCGCGGTATCGACCGTCGGGCAGTTTGCCTTCGCCCGCTTCGGGCTCGGCATCGGCGAATCCGGTAATTTCCCGGGCGGCGTGAAAGCGGTCACCAACTGGTTTCCGCAGCGCGAGCGCGCATTGGCGATCGGAATCTTCAACGCCGGCAGCAACGTTGGTGCGATTACCGCGCCCTTGCTCATCTATCTGATGCTGCCGTCCTTTGGCTGGCGGATGACTTTCGTGCTGTCGGGCATTCTCGGCGTTGCCTGGCTGGTGGCGTGGCTGGTCCTCTTTCGCGACCACCCGCACGAACATTCCAGCGTATCGTCCGCGGAGGTCGCCTATATCGAACAGGATCCGGCCGATCCGCCCGCAAAAGTCGGCTGGCTTACGCTGCTGCGCCGGCGCGAAACCTGGGCGTTCGCTCTCGGCAAATTCTTCATCGATCCGATCTGGTGGTTCTATCTTTTCTGGCTGCCGTCCTTCCTCGGCAAGCAATTCGGCCTCGACCTCACCAGCTGGAAAACCGCGACCGCCGTGTTCGCGCTCGGGGCGATTTACCTGATTTCCGATCTGGGCAGCGTCGCCGGCGGCTGGCTCTCATCGCGGATGCTCGCGGCGGGCGCGAGCCCCAACCGCGCGCGCAAGCTGACGATGTTCATCTGCGCACTATGTGTCCTGCCGGTAATGTTCGTGACGTCGGTCGGGAATCTGTGGATCTGCGTCACGATCATCGGTCTCGCCGCAGCCGCGCATCAGGCCTTCTCAGCCAATCTCTACACCCTTCCCTCAGACCTCTTTCCGCGGCACGCGGTCGGTTCGGTAATCGGGATCGGCGGAACGCTGGGCGCGGTCGGCGGCATGCTGTTCTCGCTCCACGCGGGTGACGTGCTGGAGCGGCTCGGCACCTACAAACCGCTGTTCGTGCTTGCAGGCGCCGCTTATTTTATCGCGCTGCTGGCGGTGCACCTCTGCTCGCCGCGATTTGCCCGGGCGAAGGTCGAGGGGTGACCGGCTGCACCGTCGTTTTGGTGGACCCGCCGTTCGTTTAGACGAGACCCGCACCCTCCACTCGAAGCATCGGAACGATCTGACCGGGCTTGGCCGGCGGCAGGCTGAAGATCGCCGCGTCGGCATTCTGCCGCACGTCGACCGGACCGCCACCCAGCAAGGTCGCCCGTGCGATCTTCGCGCCCTTCAGCGGGCCGAGGCCAAGCGAGGGGACGCGGACCGGCCCTTCCGGCCACCGCAGCATCGCCATGTTGAGCGCGCCTCCTTTGGTGGTGAAGCGCACGTCTTCGGGCTGAAAGCCCATGACCTTGCCTTCGCTGAACATGCCGCCGTCGACCTTGGTCGGGCCTTCGCCATAAATCCGCCAGGGACGCGATCCGTAGATTGCCTCGCCATTCACAGCCATCCACGCGGTGATGCCGGCGACGATCTTTTCCTCTTCGCTGTCGATCGTGCCGTTTCCGCGGACGGGAATGGACAGGAGCAGGTTGCCGTTCTTGGATACGATGTCGCACAGCCGCTGGATTACCTGCTCAGCAGGCACATAGCTTTTGTCGAGGAAGCGCTGGCGGTTGTAATGCCAGTCCCCGATGCAGGTGCAGGTCTGCCACGGCTCGGCCCGCAGACTGTCGCTATAGCCGCGCTCGATATCTTCGGCCACCGCGCGACGCTGCAGATCGGTGAGCTTCTTGCCGGTGACGACGACGTCGACCTTGCCGTGCCATTCGATCGATTTCTCGTAATAATGGGCAACCGCCTCCAGTCCGGTCCGGCCGAAAGGAATGCCGGTATCGTCGAAATAGACCATGTCGGGCCGATATTTCTCGACCAGCTCCTTCTGCCGCGCGAGCCAGTTAGCGACGAAGCCGGCCGGCGCGGGCGGCGAATCCTCCAGCCACTGGCCGTCATGCGCGTCGTGCCAGGCATCCATCGTCTTGATCGAGGTGATGCCGTCGGGCGCCGGATACCAGGAGCCGGTATAAAGGTCCTGCGGATCGAGCCCGTCCCACCATTTGCCCTTGCCGTCGGCCTTGCGCAGCTTGAATGCGTCATAGCGCTGACCCTGGCGCGGTCCTTCGGCGTCATAGCCATAGGCCGTTTGCCACCAATGCCAGGCATGCGAGCTATGATTGCTGACGCCGAAACGCAGTCCGGCTTCGCGCACCAATTTCTCCCAGGTGCCGATAATGTCGCGCTTCGGGCCGACCCGGGTCGTGTTCCACGCATGATGGCTGCTTGCCCAGGTATCGAGATTGTCGTGGTGGCTGGCGAGAGCCATGAAATATTTGGCGCCCGCTTTCTTGTAGAGCGCGATCAGCGCCTCGGGCTCCCAGGCCTCTGCTTTCCACGCCCCTTCGATCTCGAGGAAGCCGTGATCGGCGGGATGGCCATAATGTTTGAGATGATGCTCATAAGCCGGCTGACCCTGGACGTACATCAGCCGCCCGTACCAGTCCCCAGCTTCGGGCACGCACTGCGCACTCCAGTGCGCCCAGATGCCGAACTTGGCGTCGCGAAACCAATCGGGGGCGTTGTATACTTGGCCGAGCGACGCCCAGTCCGGAGAGATAGCGGCGCTTGCGCGTGTGGCCATTGCCGCCGCTGCGGTGCCGGCCAGAAACGAGCGGCGCCCGATGCTCATGCCGCGCTGGCCTGGTTCGACGGATGCAGAAAGCGGGTCAGCGTGACAGGTTTCATCTCGATCGAAAATCCCGGCTCGGTGGGCGCCTGATAGGCCGCATCCTTAACGATGCACGGGTGCATGAAATGCTCGTGCATATGATCCACGAATTCGGCAACGCGACCTTCGGTCGTGCCCGCGAAGCAGAGATAGTCGATCATCGAGAGGTGCTGGACATATTCGCACAGGCCCACGCCGCCGGCATGTGGGCACACGGCGAGCCCGGCCTTGGCTGCCATCAAGAGCACGGCCAGCACCTCGTTGACCCCGCCCAAACGACAGGCGTCCAGCTGGACGATGTCGATCGCCCCGCGGCTGATGAACTGTTTGAACAGGATGCGGTTCTGGCACATCTCGCCGGTCGCGACCTGGATCGGCGCCACGCCCTCGCGGATTGCGCGATGGCCCTCGATATCGTCGGGGCTGGTCGGCTCCTCGATGAACCACGGGTTGGCGAAGGCGAGGTCGCGCACGCGCGACACGGCCTCATGCGTTTCCCAAACCTGATTGGCGTCGATCATCACCTTGATGTCGGGACCCACCACCTCGCGCACGATCGTCAGGCGGCGGCGGTCGTCCTCGGCATTGGCACCGACCTTGATCTTCACGTAACGGAAACCCTCGGCCACCGCCTCGGCGCACAATCTACGCAACTTGTCGTCCGAATAGCCCAGCCAGCCAGCCGATGTCGTATAGCAGGGATAGCCGCGCTCCTTCAGCGTCGCGATCCGCTCCGCTTTGCCTGGCGCGCGCGCCTCAAGCAGCGCGACGGCTTCGTCGCGCGTAATGAAGTCGGTCATGTAACGGAAGTCGATTTGCGCCACGATCTCGGCCGGACTCATGTCGGCCACATATTGCCAAAGCGGTTTGCCGGCGTCCTTGGCAAGCAGGTCCCACACCGCATTGACGACCGCGCCGGTGGCGAGATGGATCACGCCCTTCTCCGGACCGATCCAGCGCAACTGGCTGTCGCCCGTCATATGCCGCCAGAAGCGGGCCCCATCAGCCCGTATCCAATTCAGATCGAGCCCGATCACCAACGGCGCCAGAGCCTCGATCGCCGCGCAACAGATATCGTTGCCACGACCGATAGTGAAGGTCAGGCCATGGCCTTCCAGCCCACTATCCGTATCAAGGATGCAATAGGCCGCCGAATAATCGGGATCGGGGTTCATCGCGTCCGACCCGTCGAGCGCAAGCGCGGTCGGGAAGCGGAGGTCGAATACCCTTATGCCGGTAATCCTGGTCACCCGCGGTTCTGCCGCGTGCCGTGCGCCTTGCCCATTCGTCTCTCCCCTGGACGCAGCTGCGCCCCACCAAACTTGTTTTCAGCGGACGCTCTGTTCGCTGGTGATGGGAGTTTTCATATTTGTAAATGGTAGCGTTAGCAAGCCGGGAAACGTTTAAATGCGGCTATCGCTCTCAATCAATTTTTCCGCGATCTTGAGCGCAGCCTCGCAGACCCGGCGCGCGGCTTCCTTTTGACCCACCTGCGGGCCCAGTTTCTCAAGGAAGGGGACGGTCAGCGCGGCTGCAGCGACTCCGCCACGCATCACCGGAGCGGAAATGTCGGTCACTCCCGCGACAAACTGGCTGGGGGTGAGCTCCACCTCGCGCTGGCGGATTTCGTCGGCATGCGCACGCCAGGCGGCAAGCGCCTTCTCGTCGAGGGGCGGATTGAGCAACTTCTCCCAGCGGCGACGAACGTCCTCGGGCTGGAATGCGTAAAGCACCGCTCCCGAAGCCGATCTCACGAGCGGCCGCCGATAGCCGACCCGAACCGAGAAGCCGAGTTGCTCGCTCGATTCCATACGGGCCACCACCACCATATCCCCCAACGAGTGCAACGCAAGATGGCAGGATTGATCGATGCTTTGCGCCAGCTGGCGCATCACCGGCAGGGCAACCTCGATCAGGCTGTGCGTCTTCGGACGCTGGATACCGAGTGAGAAAAGCCGGTCGGTCAGCAGATAACCGTCGGCCGCAGGATCCTGTTCGATGTAGCCGCGGAATTCGAGCACCTGGACCATGCGAAACAATTCGCCGTGCGATCGATCGAGGTCATTCACGATCGCGGTCAGCGTCATCGGCGACGAAGTCGTCGCCAGCAGCTCGAGGATATCCAACCCTTTCTCAAGCGCTGGCGCCTTGTAGCGGCGATCACCCTCTTCGTCGTTCATGTATCCGCCCTTTTGATCCGTATAGATCGGCCTTGATATTGCAGTTTCGCGCGGCGGCTAGCCCTCTTTGTGAGGTAAGGCCGCCGCCGAATGCGGATTACCAGCCCGCGAACGGCTTAAACGAGGAAGACGCAAGATAATCGGCATGGCACGAAAGCGGTGTGGCGGCGCGACCGATCGCATCCCGCATCGCCGTGAACCGCTCGCGATTTCGCAGGAAAGGGCCTCGATCAACGGCTGACACTGCTCGGGCAAGGCCTCTCCCCTTTGCGCCGCGTTACGCACGGTCGCCCTCACACGATTTACAGGCCGGCGAAGGGCCTTTCAACAGGTAAAAATCATGTTCAACGGTGCACACAACGCAGTCTGCTGCGCTTGAGACGTTACGGCCTTCCCCGCCCGAGCGCCCGATCGATTGCCGCTTTGGCAACCGGCGCCATCAGCCGATAGCCGGCAGGCAATGGATGCAGCCCATCGCGCGTAAGATCGGCGCGGAGCAGCCCCTGGGGATCCACCGATACTTTATAATAGTCGGCATATTCCAGCCGATTCCTTTTACAGTAATCGGCGAGCCAGCTGTTCAACGCGCGGATTCGCTTGGGGTCGCGGTCAGTCAGCATGTCGCGCGCATTGTCGGAATAGTTATTGACCGGCATGATCGAGGCAAAGATCACTTTGATATGATGCGCCCGGGCCATATCGGCCATTGCTCGCCAATTGGCTTCGATCCCCTCGTTGCTCTCGCGTTGAAGCGCGCCGTGCAGGTCGTTAATGCCCGCCAGGACGACGACTGCCGCCGGCCGAAGCGAGACCACGTCCTGCTCGAAGCGCAAGACCATCTGCGCCGTGACCTGTCCACCGATACCGCGGTTGATATAGGGCTGGCCGGGGAAGAAGCGGGCCAGATCCCATAGATCAGTGATGGAATCGCCGATGAAAACCACCCGCCTCTCACCCGGCTTGGGTGGCGGCAGCACCCTGTCGGCCGGCGCGTACAAGTATTTTTCGCCGAAATCCCGGTGCATCGCCGACCATAATTTGGTCAGATAGTCGGCCTCCCAGTGATTATACGGGCGGTCCTCGACGAAGGCCTGCCGCTCCGGCGAGCTCTGATAATGATCCAGGGCCGCCGCCGCGGCGAATAAAGGGCCGATCATCCGGCGATCGCCGGAAACACTCCCTTATGCGCGGCGAAGCGGGCAAACAGGCGCGGCCATTCGGCGCCGGGCATGTTGGCGGGCAGGCGCACGCCGAAGCCATGACCGCCCTCATCGAATATATGCAGTTCGGCGGGTCGCTTGTGATCGAGCATCGCGCGGTAAAGATCGATGCTGTTCGCGACCGGTACGGCGCCGTCATCGCCGGCATGGACCAGGAAAAGCGGCGGCGTTTCGCCATCGACACGCTGATCGACCGAATGGCTCCGCTTGAGCGCATCTGAAGCGTCCTTGCCGAGGAGATTGTCGCGCGAACCGCCGTGCGTCGCCGGGCCCGCCAGCGTCACCACCGGATAGACCAGGCCGGCGATGTCGGGCCGCGCGGACAATTGGTCGGCGGCGTCCACGGGCGCATAGGTCTGCTCGGCATGACGCGTCGCGAGCGATCCGCAGAGATGGCCGCCGGCCGAAAAGCCCAGGGCCGCCACCCGCTTGGGATCGATCCCATATTTCGCGGCATCGCGCCGGATAACGCGCATCGCGCGTTGCGCATCCTGCAGGGGGACATCCTCGCGATGCGCCCAACCCTCAGCCGGCAAGCGGTACAACAGCACGAATACGGTCACGCCGCGCGCGGTGAGCCAGCGCGCCTGTTCGGCGCCTTCATTGTCGAAGGCAACGAATTCGTAGCTGCCGCCCGGAATGCACAATACCGCCGAACCATTGGGCTGCTGCGGCCGGAAGACGACCAGCTCCGGGCGGGCCACGCCGTAGATCCAGCGGTCGGGGTGCGCATCGTCGCCGGCGCGTGGATCGATTCGGCGCTTGATGTCGGACCCGATGTCGCCGGGTACCTTGCCGGGCCACAGCGGTACATGATCCTTGGTGGCCATGAACTCCGCCGCGCGCGCCGCGACCGGCGCGAGCATCAGCGCCGAACTCACACCGAGCAACGCCCGCCGCGTCAAATCCAACATCCCCATTCCCTTTCAAATGTTTCCAGCGCCATAAGCCTTCAATCCACCCATGAAAATGGTTTTTATATTTCATAAACGCGTGTAGGACGCTATCGTTGTTGCGCGAGCCGCGAAGATGGCCGGGCACGAGCGGAGGGATTCTATGACCAAGGGCGCAACGAGCAAAGCGGCGTTGATATTAGTTACCGGCCTTTTCTTCCTGTGGGGTGTGGCCAACAATCTGAACGATATCCTCATTCCGCATTTCCGTAGCGTCTTCCACCTCAGCGACCTGCAGTCGGGGCTGGTGCAGTCGGCTTTCTATCTGGGCTATTTCTGTTTCGCGATTCCCGCATCGCTGACCATGGTCCGCTTCGGCTACAAGGGCGCGGTGATTACCGGGCTGGCGCTGTTCGCTGCGGGCGCCGCCTTGTTCTGGCCGGCCGCGCTGGCGATCAGCTATCCCTTGTTCCTGCTGGCCCTGTTCGTGATTGCGAGCGGGCTCGCCTTCCTCGAAACCTCGGCCAACCCGATGATCGCGAGCCTCGGCCCGCCCGAAGACGCCGAGCGCCGCCTGAATTTCGCCCAGTCGTTCAATCCGCTCGGTTCGATCACCGGCCTGACGATGGGCACCTACCTGATCCTGCCCGCCGCCACGGGCACTGGCCCCGAGGCCGTGCGCAACGTGCTCATTCCCTACAGCATCATCGCTTTGGTCGTGCTGCTCTGGGCCTTCCTGCTCGCGCGGACGCGCTTTCCCGCGGTCGCGACCGAGGAGCGGGAGACGCATCCTTTGTCCGATTTCAGCGCGCTCTTCAGTCGCCCCCGCTACCTGTTCGGCGTGCTGGCCCAGTTCGCCTATGTCGGCGCTCAAGTCGGCGTATGGAGCTTCACGATTCGTTATGTCGGCGCGGCGCTGCCCGAACTGGCTCAGCGCGACGCGGCGAAGCTCGTCATCGTTTCGCTGGTCCTGTTCATCATCGGCCGCTTCACCGGCACCTGGCTGCTCACGCGCATGCGTGGCGCTCCGCTGATGACGGTCTATGGCGCGATCGGCGCCGTGCTTTGCCTGATCGGCGCGACCGTCGGCGGGAGCGTGGGCGTGGCGGCGCTGGTCGCGACCAGCTTCTTCATGTCGATCATGTTCCCGACGATCTTCGTGATGGCGTTGCGAGGCCTGGGGCCGCTTACCAAGAGCGGCTCGGCGTTCATCGTGATGGCGATCATCGGCGGCGCGGCCTTCACCGCGCTGATGGGGCTGATTTCCGACAAGACGCATTCGATCGCGACCGCGATGCTGGTCCCCGCCGGCTGCTTCGTCGTTGTCGCGCTGTTCTCGGCCTCTCATTTGCGCGATCGCCTCGAGCGGTGATCGTTGCTCATGCGCCTTTCTGGCGGCTGGCCCGCAACGGCTGCACTCGGCCTGCTCCGGAGCGGCCCCCGACACTGATGGATAATCTATGAGCAAGGCCGCGCTTCCGCCGCTCGGGATCGGCACCGCCGCGATCGGCAATCTCTATGTGTCGGTGTCCGATGCCGAGGCGCATGCGACCGTGCGTGCCGCGCTCGATGCGGGCATCTCTTATTTCGACACCGCGCCTCATTATGGCTTTGGCTTGGCCGAGCGGCGGCTGGGCGATGCGTTGGGCGATGCGCCGGTGCTGCTCTCGACCAAGGTTGGCCGCCTGCTCGAACCGACGACCGAGCGCGGCGCCCGCCATGGCTTCGTAGATGCCGATCCTTATGAGCCTCGCTTCGATTACAGCCGCGACGGCATCCGGCGATCCTACGATTCGAGCCTCGGCCGGCTGAAGCGCGACCGGGTGGACATCCTGCTCGCGCATGATCTCGGCCGGCTGACGCATGGCGCGGCGCACGAACAACATCTCGCCGCCTTTCTCGACGGCGGCTACCGCGCAATGCGCGACCTCAAGGATGCAGGCGCGATCGATGTGATCGGGATCGGGGTCAATGAGATCGCGATCTGCCTGGAGTTGATCGAGCGGGTCGAGCTGGACGTGATCCTGCTCGCCGGGCGTTACACGTTACTCGACCGCAGCGCCGCCGATGTACTCGTCCCGCTGTGCGCCCGGCGCGGGATCCGCCTGATCATCGGCGGTCCCTATAATAGCGGCATCCTCGCGCGCGACGATTTGAGCGACATTGCGCGGCTCCGTTATGATTATGCGCAGGCACCGGCCGAGACCATCGCGCAGGCGCAGCGGCTGGCGGCTCTGTGCGCGCGGTTCGGCGTGTCGCTGCCCGCTGCTGCGCTGCAATTCCCGCTACGCGATCCGCGCGTCGCGACCGTGATCGCGGGCGTCGCCAATCCGGGCGAGGTGCGCGACCTGGTCGCGCGTGCCGCGGCCGAGATTCCCGAGATCGTGTGGGCCTCGCTGGCCAAGGAGGAAGTGACAGTATGAGTGGGCGTCTCGCGGGCAAGACCGCGCTGGTGACAGGGGCAGGTCAGGGTATCGGCCGTGCGTCCGCGGTGCTGTTCGCTGCCGAAGGCGCGCGCGTGATCGCGACCGACCGCGTGCCGCGTTTGCTGGAAGGCCTCGGCGGCTGCGAGCCGCATGGACTGGACGTCAGCGACCCGAGCGCGATCGATGCGCTCGCGGCGGAAATCGGGCCGGTCGACGTGCTGTTCAATGTAGTCGGTCACGTCCATTCGGGCACGATCCTCGATTGCGACGAGGCGGCCTGGGCGGGCTCGCTCAACATCAACCTGACCGCGATGTACCGCACGATCCGCGCCGTGCTGCCGGCGATGCTGGCGAAGGGCGGAGGCTCGATCGTCAACATGTCCTCGATCGCGAGCTCGGTGAAGGGCATTCCCAACCGCTTTGCCTATGGCGCGACCAAGGCGGGCGTGATCGGCCTGACCAAGTCGGTTGCCGCCGATTTCGTCGCGCAAGGCATACGCTGCAACGTGATCTGCCCGGGCACGGTCGACACGCCCTCGCTTCAGCAGCGGCTGCACGATACGGGCGACTATGAGCAGGCGCGGCGCGCGTTCGTCGCGCGCCAGCCGATGGGCCGCCTCGGCACGGCGGAAGAAATCGCGCAGCTCGCGCTCTACCTTGCCAGCGACGAATCCGCTTTCACCACGGGCGCGATCCACGTGATCGACGGCGGCTGGATCAACTAGGAGGCCTCATGGGACGCCATATTCTCTTGCTCGATCTGGTCGATGAGGCCGACGCGATCGCGCGTTATGAGGCCTGGCATGCGGCAGGCGCGGTGCCGACCGGGGTGACCGCCAGCATCCGCGATGCGGGCATCACCGCGATGGATATTTATCGTAGCGGACCCCGGCTGGTGATGGTGATGGAAACCGACGCGAGCTTCGATGCTGGGCGCAAGGCCGCCGCCGACCGCGCCAACCCTGCGGTCATCGCCTGGGAAACGCAGATGAACAGCGTTCAGCGGCCTTTGCCCTGGGCCAGCCCCGACGCGAAATGGACCGAAGCGGCCCGCATCTACTCGCTTTCCGAACAATAAGCAGGCCGGGCTCGCGCTGAGGATGCCGGCGCGCTTGCGCTGGCGGGTCAAGTGCGGCAATCGGCGCGCGCTTTCGTCTTAAGGCGAACGCAAGGAAAGGGTGTCGGGTCAGAGGATGGAAGCGCCGGTCTTTTACGATCCGAGCGGCCGTCGTCGCCGTTGGTCGAAGCGCATCCTGCTCGGCCTTATCATCGTGCTGGTGGGCGTCGCCTTCGGTTTCGGCGCGACCATCCTGAACGTCCCCGCACCGGACCCGCTCAAGCTGGGCATCGAGCGCGAGCAGCCGCGCGCGCTGCCGAGTCAGGTCGGCCATCTCGGCCGCACCGTCCGTCGCCAGGCGCGCGCGCTGACGTCATGGCTGCCCGGCGCTAACCGCAAGGTAGTTCCGGTCGATCAGGTCGTCGTCGGCTTCTACGTACCCTGGGACGATGGCAGCCGGGTCAGCCTGATCCGCCATATCAACGACCTCGACTGGCTCGCGCCCGCCCTCGGCAGCGTGGTGGGGCCCAATCACGATTTCCAATGGTTCCGCGACCGCCCGCTGCGCGCCATCCTCTCCGCATCAGCGCACCGGCCTTCAATTCTCCCGGTCGTGCAGAATATCCGCAACGGACAGTGGGACGGCGAGAATATGGGCCGCCTGCTGCGCGACAAGGCGGCTCGGGAGAAGCTGCTCGCGCAGGTCCAGGCGAATCTCGACGCCGAAAATGCCTATGGCGTGGTGTTCGATTTCGAGGATCTGCCCGCCAATTCGCTGCGCGCCTATCAAAGCTTCATCGACGAAGCCAATCGCCGCTTCTCTCCGCGGCTGGTCACGGTCGCGGTGCCGGTCGACAATGAGGACTGGAATCTCCGCGCCTTCGCACGCGTGGCCGACAAACTCTTCCTCATGGATTATGACGAGCATTATGCCGGCGGCGATCCCGGCCCGATCGCGTCGCAGCCTTGGTTCGTCCAGCATCTGCGCTCCGCGATGGCGCAGGTCCCGCGCGACAAGGCCATCGTGGCGGTCGCCAGCTATGCCTATGACTGGCCCGACGGTAGCACCAATGCCGACATCCTGACGATGCAGGAGGCCTGGCTGTTCGCGCACGACAATAATGTCGCGACACGCTTCGACCCCGGCAGCGGCAATGCGACCTTCGATTACAGGGACGATGACGGCAAGCTGCGCCACGTCTGGCAGCTCGACGCGGCGAGCGTGTGGAACCAGTTGCGCGCGGTGCGGATATCGAACGCGTCGGGCATCGCCTTGTGGCGGTTGGGCAGCGAGGATCCGGGCGTCTGGAAGGATTTCAAGGCGATCAAGCAGGGCATCACTCCGCCAGTGTTCGGGGTGCTCAACTCGATCGGCAAGAACGACGTTCAGGGCGATGGCGAGATTCTGCGCATCACCGATACGCCCACCACCGGCATGCGCACGGTCACCACCGACAAAAGAGGGCTGATCCGCGACGAACATTTCGAAAGCTATCCGACGCCATTCGTGGTCACGCGCACGGGCTATAAGCCCAGGCAGATCGCCCTCACCTTCGACGATGGCCCGGACGGGCAGTGGACGCCCAAGATCCTGGACATCCTCAAGGCCAAGAACGTCCCCGCCACCTTCTTCGTGATCGGTGAGAATGCGCTGGCGCATCCCCTGCTGCTCAAGCGCATTCTTTCGCAGGGCAGCGAGATCGGCAATCACAGCTACACCCACCCCAATCTGGCACTTGTGTCCAATCGCGGCGCGCATATCGAGATCAACGCGACGCAGCGGCTGGTCGAGGCCTATACTGGTCGATCGATGCGGCTGTTCCGCGCGCCCTATTTCGGCGACGCCGAGCCCACCACCAGCGACGAACTCGAGCCTGCCCTGCTCGCGCAAAATTCGGGTTATGCGATCGTCGGCCTGCACATCGACAGCGAGGATTGGCAGCGCCCGGGCGTACAGGCGATCATCGATAACACGATCCGCCAGGTGCAGGATTTCGATCCGCAGGAGAACGGAACCGCCGATGACGAACCCGGCAAGCGCAAGACGGGCAACGTCATCCTGCTTCACGATAGCGGCGGCGACCGCGCCGAGACGGTGCAGGCGCTGCCGATCCTGATCGATCGGTTGCGCGCGATGGGCTATAGGTTCGTGCCGGTATCCGCACTGGCCGGGCTTACCCCGGCGCAGGTGAACCCCGAGATTAGCGGCTCGGACCTGGTGGCGGTGCGGTTCGACGTGTCGATCTTCCTGATCCTGGCGGGGCTCAACGCGACGCTCAAATTCCTGTTCTTCACCGCCATCTTCATCGGTACCGCGCGCGCCATCCTGCTCGCGATCCTGGCGGTGCGATCCAATCTGGCGCGCAATCGGCCGGTTCCCCCCGAAATCGATCCCGGCCGGTTCGTGTCTGTGCTGATCCCCGCCTACAACGAGGCCCGCGTGATCGAGGAATCGGTCAAGCGTGTGCTGGCGAGCGAATGCGTCCGGCTGGAAGTGATCGTGATTGACGACGGGTCGCAGGACGAGACCTCGGCGATCGTCACCAAGGCGTTCGACGGCGACGAGCGGGTCCAGCTGCTGACGCTGGAAAATGGCGGCAAGGCGCGCGCGCTCAACAAGGGGCTCGAGCTGGCCAAGGGCGACGTGATCGTCGCGCTCGACGCCGACACCCAGTTCGAGCCGATGACGATCGCGCGGCTCGCGCGCTGGTTCGCCGACCCCGAGATCGGCGCGGTCGCGGGCAATGCCAAGGTCGGCAACCGGATCAACCTCGTCACGCGCTGGCAGGCGGTGGAATATGTCACCGCGCAAAATCTGGAGCGGCGCGCGCTCGACCGGTTCGACGCGATCACGGTGGTACCGGGCGCGGTCGGCGCCTGGCGGCGCGAAGCGCTCGACATGGTCGGCGGCTATCCGCACGACACGCTGGCCGAGGATCAGGATCTGACGATTGCGATCCAGCGCAGGGGCTGGCTCATCGAATATGATGTCGACGCGGTCGCCTGGACAGAGGCGCCCGAAAGCTTCGGCGCGCTCGCCAAGCAGCGCTTCCGCTGGGCGTTCGGCACGCTGCAATGCCTGTGGAAGCACCGCCGTATCCTGCGCGACCGTCATCCCGCGGGCCTGGCTTTGGTCGGCATCCCGCAGGCCTGGCTGTTCCAGATCGGCTTCGCTTTGATCTCGCCGCTGATCGACCTGGCGCTGGCGGTGAGCGTGGTGTCGACCTTCGTCCGCGTGCAGCAGCATGGCTGGGCGCAAACCCAGTCGGATGTGATCCGAATGCTGTTCTATTGGATCGCCTTCACCGGGATCGACGCGATCTGCGGCTGGATCGCGTACAAATTGGAGCCGCGCGAAAAGCGCTTCCCGGTGTTCCTGCTGCTCGCGCAGCGCTTCGTCTATCGCCAGATCATGTATTCGGTGGTCGTGCGCGCGGTTGCAGCGGCGGTCCGGGGGCCGTGGGTCGGCTGGGGCAAATTGGAGCGGTCCGGGCGGGTGGCGTCGCCGCAAGGGTAAGGCGCTCCTCTACGGTCATTGCGCACCACGGAGCGGGATAAACCGGGCGATTCGGGACTATGGTTTCCCGCCTGAGCGGGAAAGACGGGGTAAGCATAACCCGTCATGCCGGACTTGTTCCGGCATCCACTCAGCGGCTTGGCGCTTGCCTCCCGGTGGACCCGGAACAAGTCCGGGGTGAGGTGGAGGAGGTGACGGCGCGCGGGCGCACGTTTCCCGTGGCTTTCGTCAGAAGCGAGTATGACCGGCGCGGTTCCGCACGCCTCTTCGGCCGCGGGAAGGCTGCATGCTGACCTTGGACACTTAAGTCCTGGATACCGCCTGCAGGCCTGCCAATGCGCGCTATCCGGTCAAAAAGGGTGGCCGCGGAATTTGGTCCGGGTAGCCTTGTGAGCCCCTGAAAGGTTTGACCCCTCCAGCATCGCCCGGGGCCACCCCACACGACGCCGTCCGGAAGCTGCGGTCTTGGCCGGAGGTTACCCCCAAAGAACCCGAAGGCCCTCCATCGTCCGCGTAGCTCCCCTCCACGACGGCGGCATCACCGCGCGGCCAAAGACCGCACGCCGAGATCTGTACTCTTGGGCGAAGTTACCGTCTCATGCATGCTGAGGAGCTTCGCGCCGGTCATGTCCGCAGACTTGAGTTTCCCCAAGTCAGCGAACGCATCGTGCGTACACGATTTGTTCGCATTTGTCAAGCCTCGTCCAAGCTCGGATTGCGCGGGGATCAACGAAAAAAAACGCCGCCGACTACGAGGCCGGCGGCGTCTTGGGGACATCCTGTTGTAAGGATATCAGCTGAAGCTAACGACGGAACGCTGACGGCGGCGCATACCGGCGCCGATCACGCCGAAACCACCGATAAACAGGGCCCAGCTCGCCGGCTCCGGAACGCTCGTGCTGCCAAGGGTGCCGCCCAGGGCGAGGAAGGACGAACCGTTGTGCGACCCGTCGCCGAATGAGAATTCAACCGACGAGGCGATAAGGCTGATATAGCCCAGCCCCTCCCAATAGCTGCTTTCATACGCCTGGTGCGACCAGCAGCCGTCGATCGGAGGCTGTGTGAAGCCCCGCGCGAGGCCGAGTGCGGTGACGAGCTCGCCGTCGGTGCAGCCAGGGCCGCCACCGACACCGCCATTATTCACCCCAAAGCCTTCGATCGTGCCGAACGGTGCGGCACCGCCCACCACGACGCCGTCATAGTCGCCGCCGACATAATTTTCGATCGACAGATTGCCGCCGCCTGCAATGAAACTGGCGACCGCAGCTCCGAAACCGTTGAGAACGGTATTGTCCGCAGTGCAGCAGCCGCCCGGCGATTCGATGTAGATCGCGCTATAGTCCGACAAGGTGACGCCGCTGAGGCTGGTGACGTTGGTCGTTCCCACACCGCCGGTAATTGCCGAAAGATCGATTACGCCGGTTGGATTATACACCAGCACGTTCTTCGACGAACCGCCCTGAAGATATTTGAAGAGCTGGGGCGTATATTGCGTATCGTGGTGGAGCGCGGTCGCGTCCGACCCTTCCAGCGCAACAAAGCCGGGGTCGGCAAATGCAGGCGCGGACAGGCACCCAATCGCCGCCAGTAAGATGTAGCGTTTCATATAGCACCCCTCATCAACAGGCCGTCTCGCACGACCAATCCCCAAACCTTGCTCCCACATTAACCATAGCGACCTATCATTTGAGGGCGGCGTTGGCGTTTTCCGCTTGTTTCGGAACAGACGTAGTTATCCATCGCCCGGCGGCTGAGGCGGACACGCCAGCACAGGATAATGCGCCGTCAATCGAGAATAACGGCGCGTTAACCTTTGTGCTTCATATTCGGGGCATCTCCACAGTTTCGGGCAGATGCAGTGACGCTTATCCGTACCCCCTCCACCGTGAATCGGACCGCCGACGACGTGCGCGCCGCGATCGGGCAGGCGGCGCAGTCGACGGGCGTCAATTTCTCCTACCTGATGGCGCAGGCCAAGAGCGAGAGCGGGCTCAATCCCAACGCCAAGGCCGCCAGCTCGAGCGCGAGCGGGCTTTACCAGTTTCTCGACCAAAGCTGGCTGGGCGTGGTCAAGGCCCATGGCGCCGAACATGGTTTCGGCTGGGCGGCGGATGCGATCACCGCGAAGAAGGGCGGCGGCTTCACGGTCGATCCGTCGCTACGCCAGGCGGTATTCGCATTGCGCCAGCAGGCCGGCCCGTCGGCGTTGATGGCGGCATCCTATGCCGCGGACAATGCCGCGAGCCTGAGCCAGTCGCTCGGCCGCAGCGTCAACGGCACCGACCTTTACATGGCCCATTTCCTGGGCCTGGGCGGGGCCAGCAAATTCCTGCGCGCGCAGTGCAATAACGGCGGCGCATGTGCGGCGACGATGTTTCCGCAGGAAGCACGCGCCAACCGATCGATCTTCTACGGCAAAGACGGGAGCGCGAGAACGCTGGACCAGGTCTATGCTGTCATGGGGCACAAGCTCGACAATGCGGTGGATGGCAGCGACAGCGCCTCGGTCCAAACCGCGAGCAATGGCCTCACCCCCGGCAGCCTTGTCCAGTCGATGCCCGGCGCGCCCGACATCGCGTCGATCCAGCTTGGTTTCGCCGACATGTCCGCTACCGACGCGACCGGCACGCCGGATGCGTCGGACGACCCGGCCGGCAACGACATCGGGCAGATGCTCGCCTCGATCGAGCAGAGCCGGATCAACATGCTGAAGCCGACGCCCGCGCAGGCGAAGCTCGCTTATCTGATGCTGTCGCTGCCACAGGTGAATTGACGAATGAGTTGATGGTTCAGCCGCGCTGAACCGAGGGCGGCAACGGCCCGCGTCTCCGATCGGGACGCGGGCCGTTTGTCGTTGCGATCGATAGCACTCTGATACTTCGTCATTGCGAGGAGCTTAAGCGACGAAGCAATCCAGGCCTTGCCTCGCCGCGAATGCGGGCCTGGATTGCTTCGCTCCGCTCGCAATGACGTGTAATGTTTTGAAGGTGCAGCGCGATTTTCAGCCCGCGGTTTAGATAATTACGAACCGTCGGAACGGGACGCTGTATGCTGGCGTGACGTCCGATCTGCTCAAAAGAGTCTGGCAACACCGTGAAGGATAGATCGAGGGTTTCACGTCGCGCTATGGTTGCAAAATCCTCGTCTGGTTCGAGCTGCACGGGACAATGGAATCTGCAATCCTGCGCGAGAAGCAGATCAAGGCTGGGTCGCGTGCCAAGAAACTGGCGCTGATCGAAACGAGCAACCCCGGTTGGCGCGACCTCTATTCCGAGATCCTCGCCTAAAGTTTGAACTGCCCTCTGCTCCTTCGCTGACCCCGCCAAGTCAATGCGTGGGGATCACGACCGGCGGTGCGCCATCGGCGCCCGCGCCCGGCTGATCGCCCTGATCCTGACCCGAGAAAGCGAGCGTGATCGACATGCGGCGATTGCGTGGATCGTAGCGGTCGGCGGGAATGAAAGGCTCCTTGTCCGCCACCCCTTCGATCCGTGTGAAGCGATCGGCTCCGACGCCGGCATCCGCCAATGCCTTGCGCGTCGCTTCGGCGCGGGCGCTCGACAGGGTCCAGTTGTTGACCGACCGGCCCGCCGCATAAGGCAGCGCGTCGGTATGACCGCGTACGATGACGCCGTTGGGAACGCCCTGGATCACCTGCGCCACCTGGGTCATCAGCGCGCGCGCCTGCGGCAGCAGCGCGTCGGTGCCGAGCGAGAACATCGAGAAATCGGCCTTGTCGACCAGATCGATGCGCAGCCCCTCGCGCGTGTCGGTGAAGCGAATGGAGCTGGCCAGCTTGGACAGGCTTTTGTCCGAAGCGATGCGCTGCATGATCTGTTTCTTGAGGTAGCCGAAGCGCACGCGATCGCGCATCCGCTCGGCCGCCGCGGCTTCCGAGGCGCCGCCGGTCGCATCCTTGGGGATGGTCATCGACTTGGAGCCGGTCTGCGTCGCCTTATGCGGATAATTGTCCTTCGCGACGATGCTGTCGCCGCCGAACACGCCGTTCGAACCCGCGCTCTTGAGCTTCATCTCGATCAGGGTCGGCGCGAAATAATCGGCGATGCCCTTGCGCTGCTTCTCGGTCGTGGCGCCGAGGATCCACAGCAGCAGGAAGAACGCCATCATCGCGGTCACGAAATCCGCGTAAGCCACCTTCCAGGCGCCGCCATGGTGCCCGCCGTGGCCGGCCTCGATAATCTTCTTGACGATGATCGGGCGTGGCTCGGGCTCGTTCCTGCCACGCTTTGCGGGGCCGGCCATTAATTTGCTCCGCTCATGCGGAGGCCGCACCGGCCCGCGCCCCCGCCCGGCCTCCCAACGGAAGCATACGGTATGGGAGGCCGTCGGGGTCCCCACAAAGTATTACTTTGTGGGGCTCCCCCCGTGGGGGTGCGGGCCGGTGTGGTCTTGCTAAACATCAGCGCCCGCGCATGCCGTCGAAGACGTCGGCGAAGGCAGGCTGGTTGTTGTGGCTGATACCCGAGCGCGCCGCCTCGATCACCAGCGGCAGCGGATGACCGTGCAGCGAGGCGATAATGATCTGCTTGACCACGCCGTAGATGGCGGCGTCGGCTTCGACCACCTGCTTGCAGCGGCTCGCGAACGGGCCGACGATGCCGTAGGCGAGCAGCACGCCCATGAAGGTGCCGACCAGCGCCGAGCCGATCATCGCGCCGAGGATGCTCGGCGGCTTGTCGATCGAGCCCATCGTCTTCACGACGCCGAGCACGGCGGCGACGATGCCGAGCGCCGGCAGCGCGTCGGCCAGATTCTGAAGCATCTCGGCGGGACGGATATCGTCGTGATGATGCGTCTTGAGCGCATTATCCATGACATCCTCCACCGCATGCGGGTCGAGCGTGCCCGACGAGATCACGACCAGCCGGAGCGTATCGGTGATGAGATGGATCAGCGTCGAATCCTTGAGGAGCTTCGGATATTGACCGAATACGCTCGACGATTTCGGATCCTCGATATGCGGCTCGAGCGCGACCGGGCCGTCGGTACGCAGCATCTTCATCAGACCGGAGACGAGGAAGATCACCTCCAGAAAGTCCTTCTTGGTATATTTCGGACCCTTGAAGACCTTGCCGAATCCCCCGCCGAACTGCTTCAGCTCCTTCATCGAATTGCCGGCGAGAAGCGCACCGGCAGCCGCGCCACCGATGATGATCATCTCGTGGGGGATCGATTCCATGACGGGGCCGAGCGCGCCGCCCGTGAAGGCGAAACCGCCGAATACCATGCCGAGGAGGACGACCAGGCCGATCGCTGCAAACATTCGAAAAACACCCCTGGATGGCAAAACTGGACGGAGCGTCCGGATATTATTCCGGCCTCTCCAACATGATTAACGGCCAGGTTTTACGCGCTTTATGGTGAAGATCCGGTTTACCGTCTTTTATAGTGCAGTCCGGCATCCGCCGGACCTCGGCGGCACCGGCCCGCTCCCCCACCCGACCTCCCAAACAGCCTATTCTATGGGAGGTCGGGCGGGGAGCGGGCCGGTGCCGCAAGCTTCGACGGATGTCGAAGCGCACAACAAAGATTCTGAAGCGGGCCGGTCCCGCTACGAAATGGGGTCAGCCGACCAGGTCGAACAAGGTGCTCTTGTTGGTCCTGGCGAACAAGGTCTGCGCCGCCTGGAGCGCGGTCTGCTTCGCCTGGAATTCGCTCAACGCATAAGTGAGGTCGGTGCTTTCCAGGCCGTTGCGCTCGGCGGCGAGATCGGTGCCCGTATTCTCCAGGTCCTGCGCCGCCGAATCGAAACGCTGCGCACGAACACCCTGATCGGCGCGAACCTGCGTGATGTGCGCCGCGCTGTCATCGATCGCATCGAGGCTGGTCTGAATGTCGGTAGCGCGGGATGCGCTGGTGCCGTTGATTGCCGTGATAGCGGCGGTCAGCACCTGCTGCAGCGTCAGGGTGCCGGTCGCCGTGACGACATTGCCGAACACCTGGCTGCGCTGCGCCGTCGCGGGCAGGCTCAGCGTATCCGAAACCGGAATCGCGAGTGGCGAGCTGGTGGGATAGAGCGGTGCCCCGGTCGGGTCGCTGGCGGTCGAGGCGGTGTCGAGCTTGTCGATGATCGACTGCAATTCCTGCGTGATCGCGGTCCGATCGGTGGCGGATGTGGTGTCGTTGCGGCCGGACAGGACCAGTTCCTTGGCGCGGTCGAACATGGCGGAAATGTTGGTCAGGCTGGTGTCGACCGACGAGGCGATCGAGGTGCCCATGTTGACATTGACGGTCCACACCGCCTGATCCGCCTGCGTCTGGCGGATTTCGGAGATGCGCTGCGCCGCGCCCGGATCGTCCGACGGCGCGGACAGGCGCTTGCCGCTCGACACGCTTTCCTGAAGTTGCGCGATCTGCTTCGACAATTCGGTCTGGCGATTAATCTCGGCCGCGGCGTTGTAGCGGGTGGAGCTGATCATGTTTTTAGCCCTCAGAACAAGTCGAGCACCGCCTGCAGTGTTTCGCGGGCGGTCTGGATGATTTTGGCGGAAGCCGAATAGGCCTGCTGGAAGTGGATCAACTGGGCAGCCTCGGTATCGAGGTCGACGCCCGAGACATTGTCGAGCGCGGAATAAGCCCCGTCCTTGGCGGCCGCGGCGCTGGTCGCCAACGTCTTGGCGGACTGCACGCGGAGCGCCTGGTCGTTCACCATCGAACGCCAATTTGTCTCGACGCCAGTGCCGCCACGCAGCGCCGACAGGGCAAGCAGATTACCGTTCGGGCTGGTCGCATCGGCAGCGGCGACGAGGTTAGGATCGGTGACCGAAACCGCAAGGCTGGCGGCGTCCGTGCCGGACATCAGGTCCCCACCCGGATTGCCGTTGAGATCGGTGCCCTGCGCGTTCCAGGTGTTGATCTGCTGCACGAGATTGGTAGCGAGCGTGTCGAGCTGCGCGTTGCGCCCGGCCATCTGGTTGGCGGCCTCGGCATAGCCGGCGAGCGCGCCCGAGGTCGGGCTGACCGCGGTTGCGACGCCGTCGTTGGTGACGGCCATGCCGAAGGTGCCGTTGACGGCAAAGGACAGGCTGACCTGTCCGGGAATGACGCTGCCGCCATCCACCAGCGTCGGCCCGCCATTGTCGTTCATCTTCAGCGTGGCAGAGCCGAATGAATCGAGCGTAACGTCCACGCCGAGCTTATCGCTGATCGTGCCGATGATCATGTCGCGCTGGTCTTCGAGCGACGCGCGGCCCGACGTGCCTGGCGGCGCGGTCTTGAGCGAGACGTTGATCTTCGCCAGCGCGGTCAATGCGTCGTTGACCTGCCCGACCGCATCGGTGGCCTGGCTGGAGATGGTGGCGCTTACCTTCGACAGATTGGACGCGGTCCGACTGATCGCACCGGAGGCATCCTGGAGCGCGTAGAGGAAACTCTGGCGCAGCGTCGTGTCGGTAGGGTTGGTGGCAAGCGCGTTGCCGGTGGTGAAGATTGCGGTGAGCTTCACCCCCACGCCGGAATCGCCATCGTCGAGCGAACTCTGGATCGCGCCGAAGAATTGCGAGCGCGTGCTGGCCTGCGAATTGTCCGAATTGGCACTCCACGCCTTCGACGCGGCATATTGATCCCACACGCGCGTGACCTCGGCCGCCTGCACGCCGTTGAAGGTCTGGGCACCACGATACAGGAACATCGGCCCGTGAGCCGTATATTGCTCCTTCATCGTCACCTGACGCTTCGCGAAGCCGTCATTGTTGGCGTTGACGACGTTTTCGGAAATGCCCGCGAGCGCGCTCTGATATGCGAGCACGCCCGATTTGCCGATGGAAAGCAGATCGCTCATGAGCCGGCCTTTCCGTCAGATGCGGTGACAGCGGGCGCGGGCTGTGTGCCCGCGGCGGCGGCACTGCCGGAGAGGCGCGCACCATATTGCTTGACCAGCATGTCGGCGATGTGGAGCGCGCCCTTCTGGGCCATGGCATCGGCGGTCTTCGCGTCGGCCATGTCCTGGAATTGCTTGGTCGCTTCGCTGTCGAACAGGCCTTCGCCCTCGCCGCCGGCGGAGCGCATCGATCCGATCAGCTGGCGCACGAATACCGCCTCGAACGCCTGCGCCGCCTTCTTGAGCTTCGCCTGGTCGGGCGCGGCCGTGGACGGCGCGGCGACGGTGGCCGCAGCCGCACTCGAGATGATCGGGTTCGTCACAGGACCACCAGCTCCGCCTTCATCGCGCCCGCTTCCTTGAGCGCTTCGAGGATCGCCACCAGGTCGGCCGGGGACGCGCCGATGGCGTTCACCGCCTTGACGATGTCGGCCAGGCTCGCGCCGGGGGCGAAGCGGAACATCGGGTTATGCTCCTCATCGACGTCGATCTTGCTCTTGGGTACGACCACGGTCTGGCCGCCGCGGCTGAACTGCTCGGGCTGCGAAACCTTGAGCGTCTCGTTGACTTTGACGGTAAGCTTGCCGTGGCTGACCGCCGCGGGCGCAATCCTGACCGCGCCATTGATCACGACGGTGCCGGTACGGGCATTGACGATCACCTTGGCCGGCGCGTCGGCCGGATCGACGAGCAGATCCTCGATCTGACCCATCATCGCGGTACGCACCTCGGCACCTTCGGGCGCGCTGATCGAAACGGTGACCGCATCGATCGCACGGGCATGACCAGTGCCGAGGCTGCGGTTGATCGCGGCGGCAACGCGGCCAACGGTGGTGAGATCGGCCTCTGCCAGATTGAAGCGGAGTTCAGGCGTGGTGGCGAAGCCGGCGTCCACCGCCCGTTCCACGGTGGCGCCGCCTGGAATGCGACCGGCAGTCGGCACATTGACCGTGATGTTTGAGCCATCCGCAGCGGAGACGCCGAGGCCGCCGACGGCGAGGTTGCCCTGCGCCATCGCATAGATCTGGCCATCCGCGCCCTGAAGCGGCGTCATCAGCAAGGTACCGCCGCGCAGGCTCTTGGCCTTGCCCATTGCGGCGACCGTGATGTCGAGCCGCTCGCCGGGCTTGGCGAAGGGCGGCAGCTCGGCGGTGATGATCACCGCCGCGGCATTCTTGAGCGCCGGGTTGACACCCGCGGGCAGCTGCATCCCGAAACGCGATGCCACGCTGTGCATGCCCTGCGTCGTATATTCGAGATTGTCATCGCCCGTGCCCGCCAGGCCGACGACGATGCCGTAGCCGGTCAACTGGTTGGCACGCAGTCCCTGGAAATGGCCCAGATCCTTGATCCGCTCGGCCGAAACCGGGGCCGTCAGCAACATCGCGAGGATCACCAGCGCCATGCCCACGAGCGTCGGGATCAGCCGCAGGCCGAACGCGCGCAAGCGCGCCGGCAGCGATTCCGAAGCTTCGGCAGCGCGATGGTCGCGGAAGGAGAAAGCGAGACTCATGGACCTAAAATCCTAGAACGGGCTCAGGATCGAGAAGAAGTGGCTGAGCCACCCCTGGCGGCTGGCGCGGGCAATCTCGCCCGTGCCGGCATACGTGATCTTGGCGTCGGCGACGCGGGTCGACGGCACCGTATTATCGAGGTCAATATCCTGCACGCGGACCAGGCCCGAAATGCGGATCTGCTCGTCGCCGCGATTGAGGGTGAGGTTCTTCTCGCCCCGGATCAGCATCGTGCCGTTAGGGTAGACCGCGGCGACGGTGACGCTGATCGCGCCACTCAACTGGTTCGATTGCTCGGCACCGCCCTTGCCGTCGAACTTGCCGCCGCCGCTGGCGGTCAGGCTGGTCGACTTCAAGAATTTGAGCGGGCCGCTGGTGGGCGGGCTGAGGCCGACGCTGCCGTTTCGGTCGGTCGACGCGCTGTTGCTCTTGGTGGCCTGCGTTTTCTCAACCAGGATGATGGTCAATATATCGCCGACCTGCGCCGCGCGCGCGCCCGACGTAAGCGGCGCGTAGCCTGCCGCGGTATGAAAGATCGCACCGTCGGCGGGACCCGCGACCGGAGCCTGATAGGGCGTCGGCTGATATTCGGACCGCAGATCGGCCATGCGTTTCTTCTGGCCGAAGAGCGCATGCGCGGGCTGGCCGGCGGCAAGCGCAACGGAAAGGCCCAGCAAGATGGTGGACTTGCGCATCATCAGAGCTGCTGGTTCGCGGTCTGGAGCATCTCGTCGGTCGCCTTGATGACCTTGGAGTTCACTTCGTAGGCGCGCTGGGTTTCGATCATGTCGACCAGCTCCTCGGTAATATCCACGTTCGAGGATTCGAGGCTGCCCTGCGCGATCGTGCCACGGCCATCCGTGCCGGCATCGCCAACCTGGGGCGCGCCGGAAGCGGCGGTTTCCTGAAGCAAATTGTTGCCGTCCGCCTGCAGCCCCGAGGGGTTGGTGAAGCGCACTGTCTGGATCTTGCCGACCACGTTCGGCGCGGCCTGGCCTTGCACGGTCACCGAGACGGTGCCGTCCGCGCCGACCGTAATGCCTGTCGCGCTGTCCGGGATCTGGATCGGCGGCTGAAGCTGCATGCCTTCCGAATTGACGATCGTGCCGTCGGCGGTACGGCTGAAGCTGCCGTCGCGGGTATAGCCGGTGGTGCCGTCGGGCTTCTGCACCTGGAAGAAGCCCGAACCCTGGATCGCGAGATCGAGACTGTTGCCCGTGATCTGCATCGACCCCTGAGTGTCGATGCGCGCCGTCCCCTGGATCTGCACACCCGAGCCCAGGTTCATGCCGGTGGCATATTTGTTCTGATCGGTCGCTTGCGCCCCGGGGGCAGTGATCTGCTGATATGCGAGCGTTTCGAAGTTCGCGCGATCGCGCTTGAAGCCGGTGGTGTTCACGTTCGCGAGATTGTTCGCGATCACGCGCATCTTCTCGTTCTGGGCATCGAGGCCCGTACGCGCGACGTGGAGAGCTGCGTTGGTCATGACGTGTCCTTACTCGGAGATCTGCATGAGCGCGGAGGCGGACTTGTCCATATCCTGCGCGGTGGTGAGCATCTTGATCTGGGCTTCCCAGGAGCGCGACGCGTCGATCATGTCGACGAGCGTTGCCGACGCATTGACGTTGGAACCTTCGAGGCTCTTCGAGGTCAGCTTGGCGTCGGGATCGGACGGCAAGGTGCCGCCGCCCTCGACATGGAACAAGCCGTCCAGGCCCTTCTTGATGGTCGAGCCCTGGGCCGAGACCAGCTTGAGCGTATCCACGGCTTGGGGGCTTTTGGGATCGCCGCCCTGCGGCACGATCCAGATCTGCCCGTCCTTGCCGATCGACACGCTGTCCGCGGGCGGAAGCGTGATCGGACCGCTCTGTCCCTGCACGGGCATGCCGTCGCCGGTGGTGAGCAGCCCGCTGTCGGTCAGCTGGAGGTCGCCGCGGCGGGTATAAGCCTCCGAGCCGTCCGGAGCCTGGACCGTCAACAGCGCGTCACCGTTGAGCGCGATGTCGAGATCGCGCCCGGTCGACTGAACCGCGCCGGCTGTCATGTTCGCACCCGTCACGTCTTCCGACACGGTGGCGCGGCCATTCAGCCCACTGCCTTTCAGCCATTCGGCTTCGGCGCTGGTGAACTCTCCGCGAAAGCCCGCCGTGTTCACGTTGGCGAGATTGTTGGCGATCGTCGCCTGGCGCGCCATCGCGCCACGCATTGCCGCCAGCGAAGAGTAGATCAGACGATCCACGGCTCAGTTCCTTACCTGTGAGTTGCTTACGAACGCAGCTGGATGATCGTGTTGGTCATGTTGTTGGCCGTCTCGATCGACTTGGCGTTCGCGGAGAAGTTGCGCTGCGCGGAGATCAGCGAAACCAGCTCCTCGGTGATGTCGACATTGGCTTCCTCGAGCGCACCCGACTGGATGGTGCCGGCCGAGCCGCTGCCGGCCTGGCTGATGATCGGCTCGCCCGACAGGCCGCTCTGGCCCCAGCGGCTGTCGCCGAGCTGGCGCAGGCCGTTGGTGTTCGGGAAGTTGGCGATCATGATCGCGCCCAGCTTCTTGGTGCTGCCATCGGAGAAGGTCGCGGCGACCAGACCATTGCCGTCCACCGAGATGTTGGTGAGCTGACCGGCAGCCTTGCCGTTCTGGGTGATCGTGCCGGGCGTGAAAGTCGACGAAGCCTGACGCGTGTTGGCAGCATCGTAGGTGAGCTTGATCGAGATCGGTGCGCCAGCGCCGGCGGGAAGCACGCTGCTGAATTGCGTCGTGCTGCTCGGCGAAACAAGCGCGCCGGTATTGTCGAACGTCATCGCCAGGGGTGCCGGCGGCGTGGTCGTCACGTCACCGTCGGAGCTCGCTTCCTGATCGCCGATGAACATATGTACGTCCCAGGTGCTGGTGGTAACCGGCGGCGTCGCGGTCGCGTCCGGCACGCCGGTGCGCACATAATAAAGCGTCGCCTGCTGCGGATTGCCCGAGCTGTCATAGACCGTGGTCGCGGTCGAATAATTGTAGCTGTTCGCATCGAAGCGATCGAACCTGTAGGGATTGGTCGTCGAATAATTGACCCGGTTCACGGGCAGGTCGGCGTTGCTGGGCAAGGTCGCGCCAAGCTGGATCGCACTGGTCGCGATCGGCGAACCGGAGGTCTGAGGGATCTGCAGGTTGGTTGCCGAAGTGATGCCGCTGGCGCTGAGGATGCCCGAGCTGTCGACCGGCAGCACCTGCACCCTGGCACCGTTGCTGTCGACCATATAGCGGTCGCCATCGAGGCTGAACGCGCCGTTGCGGGTATAGCTCAGCTGCGAACCGGTCTTGGTTACGAAGAAGCCCTGGCCGGAAATGGCGAGATCGAGCGCGCGGTCCGAGGTCTGGAAACCGCCCTGCGTGAACTGCTGGCTGATCTCCTTCAGGCGCGTGCCCTGACCGGCAACCGTGCCCGACTGGAGCGGCGAGGCCGAGATCAGATCGCCGAATTCGGCGCGGCTCTTCTTGAAGCCGATCGAACCGACGTTGGCGATGTTGTTCGAGATGACCGCGAGGTCGGACTGGGCGCCCTTGAGGCCGGAGAGCGAGGTGTAGAAGGACATGGGATTACTCCTGCGAGAGGGCGTTGATTAGGAAAGCTGAAGCACGTCGGCCGGATTGATCGATCCAAGGCCGGTGATGAGCTGGGTGGTTCCGGTCGCGGGCGACTTGACCGACTGAATTTCGTTCCAGGTCGAAAGCGTTGGGCTCAGGCTCTTGCCGTTGGTGCCGTTCGCGGTAACGATGACCTGCAGCGCGCCATCCTTGGTGGCGTTGCCCGACTGATCCTTGCCGTCCCACGACCACGAGACGTCGCCCTGGCCCTTGGCGCCGAACTCCTTGGAATAGACTGTCTGGCCGTCGGAATTGACCAGGCTGAGCGTCACTTCCTTGGCATCCGAGGGCAGGCTGATCTGGCCGGCATAAGCACCGTTGGTCGCCTGGGTCGCGACGCTCCCGCTGACGAGCGCGGCGCGGCCGATCCAGCCCGAAGCATCGCCAAAGCGCGAAGCGTTGACGCCGGCCAGCATCGTCTTGAGCGACTGGTTCATCTCCGTGATGCCCGCAACCTGGCTGAAAGTCGCCATCTGCTGGGTCATCGTGTTTGGGTCGGTCGGCGCAGTCGGATCCTGCGTCTTGAGCTGCGCGGTGAGCAGCTTCAGGAAGCCGGACTGGTCGATCGTCTGGTTCGACTTGCTGGCCTGGACGGCGTTGGCGGCCGAGTTGGAGAGCGAGTCGAGATAGGAGTTGCCGGTAGAGACGGTCATTTTTCGAGCCTCAGCGTGTCGAGGGTGAGGGATTTGGCGGTCTGGAGGACCTGCACGTTGTTCTGGTACTGACGCGCGGTCTCCATCATCTCGACCATCTCCGTGGCCTGATCGACGCCAGCATCCCAGACGTCGCCATTCTTGTCGGCGAGCGGGTTGCCGGGATCGTGGCGCTTGGTGGGATCGGTCTGCGATGCGACCACCTGGCTGACCTGGACAGTGGAAATGCCCGCGCCGCCATTGACCGTCTTGAACACCGGTTTGAGCGCGCGGAACGCGCCCTCCTTGGTGGTCGAGACCGAATTGGCGTTGGCGAGGTTCGAGGCGGTCGTGTTGAGCCGTACCAGCTGCGCCGCCATGGCGCGGCCGGAAATGTCAAAGATCGACATGTTGCCCATGACTTATTCTCCCCTCAGCGCGGTCATCACGGTCGAGATGCGACCCTGAAGGAAGGAGAGCGTCGTCTTGTACTGGACGGCATTCTCCGCGAACAAAGTCTGCTCGGTCGAAAGCTCGACGGTATTGCCGTCGAGCGAGGTTTCGAGCGGCACGCGGTAGCCGGCAGCCTGATTGGCGGCGGTGTCCACCGACGTGCCCGACTGGGCAGCCGCGAGCGCCTTCTGGAAATCGAAGTCGCGCGCCTTGTAATTGGGGGTCGCGGCGTTCGCGATGTTCGACGCCAGCAGCGACATGCGCTGCGAACGAAGCTTCAGTGCGTCGCCGCTCAGCCCGAAGAGCGGATCATTATTTGCCATGTCGCCCTTCCTTTTCTTCCTAAAGTTTCCCGTGCCGCTGTCGTGAACAGTGTTGGACGGCGGCGTCGCCAGCATCGTTGCAAAGGGTGTGCCAATTCGTTGGCGGCACTCCGGAAAACTGTGCCGGCAAGCGTTGTCAGGGCGAGAACGGCAAGATTTTGCCGGGGGCGGCAGATTTTTGCCGATGTTTGGGCTGGGAGCAGTACGCGTGGAGTTTTTCGCGCAAATAGGACGGCTTCTGGACCCGGCGGCGCTCGCGATCGTGTTCGGTGGGGCATCGGTCGCGGCGTTGCTCCGCGGCGGACGCGCAGCCTTCGGGCCGGCGTTCGCCGCGCTGCGCCCTTTCTTCACCGCCAACCCGGAAGCGGATGCGCTGGCCGCGGTCGTCGCGGTAGGCAAGGTCGAGAAGATCGCCGAAACCAAGGGCATCGTCTGCGCCGACCGCGTCTCAACCGCGGGGCGCTTTCTGCGCGAAGCCATGCGCAAGCTCTCCGAAGCCAAGTCCAGCGAAGCCTTTGCGCGCTGGACGAACGAGGCGCTCGACGCGCGCGCACGGCGTCATGCCGCGAATGTCACCTTCTGGCGCGACCTGGCCGACGCGGCGCCCGCAATGGGCATGTGCGCGACCGTGCTCGGGCTGGTGCGCATGTTCGCGCATATGACCGACCCCGCGTTGATCGGCGCGCCGATGGCAACCGCGCTGGTCGCGACCCTGTGGGGCATATTGCTTGCCAATCTGATCGCGGGCCCGGTCGCCGACCGGCTCGAGCGGCTGTCAGAGGCCGAGCTGGCCTGGCAGCGCCGGACGCTCGATCATTTCTGCGCGCTTGCCCGCGCCGAGCTGGACCATGCCCAAGGGCTGCGCCGCGTGCTCGAGCGGAGCTACGGGACATGAAGCTTCGTGCCGGGCGCCAGCGCTGGGCGCTGAGCTTTGCCGACCTTTGCTTGCTGTTGCTTGGCTTTTTCGTGTTGCTGCAGGCGAAGCCCGACGCCAATCATCTCTCGACCGGGTTGCGCGCGGCCTTTGGCGCGCGTGCCGAGGCCGCGCTTCAGCAGGACGCCAATGCCTGGTTCGAACCGGGCGAAGCCATTCTGACCCCGCAAGCCCATAAGATAATTGATGATTTCTGTCACAGCGCGAGAGGCGTTAAGCTGATCGTGAGCAGCCGCGGGACCGAGCCAAAGGCGGCGCGGTTCGACGGTTGGGAGCTGGCCGCGGCCCGAACCGCGGCGGTGGCGCGCGAACTCGGCAATGCCGGGATCGGGCAGGACAGGATCGCGCTCGCGATTGATCCCGCTACCGGCGGCGGGCAAGTGATCCAGATCACCCGCAATTAAGCCTGGCGCTTGCTGCCAGGGGGCGGGAAGTCAGCACCGAGATATTGGCACGGCTTTTGCAGAATTATGGGCATGATGATGCGTGCTCTCCCCCTGCTGGCCCTGCTTGCCGCCCCTGCGGCAGCTGCGACGCCTCAGTTCCAGAATATCGACGCGCTCGAAGCGCGGCTGATCAACGCGCTGGGCGCGGGTATCGGCGAACCGGGTGGGCCGGCCGCGCCGATCGACCGCAGGCTGAAGCTTGCCGCCTGCCCGGCGACGGTGCAGATCGACCCGCCGGCTATGGGTGCAATCGCGCTGCGCTGCGCGCCGCTCAACTGGCGGATCCGGGTGACGATCGCGCGCCTGGGCAATGCCCAGACTTCAGCGATGGGCAACGGGATGGCCACGAAGGCCGATCCGGTCGTCCGTCGCGGGGATCCGGTGGATCTGACCGCCGAGACCAATGGTTTCAGCGTTAGTGTTTCGGCCACCGCGCAAGAGGATGGGGCGCCCGGAAGCCGGATTCGCGTCAAAGCGGACGGACAAAAAGGCCCAATTTTTGCGGAAGTTATCGACGCCGGGCGCGTGAGATTACCAGGATTTAAATAATTGGCGATTGTGTCGTTATTCCGATCAGGCGATGGTTCTGGTTGGGTGAGTATGATGCGGAAGGATGCGACGATGATCAATGCAGTCGGACCGACAGGCATCGCTCGCACTATGGGTGTGCGAAGCGAAGGCGTGGCCAAGAATGTGCCCGCCGCCAAAGTCGAATCCACAGATGCGCAGGCGTCAGGCGCGATCACGACGCCCGCCGCTGAACTGGCCGCTCAAGGTGCGCCGATCGACACCGCCAAGGTGGCGTCGATCCGCGAGGCGATTGCCAACGGCACCTACAAGATCGATGCGAAGGCAATCGCCAATCGCATGATCGAACTCGACCTGCCGACCAAGTGAGCGACGGCGCGCTTCAGCAGCTGGGCGATGCCCAGGCCGCGTTGATCGCGGCCCTGAACGCGCGCGACATCGAGGCGATCGACGCGGCCAATATGGCAGTCGCGGTCGCGGTGGAAGACGTGCGTAATGCGGGCGGCTGGCGCGAGCACCCCCGCCTGCGCGACGAATTGATCCAGGTTCTCAGGTGCGCGGAAGCGGCGCGCGGCCATATCAATGCGCTGGCCGACCAGAACCGCCGCAGCCTGGACAAGCTGATCAGCCTCGCGGGCGCTCCCCGTACCGTCGCTTATGGACGCAGCGGCAAGCTGAGCTGAGCCTTCCTCTTATGCAGAGCAAACGAAAGCGCCGGCCGCGAGGCCGGCGTTTTCGTTTGTGGGCCGCGACCATCGGTAATTCTGGCACGCCTCTTGCTTCTTTTACTGCGTTAGTAAGAGGTAGAAATGGCGACCAAAGCGATTAGCCGCAATTTGTGGGTCACTTCGTTGAAGGGGGCAATCCTCCCCCTCGCGACGCTGATGCTCGTCGGCTTGATGATCGTCCCCGTGCCGAGCATCGTGCTCGACATCGGGTTCATTACCAATATCCTGATCAGCCTGGCCGTGCTGATGGTCGCGCTGAACGCCGAGAAGCCGCTCGACTTCTCCGCATTCCCGACGGTCCTCCTCTTCGCCACATTGCTGCGCCTTGCGCTCAACGTCGCCTCGACGCGCGTGGTGCTGGTCAATGGCCACAGCGGCGCTTCGGCGGCCGGCCATGTGATTGAGGCATTCGGCCATTTTCTGATCGGCGGCGACTATGCCGTGGGCCTGTTCGTGTTCGGCATCCTGATGATCATCAACATGGTTGTGATCACCAAGGGCGCGGGCCGCGTCTCCGAAGTCTCGGCCCGCTTCACCCTCGACGCCCTGCCCGGCAAGCAGATGTCGATCGACTCCGATCTGAGCGCGGGCCTGATCACGCCTGAAGACGCCAAGGCGCGCCGGATCGAGCTTGCGACCGAAGCCGATTTCTACGGATCGATGGACGGTGCCTCGAAGTTCGTGAAGGGCGACGCCGCCGCCGGCGTGATGATCCTGGTCATCAACATCATCGGCGGCCTGATCCTGGGCGTGTTCAGCCACAAGATGGCGGTCGGTGAGGCTGCGTCCAATTATATCCAGCTGGCAATCGGCGACGCGCTGGTCGCGCAGGTGCCGGCGCTGTTGCTATCGATCGCCGCCGCCGCGATCGTCACGCGCGTCAAATCCGATCAGGATCTTTCCAACCAGATCACCAGCCAGTTCGGCATGGCCAAAGCCTGGCCGCCGGTGGCAGGCATTCTCGGCTTCCTCGGCCTGCTGCCGGGCATGCCCCATTTCATCATCCTTCCGGCGGCGGGCCTGGCCGGCACGATCGCGTGGAAGCTCAAGAAATCGAACGAGGCGGCTGCGGTCGCAGCGGCGATCCCCCTGCCCGCACCCGTGGTCAATCCCAGCCAGATCCAGTGGGACGAGGTTTCGGACGGCGCCGCGCTCAGCCTGGAGCTGGGCTATGGCCTGGTCGGGCTGGTGGACGAACGCAAGGGCGCGCCGCTGATGACACGCATCACCGGCATCCGCCGCCAGCTGAGCCGCGAATTGGGTTTCGTCGTGCCGTTGGTGCGCGTGCGCGACAATCTGTCGCTGGGACCGAATTCCTACCGCATCACCGTCGCCGGCGTGGTGGTGGGCGAGGACGAATGCTGGCCTGACGATCTGCTGGCGCTCGATTCGGGCGAATTGATCGGCAAGGTCGAAGGCCGCGTGATCAAGGATCCCAGCTTCGGCCTCGACGCGGTCTGGATCCGGCCCGAGCAACGCAACGATGCTGTGGTGGCCGGCTATACGGTGGTCGACGGCGCAACCGTGATCGCGACGCATCTCAACCAGCTGATCGCCAATTCCGCCGCCGACCTGTTCGGGATGGACGAAACGCAGAAGCTGCTGGACGCCCTCAAGGAAAACTCGCCGCAGCTGGTCGCGGGGCTCACCCCCCTGCCGCTCAGCCTGGCGCAGCTCGCGGCCGCGTGCCGATCACTGCTGGCGGAAGGTGTGCCGCTCAAGGATTTCCGCCGCGTGGCGGAGGCGATGATCGACGCTTCGCGCGAAACCACCGATCCGGCGCTACTCAACGAAGCCGTCCGGCAGCGGATCGGCGCGTTGATCGTTCAGACGATCGTGCCCGTTCGTATGCCGCTTCCCGTCGTCACGTTCGACGCCGAACTCGAAGGGCTGCTCGCGCAGGCTGTCAGGGTCGGCCCTAATGCAGCCCACCCGTTCGAGCCGGCGCTCGCGCAGCGGATCATCGCGGCGGTGAATCAGGCGGCTGAGCCCTTGCTCAGCACGGCGACGCGCTTCGCCCTGGTGACCTCGCCGCTCGCGCGCCGCGCGGTGGCAAGACTTCTTAAACCACATTTGCCTGAAACTCCGATCATGTCCTTCCTCGAGATTCCCGATGGCAAGGCGGTCGAAGTGATGGCGATCGTCGGCAGCAATAACACCGGCATAGCGCCCACGCTGCCGGCTGGCCGGGAGATGGCGGCATGAGCCTCGCGCAACAGGCCGCACCTCCGGAAGAGGCAATGACCTATCAGCGCCGGCCTTCGCGGCCGGACCCCGCGGCACTGGCACGCCAGCATATGCCGCTGGTGCGCAAGATCGCCTGGCACGTCCACGGCCGCGTATCGAGCGCCATCGATGTCGAGGACCTGGTGCAGATCGGCATGATCGCGCTGGTGGAATCCGCCAATGGCTATGAAGATCGCGGCCACGCTTTTTCGACCTATGCCTCGATGCGGATTCGCGGCGCGATGATCGATCATCTTCGCCGCCATGCGACCATCTGCCGCTCCGCAATGGCGAAGCGCAAGGCGATGAACGAGGCGAGCGCGAAGTTCGAGGCGCAGTGGGGCCGTTCCCCGAGCGAAGCCGAGCTGGCCAAAGCGATGGGTTTCGAACCGGCCGAATTCCGCGAAATGGCGGATTCGGCGATCGCGGTGCGCCAGGAATCGCTCGACGAGGTTTATTCGGACCAGTCGATATGGTTTGCCGATGTCGAGGAGCGCGTCGACCAGACGCTGGAACGCGAAGAGCTGGCGCGGGCAATGGCGGAGCATATCTCCGAACTGCCCGAGCGCGAAGCGATGGTCCTGCAGCTTTATTTCGTCGAAGAGATGAATCTCGACGAAATCGGCCAGACGCTCGGCGTCGGCGCGGCGCGCGTCTGCCAGATCAAGAAGGCCGCGCTCGACCGTTTGCGCCAATCGCTCAGCGAATGGGCTGACTGAGCTTCATCCTCCCAGCGCGCGGGAGGATGTGCCTATCGGTGCGGCCTTGCTGCCGCGCCGCAGGGATCGCGCTCGATCTGAATCGTGGCATGGCCGATGCCGAAGCGCTGATCGAGCAGCTCCGCGACCGTGCGCCGCACGTCCTCGCCATCGACGTCCTCGATGATCGCGATGTGAACCGAGCCGTTCACGTCGCTGATCGCCATCGACCAGACATGAAGATCGTGCACGTCGCACACACCCGGATGGTCGGCGATCGCCTGGCGGATTTCGGCGAGGTCGATTCCCCTGGGCACGCCTTCAAGCAGGACATTGACCGTGTCGCTAAGCAGCGCCCAGGTGCGCGGCAGCACCCATAAGGCGATGCCGATCGCGACCACCGGGTCGATCCAGGCCTTGCCGGTCACGCGGATCAGCACCGCGCCAACGATCACGCCGAACGATCCGATCGCGTCGGACCAGACCTCCAGATAGGCGCCCCTGACGGCGATACTCTCGCCGCGACCGCCCATCAGCACGCCCATCGAGATCACATTGATCACCAGGCCGATCGTGGCCACGATCATCATGCCATTTGCGGCGACGGGTTCGGGCGTATGGAAGCGGCCTATGGCCTGCACCAATACATAGGCCGCCGCGGCGAACAGCAGCAGCGCATTGAACGCGGCTGCCAGGATTTCGAGCCTCTTATAACCGAAGGTGCGCTTGTCGTCGGGCGCCTTGCTGCCGATCCGCACCGCCATCAGCGCGATCAGCAGGGCCGCGACGTCGGTCAGCATGTGGGCTGCGTCGGACAGAAGCGCGAGGCTATTATAGAGGAAGGCGCCGACAAGCTCGATCGCGAGCACCGATCCACTCAGGACCAGCGCCAGCCCGAGCGACCGGGCGCTGGCGCCCGCGGTATGATCGTGATGGCTATGGCCGTGATGCGAATGACCATGACCATGATCATGGTCGCCGTGGTCGTGGTGGCTGTGCGCGGCGCTCATGTCCGCGCCTTAGGGGCCGCGCGCATGACGGGCAACGGCGCCCTGAAACGCTTCGTCGACAAATAGAAGAAGCCCCGGGCGCCAAGGGGGAACAGCGCCCGGGGCTTCGACGCCCGTTATTCGATCAATCCTCGCCGAGGATTACTGGAGCAGCTTGAGAACGCTCTGCTGGCTCTGGTTCGCCTGGGCGAGCATCGCGGTGGATGCCTGCGACAGGATCTGGGACTTGGCGAGGTTCGTGGTTTCGGTACCGAAATCGGCATCCTCGATCCGCGAGCGCGCGTCGGTCAGGTTGGTGATGTTGCTGGTCAGGTTGTTGACAACCGAGCTCAGACGGCTTTGCGACGCACCCAAAGTAGCTCGCTTGGTGCTGACCGTGGTGATCAACGTGTCGAGCGAGGTCAGCGCAGCGGTGGCGCCGGCGCCGGTCGAGTCAGCGATGTTGACCGAACTCACTGCCGAGAGGTCGAGGGCGGTGAAGTCCATCGAAACCGTGTCGCTCGAGCTCGAGCCGGTCTGGATGGTCACGGTGCCCGAAGAGCCCGCCGAACCGGTGAACAGGCCGACGCCGTTGAACTTGGTGTTCGCCGTGATCGACGTGATCTGCGAGGCCAGAGCCGTGACTTCGGTCTGCAGGTTGGTGCGGTCGCTGGTCTGATAGGTGCCGCTGGCAGCCTGAACCGAAAGCTCGCGGATGCGCTGCAGCATGTTGGTCACTTCGTCCAGCGCGCCGTCGGCGGACTGGGCCATCGAGATGCCGTCGTTGGCGTTGCGAACCGCCTGCGTCATGCCGCGGATCTGCGAGGTCATCGAAGACGAAATGGCGAGGCCGGCGGCGTCGTCTTTCGCGGAGTTGATGCGCTTGCCGCTCGACAGGCGTTCCATCGCGGTCTGCAGAGCCTCATTGGCCATACGGGTGCCGTTCTGGGCGCGGAGAGCGCTAACGTTCGTGTTGATAACAGTCACTGTGGGTTCCTTTCCCGCTCAAATCAGGCAGTCCTGGACAGTGGTCCTGCTTCCGCCTCGAATTGGGTAACGGCAGCGGATAGCGGGGCTTTAACCGGAAAATTTTCGGACCATCGAAAAAGGCGGCCCAAGGCGCCGGCGCGATGCCCGCATACGTGTGCGGGCCGCGTGTGCTGCCGCGTCCGGGCGCCATGCGGGCGCCGCGAATGCGCGACGCGGGCCCGCTACGCGCCCGTTCTATTAAGACTTTTTAAGTTAATTCCGGAGTAACCAGCGTCATCGGCAAAAAATTGCCGGGGCGTTCGAGGAGTTTCCATGAGCCAGATCGGGTTGAGTGAAGGCGCAGCAGCGGTCGCTCCCGCTCTGGCTGCGTGGCTCGCCGGGGTCGGCCTCGCGACGGTGCGAATCAACGCCGTCGACGCTGCCGCCAAGGACATGATTCGGATCATCGCGGTTTCGGAGCGGGCCTCCGCCCGCCACAGCGACATCATTCTGGACGTCCGCGAGGGCGCCCCCAATTATACTGCCGCCGCCAAGGGTTTCCCGGCCGAGATCGCTTTCGGTTTCGACGACATGGCGTTCGGCCATGCGCTGATCGCCGAGCTGGTCCGCCCGAACGGCCGTCCGGCCTGCGGCGAGCCCGAAAGCGCCGGCTTCCTCAATCTGTCCGCCCGCATCGCCGCACATGACGCGACGGTGTTGGTGCTGGGCGAGACCGGGACCGGCAAGGAAGGCCTGGCCCGCTTCATTCATGCCCGATCGCCCCGTGCGGACGGCCCGTTCGTCGCGATCAATTGTGCGGCGCTCCCCGAAACCATGCTCGAAGCGATGCTGTTCGGCCACCAGAAGGGCGCCTTCACCGGCGCCGCGGGTGCCGGCGAAGGCCTGTTCCGCGCGGCCGAGGGCGGCACCTTGCTGCTCGACGAGGTCGCCGAACTGCCGCTTCCGCTTCAGGCGAAGCTGCTGCGCGCGCTACAGGAGCGCGAAGTGTTGCCGATCGGCGCGACCAAGCCGATCGCGATCAACGTCCGCGTTATCGCCGCCGCCAACCGCGATCTGGCGACCGAAGTCGCCGAAGGCCGCTTCCGCGCCGACTTGTACTGGCGCCTGAACGTGATGCCGCTGATGCTGAAGCCGCTCGCTGACCGCCGGCTGGACGTCCGCGCGATCACCGCGACCTTGATGCTGCGCCATTTGACCCCGGGCGAAACCTTCCCCTGGCCGACCCAGAGCGCGATCGAGCGCCTGATGAGCCATGGCTGGCCGGGCAATGTCCGCGAGCTGGAGAATGTTCTGCAGCGCGCGATGCTGCTGCGCTCGACCGATCGGATCGAAGCGCATGACCTGACGATCGAGGCGGGCACGCTCGCCGCGGCGCAGAGCGTCCGCCACCAGGCCAAGCCGGTGGCAAGGGCGGCCGCCAACACCGTTACCCGTCTCGCTGATGCGGCGCGGACGTCCGAATATGAAGCGATCGAAGAAGCTCTCGCTGCGACCGGCGGTCACCGCCTGCGCGCAGCCGAGCGGTTGGGCATCAGTGAACGCACGCTCCGCTACCGGCTCGCCGGCATGCGGGCGGCGGCGTGAGGAGGCTTAGGCGATGAGCGGAATCAGTCCCACCACCCTGCTCCAGATGCGGAGCGCTATCCTCCAGCAGAATAGCGCGCTGCAGCAGGCGGCGACCAATGCGGCGAAGCCGATCGACGGCATTGCCGGCATCGGCGGCGCGGGGCAGGTCGGCGGCGCGCAGGGCGGCGTCAATTTCGCGAGCGCGATGAAAAGCGCGCTCAACGAAGTGAACGGCCTCCAGACCAATGCCGAGCAGGTCACCGGAGCTTACGAGCGCGGTGAGACCACCGATATCGCCAGCGTGATGCTGGCGCGCGAAAAGGCTTCGGTCGGCTTTCAGGCGACCCTGCAGGTCAGAAACAAACTCCTGTCCGCGTATAAGGACATCATGAGCATGCCGGTATAATCGATGAGCGACGCATCCCTCCCCGTGCCCGTCCCCGCAACCCATAACCCTTCGGGCGCCATGCTCGAGCGGGTGAAAGGCCTTGCCGGTCAGCCAGCCGTCCAGAAGAGCCTGCCTCTGCTGGGTATCGCGGTGGCGGTTCTGATCGCTTTCCTGGCCTGGACCAGCTTCGCCAAGGGGCCGCAGCGCGACCTCTTTTCGGGCCTCAGCGACTCCGACAAGGCGGCTGTTGCCGACACGCTCAAGGCATCCAACATCAACTATACGCTCGACCGCTCGACCGGTGCACTGACCGTGTCCGACGGCGACTATTACAAGGCGAAGATGCTGCTGGCCCAGGCCGGCCTGCCCAAGAGCGCGCCGAGCGGCGACAGCGTGATCGCGTCGCTGCCGATGGGCGCGAGCCGGGCGGTCGAGGGCGAGCGGCTGCGCGATGCGCGCGAAACCGACCTTGCCCGCACGATCGAGGCGATCGACGCGGTCCAGACCGCCAAGGTGCATATCGCCGCAGAGCAGCAGAGCGTGTTCGTGCGCGACGCAGCGCCGGCTTCGGCTTCGGTGATGCTGACGCTCCGTCAGGGTCATGCGCTTTCCGACGGCCAGACCCAGGCGATCCTCAATCTGGTCGCCTCGTCCGTCCCCGGTCTGTCGCCCGACAATGTGTCGGTGGTCGACCAGGCCGGACACCTGCTCAGCAGGAAGGGCGGCGACGGCAGTGCCGACAAGCAGCTCGACATGCAGAACCAGATCGAACAGCGCTATATCGATGCCATCTCCAAGATCCTGACGCCGATCGTCGGCGCGGACGGCTTCACCACCGAAGTCCATGCCGATCTCGACTTCGCCGAGACGCAGGCGACGCGCGAAAGCTTCCCCAAGGACCAGGCCGCGATCGCCGCGGAAAAGGGCCAATGGTCTAACGACGCTGCCAATGGCGGCGCAGCGGCTGCCGGCGGCGTTCCCGGCGCGATCGCCAACCAGGCGCCGAGCGCGGCGCAGGTCTCAACCCAGCCGAACCAGACGCTGAACCCCGCAATCCCGGCAACCCCGGGCGCGCCCCAGGCCGGTGCGGCCGCCAATGCGACGCAGGGCAAGACCAGCGAGCAATATGACCGCACGTTCCAACTTGGTCATGAAGTATCGGTCACGCGTAACCCAATTGGCACTGTTAAGCGCCTTTCGGTTGCGGTCGCGCTCAAGCAGGGCGCCAAGCCCCGCGGCCTCGCCGAGATGGCGCAGATCGAACAATTGGTGAAAGGCGCGGTCGGCTTCGACCAGAATCGCGGCGACCAGGTCGCATTGTCCTCGCGCGCTTTCGTCGATCCCGAGGCCGCGCCCACGGCCAAATGGTATGACTCGCAATGGGTGAGCATCGCCGGCCGCAACGTGACCGGCCTGATCATCGCGTTGCTCGCCTTCTTCGGGGTGATCAAACCGCTGATGAAGCGTCGCGCCGCCATCGCTGCAACGATCGCGCAAATGCCGGCTGCGGCGCGGCCGCGGACCCCGGGGCTCGGTAACGAGATCGCTGCGGTACTTGCGAACGAGGCGATGCACGATCCGGCCAAGAAGGTGACGCTCGACATGATCGAGGCCGCGCCGGGCTATTCCGACCGCGCCGCCCTGATCCGCAACTTCGTCCGCCAGGATCCCGACCGCGCCGCTCTGGTGGTGCGCGATCTGATCCGAGCCGATATGCCGGTAGGAGCTGATCACTGATGGCCGAGGCAGATCCCCAGATCGACGGCGCGATCCAGCCCAAGCTGGAGCCGGCCGGCAGCGAAGCCGCCGCGATCCTGCTGATGCTGCTGGGTGAAGAGGAAGCTGCGCAATTGCTTGGCCGCCTCGACCCGCAGGAAGTGCAGACGCTGGGCGGCGCGATGTTCAGCGTGGCCGACGTCAGCGAAGGCCAGGTCAACAAGGTGCTCGATCAGTTCGTGCTCCGCGCCCGCCAGCGTACATCGCTCGGCTTCGGCGCCAGCACGCAGATCAAGCACATCATGCAGAAGGCGCTCGGCAACGAACGCGCCGAGAATATGCTGGCGCGCATCACCCCGCAGGAACAGAGCAAGGGGCTGGATGCGCTCAAGTGGATGGATGCGCGCACGATCGCCAACCTGGTCGAGAACGAGCATCCGCAGATCATCGCTTTGGTGCTCGCGCATCTCGACGCACCGGTCGCGGCCGATGTGCTGCAGCTGCTCGACGAGGATATCCAGGCCGACCTGGTCTATCGCGTCGCGACGATGGGCCCGGTGACTTCCGACGCGATCGAAGATCTCGAGCGGCTGCTGCTGCGTCCGGTCGCCCCGGCCAAATCGGGCGGCACGACCAAGCGCGGCGGCACGACCGATGCGGCGCAGATCGTCAACAATGCGCGCAAGTCCGCCGAACAGCGGATCATCAAGGCGCTGCAGAAACTCGACAAGGGCATTGCCCGTTCGGTCGAGGACGAGATGTTCGTTTTCGACAATCTGATGGCGCTAGACGACAAGAATCTGGGCACATTGCTCCGTTCGGTCGACGGCGAGATATTGGTGGTGGCGCTGAAGGGCGCCGACGAGCGGATGAAGACCAAGATGTTCGGCTGCATGTCCAGCCGCGCCGCCCAGTCGATCCAGGATGCGATCGCCGACAAGGGCCCGATGCGCCTCGCCGAGGTGCAGGAAGCGCAGAAGGAAGTGCTCGCCATCGCCCGCCGCCTCGCCGCGGAAGGCACGGTCATGCTCGGCGGCAAGGGCGACGATTATGTCTGATATGTCCTCAGCCGCATCCTCCGCCTTCACCGACGCTGCGCGCGTTCCGGTCTGGACGAGGCCTTCGAACGGCAGCTTCACTCCTCGCTCGGCCGAAACCTCGCGTTTCTCCGCCTGGGCGGAGAGCGACGGCACCGATCACGGTTTCCACAGCAATGCGTCGAACGACGTCGCGAATGCCGAAGCGCTGATCGCGCAGGGCTATGCGGACGGTCTCAACGAAGGCCACCGCCTCGCCATGATCGAGATGGAAGAGGAGCGTGCCGCGCTCCAACGCCTCGCCAGCAGTCTCGAATGCCTCAATCCGCAAGGTTCGGACGGGCTCGCAGCGATGCTCGCCAACTCGGTCAAGCGGCTCGTCACCCAGATCGTGGGCGAGGTCGAGATCAATGCCGACACCTTGCTCGAACGGACGCAGGCCGTCGCCGCGATGATCGCAGAAGAAACCGCACCGTCGCGGCTGCGCCTCCACCCGACCGACGTCGTCCGCCTCAAGGGCGCGAATATCGCGGTCGAGCTGATCGGCGATCCGCTACTGGCGCCCGGCACGATCGTGCTCGATACCGGCACCGGCTGGGTCGAGGACGGCCCGCATGTGCGGCTCGAGAAGCTGCGCACGCAACTCGATCGCCTGGGCGCTCCAAAGTGAGCGACCTCGCGTCGCGCGCGGGGGCGATGCTCGACACGATCGATATCGAGAGTGCCGGGCCCCGCCGCATCGGCCGGCTGGCCGCCTATGACGGATTGATGCTGGAAGCGACCGGCTTTCGCGAACCGGTCGGCGCCAATGCGCGCGTGATCGATGCGGACGGCCATGCGGCTCTGGCCGAAGTCGTCGGCTTTCGCGGCGACCGTACTTTGTTGATGGCGCTCGACGCGGATGCCCCGCACAGCTGCGGCGCACGGGTCGAGCCCGACCGTCGCGGCACGAGCGTCGATGTCGGCGATGCGTTGCTCGGCCGCGTGATCGACGCGCTCGGCAACCCGATCGACGGACTGGGTCCGATCGCCACCAAGGCGCGCTGGCCGCTCGCCGGCAAGCGTTCCAACCCGCTCGATCGCGACCGCGTGACCGAGCCGTTCGATTTCGGCGTGCGCGCCATCAATGCGCTGCTCACCGCAGGCGTCGGCCAGCGTATCGCGATCGCGGCCGGCTCCGGCGTCGGCAAGTCGGTGCTGATGGGCCAGATGCTGCAGGGCGCTAAGGCGGACGTGATCGTCGTCGGCCTGGTCGGCGAACGCAGCCGTGAAGTCTCTGACTTCCTTGCGACGAAACTCGACAATGTCCGGCACAAGACCGCGGTCGTCGCGGTCCCGGCCGACCATCCCCCGATTCTGCGTTTGCGCGCCGCAATGCGCGCGACCGCTATCGCCGAATATTTTCGCGACCAGGGTCTGCGCGTTCTGTTGCTGATCGACTCGCTGACCCGCGTCGCGCACGCACAGCGCGAGATCGGCCTGTCGCTGGGCGAACCGCCGACGATGAAGGGCTATCCGCCCTCCGCGCTCGGCCTGATCCCACGGCTGGTCGAACGCGCCGGCGTCGACGTTCGCACCGGCGGATCGATTACGGCGCTCTATACGGTACTCGCCGACGGCGACGACAATAGCGACCCGATCGTCGATACCGCGCGCGCAATCGTCGACGGGCATATCATCCTTTCGCGCGGCCTGGCGGAACAGGGCGTGTTCCCCGCGATCGACGTGGGCAAATCCCTTTCGCGCGTCATGACCGACATCGTCGGGCCCGAACATGCCACCGCCGCGCGTACGCTGCGCCGGCTCTGGTCGGTCTATGAAGAGAATCGCGACCTCATCCTGATGGGCGCTTATAAGGATGGCAGCGATCCTGCGATCGACGCGGCAATCGCGCATCATCCCCTGATCCTTGAGTTTTTGCGCCAAGGTCAGAAAGAATTGGTTAGTCTTAACGTCTCAGTTACCCAACTGGTTGATAACTTCGGTGCATGAGAGCTCTTGCTGAACGTCGTGCCCGAATCACTCGCGTCCGCGAGGTCCAGCATCTTCACGCCATCGGCGAGGCCGCGGCGGCCGAAGGCAAGGTTGTCCAGCTAGAGGGCAATGCCGCCAAGCTCGCCGCGTTAAGGATGAGCCTGACGCTCGCGCCCGGGATCACCAATGGCGCGGGTCTGGGCAATGCCGGCGAAATGGGGCTTCGCCTCGATACCGTCCGTCATGGGCTGACCGACGCGATCGGGGCGGCCAAGGCGGTCGCCACCGCTCGCGCCAACGACCGTCGCGACGCCGATATCCGGCGCGAGAGCGCGGAGCGGCTCGAGACCCGCGCGGTCGCCGAACTCCAGCAGATGATCGAAGAGCGCATGATGGCCAATATCCGTCATCGCGCGCGCAAGGAGGCCTCCGATGCCTGACGTCGCGCTTTCCGCCAGCCCTTCGCCGCTCGCAGCCTTGCTGCCGGGCGGCGGCGGTGATTCAACGGCGGCCACCGCCCCCGCCTCGCAAGGATCCGATCCGTTCGCCGCATTGCTGGCGAGCGCGATCGTCATCAAGAAAGCCGATGCGCCGGCGGGGGCCAAGCCCGCCGATCCGCTTGCCGCATTGCTTGCCGGCGCCGCGCCGGTTGCGATCGCCTCTGCCGCGCCGACCGCGGTCGCCACGACCGCCGCCGCAGCCCCCACGCTGCCGGTCGCTGCGGAGATATTGCCGGCAGAGTCCGACGCGGCGCCCTCTACGTCCAAGACGAAGACCAAGGCCAAGGCTGACGACGATGACGCGGACGCGGATTCGGACCGCAAGGGCGATGACGGCGATCCGCTCGCCGACGCGATCGCATCGGGCGCAACCGCTGTGCTCGCGCTCGCGCCGGCAATCGTGGGGCCGGTGCAGCCCCAGACGCCCCCCCCTCCCCCTGCGCAGACCCCGATCGCGATCGACGCGCCGGTCACGCCGAGATTGCCGAAGCTGACGTCGCCGACCGGTCTGGTGCCTGCACGCCAGGCCGTAACGGATGCGCAAGTACCGGCGCAGGCCGATGCTGCCGCCACGCCGAGCCAGACCGGCAGCGACGCGGCACACGCCGACGCGCAGAGCCCCCCACAGCAAGTGCAACAGCAGCCGACCGATGCGCAGCCGGCGATCGCGCTTTCGCCGGACGCGGCCAAGGCTGTGATCGCGGCGCTCAAGCAGGGCGGCGCCACTCCGGCGGCCGTCGCTCAAGCGGATGCGAGCATCGCTGCGACGACGGCCGAAGCCGCCAAGAGCCAGCTCCAACAGCAACAGCCCCAGCAGGCCCCGCACGCACAGTCTCAGCCCGGGCCCGTTCAACCCGCCCAGGCGCGGCGCCGCGGCGATGAGGTCTCGGCCCCGCGTCGCACTGGCGACACACGCAAGCGTATTGACGCCGCGACGGCCGATGCGGCTTCAGCCGGCCTGGCCCAGCGTGGATCCGAAACCGCGCCGCCGACAATCGGCCGGCCCGTGACCGACGTTCATGCCAAGGGCGACACGATCGTCGAGCAGACGCTTACCATTGCCCGCGACGGTGCCTGGCTGGACAAGCTTGCGCATGACATTGCGGGTGCCGGCAGCGGCAATGACCTGCATTTCAAGCTGGAACCGCAGAATCTGGGCGCGCTCAGCGTCGCGATCCGCCAGAGCGACGACGGCGCGTCGATCCGTTTGACCGCCGACAATCAGACGACGCGCGACATATTGGTCGACGCCCAACCGAAATTGATCGCGGAGGCGCGCGCGCAGGGCCTGAAGGTCTCCGACACGCAGGTCGATGTTCGTCAGGACCAAAATCATAGCCAAAGTCAAAGCTCTAGCCAAGACATGCATCGCTGGGGCCAGAACCAGGCGGGCCATAATGGCAGCTCCCAAAACGGGCAGAATCGTCAATCGTCACCAGGTCATCAACCATTTGTGAGCAACCTGGGGCGTAAGGCGGAGGCCGATTCCGAATCACCCGATCGTGATTCGGACGCACGCTACGCATGAGATGGTGAGTGAAGATGAGTGACGACGCCGCAGCAGCCCCCAAAAAGAGGGGCGGAAAGCTGAAGAAGATCATCTTCTTCGTTATTCTTCCACTGATTCTGATCGGCGGTGGCGTCGGTGCGGGCGTCTATGCCTCAGGCAAGTTGAGCAGCCACCCGAGCGGCCCGAAACTGGACCCGAATAGGCCCAAGCTCGTGCTCAAGGAGGGAGAGACCGGCCCGACCGACCTGGCCCCTGGCCAGAAACCGAACCCGGCCATCTACAAGTCGACCTACGTGCCGATGGACCAGGCCTTCACTTCGAACCTGCGCGACACGGACGGCTATCTGCAGCTGGGCGTCGGCGTTTCGACCTTTTACGACCAGAAGGTGACCGATCATCTGAAGGACAATGACATGGCGGTTCGCTCCGCGGTGCTGGAGGTGCTCGCGCAGCAATCGGCTGAAGCGCTCAACACGCCGCAGGGCAAAGCTACGCTCCGCCAGCAGCTCAAGATCGCGATCAACAACGTGCTCATGGCGCGCGAAGGCTTCGGCGGCGTCGATGACGTCTATTTTACAAGCTTCATCATCCAATGAGCAACGAAGCGCTCGATCCGCTGGATTCGGCTGCGATACTCGAGGCGCTTGCCGCGGTTTCGCCCGGCGTCGATTTTGCCATCGAGCAAGCCCCGGCCGACGATGAGGTTCCTGATGAAGCTCCTGTCGCCCCCGGCGTGGAGGGTGAGGTTCAGCCGTTCGTGTTCGGCCAGGAAGGCCCGCGTCCGACGGAGCGCCTGACCGGGCTGGAACGGATGGGCGAGAAGATTGCCCGCGCCATTCGGCCCGCGATCGAGCCGATCGCGCGTGCCCGGGTTTCGGTCACGAACGAGCCGCTCGCATTGCGATCCTATCAGGACTGGCAGGACGAGCAGCCCGAATTCTCGGCGCTGACGCTGTATCGGCTGCGTCCGCTTAAGGGCGGCATGCTTGTCCAGATCGACGCCAATTTCATCGCGACCCTGGTGGAGATCTTCTACGGCGGGGCGCCCGGCGCCAACGTCAAGCGCAAGCCGGGCGATTTTACCGCGAGCGAGGAGCTGCTGCTCAATCGCCTGCTCGAAAAGATTTCCGCGATACTCGCCAGCCACTGGAACGACGTGACCCCGGTCGAACTCGCCTTCGGTGCGCGCGAGACCAATGTCCTGCACATGCCCTTCCTGCGGGGGGACGAGATGGCGGTCGTTCAGAATTTCACCATCGCCGCCGGCGTGCCGCCGACCGTGATATCGGTTCTTTACCCATTATCGATGCTGCGCCCGATCGAGGAAAAGCTGGAAGCGCGGGTGCAGGACGAGGATATCGCAGCGAGCGAGGATTGGCGCTGGCGTCTGGGCGCAGCGCTGTCGCAGGTCAGCCTGCCGGTGCGCAGCGTACTCGCGCGGCCCGAAATTTCGGTAGCCGAATTGTTGGCGCTGAAGCCGGGCGACGTGATTCCGATCAACTTGCCACCGCGCACGCCTCTGCTTGCCGGGGCACGAAGGATCGCCGATGGCGTTATTGGTGAACAGGACGGGCGCGCCGCGCTCATGATCGAAAAAGTAGGGAATGCGTGAGCATGAGTGACATGACCGAGGCCCCGATGATCGACAACCTGGCGGGTGGCCGCAACTATCGGTTGCTGGCCGACATTCCTTTGCGCCTGTCGGTCGAGGTCGGCTCGACCAGCCTCAAGCTCGCCGAGCTGATGGATCTCAACGAAGGCAGCGTGGTCGAGCTCGACCGCCAGGCGAACGAGCTGCTCGACATCCTCGTCAACGGGACTTTGGTCGCGCGCGGAGAAGTAGTGACGGTGGGCGGCAAGTTCGGCATAAGGGTCGTGGACGTCGTCGCCACGGAGGCGCGGCTGTCGGGGATTGAACGACGCACATGATCGGTGGCTATTATCTCCTCCAGCTCTTCCTGATGGTCTTGCTGGTGGGAGGAATGGCCGTCCTCTCCCTCTGGTTATATAAAAAGCTCCAACCCGGATTATCCTTCGGAGCGACCCGCGAACGCGCGGTCCGCGTGATCGACGCGGTGCCGATGGGCCCGATGAGCCGGCTCGCGGTGGTCGAGTTCGGCGGGAAGCGCATCCTGATCGCGGTATCGCGCGGACGGGTCGATACGATCGCCGAAGCCCCCGCCCCCAATTTCGCGCTGCCGGACGAATAAGATGGGAGCGCTCAGCACAGCAAAGCTCTCTCTCCCCTTGTGGGAGAGAGATGGAGAGAGGGGATCGACCGAGGGGGCTCGACACCACCGAGGGCGAGTTTCGGGCAGAAGCGAGCTTGCGCTCGCTACCCCTCTCCCAACCCTCTCCCACAAGGGGAGAGGGCTATTGTGGCTCTGGCTGGCGTTTAGCGCGCTTCTGATCGTGCTCTTCTTCGCTCATCCCGCCTTCGCCCAGGCGGCCTCCGCGGCGCCTTTGCCCCCGACCGCGCCTGCTGCGAACCCCGCAAGCGGGCTCGACCGCGCGATGCGGACGATCGGCGGCTCCGGTCAGCCGATGTCGCTGTCGCTGCAGATCCTGGTACTGATGAGCCTGTTGACGGTGCTGCCGTCGCTGGTGCTGATGATGACCAGTTTCACGCGCATCATCATCGTGCTGTCGATCCTGCGCCAGGCGATCGGCCTGCAGCAGACGCCGCCCAACCAGGTGCTGGTCGGCCTTGCGCTGTTCCTGTCGATGTTTGTGATGCGTCCCGCGATCGATCAGATCAACGCGACCGCCTACAAGCCCTATGGCGCCGGTCAGATATCGATCGAAGAGGCGGTGTCGCGATCGGGCAATGTGCTGCACGGCTTCATGATCCGGCAGACGCGCCAGACCGACCTCAAATTGTTCGCCGATATGGCCAAGGCGCCCAAGTTCACGGACCCGGCCCAGGTGCCCTTTTCGATCCTGTTGCCGGCCTATGTCACGTCCGAGCTCAAGACCGCGTTCCAGATCGGTTTCCTGATCTTCCTGCCCTTCCTGGTGATAGATCTGGTGATCGCGTGCACTCTGATGGCGCTGGGCATGATGATGCTGTCGCCCGCAATCATATCGATGCCGTTCAAGCTGCTATTGTTCGTACTGGTCGACGGCTGGGCGCTGACGATGGGCAGCCTGGCCGGCAGCTTCCAGTAGCGAGGCCCTCGTGGATAGCGCCGCCAGCCCCGATTATTTCATCGGTGTCGCCCAACAGGCATTGTGGGTGCTGGCGCTCTGCGCCTCGCCGATCCTGATCCCGACTTTGGTGGCGGGCATCATCCTGGGCATGGTTCAGGCGGCGACGTCGATCAACGAGGCGACGCTTTCCTTCGTCCCCAAGCTGATTCTGATCGGCTTCTGCCTGGTGCTGTTCGGCAGCGCGATGCTGGGGCTGCTCGGCGATTTCACGCGCGACATGTTCGCGCGTATTCCCGACGTGGTGCGATGACGCGCAGGCACGTCTCGACAAAGACAGAATAATGCTGCCGCCAGCCTTTGCCGGCGTCGAATCCAATCTATGGCTGCTGCTGGTCGCCGCGATCCGGCCCGGCGCAGCTTTCTTTGCCGCCCCTTTATTCGGCCAGACCGCGGTGCCCGTGCAGGTGCGCTTCGTCATCGCGGTCGCGATCGGCATGGCAGGTTATGCCGCGGTCCCGTTTCAGCTGCCTGCCGGCGGCATAACCTCCTTCACCGGCATCGGCCTGGTGTTCGGCGAGGTGATGGCGGGTCTCGCGCTGGGTTTTGCAGTGCAGATCGGCTTTTCCGCAGCCCTGCTGGCGGGCGAGACGATCGGCAACACGATGGGGCTCGGCTTCGCGTCGATGATGGACCCCTCGACCGGCGCACCGACGCAGGCGCTTGCCACCTTCCTGTCGATGATGGGCAGCTTCATGTTCCTGTCTATCGGTGGGCACCTGACGCTGGCGACGATCATCGTCGATTCCTACCGTTCGCTGCCCGTGGGCGGCCCCGCCCTTGGCAACCAGGCCATTCACGGGCTGGTGCTGTTCGGCGGCGACATGATCGCAGCCGGCTTCGCGATCGCGCTTCCGATCGGCTTTGCGCTTATGATCGTTCAGGTGGTGATGGGGATTTTGGCGCGATCCGCGCCAGCGATGAACCTGTTCGCGGTCGGGATGCCCGTGACCTTGCTGTCAGGATTGATCCTGCTCGCGATCTCGGCGCCAGCCATCGGAGATGGAATAACGAACGCAATCCAGCGCGGCCTGGACGAAGCCCACAGCATCGCAACCGGGCATTAGTTTGTCCGCTCACGCTAACTCAAGCGATTAAGCCCCAGGGTCGATCACGACCTGATTCCGCCCGCCTTCCTTGGCGCGGTAGAGCGCGACGTCAGCCCGGTGGAGCAGATCTTCCCCCGTTTCCGGCCCGTTGAGCGCGGCGACGCCCGCCGAGAAGCTGACCCGACCGATCGGCGTTCCGTCCGATCGCGATCGGAGCGTGCGCTGCGATAGCGCCTCGCGGACAGCGTCGATGCGCGCAGCAGCCTCGATCACGGGCAGCCCCTCGAACAGCACAACGAACTCCTCCCCGCCCTGGCGGCCGACGAAGGTGCGATCGTCGGCGTCCTCCGACAGGCAATCGCCGACGAGACGCAGCACGCGGTCGCCGACGGCATGGCCGTGAACGTCGTTCAGGCGCTTGAAATTGTCGATGTCGCAGAAGGCGACGGAAAGCGCGGCGTCGGCGCGGCGTGCGGTATCGACCGCCCGGGTAAGGGCCTGCTCGAGCGCGCGGCGATTAGGCAGACCGGTGAGCGGATCGCGCTCCGCAGTCTCCTGCGCGATGCAAAGATCCTCCTGCAATGCGCGCAATTCGCCATTGGTCGCACGCAGGCGCTTTTCGGCAATCTCGGTGCGATCGATCATCTGACGCGTAACGTCGAGCAAAGCCTGGACCGCATTCTTCGGCAGATTGTGCGCGTCGATCGCCTTGGCGCTGGCGCTTAGCATACGACCATAATCGGCCGCATCCTCGGCCGACCGATCGACCATTTCGACCGCGCCATCGAGCCGGTTGCGCGCCGACTGGATCAGCTCGGCCAGCTGGGTCGCGAGCACCGCCAGATCGACCAGTTCGTCGGCACCGATGATATCTTCCTGGGCGGCGGGGATCGGCGGATCGAGCAGTCGCGGCGGAGTGGCGATCGAATCCTCCTCGACGCCGAACAGGCTGCGTAGCCAGCCCTTCCGCTTGTTTGCGGACTGGTCATTCGGATCGGGCGGAATGCGGTCGTGGAACATGCTTCTGTTACGCCACAGAAGGTCTTTCTTTATTGTTAAACGGTCTTCGATCCGTCGAGCAGACGCACGAACGTAAGGGCGTTTCCGGTCGCGGCGCTCGACGCCGTATTATCGTAGATGACCCAGGCCGGATGTTCCGCGCTGGACGCGGCGACCGCCGCCGCGACCTGGCCGGCGATCCGCTCCCTCGAATAATCGGAGCGATAGATAATGGGCGATCCGTGAAGCCGAAAATAAGCGAACCCCTGCCAGCCGCCGGGCATTGCGGCTGCGGGGACTGGAGCAGGATCCGCGGCAACTCGCGCAATCCGATGGCCGGCGAGCAGATCATCTGCGTCTTCGGTAAACCAGCTTGGATGACGGGGCTCGATCACCACCTGCACTGGGATCGCCGCATGCACCTGCTTCGCAAAAGCGTCCGCGAGCGCGACTTCGAACGCCAGACTTGGCGGCAGCTGGACCAGCACCGCGCCCAGCTTGTTGCCGAGCCCGGCTATCTCGTCGGCGAACTGCCGGAGCGGCTCGTCGACATCGACCAGGCGGCGCGCATGCGTGATAGTTTTCGGTATCTTGACGGCAAACCGGAAGTCGGGACCAACGCTTGCCGCCCAGCGTTCATAGGTCTGGCGCCGGTGCGGGCGGTGGAAGCTGTATTTTATTTATGTCGCAGACAGCCGCGCGGCATAGCGGGCAAGGTGCGTGCCCTCGCCCGGGAAACAATCCTGGGCGCTACGGGGCAAGGACCAGCCGGCGGCGCCGACCCTTATCGAAATGGGCATGTGGGGCAAAAAGCCGCCGGGGGATCGGCGTTCCATCCCGGTAGTTGAGCGCATGGAACGAACCGGCTATCGGCATGCTGCGCCGGACTGGCGTGCGAAAGGCAAGAATGACGGCATCGATCGCGCTCGTCGACGACGATCGCAATATCCTGACCTCGGTGTCGATCGCGCTCCAGGCGGAGGGATTCGCGGTGCGCATCTACACGGATGGCGAAGCCGCGTTGAAGGCGCTGACCGACAATCCACCCGATCTGGCCGTGCTCGACATCAAGATGCCGCGCATGGACGGGATGGAGTTGCTCCGGCGCCTGCGCGAGAAGAGTCCGGTTCCGGCAATTTTCCTGACGTCCAAGGATGATGAGCTGGACGAGGCCCTGGGTCTCGCGTTGGGTGCGGACGATTATATCACAAAGCCCTTCAGCCAGCGGCTGTTGATCGCGCGGATCCGCGCGATCCTGCGTCGGGTCGAGATGCGCGGGCGCGGCGATGAGGAAACGCCCGTCGCCGAAAAGATCGTCCGCGGCCGGCTGGAAATGGATCCTGCGCGGCATCGCGTCACCTGGGACGGCAAGGACGTGACGCTGACCGTCACCGAATTCCTGATCCTGGAGGCGCTGGCGCAGCGCCCGGGCTTCGTCAAATCGCGCGATCAGTTGATGGATACGGCCTATCAGGACGATGTCTATGTCGACGATCGCACGATCGACAGCCATATCAAGCGTCTGCGGCGCAAGTTCCGGCAGGTGGACAACGATTTCAAGGCGATCGAGACGCTCTATGGCGTTGGCTACCGTTTTTCGGAGGAATGACGACGGCGAGAGCGGGTGGCGATTGTCGCTCACCGGACGCATCCTCGCAGTCAACATTTTCGCCCTGATCGTCCTTGCGGGCGGCTTCTTCTATCTCGATTCGTACCGCGTCCAGCTGCTGGAGGAGCGGACCGACGAAATTTCGACCGAGGCGCAGCTTGCCGCCACCGCTGCGGCCGCCGCTCCTTCCGACCAGCTCACGCCGCTGCTTGAGAAGCTGGGCGAGGCGAGCGGCTATCGCTTCCGCCTCTATCAGGAAGGCCGGCCGCCGGCCGATTCGTGGAGCAACGGCAAACCGAGCTACGTGCTGCGTGATCCCAATGACGAGCCGTGGCGACGCCATGTCGCGCGCTTCATGGATCGCGTGATCGATCACGTGGTCGGCGCCGAAGTGCCCGATCCGTTCGTCGAGCCCCAGGTCGACCGGCTTTCCGCATGGCCGGAGGCAATCCGCGCCGCCCGGACGGGCGAGGTGCAGACCGCGATCCGCCGCGCGCCGGCGCGCACCCCCGTGCTTTCAGCCGCGATGCGCGTAAGCGGGCTCAATCCGGGCGTGCTGCTGCTGACCAGCGATCAGCGCGACGTGATCCACACCGTGCGTGCCGAGCGTTTCTGGCTTGGCTTGGTGTTGCTCGGCACAACCGCGCTGTCGATCGCGCTGTCGCTTTTCCTCGCGCGGACCATCGCCCGGCCTCTGCGTCGGCTCGCGCTTGCCGCGCACCGCGTGCGCCTCGGCCGCTCGCGCGAAGTACAGGTGCCGCGCCTGCCCTCGCGCCGCGACGAAATCGGCACGCTGGCGCGCGCGCTCAGCGACATGAGCCAGGCCCTGCGCCAGCGGATCGATGCGACCGAGATGTTCGCGGCCGACGTCGCGCACGAGATGAAGAACCCGCTCGCGTCATTGCGTTCGGCGATCGACAGCCTCGAATTGGTCAAGGATCCCGAGCTTCGGGAGAAATTACTCTCGGTAATCCGGGACGACGTGCGGCGACTGGACAGGTTGATCACCGACGTTTCCGAAGCATCGCGCATGGATGCGGAATTGTCGCGTGCCCGATTCGAGTCGGTCGATATGGGGCATATGATCGAGCAGCTGGTGGAGGCGCGTGAGGCACGCGGCCTGCCCAACGGCATCCGTCTGGCATTCGGCCGACCGCATCGCGGCAGCGCGGTGTTATTCGGCGACGGGCAAAGGCTGGCGCGCGCGATCGAGAATCTAATCGACAATGCGGTCTCCTTCTCACCTCCGGGCGGGCTGGTGCAGATCGCGGCGATGCGCGATGGACAGCAGGTCGTGGTGAGGGTCGAGGATGATGGGCCGGGCGTGCCGCCGGGCGAGCGCCAGGCCATCTTCAATCGCTTCCATTCGATCCGCCCCGAGGGCGAAGCATTCGGGCGCCATTCGGGCCTGGGCCTCGCCATCGCCAAGGCGATCGTCGAAGGGCATACCGGCACCATCTCCGTCACCGATCGCGACGACGACAATCAGGGTGCGCGCTTCACCATCCGGCTGCCGGCTGCCGAAAAATGACCGTGACGCTGCACGCCAGCTGCGTCGCGATTCGCGGACGGGGGGTGTTGCTGACGGGACCGTCCGGTGCAGGCAAATCCGACCTGGCGCTGCGGCTGATCGATCGCGGCGCAATTCTGGTGGGTGACGACGGACTGGTGATCGAGGCGCGTGACGGTCGGCTCCATGCCCGCCCGGGACCCAATATCGAAGGCCAGATGGAGGTGCGCGGGCTCGGGATTCTTTCCCTTCGCTGGGAGGAAGCCCCGCTCGCTTTGGCAATTGCGCTCGACCAGCCGGTGCCGCGCATGCCCGACGAATTGCTGCCGGTCCGTCTGATCGAGGGCCTGACCCTGCCGATGATCGCGCTCGATCCCTTCGAAACGTCCGCGCCAGTCAAAGTCGAGAAAGCATTATCGCTGTATGGGCTGAACATATGATTCGCCCGACACGCATCCTTTTGGTCACTGGTCTGTCCGGCGCGGGCCGCACCACCGTCCTCAAGACGCTTGAGGATCTGGGCTGGGAGGTGGTCGACAATCTGCCGTTGAGCCTGCTCGACCGATTGCTGTCGAGCCCATCGCCGCAGGGCGTTTCGGACGAAGGCCGTCCGCTCGCTATCGGTATCGACAGCCGCACGCGTGGTTTCGATACGAGAGGCATCCTCCGCCGCATTGCGGGGCTGCGCGAGGAGCAGCAGCAGCAGGTCGACATATTGTTTCTCGATGCGGCCGATACGGTGCTCGCGCAGCGATTCTCCGCGACTCGGCGGCGCCACCCTCTCGCGCTCGACAGGCCGGCCGAGGACGGCATCGCGAGCGAGCGCGAGATGCTGGAACCGCTGCGCGACGCTGCCGAACATCTGATCGACACGAGCGAGTTGACGTCGAACGCGCTGCAGCAAGACATCCGCCAGCGCTTCGGCGGCCCGGAGGCGGTCGAGCCTACGCTGATCGTCTCGTCGTTCAGCTATGCGCGCGGGCTGCCGCGCGATGCGGATCTGGTGCTCGACATGCGCTTCCTGCGCAATCCGCATTGGGACGAAGCGCTGCGGCCCGGGACGGGGCTGGATGCCGATGTCGCCGCTTATATCGCCGCGGATCCGGCCTACCACCCGGCGCTCGACCAGATCGAACGGCTCCTGACACTGTTGCTGCCGCGCTACGAGCGCGAAGGCAAAAGCTACATCACGATCGCGTTCGGTTGCACTGGAGGGCGCCATCGGTCGGTTCATGCTGCCGAGACCATCGCCAAGAGGTTGCGCGCGGCAGGTTTTTCGCCCACCATCGCCCATCGTGACCTGGCTAGAGAACAATCAGGCGCGCAGGAGGGGAAGCCGGACGATGGCACTGGCGCAATCGTGACGGTGAGAAAATGATCGGATTGGTGCTGGTGACGCATGGCCAGCTCGCAGCGGAATTCGTGCGTGCAATGGAGCATGTCGTCGGCCCCCAGGAGGCGGTCGAAGCCATCTGCATTGGGCCCGAAGACGATATGGAGGCGCGCCGCGCGGATATCGCGCGCGCGATAGCGGCTGTGGATCAGGGGCGTGGAGTCATATTGCTGACCGACCTGTTCGGCGGCACCCCCTCCAACCTCGCCATCTCGCTGATGGAGCCGGGCCGAATCGAGGTGATCGCGGGAGTCAATTTGCCGATGCTGATCCGGCTGGAGGGCGCACGCAAAATGATGAAAGTCCAAGCTGCGGTCGCCGCCGCGCGCGAAGCGGGCCGCAAATATATCTCGGTCGCGTCCGAAGTGCTGGGCGCCGCTGCCGCATGACGGTCGAGCGGACTGTCACCATCACCAACAGGCGCGGCCTGCACGCCCGCGCCAGCGCCAAGTTCGTCACACTCGCCTCAACCCAGCCCGCCGCCGTCGAGGTCGAGAAAGACGGTTCGAAGGTGGCCGGGACATCGATCATGGGGTTGATGATGCTGGGCGCCGCAATGGGCGACAATGTCATCATCAGTGCGCAGGGCGACGGTGCCGAGGATGCGGTCGCGGCATTGTGTGCGCTGGTCGAAGACAAATTCGGCGAGGAGTGACAATCGGTTGGCGGCGCAGAGCCGCCGGACGCGGTTAAAGGCGCCGTTCCGACAGCCCAACACACGGGTGTGACGGCGGCCGTCGCGATTCGCATCGGCCTCCTCAGCCCGCCGACCGCTCCGCCAACCGCGCCAGCGCCGCCATATTGAGCAACCTCACACGTCCGCGCGTGCCCGCAATCAACCGCTCGCCCCGCCAGCGGCTCATGATACGGCTGACGGTGGGCAAGGTCGCGGAGGTGAGGTCGGCAAGGTCCTGGCGCGAGAGCGGCAATTCACAGCCGTCGACCGTCTTCTCGCCATGAGCGCGGCGCGCCATGCGCAGCAACGTACGCGCGATTCTCTGCTCGACCGGAACGCTCGACACCTCCTCCAGTCGCTCGATCAACTGTTCGGCATAATTTGTGACCGTGCGGAGCACGTTTGCGGCGAGGGCCGGACTGGCATCCATGAGTTGGCGCAGCCCCTCGATCGACCATGCGAGCGCCTCGACCGGCGTGACGGCGGTGGCAGTCGCGTGATTGAGTCGATCCTCGGCCGCGCCCAGCGTCCCGATCGGCTGACCGGGCCCGACCAACGTCAAAGTCAGCGCTGCGCCATCCTCCGACGCACGCCAGACTTTCACCCGCCCCTTGGTGATCACGAACAGTTCGTCTGCCGTATCCCCTTGCGCAAAAAGGCTTTCACCAACCGCGAACTTGCACAGATGCGCACGCCGATCGAGTGCGTTGCGATCCGCCTCGCTCAATCCCACGAACAGAGGGCTCGCGTTCATTGCCCACCCCGTCGGCCTGTGGCGCCAGTGCGCCACAGCCATTCCGGCGGAAATATATAAACCCAATTCGATTTTATGTCGCCTTACTTGTCCCAGCGCAAAGACCGCACGGAGGCGAAACGATAGGGACCGTCTTTCGCCCCCTGAAATTTCCCCGTAACCGTCGCGTGAGTTTTTCTTGCAGACGCTACCCATAGAGACGATCGCGATCGTCGAGGCCACCGCGCCCGACGTCCAGGCAAAGGCAGCCGCGATAACCTTCCGGATGTGGCATCACATGCCCTCGGAGGCCGCGCGCCGCCTGCTGTTCGCCGAATTCACTCTTGAAGGACGCGTTGTCGGCCTTTTGGAGGCGATAGCGGTCTCCACGCGCAGAAAATGGCCGGAAACACAGCCCCGTTTGCTCACGCCATCGGAAAATGAGCGTGCAAATTCAATTTATTCGACAATGGAGCCCGCGTTGATGTTGGCTTTGACCGAAGCCTTAGGCAAGATGGCGACGAGCGCGGTTTTGAATGCCTGGAAGCAGGCCTTTCGTTCTTTGACGGAAAGGCTTGCGGGCTAGAGTCCCCTCGGCGGCGTTGCGATGCTACCCCCCAAGGGCATCGTTTTGCCGAGGGATGACATGGATGTCGGCCTGTTCCGCAAGGGACCTCTGTGCCGACATGGCGGCCTACCCCCACAGGGCTGCCGCTGCTGCGCAGGGCAGCACCCATGTCGAGCATTGGACGGGCCCGGCTGCCGCACGGCGCCGGGCTCGTTTCGTACCGGCCATTGCCGGTCATAGCTCCAGGCCCTAATTAGGCCACATGGCCGAGGCCCAGTCTTCTTCTGCACCTTTGATCGACGGCTTTGGCCGCGCGATCACCTATTTGCGCATATCGGTAACCGACCGCTGCGACCTGCGCTGCCGTTATTGCATGGCGGAGAAGATGCAGTTTCTGGCGCCGAACAAGCTGATGACGATCGACGAGATTGCCGCGATCTCCGACGCCTTCATTGCGCGCGGCGTGCGGCGAATCCGGCTGACCGGCGGCGAACCACTGGTCCGGCGCGGAGTCACCGATCTCGCGCGCCGGATCGGGCAGCGACTGGGCGACGGGCTCGACGAACTCACGCTTACCACCAACGGTACCCGACTGGCGGCGGAGGCGGAAACGCTGGTCGCGGCGGGGGTCAGGCGGATCAATGTCAGCCTCGACAGCCGCGATCCCGCGCGCTTCCGCCACATCACGCGCACGGGCGACGTCGGCAAGGTGCTGGACGGCATTGGGGCCGCAAAAGCAGCCGGGCTGCGCGTCAAGATCAACATGGTGGCCCTGAAAGGCCTCAACGAGGACGAGATCGAGCCGATGCTGCGTTGGTGCGCGGCGGAGGGGTATGATCTCACCCTGATCGAAACGATGCCGCTGGGTGCGGTCGAGGAAGACCGGACCGATCGCTATCTTCCCCTGGATGGCGTGCGGCGGCGCCTGGAGGCGCGTTATACGCTCGTGCCCCTGCCCGATCGCACGGGGGGCCCGGCGCGCTATGTCCGTGTCGCTGAGCTTGATGCCAAGATCGGCTTCATCACGCCGCTCACCGACAATTTTTGCGCGGGGTGCAATCGGGTTCGGCTGACCGCGGAGGGCCAGCTTTACCTTTGCCTGGGCCGCGAGGACCGGATCGACCTGCGCGCCGCGCTTCGCGAGGGCGGCCGCGCGGCGCTCGATCAAGCGCTCGACCGCGCGATGGCCGCCAAGCCCGAACGCCACGCCTTCGCGATCGAGGCGGCCGAACCTGCGGTCGCGCGGCACATGAATGTAACTGGCGGATGAGCGTCGAGCGCAAGCTGGCGCTGGCCGCCTCACCATCGGAACAGGCACAGGAAGCCGCACACGAACTCAGGCAGCGCTATGAATGGGTCGCGCCCAAGGAGGCCGACATCATTGTCGCGCTCGGCGGCGATGGCTTCATGCTGCAGACCCTGCACACGATGCTCGACCGGCATCGGGCGTTGCCGGTGTTCGGGATGAATCTCGGCACGGTCGGGTTTCTGATGAACGAATGGTCGCCCGATCTGCTGGAGAACCGGCTGATGGCAGCCAAGACGATCAAGGTCGCTCCGCTGAAAATGGATGCGGTGACGATCGAGGGGGAGAAGATGTCGCTCGCGGCGATCAACGAAGTGTCGCTGTTACGCGAAACCCGGCAGACGGCGTGGATCGAGGTGAGTGTCGACGACCGGGTCGTGTTGGCGGAACTGGTTGCTGATGGGGTGCTGGTGTCCACACCCGCGGGCTCGACCGCGTATAATTTTTCCGCGCACGGGCCGATCCTGCCGCTGGAAAGTGCGCTCGTCGCGCTGACGCCGATCAGCCCCTTCCGTCCACGCCGCTGGCGCGGAGCGATTCTGCGCGACCAGACGCGGATCAAGTTCCGGGTGCTCGATCCGGTCAAACGCCCGGTAAGCGCGGTCGCCGACCAGCGCGAGGTGCGTGACGTCGCCAGCGTTGAGGTGACCGTTGACCGCAGCAATGTGCTCACGCTCATGTTCGATCCCGAGCATGCGCTGGACGACCGGATTGCGATGGAGCAGTTCGCGATCTGAATTTGTTGCCCTAAGCGCTTGCGCCCGCGCGACGCTTTTGCCATAGGCCGCGCCTTCAACGGCCCCATCGGCCTGTTCCCCGGTAGCTCAGTGGTAGAGCGTTCGACTGTTAATCGAATGGTCGCTGGTTCGAATCCGGCCCGGGGAGCCATTTCGCAGTTTTGGCCATTTTAGCCCCTGCGCCTGGCTTGATCGGCGCCTCACGCGGCAGGCTTTCCACAATGATATCAAAAGGTTTGCGGAAGCTCGCGGTCACTATGCCCTCCTTGTAGGTGGAGTTCGAAAGTAGCGTCGCGAGCAGGCTTTGCTTCCGCTCTAACCCTGCCTCGCCAAACGTGCGCCTCGCGTCCCGCGCCATTGAGATCAGCGCGATTCCCTCGGTCGATATATGCGTGATCCGCGTCCATCAGCCGACCAAGCTGCCGCAAGATCTGCCGCTCGTCATTACGATAGTCGGCGGTCAGGCGGGTGAAGAGGTCATCGTCGATCTTGCCGTCAACATTGTCGATGTACACCTGTTTCATCCGCTTCCGGATGTCGTTCTGGATCCCTGCGTAGGGCCTTCGCGCAACGGATCGATTTCCGTATCGGCTGATTGATAATCCTTGGACAAAGGCGGCCGTTCGTAAGGGTAAAAACATCGCCTGTAACGCTGCCGAGGCACCGTATCGGACAGCGTTCGGCCATAGGAAGTTGGCCGACGGGCGACGACTTCGTCGTCAAGCGTCAAGCCCATGGCGGACCCAGAACATCGGACGAGCCGGACGGGCGGTGAGGAGCTTTGCGGAGGCGGTGTCGGCAGTGAATGGTTGCCCGGCCGGACGGTCAAGCCGCGATGTCAGCCCGCAGGTCCTTGAGCGCGATGCCGATATCGGCAAGCAAGCGTGGAGAAACCCGGGCGCGGGCTTCGATAAGCTTGCGACCCTGGACGAAATCCTTCGTTGCATTCACGCAGTCGAACGCGATGATACGGCCTTCCTTTAAGTACGCGATCGAGAAGCTGCGCGAAGGAATCTCGCCGCGCACGACGGCGAGATCATGCCCGCTCGAAAGGCCGACCGTCTGCAATCTGAGATCATATTGATTTGACCAGAACCACGGCACTGCCTGGTATGGGATCGGGGTACCTGTCAGCACCTTCGCCACGGTCATCGCCTGATCATTCGCGTTCTGGACTGACTCCAGGCGGATGCGTTGGCCATCGGCATATTGGCTTTCGTGCGCTGCGCAGTCGCCAATTGCATAAACGGAAGGAAGCGACGTGCGGCACAGTGCGTCGACATCGACGCCGTTGGCCCCTTGAGCGCCAGCCCGCAACAACGGTCCGACCGCAGGATCGATGCCGATGCCAACGATGACCATCTCGCAGTCGACAACATGCCTTCCTGCGACCAGCACCCCGCTCGCCCGCCCGTTCCGTCCTTCGATGCGTTCGACGGATATATTCAAGCGGACATCCACACCGTGCGCGCGATGCTCCTCTTCGTAGAAGCGCGACAGGGACGTTCCCGCCACGCGTGCAAGCACGCGGGGCGCCGTCTCAAGCAGCGTGACGGCCTTGCCCGTCTTCGAAAGGACGGCCGCCGCCTCAAGCCCGATATATCCGCCACCAACGATACATACCCTGCGCACGTCGGGAAGCTCGGACATCATGCGGTCGACGTCGGCACGGGAGCGTATACTATGCACGCCGCGCAGCGCCCTACCGGCGCAGGATAGCCGGCGGGTGCTCCCCCTGCCGCCCAGATAAGCGAGCCATAGCCAAACGTCGCGCCCTCCCGCGTGCGTACGCGCCGGGCTTTCGGGTCCACATGGACCACCGATTGGCCGAGGCTCAGATCGATATTTTTCTCGGACCAGAAAGCGGGAGGGCGAACGAGGATATGTTCGAAGGCCTTTTCCCCGGACAGGTAATCCTTGGGCAAAGGCGGCCGTTCGTAGGGATAATCGGGCTCCTCCCCGATGATCGCGATCGACCCGGGGAACTGGTTCTGCCGCAATGCCGCCGCCGCCTGCGCGCCGCTATATCCGGCCCCGACGATCAGCACGTTATATCGGCCTTCGATCTTCGCGCGGTTCGGCACGTCGGTCGGCATTCTAATCTTCGGGTGCGATCAAGACCTGAAGTCCGTCCAGCTCTTCCGAGACAAGCATCTGGCAGGACAGCCGCGACCGTTCTGTGCGGTTGTCGGAGCTGTCGAGCAGATCATTCTCATCGCTGCTCATCGGCGACGCGGACATCCCACGGTCATTTTCGACATAGACATGGCAGGTTGCGCATGAGCAGCAGCCACCGCACAGCGCGAGCAGTTCGTCGATGCCCGAGGTACGAATCGCTTCCATGACGGAGGTGCCGGGCCGGGCGTCGATGATACGTGCATCCCCCTTGCGCGTGTTGACGATGATCCTGGGCATGCTCACCTCGTGCGATTAGGCGGGAAGAAGGGTCAGGGTGAGAGCTTTGATGCCGTGGATATGGTTGCTGCGCAGCCTGTCCACCGGCCCGTCCAGTTCGACCGTGCGGACGCGCGGCGCGAGTTCCTCCAGCAATACTCGCAACTGGAGCTGGGCAACGAAGTTGCCGAGGCAAAAATGCGGCCCGCCCCCACCGAATGCCATATGCGGGTTCCGTTCGCGGTCGATGCAGAACCGGTCCGGTTGATCGAACCAGGCTGCATCGCGATTGGCCGAGGCGAAATACATGGCGACCTTGTCGCCGGCCTCGATCACAGCATTGGCCAGGGTGACACGCCGCGTTGCGACACGACGGACGAAATGGACAGGTGTCGCCCAGCGCAACGTCTCGGCCATGGCCAGCTTGGGGTTCGTGCTCTCCGTCCGAAACCGATCCCATTCCGCGGGGTTCGTCGCCAGCGCGATCAGCATGTGCGACATGGTATGACGGGTGGTCTCATTGCCGGCGACGACCAGCATCAGGAAATAATTGAGGAATTCGTCTTCACTAAGCGGTTGCCCGTCGATCTCGGCCTGAACCAGGGCGGTCACAATATCGTCGCGCGGCTCCCGCCGCCGCGCCTCCGCCAGTTCGCGCCCCAGCGCGAAGGCGTCGAGCGACGCCGGGTGCCCGAAAGGCAGCAGCCGACGCTCCTCTTCAGGGAAGGCGGCATAGGCTGGATCGGTAAAATCGGGATCGTCCGAACCAATCAGGAGATCGCTCCAGCGGATCATGTCGTCGCGGCGGCTCTCGGGCACACCCAATATCCCGCATAAGGTCGCGATCGGAATCTCCTTGGTCAGGCGGCTGACCGCCTCGAAGCTGTCGCACCCGACTAACCCGTCGAGCAAAGCGGCAGTCCGCTGGCGCACATCTGCCTCCAGCCCCGCGATGGCCCGGGGGCCGAATCCCTGCCACGTGATCTTGCGCATGGCGCTGTGCTGCGGCGGGTCCATTTCCAGCAGCGTGCGGCGGGCGTCGCTCTGGGCCGTGTCGAAGTCGTCGAGGCTGATCACCCCGTCGCGCGAGGAAAAGGCATCGGTGTCGCGCGAGACGGCGACCACCTCGTCATAGCCGGTGACCGCCCAGAAGCCCTTGTGCCCGTCGTGGCGCTCATTCCACGCGACCGGCGCATCGCGTCGCAGCCGCGCAAATTCTTCCGCCGGCACGGCGCGTTGCCAGATTCCGGCATCCGACAGGTCGATTTGCGTGGTGGGCCGATGCACGACCGGGCTCGCGCTCATGCCTGATCTCCCGATGCGGCAGCCTGTGGGCGGGCGCCTGAACGTGATTTTACGAAGTCCACGATCCAGCGCGCCGCCAGCCGGTCGTCGCGGGGGCCGTCCAGACTGGTCCTGGCCCTGCGCCAGAGCGCATCGCCCAGATTGTTGCGGTGCAGGTCGTAGATTTTGGCGGCCTGGCGTGGAGTCATCTCCGGATGCGGTTGGAAGGTCAGCACATTGGCGCCGATCAGAGTGATGGCGAAGGGGCAATCGGGGCTGGACGCCAGCACCCGCGTGCCCGGTGCTGGCCGCGTGACATGGTCCTGGTGCAACGCGACGAGGCTGATCTGCCCTGCAGTTCGCGCTGCATGGTCATCACCCAGCCAAGCGGGTCGCTGCACGATGTCGTAGGACCGGATGCCGGCGCCCCATTGCGGCGCCTTCTCGACATGGCCCCCCAGCGCGGCGTGGAGATGCTGATGGCCATAGCATATACCGATAATCGGACGACGGTCGCGAGCCTCGAGGACGAACGCACTGAGCGCCTTCTGCCACGGCAGGTCCTGATAGGTGCTGACCGGACTGCCGGTGAGAAGCCAGGCGTCGCAGGCATCCGGACCGTCCGGCAGCTCGCCGAGATCAGCGCGCCAGACCGCGAAGCGCAGCGCCGGATCGAGCGGCTGCAGCAACGGTGGGAACCAGTCCCCGAAGCCGCCATGGTCCGGGATCCACTCGCTCTTGTTACGGCCGCATTCGAGGATGCCGATGACGGTCATGATGCCTATCCGAGCTCGAAGAAGCGCCGGCGTTCGTCGATCAGTGACTTGTCTCTGAACTGCTCCGCCTGGGATTGACGGGACGCCGTGAAGGTCTCGACGAAGCGGGGGCTGAGCCAATCCGAGGCAAAGGCCGATGCACGCATCGCTTCGATCGCGGAATCCATCGTCCGCAGGAGCGGTCGGCCCTGCCCGGCGGGGGTGACATAGCCGTTGCCGACCACGGGCTGGTCGGGCTCGATGCGCCCTTCGATCCCGGCCAGACCTGCGGCAATGGTTGCGGCCGCGGTCAGATAGGGGTTCGAATCCGAACAGGGCAGCCGGTTCTCGACGCGGATGGCATTCGCGCTTTCGCCTACCACACGCAGGCAAGTGGTGCGGTTTTCCAACCCCCAGGTGAAAGCAGGCGGCGCGAACGTGCCCTCCGCGAACCGGCGCCAGCTATTCACCGTCGGGGCGAAGATCAACATCACGTCGGGCAAATGACGCTGCAGGCCACCGATGAAATGCCGGAAAGTGGCCGACATGTTGTCGGGCGCGTCGGCATCCCAGAAGATCGGCCGCTCATCCAGGTCGCGCAGCGAGATATGGATATGCGACGATTGGCTATCGGCCGTTTCCGACCAGCGCGGCATGTAGCTCACCGTCTGTCCCCGCTTCAGCGCGAGAACACGCAGAAAATTCCTTAGCAGCACGGCGTCGTCGGCCGCCGTCATTGCCGGGGCCGCGCGGATACACGCTTCCATGAAACCGCCGCCAATCTCCTCGTGCATCTTGCCGAGCGCGATGCCGAGCGGTTCGCACAGATCGGCGACATCCCGATAAAAATCGGATTGTGCCGCTTGATAGATGATCAGGTCATGACTGGGATGACGCGTCGCCGTGACGAGATTGTCGAAGCCCTTTTGCTCCAGCGTCTGCGGCGTCTCGTTGAACAGGGTGAATTCGAGCTCGAAGCCGAGCGTCGCCGCAAATCCCGCCTCCTTCGAGCGCGCGACCGTGCGGCGCAGCAGGCTGCGGGGGCAGAAAGCCTGCGCGTCGCCGGTAAACTCCGCCAAGTAGAGCGCGCTGTCCTGGGGCGCTTCGAACGGGATCGTCGCGCGGCTGGCACGATCGACCACCAGCTTGCTGTCGCGGAAATCGGCCTGGTCGTCGGTGACTCCGGGAAGCGTCAGGAAGACATCGGTCGGATCGAGCGCGAGCTGTGCCGCCGACATCCCCATGCCGTTGGCCAGCACCCCTTCCAGATCCTGGCCGCAGATTTTCTGACCGCGCAATAGGCCGTTGGTGTCGACCACCGACACTGTCGCAAAGCGATCCTGTATATCTGCCTTCACCTTGGTCTTTCCTTCGACCGGCGGCGCGCTGCCATGACGGAGCGCGCTTCACACCCGAACTCTACGCCGAAGCATGGATGCGTATTGATATTTTCAGTCAGAATGTTGATGGTTTCGGACGGAGATGTCGACGGGTCCGGCGCGTCAGGGGAAGTCGATGCAGAACGAAGGCTCATCCTTGCGCCCCGTCATTCATGCGCGGGTGCTGCTGGGCATCCTAAATGCGGCAAATATCGGCGTCAGCCACCGTGCGGGCCTGCTCGATCGCGAGGGCCTGACCGCGAGCGATCTGCACCGGCTCGATGCGGTGGTGCCGCTGGCCAGCTACATGCGGATCCTGGATCGGCTGGCGGACGATCTCGCGCAGCCGATGCTGGGTCTCGATCTGTCCGACCGGATGGGCCCCGAACTGGTTGGTGCGATCGGCTATGTTTTCCTGTTTTCACCTTCGCTGGATGCGGCGATCACCTCCTTTTCGGAAAGTGTCTTCAGCGTCCAGGGCGTCACGGCACTGAGCTACACGCAGACGCCGGAGCCCATGGTAACCTACGCCATTTTTGACGAGGGGCTGCAGCCGCGCCGCCAGGATGTCGAATTCTCGATCGGATATGTCCATCGGCTGATCAAACTCTATCTGGGCGGCCCCTATTCTCCCAGGGAAGTCCATTTCGAGCACCCGGCTCAGGGGAAACGCTCCCGATATGAGCGGATATTCGGTTGCCCGGTCTATTTCGAACAGGCCGCCAACGCGCTTATCCTGAACGCCGAAGAGAAGGAGCGGCGGGGACTCAATCACGATCCCCATCTCGTCTCCATCCTCAAACACTATATGCAGCTGGCGCGCGCCGGCGAGTCTGGGCCAGGGAGCCTCGCCAGGGATGTCGATCAACTGCTTTCGGGACTGATGGAGACCGGCAACCTGTCCTGCCGTCTGGTTGCTGCCCGGCTCGGAATGAGCGAGGAATCGCTTCGCCGCAGGCTCAAGCGGGAAGACAGGTCCTTTCGGGACATCCTCCGGCGGAAACGCATCGCCCTCGCGCGACGTTATCTAAGCGAAACCGATTTGGGCATTTTGCAGATCGCCCAGCGGGCGGGCTATGCCGAGACCGCAAGCTTCACTCGCGCCTTTGTCCTCGAGACCGGGATGACGCCGACGCAATTTCGCCGGCAGACCTGATCTGATCAGCGCGCGTCACATCATTGTTCGCTGGACATGGGCTCTGCCTGGCCGCCCCGCTCTCGGAGAGCGCCGGTCGCGGTCCGGAACGCTTCGACTCCCGCCGGAACGCCGGCATAGACCGCCACCTGGATCAGCACTTCGCGGATCTGATCCTCGGTGACGCCGTTGCCCAATGCGGCGCGCACATGCGTCTTCAGTTCGTCCTGCCGATTGAGCACAGCGAGCATCGCGATATTGAGCATGCTGCGTATATCGCGCGACAGGCCCGGCCGTCCCCAGCATGCCCCCCAGCACCATTCCGTGAGGAAGTGCTGGAAGGGCAGGTTGAAAGAATCCGCCTGATCGAGAGCCCGGTGCACATAGTCCGCACCGAGCACCTCGCGCCTGATCTCGAGCCCCTGTTCGAACAGAGCCGATGGTGCCGATGGGCGATCAGTCGTCATATGCCGGTCCTGCCTCGCGATGCCTTCCCCGCTGGCGAAGGGCGCGCACCGATCAGTAGCGATAGGTGAAGGTGCCGCCGAACCAGCGCGGATGCGTATAGGTCGCCTGGGATGATCCCAGCGTCGGGCTGTTGTCGAGATCATAGACCCGATAATGTTTGTCGGTGACGTTGTTGGCGAACACCGACACCGTCCAGTGCGAGAGTGTGTAGCTCAGACGGGCATTGCCGGCGAGATGGCCGGGTTCGAAATCGATCGGCGCATTGAAGGTCGAAAAGTAGCTCCCCCCGTCATAGCGCCAGTCGGTCGATACGTTCGCCGTCCCGCCCGCAAGCGCGAACGAATAAGCGGCATTGCCACCGAAACTCCATCGCGGCGCCTGCGGCAGCTTGCGATCGGTGACGCGGCCCGCCGGCAGCGTGACATTCTTCACGATCCCGTCGAGATAGGTGGCGAAGGCGTTGAGCGTCAGGCCGGTGGTCGGACGCAGATTCACCTCGGCCTCGAAGCCCGTCACGCGCGCGGGCAGGTTCCGGATGACCGCGGTCAGACCCTGGAAAATGAAGGCCTGATAGTTCTTGTAATCATAGTGGAACACCGAGCCATTGAAGTCGATCTTCCGGTCCGCTGTCGTCAGCTTGAAACCAGCTTCGTAGTTAGTCAGTACTTCCTGCTTGTAAGGGATGGTTTCGAAGATATTGGGTATGTACGCGCCGGTTGAATCGGTGGCGGGGAAGTTCGGAATATCGAACCCGCCGCTCTTAGTTCCGCGGTTGGCAGTCGCATAGAGCAACACGCCCTTGGTGGGTCGATATTCCAGCCCGGCCTTGCCCGACCAGTTCTTGTAATGCTGGATGGCGAGGCTGCTCACCGACGGATTGAAAATCAGGTCGGTCGTGCCGTTCTGCACGTGCGTGTAATCGTCCTTTTTGCGATCATAGCTGTAACGTGCGCCAAGCGTGAACGTGAGCTTGTCGACGACCTCATAGTCGCCCTGCCCGAATATGGCGAAGGAGTGGGTTGATTGCGGCCCCCCAGACGTGACCGTCAGGCCGAAAGCCGGCACGTCCACGATCGCATGGGCATTGGAGTTGATGATCAGGCCGTAAATGCCCGCCACCCAATTGAGGTGCTCCGACTTGCCTGACAGGCGCAGTTCTTCGGAGGCCTGCGACAGGCGCTGATGCTGATAATAGTTGAAATTGTCGAGCGGGGTGCCATCGCTGTCCTCGCCATAATCCTTGCGCAGATGCTGGTAATCCGTGATCGACGTCAGCTGTACGCCGCCGCCCAGGCCCTGCTCGTAACGCGCGCTCGCCGTCCAATAGGTCCGGTTGAAGTCGGGTACGTTGTTGAACGAAGCGGTGTAGGGATCGTTGTCGGGCTCCTTAAAGCCGAAATTGTCCGGGCTTCCTGGCATCGGGATGCCCAGACCATCGGCGTTGGGCTGGGCTGCGAGCCACGTATAAGGCGCGCTGGTCTCATGGTCGTTGCGCATACCCTGCACCTTGATCCGCAGCAGGCCTTCGGCACCGACATCGGCCTCTAATTGCGCGCGCCCGGCGCGGAAATGCCTGTTGCCGATATCGGGGCCAACCCGATTGCGGATGTAGCCGTGATAATCGTCGCTGCTCCAGGACAGTCGCCCGCGAACCCGATCCGAGAGCGGACCGCTGATCGCCGCCTCGCTCCCTATTTCACCATAATCGCCGGCCGTCAGCGAGGCGTAGGCCTGAAACGTCCGGGTCGGTTTGGCTGTGATATATTGAACAAGGCCGCCCGTGGCGTTGCGGCCGAACAAGGTGCCCTGCGGACCGCGGAGAACCTCGATCCGCTCGAGATCGAAATTCTGGCCGCTGATGGCGGACATGGCGCTGACATAGGCCTCGTCATTGTAGAAGGCGATCGGCGCCTCCTGCGAATCCGCGAAATCATTCTGGGAAACACCCCGGATGTTGAACGCGACGATGGTCGGGCTGAACTGCTGCACCTGCAAGCCCGGAACGCGCGTGACGAGCGCGGTGACGTCCTGGTGGCCAATGTCCCTGACCGCCTGCTGGCCGACTGCGGTGATAGCCAGAGGCACATCCTGGATCCGCTGGGCGCGCTTCTGCGCCGTCACCACGATCTCACCGGGTGCGGGCGGCACGCTCGAGCCGGATGTCGCCGCGGTCTGCGCGCTCGCCGACCCGGCAATGATCATGGAAAGGAGGCCTGAAGCCGCCATCCACCGTGCTTTCGGATTCCCCTTAGCCATGCTCGTTTGTCTCCCTCGCCTGCCAGTTTGCAGGAGTTCTGCCCCTCCGTCGGAGGAGTAACGCTAATGGTGATACTTGGCAACATGATATGCAATTATAGAAGCATTGTTGCATATTTGGAACTATCCGGATTGGTGGCCTTTGGTCACGGGCTGCCCGGTGACCCGGCTCAGTGGCTCATTCACCTCGTGAAGCGCGAGGTTTGACGCAGCCCTGTCAATTATTGTATTTGGTCAACATAGATGCTCAATTTCAGACTTAAGTTGCGTTTTAGAAACAAAGCAGCAAGGCTGGGGTAGCGAAGGATGTCTAAAATGACGGATGGGAAAGCGCCGGACGTGCAGTGTGATAATGATCGCCAGACGGCTCTGGCGCGCGAGCTTCGGGCGCGTGCGGCCGAACTCGTTCCTATCTTGCAAGAGCGCGAGGCGGCGACCAACGCAGCGCGGAAGGTCCTCCCGGAAACCATCGCGGATTTCGAGAAAGCAGGCTTCTTCCGCGTCCTTCAGCCCAGCAAATATGGCGGGTACGAGCTGCCCATCGACGTTTATTGCGACATAGCGCGAACGCTCGCCCAAGGCTGCATGAGCAGCGCCTGGGTCTATGGCGTGATCGCGGTCCATAATTGGCAGATCGCGCTGTTCGACGACCGTGCCGCACAGGATGTCTGGCGTGAGGACATGTCGGTTCGGATCAGCTCCTCCTACATGCCGGTCGGCAAGGTCGAGATCGTCGATGGCGGCTTCCGATTGCGCGGGCGCTGGGCCTTTTCGAGCGGCTCGGACCATTGCGACTGGGTCATTTTGGGCGCCGTGGTGCCACCCTCGGGAGAGGGGGGGAAGCCCGAACCCCGCAATTTCCTCGTCCCGCGCGGCGATTATAGCGTCGTCGACAATTGGGACGTGATGGGGCTGTGCGGGACCGGCAGCAATGATATCGTGGTCGAAGACGCGTTCGTGCCGGCGCACCGCACGATCCGCGAACAGGACATGTTTGAGCTGGCTTGTCCCGGCCACGCCGCCCACACCGCACCGCTTTACAAGATGCCCTTCGCGCAATTGTTCAACCGCACCGTGTCGATGACGTCGATCGGTGCGCTCCAGCGTGCCACGACGGCATTCATCAATGCCACCCGCGAGAAGCGGGCCACTTATACCGGGGACCGCCTGGCGCGCGACACCACGATCCAGCAGGTCGTCGCCGAGGTGGAGCGGACGCTCGACGAGATCGATCTCGTCGTCGAGCGCGATGTCACGGAGTTGACGGCGCGTGCGGTTCGCGGCGATTGGCCGATGAAACGGCGCGCGGAACTGGGGCTGTCGACGACATCGATCGTCAGCCGTTGCGTGACCGAGATCGACAAGATCATGACCTTCAGCGGCGGCAAGGCGATCTATCGCGGCAATCTGGTTCAGCGGGCGTTCCTCGATATCCACTGCGCCCGCGCGCACGTGGCGAACAACCCCTATCCCTATGCTCGAAATCTCGGCGCGATCCATTTCGGCTTCGAAAACGAATGTCTCGACATATGAACGATCAGGGAGCTGCGGGCATGACCGTGTTGGAAGCACCGGAAAGCGATGCTGCGGCCAGGCTGGATCTGGTCGAGCCGAGATTGCTGCGCGAAGCCGCTTATGTCGATGGCCGTTGGGTGGGGAGTACCGCCTCGACCGATATCGTCAACCCGGCTAACGGCAAGGTGATCGGAACGGTGCCAAGCCTCGGTCGATCCGGTGCGGGCGCTGCTGTTGGCGCCGCGCATCGCGCTTTTCCATCCTGGAGCGCGAGGGTGGCCAAGGAGCGATCGATCATCCTTCGCCGCTGGGCGGACCTGATGATAGCGCACAAATCAGATTTGGCGCGCATCCTGACCGCCGAGCAGGGCAAGCCACTTCAGGAGGCGATGGACGAGGTGGCCTATGCGGCCGCTTATCTGGAATGGTTCGCCGAAGAGGGACGGCGTCTTGGAGGCGATGTCCTGACCCCGCACCGGGCCGACCGGCGTTTGATGGTCATCCGCCAGCCAGTGGGTGTGGTCGCTGCGGTCACGCCCTGGAACTTCCCGCTCGCGATGATCGCGCGCAAGGCTGCGCCCGCCTTGGCCGTCGGCTGCACCATGGTCGTCAAGCCGGCGGGCCAGACCCCCTTCAGCGCGCTCGCGATGGCGGAGTTGGCGGAGGAAGCAGGGGTGCCGCCGGGCGTGCTCAACGTCGTAACCGGGGATGCGCGCGCGATCGGCGACGTGCTCACCGGCGATCCGCGCATCCGCAAATTCACCTTCACCGGCTCTACGGCGATCGGCAAGATGCTGGGCGCGCGCTGCCTCGACACGGTCAAGCGCATCTCGCTGGAGCTCGGCGGTAATGCACCCTTTATCGTGTTCGATGACGCGGACGTCGATGCGGCAATCGAAGGAGCGATCGCGTCCAAATTCCGTAATTCGGGCCAGACCTGCGTGTGCGCCAACCGGCTTTTGATCCAGGCTGGGATCTACGAGCGCTTTGCGGCGCGGCTGGCCGATCGGGTGCGTGGCCTCGTCGTCGGGCACGGCCTCGACGGCCCGACCGACCAGGGGCCGTTGATCGACGCAAGCGCCGTGGCCAAGGCCGCGGAACATGTCGGCGACGCGGTCGCGGGTGGGGGCCGCGTGCTCACCGGCGGCGCTCCGATCGAGGGACCTGGCCATTTCTTCCATCCGACGGTGATTGCCGATGTTTCGGCCAACGCCTTGCTCTGTCGGGAGGAGACCTTCGGTCCCGTCGCCGGCCTGGTCCGCTTCACGGACGAGGTCGAAGCGATCCAGCTCGCGAATGACACGGAAAGCGGTCTTGCCGCTTATGTCTATACGAAGGACATGGGCCGTTTCTGGCGCGTCTCGGAAGCGCTCGAATATGGCATGGTCGGCGTCAATACCGGCCTTATCTCGACCGAAGTCGCGCCATTCGGCGGAATCAAGGAATCCGGCGTCGGGCGCGAGGGATCCCGTTACGGGCTCGACGATTATGTCGTGATGAAGACCATCTGCCTGGCGGTATGATTCCTGCAGATCGGGGGGTTGGCTGGGTTCGGACGAGTTTGGTTCTTACGGAAGTTGGGCTTGCGCGATAAACGGAATCGCCCGGTCATTAGGGGAAGTCATGTTCGACCCGACCTTCGATCCAAGCTCGCGGCGCCTCCATATCCGTTATAGCGGATTTTGGTCCGCAGTCGATGCCCGGGATATCGTCAAGCGATTCCGTGAGGTTCTGCGTCAGGCATCCTGGGACGGCGCCTTCACCCTGCTCGACGACCTTCGGGAATGGCCGGCGCAAACGCAGGAAGTCGTTGAGATCACGAAGCAGCTGCCCGACATCGTCCGCGAGATGCCGGTCAGCCGCAATGCCATGATCATCGAGCAAGCCCTCGTTCGGATGCAGGTCAATCGGACGCTGAAGGGGCTGGAAAATTGTGCGGTTTTCGCGACCTATGAAGAGGCGGATCGTTGGCTCTCAGAGGTCGAGCCGCCACAAGCCGCCTGAAGCCGGTTTTCGTCGGAGGCCCGCCAATGAAGTGGACAGGGGATGCCCGGTCACTCGTAGCTGGCTCAGATTTTCGCCGTCAGATCGGGCACGATCTGGAAGAGGTCGCCGACGAGGCCGAGGTCGGCGACCTGGAAGATCGGGGCATCCTCATCCTTGTTGATCGCGACGATGGTCTTCGAATCCTTCATGCCGGCAAGGTGCTGGATCGCACCAGAAATGCCGATCGCGACATAGACTTCGGGTGCCACGATCTTGCCGGTCTGGCCGACCTGATAATCGTTGGGCGCATAGCCCGCATCGACCGCGGCGCGGGATGCGCCGACCGCGGCGCCAAGCTTGTCGGCGAGCGGGTCGATCACGCGGTGGAAATCCTCCGACGATCCGAGCGCACGCCCGCCCGAGACCACCACCTTGGCGCTGGTCAGCTCGGGCCGTTCCGACTTGCTCGTCTCGGCGCCGACGAAGCTCGATAGCCCCGCATCGCCGGTGCCCGAGACGGGCTCGACGCTGGCACTGCCACCGCTCGCCGCCGCCTTGGCGAAAGCGGTGCCGCGCACGGTCAGCACCTTCGTGGCGTCCGACGACTTGACCGTCGCGACCGCATTGCCGGCGTAGATCGGCCGCGTGAACGTATCGCTGCCCTCGATCGAGAGCACGTCGGATACCTGCATCACGTCGAGCAGCGCCGCGACGCGCGGGGCCACATTCTTGCCCACCGAAGTCGCGTTGAACAGAAGCGCGTCATAGCCGCCGGCAAGATCGACCACGAGCGGGGCGACATTCTCGGCCAGCATATTGGTGTAGGCCGCATCGTCCGCGAGCAGCACCTTGGCGACGCCCGCAATCTTCGCGGCGGCGTCCGCAGCCTGTCTGGCTTCCGCGCCCGATCCGGCGACAAGCGCATGGACCTCGCCCAGCTTGCTTGCGGCAGTGATGGTGGAGAGCGATGCGTCCTTGGGCACGCCCGCTTCATGTTCGACCAGAACCAGCACGCTCATGCGACGACTCCCAGATCCTTCAATTTGGCGACCAGCTCGTCGACCGAGCCGAGCTTGACGCCCGCCTGGCGCTTGGCCGGCTCTTCGACCTTGAGCGTGGTCAGGCGGGCCGAGATGTCGACGCCGTAATCGGCGGGCGTCTTCGTCGCCATCGGCTTGGTCTTCGCCTTCATGATGTTGGGCAGCGACGCATAACGCGGCTCGTTGAGACGCAGATCGGTCGTCACGATCGCGGGGAGCGCGAGGCTCACCGTCTCGAGACCGCCATCGACCTCGCGCGTCACCTCGACGGCATCGCCCTTGACCTCGACCTTGGATGCGAACGTACCCTGCGGACGCCCCGACAAGGCCGCCAGCATCTGCCCGGTCTGGTTCGAATCGTCGTCGATCGCCTGCTTGCCGAGCAGGACGATGCCGGGCTGCTCCTCGTCCATCACCGCCTTCAGCAGCTTGGCGACCGCCAACGGCTCGACCTCCTCGTCGGACAGGATCAGGATCGCGCGATCCGCGCCCATCGCCAGCGCGGTGCGCAGCGTGTCCTGCGCCTTCTGCGGCCCAACCGAGACCGCCACGATCTCGCTCGCAGCGCCCTTTTCCTTCAGCCGGATCGCTTCCTCGACCGCAATCTCGTCAAACGGGTTCATCGACATCTTGACGTTGGCCAGGTCGACCCCCGTCCCATCCAGCTTCACCCGCGGCTTGACGTTATAGTCAATCACCCGCTTCACGGGCACGAGTATCTTCATCGCATCCTCTGTCCGAAATTCGGCGTTACCCGGCCCCTAGACCCGAAACGCCGCATTGGTCGAGGGGATAGCAGGTGCTTTACCTATACGTAAAGCCGTTGCGGGTTGGTGCCGATTTGTGCGGCGTCATTGCGACAAGCGATGCGACGAAGCAATCCGGGCTCGAACCTGAGGCTGGATTGCTTCGCTATGCTCGCAATGACGCGGGAAGGCGGTTCAGGCCGCCTGCTTGACCTGCGCCACGATCTTCTTGGCGGCATCGCCCAGATCGTCGGCCGCCACGATCGGCAGGCCCGAATTGGCGAGGATGTCCTTGCCCTGCTGGACATTGGTGCCCTCGAGACGCACCACCAACGGCACCGAAAGGTTCACTTCCTTCGCGGCCGCGACGATGCCGTCGGCGATGATGTCGCAGCGCATGATGCCGCCGAAGATGTTGACGAGGATGCCCTTCACCGCAGGATCGCTCAGGATCAGCTTGAACGCCGCAGTCACCTTTTCCTTGTTGGCGCCACCGCCGACGTCCAGGAAGTTGGCCGGGAATGCGCCATGAAGCTTGATGATGTCCATCGTCGCCATGGCGAGGCCGGCGCCGTTGACCATGCAGCCGATATTGCCGTCCAGCTTGATGTAGGCGAGGTCGTACTTTGACGCCTCGACTTCGGCCGGATCCTCCTCGGTCTCGTCGCGCAGCGCGAGCACGTCGGGGTGGCGGTAGAGACTGTTCGAGTCGAACGAGACCTTGGCGTCGAGCACCAGCAGCTGGCCATCGGTGGTCTCGACCAGCGGATTGACCTCTAGCATCGCCATGTCGGTGCCGACGAAGGCATTATACAGCTGGCCGGCGAGCTTGACCGCCTGCTTGTTGAGGTCGCCGGTCAGCTTGAGCGCGAAGGCGACCGCGCGGCCATGATGCGGCTGGAAGCCTTCGGCCGGATCGATCGTGATCGTGCGAATCTTTTCGGGCGTCTCGTGCGCCACGGTCTCGATATCCATGCCGCCTTCGGTCGAAACGACCATCGCGATCCGGCCGCTCGCGCGGTCGACCAGCATCGAGAGATAATATTCCTTGGCGATGTCTGCGCCGTCGGTGACGTAGAGGCGGTTGACCTGCTTGCCCGCGTCGCCGGTCTGGATCGTCACCAGCGTATTGCCGAGCATGTCGGTCGCGTTGGCGCGAACTTCGTCGACGCTCTTGGACAGGCGAACGCCGCCCTTGGCGTCGGCGGGCAGCTCCTTGAACTTGCCCTTGCCGCGGCCGCCGGCGTGGATTTGCGACTTCACGACATATAGCGGCCCGGGAAGCTTGCCCGCGGCTGCGACAGCTTCGTCGACGGTCATCGCGGCAAAACCCAAGGGAATGGCAACGCCGAACTTCGCGAGCAATTCCTTGGCCTGATATTCGTGGATATTCATGGAGAGGCGATTCCTTGCGGACTCGAAGGGAAAAGGAGCGGGGGCTCCTCTACCAGCCGAGGCCCTCAAGGCAAGGCTTCATCCCGCGATATAGCATCCGATCGCGGCGCGGGTCGTCACGCGCAGGATTTCAGGGTCGCCGATCGCTTCGACGCTACGCAGGATATGTTTCGGGCCGGTCGACTCGCCGGGCTCACGAAGTGCGGCGAGCCGCTTCAGTTCCTTGAGCTGCTCGATCGAAAGCCTGGCCGCCATCCGCTCGGCCATGCAGCTTGCGACGCGGGGCGGCACGCCTGCGTCGCGCAGCGCGGCATTGACGCGCTGCTCGGGCGTCACGGCACAGCCGGCGAGCAAGGCAAGAGCGGGCAAAAGCAGGGGAGCGTGTTTCATTTCGCCCCTAGAGACTATGTAGCCTGAAAAATGGCTGAATGAACCGAACCGGCCTATAGGGTTGTTCGATGTCGACCTTCATCGGCCTGTCGCTGTTTTTTCTGACCATCGCGGCGATGGAGGGGGTTGCTTACGCCGCCCATCGCTGGGTGATGCATGGTCCGGGTTGGTTGCTGCACGCGAGCCATCATCGCCCGCGCAAGGGGGCGTTCGAGTGGAACGACCTCTACGCGGTCATCTTCGCCATTCCCTCTATCATCCTTCTGCTTGGTGGTGTTCAGCTCGGCTGGTGGTGGGGCTGCACGTGGATTGGCGCAGGGATCGCGGCCTATGGCGCCATCTATTTCGGCTTCCACGACTGGATCGTGCACCAGCGCCTGCCCGGCCGCTTCGTCGCGCGCTCGACCTATATGAAGCGCATCGTCCAGGCCCATCGGCTGCACCATGTGGTCGAGACCAAGCACGGCACGGTCAGCTACGGCTTCCTGGTCGCGCCAAAGCCAGAGGTGCTGAAGGCGGAATTGGCGAAGCGCGAGAGGGTGGGGGTGCGCGAACCACGCGCCGCCTGACCATGCGTCATCCGGAACTTGTTCGGGGGCCGCTCGTCGGCTTGGTACCTGCCTATTGGTGGATGCCGGAACAAGTCCGGCACGACGAAGAAAAGCTAGGCGCGCGGCCGCGTCCACAATTTCGACGAACGATTGATCGAGCCGCCCCGGGTCAGCGCCTGCACGAACGATTTCCCGACCCAGCCGATTTTCGCCGCCTTGCTGGTCTTGATCCGATGATCCCACGCATGTTCGCCCGCTTCGGCGACCTTGCGCACGATATCGCCGTAGATCCCCGCCGCGGCCAATACGGCCCATGCCGCGCGGAAGGGGAGGGCGGCGGTGCCTGCCCGGCCGCTCGCTTCATAGCCAACCGCACGCTTCGCGAGCCTTTGGGCCAGCACCGCGAGCCGATGGCGGTAGGCCGGTTTCATATGTTCGCCCGGCGGTATATCCATCTCGACCTGCCATTCGACCGGCAGATAGCAACGCTCCGCGGCATCATCCTCGCATATGTCGCGCGCGATATTGGCGAGTTGGAAGGCAATGCCGAGGTCGCAGGCACGGTCGAGCGTGGTGTCGTCCTCTGGCGAGACATTCATCACCAGCGCCATCATCACGCCCACCGCCCCCGCGACATGGTAGCAATAAAGATACAGGTCGTTTTCGGAACGAGGGCGCCAGCCCTCGGCATCCAGCGCGAAACCGGCGATCAGGTCATCGGCCAGCCGCGCGGGGATCGCGCATTCGCGCGCCACAACGCCGAAGCCGTCGAACGCCGGTTCGCCGCTCGGTTTTCCCGCGAGCGCAAGCGCGGTCCTGTCGCGAATGAGAGCCAGCCGGACCGCCGGATCGGCAACGACCTGCATGCCATGCCCCATCTCCTGCCCGTCGGCGAGATCGTCGCACGCACGACACCAGGCGTAGAGCAACCAGGCGCGTTCGCGGGTTTTGCGGTCGAACAGCGTCGAGGCCAGCCCGAACGATTTGGATCCGCGCGCGATCGATTGTCGCGCCGCTTCGACCAGGCCGGCGCGATCGAGCGTCAAAGCTCCTCCGCGCGCATGCTCGTGATCGGCTTGGCGGGCGCGTGTGCCGCCATTCGCATGAGCAGATCGTCAAGCTTGTCGCTCGCGATCAGCAGGTCGCGATGCTGCGGCCGCAGGAAGCCGACCTCCTGCATCTGCCGCCAGAAGGCGAGAATGCCGTCATAATAGCCATTCTCGTTGAGCAGCCCGACCGGCAGGCTGTGATAGCCGAGTTGCGCCCAGCTCAGCGCCTCCCACAATTCGTCCATCGTGCCGGTGCCGCCGGGCAAAGTGACGAAGCCGTCGGACAGGTCTGTGAAGGCCTGCTTGCGCTCGTGCATCGTCTTGACCACGTGAAGCTCGGTCAGGCCGCGATGCGCGACCTCCAGGTTGACCAAGGCCTCGGGAATCACGCCGATCACCGCGCCCCCCGCCTCAAGCGCCCCGTCCGCGACCGCGCCCATCAGCCCCAGCCGTCCGCCGCCATAGACCACGCCGATCCCGCGCTCGGCCAGCGCGCGGCCGACGAAGCGAGCGTTTTCGATAAAGCGCGGATCGGCGGGCGAGGCCGAGCCGCAGTAGACGGCGAGACGATTCACATATCCTCCAGCATCAAAGCGGCGGTCGCCTTAGCCGAACCGACCACGCCTGGAATACCCGCTCCGGGATGCGTACCCGCGCCGACGAAATAGAGATTGCGGATGTGGTCGTCGCGGTTGTGGGTTCGAAACCAGGCGGATTGGGTGAGCAACGGCTCGAGACTGAAGGCGGATCCCAGATGCGCGTTCAGATCGCGCGAAAAATCGAGCGGCGTATAATGAAAGCGCGTGACGATCCGATCGCGCAGCCCCGGCATCAGCCGCCGCTCGATCTCGTCGATGATGGTGTCGGCATAACTCTCCTGCAGCGCCTCCCAGTCGAGCGGCGCTTTACCGAGATGCGGCACCGGCGCGAGTGCGTAGAAGGTGGAGCAACCTTCCGGCGCGAGACCGGGGTCGGTCACGGTCGGATGGTGGAGATAGAGCGAGAAATCGGCCGGCAGCACGCCGTTGCGATAAATGTCGGTCAGCAAACCTTCGTAGCGCGGCCCGAACAATATCATGTGATGCGGGATGCCCGGCCAGGTGCCCTTGATCCCGAAATGAACCAGGAAGAGCGAGGGAGAGAAGGCCTTGCGCTCCAGCCGGCGCGCCGCTTTCTGCCCGTGCGCGCTGTAGCCGAGCAGGTCCCGGTAACTGTGCATGATATCCGCGTTGGAGGCGATCGCGTTGAAGGCTTCATACCAGCCGCTTTGCGTCCGCACTGCGCGGGCATGGTCGTCCAATGTCTCGATCTCGACCGCCGGGTCGCCCAGACGGATCGTGCCGCCGAGACGTTCGAAATGCCGCACCATCCCCTGCACGAGCGCATGCGTTCCGCCCTTGGCGAACCAGACGCCACCGGCTTTCTCGAGCTTGTGGATCAGCGCATAGATTGCGCTTGTGGTCATCGGATTGCCGCCGACCAGCAACGAGTGAAAGCTGAGCGCCTGCCGCAGGCGTTCGTCCTTCACGAACGACGAGACCACGGAATAGACCGATCGCCACGCCTGATAGCGCGCCAGCGAAGGCGCGGCGCGGATCATCGAGGCGAAATCGAGGAACGCGACCGCCCCCAGTTTTTGATACCCCTCGCGATACACGCCCGCGGAATAGTCGAGGAAGTTCGCGTAGCCGGCGACATCCGCGGGATTAAGCTTGGCGATTTCGGCACGGAGCGCGGACTCGTCGTTCGAATAATCGAAGCTGGTCCCGTCGGGCCAGTTCAGCCGGTAAAACGGCATGACCGGCAGCAGGGTCACATCCTCGGCCATGTCATGGCCCGACAAAGCCCATAACTCCTTCAGGCAATCGGGATCAGTGATGACAGTCGGCCCCGCATCGAAGGTGAAGCCGTCGCGCTCCCAGGCATAGGCACGCCCGCCGGCTTTGTCGCGGCCTTCGATGATGGTGGTGGCGATGCCGGCCGATTGGAGGCGGATGGCGAGTGCGAGCCCGCCAAAGCCGGCGCCGATCACCGCCGCCGTCCTGGTCGTGGGATGCGTCACCTCCGCTCCCTGAGCGCGCCCAGCGCGCGATGCAAGGCCACCGGCGGCTTGCCCGCCAATATGCGGATCCGGTCGGCGAGCGTCGATCGACCGGCATAAAAGCGTTCGATCAAGCCTTCGTCGAGCCGGTAGAAGCGTTCGAGCAAGAGATAGCGGTCAGGCGGATCGGCGGCGCGGAATAGCAACCGCACGAGCAGGCGATAAAAGCCGCGTGTCTTCCACGACCCGCGGGCGAGGGTGCGGAGCTCGCGGTGTAAGGCTGGCGCCGACAAATCGGGCATGTCGGCGACCCGGGCCGCGGTTCGTACCGCATCGGGCAGCGAATAGCCCGTCATCGGCTGGAACAAGCCCGCGGCTATCCCCACGCGCGGCACCGGATCGTGCGGGGGCCAGAGGCTGTCGAAGTCGCCGCCCATCGCGATCGGAAGCGCCGCCATTTCCTCGCGCTCGATCGCGGCAATGCGCCAGCCCCGGGCGGCGGCATATGCGGCGATGCGCCGGCGCAGCAGCTCGGCGTCGAGATCGGGCGTCGTGCTGTAATAAGTGTCCTCGACGAAGATCCGGGCCGGGCCGAAGGGCAGCAGATAGACGAAGCGATAGCCGTCGCGCTGATCAACCGCCGCATCCATGATCACCGGCCGGATGAGCCCATGCGGCGCCTCCAGCAGCAGCAATTGACCGAGGAACTTCTGCCAGCCGAGGTCGAGCATCGCGAAGTCGCCGGTCCCGCGCGCATCGATCATTGCCCCTGCCTCGATCCGCGTCCCGTCGCTCAATATTACCGCCTGCGTCTCCAGGCCGGCAATCCGCGCGGTCAGGATCGCGTCGGCGGGGAGGGCGGCACGCACTTTCCGGTCGAATTGCTCGGACTCGATCGAATTATAGCCGCTCGCCAGGGACCGGCTGTGTCCGGGGAAGCGGACGTCGTGGCCGTCCCAATGGTGACAGACGAGGGGCTCAACCAGCCGGCGGTCACCCGCAGCGATGTCGGTATCGAAGAACGACCAGATATGGTTGCCGCCAAGCTGCGGCGCGGCCTCGACGATGGCCACACGGATATCGGGGCGTTTTTCCGCCAGGGCGAGCGCGATCAGTCCCCCGGCAAGGCCGCCACCGGCGATCAGAAGGTCGGGCTTCAGCGAGGACGGCACTTTCCCCTCATAAGCTTATGCGGCGATCGCACAAATGGCCGTGGCCGTGTGGGCATGTTTCCTGTTCGGCAATCCGGCATCGTGATACATTCCCGACGTGGCTCCCGGGGGAGGTCAAATGATCCGCACGATAACCGCACCTCTGCTGGTCTTGTTGCTGCTCCCCGGCTGCGCCAAGAACGAGAGCAGCTCCGCCGTCGATACGGGAGCAAGTGCGTCGGCCGAGACCAAAGATACGGCGCCCGCCGCTTCCGCCGGGTTGGTGCCGTGTCCCGAGGTGGGCCGCCGCCTGACACAACAGGATTGCGACGATCTGACCGGCGTTGCGAACAATGCCCGCGCAGGCGTGGCGGCGTTCAACGCCCCGGATGTAATGGTGCGGGACAAGCCGGTCGTGCTCGAGCTTGCCGTTGGCCTGCCGCAGCCGGACGGCTCGCCCGCCGCGCCCGATGAAAACGCGACGGCCAACGACGCGAACCCGGCCGTCTCGAACGAAGCGGATACGGCCGATTCGGGCGATAGCAGCGCGGATGCCTCGGAAGACGATAATGCCGATGTCACGGAGGCGAACCGGCCGCGCGCGCATCACCACGCGCTCGCGCCCGCCAGGCCGACCGAGCCGCCCAGGCCCCAGACTCTTCAGGATATCGTGGGCGAGCTGCCCGGGAAGGTCGTGTCTTATTCTCCGGTCGTGGGCCGCTTCATGCGCGCGACGCTCACCGGTGCGGGCTTTACCATCAAGCCGCTCTCGTCTCCGTCGCAGGAGGTGTTCCGCGACAGCCAGACGGTCTGGCAATGGGAGGTCACCGCCCTCAAGCCCGATCCGCATATCCTGACGCTTACGACCGTGGTCGAAGGCGTGACCCAGGATGGCACCCATTATCCCTTGCGCAGCACGACACGCAGCCAATCGGTGAAGATCGAGCGCACCATCGGGCAGAAGATCTGGGATGCGATCGACATCATTCCGGACCGGCTGAAGGCCATCACCGCCGTGATCGTCGCGCTCACTGCGCTAGTGACGGCGATCATCGCGTTGCGCAAGCTGTTCAAGAAATCACCCGGAGGCACGCCGCCCAAGGAGTGACGCAGGCGGTTTCGCGCGTGGCTCATGCGGCGTAAGGCTTGAGGATGGTGGAAGCGATCGCCCTTGCCGCAGCCGCGATGACGGCGATCGTGGCGGGGCGCTATCTCGTCACGAGCGGGGGCTTCGCGCTGGCGACGCGGATCAGACGGCCTGGCCTCTATGCCGGCCTCAACCGCCAGATCCGGCGCGAGATCGGGTGGAGCCTTGCTTCGGCGGCGATCTATGGCATTCCCGCGGGGCTGGTGGCCTGGGGGTGGCAGGCGCGTGGCTGGACGCGCATCTACACCGATGCGCACCTTTACTCTCTCTGGTGGATGCCGCTGTCGGTCCTCGCCTATCTGTTGGTCCACGATGCCTATTTCTACTGGACGCACCGGCTGATGCATCGCCCCCGGCCATTTCGCATGATGCACGCGGTCCATCATGCGAGCCGGCCGCCAACCGCCTGGGCGGCGATGAGCTTCCACCCCTGGGAAGCCTTGACCGGCGCGGCGGTAATTCCGCTCCTCGTCTTTCTGATCCCGATCCATGTCGTGATGCTGGCCATGGTGCTGACGATCATGACCCTGATGGGGGTCACCAATCATATGGGGTGGGAACTGTTCCCCCGCTTCGTCGTGCGCGGCCGTGCCGGAAACTGGCTGATCACCGCCAGCCATCATCAACGGCACCATCAGGATTATCGCTGCAATTACGGCCTCTATTTCCGGCTGTGGGATCGGCTGTGCGGTACCGATAAAGGGCTGGGAACATTGTGAGATGCATGATTTGCAATCACTTGCAATGCCTTTGCACCTTGCACTGCAAAATAATTCTTGCGGCACTGCACAACTAAAGGCAAATTCACCCTGCCTTTCAGGCATCCTCTCCTAAAACTTCAGGGCCGGTTCGCCGGCCCTTTTTTTTGCCCGCCGCAGACGCGGCTCAAGCCAGTCTCCTCTGATCTCATCCGGAAAAGCCCGGTCCGCGCCTCGGCGAGGCGTGAAGAGCTTCCCCCGAAAACGATCAGCCTCTAGGGAATGGCGATGCAGCACGTCGCTATCCGTCGATCGGCCGGCCTTGCAATCCCTGCGCTCGTCATCGCCAATATCGCGCTCGCGATCGGGCCATGGCTGGTGCGGATCGCGCAAAGCGAGGGCCGTGTCGGGCCGGTCGGTGCCGGTTTCTGGCGTCTCGCGCTGGCCTTGCCTCTTCTGATGCTGTTTGCACGGAGCGAGCGGCACCGGCCTCAGCCGATCAACAGGAAGGCCCTGATCGGCATCGCGATCGTCTCGGGCCTGTTTTTCGGGATAGACCTCGGCGCGTGGCACATCGGCATCCTCCATACCCGTTTGGCCAACGCGACCTTGCTCGGCAATTGCACCGCCATATTGTTTCCCGCTTATGGCTTCTTCGCAGCGCGTGCGCTGCCCAGCCGTAAGCAGGGGATCGCGCTGGCGCTCGCGACGCTGGGGGCGGTGCTGCTGCTCGGCCGATCCTACCAATTGTCGGCACGCAACCTGGTCGGCGATCTCCTCTGCCTGTTCGCGGGCGTCGCCTATACCGGCTATCTGGTGGCTGCCGACCGCGCGCGGAGCGGGCTCGCGCCCTGGACCACGCTCGCCTGGTCGGCCGCTGCAGGGATTCCCCTGCTGTTGGCGGTCGCCTTCGCGCTCGGAGATCCGGTCTGGCCGCGCATCTGGTGGCCGCTGATCGCCATGATGCTCGGCAGCCAGATCGTCGGTCAGGGGCTGATCCTCTACGCGGTCAGCCGTGTCTCGGCGCTGGTCGTCGGGCTGATGCTGCTGCTCCAGCCGGTGGTGGCGGCGACGATCGGCTGGGTCGTCTATGGCGAACGGCTGGCGCCGTTCGATTTCGTCGGCGCGCTGGCGATTGCGGCGGCGCTGCTGCTGGTGCGTGATGCGGAGCGCCCTTTGCCTGCGGACGAGATGAGCCTAAGCTCGTAACGTGACCGACCCGAACGACATGACTCTCGATGAACTCCGCGCGGCGCTGGCCGAACGGCTGCCCGAGGAAGCGGCGTTCGAGGGATGGACCGAAAAGGCGCTGGACGCTGCTGCTGCCCGGATCGGCGTGCCCGCCGACCGCGCCCGGCTCGCTTTCGCGGGCGGGGGCGGGCAGATGGTCGATGCCTGGTTCGCAAGCGTGGATCGCCACATGGCGGATGCGCTGCCGCCTGAGAAACTGGCCGAAATGCGCGTCCGTGATCGCATCACTCAGCTCGTGCTCGCGCGCCTTGCCCTGGTCGCGCCGTATCGGGAGGCTTTGCGCCGCGCGCTCGCGGTGCTCGCCATGCCGCATCATATCGCGATGGGGACCGCGATCGGATGGCGCGCAGCGGAAACGATGTGGCGGCTGGCGGGCGACAATTCGACCGGCTTTGCCCATTATACCAAGCGCATGACGCTGCTCGGGGTCTATGGCTCGACCCTGCTCGCCTTCATCGACGACGAGAGCGAGGATTATGCCGAAACGCGGGCTTTCCTCGACCGGCGCATCGACGATGTCATGAAGTTTGAGAAGTTCAAGGCGCAGATGAAGCCCGACCCCGATCGCCATTTCAGCATCGCCCGCTTTCTCGGACGGCTGCGCTACCCGACGCGCTAGACCTTGATCAGGCTCTAGAAGAAGCGGGCGGGGGCATAACGCTCCGGATCAATCCCCGCGACCGGCTCCGGCAAGGCCTCGCCCAGCAGCAAAGCCGCCGCCATCATCGCCGCGGCCGGTGCGGTCTGGATGCCGAATCCTCCCTGGCCCGCGAACCAGAAGAAGCCCGGCGCGATATCGTCGAACCCGTAGACCGGCAGTCGGTCGGGCGCGAAACTGCGCAGTCCCGCCCAGGCGCGCTCGCGCCGCACCACGCGCCAGTCCACGACCTGCTCGAACCGGTCGATCGCGATCGCGACGTCCAGCTCCTCGGGCGCCACGTCGTGTGGTTCGACCGCGGTCTCGTCATGCGGAGACAGCCATAGCCGTCCGCCCGCCTCGGGCTTGAAATAGAAGCGGCCGCGCGCATCCATGATGAGCGGCATGTCGGATGACATCGCAGGAGCGGTAGTGAGCTGGGCGATGGTTCGGCGATAGGGCTGGATATCGACCGCCGACGCACCCGCCAGGCCGGCGATCCAATTGGCCCAGGCGCCTGCGGCATTGACCATCAGCCTGGATGAGACCGGCCCCGCGCGCGTTTCGATCCGCCAGCCATCGTCCCCAAACGCAGCGCCGGTGACTTCCGCGTCGGTCAGCAAGATCGTGCCGCCGCGCCGCGCCCGCGCCAGGAAATCGCCGTGCAGTCCGCCGACGTCGATGTCGCGGCAGGTGGGTTCGGTCAGCCCGGTGGCGAATTCGGGACGCAGGCCGGGAAGAATGGCTTCGAGCGGGCGCCGGTCGAGCCATTCGTGCGCAACGCCGCAATCCGCCATCTCGGCGGCCAGAATATCAAGCGCGGGCCGTCCCCCCACATCGGCGATATGGATGCAGCCCCGCGGGTGAAGAAACCCGTGCGCGTCCAGCCATGGCTTTGAGGCGGTGGTGAGCGGCTGGACCAGAGGTCCGCCATAGCTTTCCGACCAGAAGGCAGCGGACCGCCCCGTCGAATGATAGCCCGGCTGCGACTCAGCCTCGATCAACACGACGCGCGCCCGGTCGCCAATCATGGCGGCAAGGCTGGCGCCGGCAATTCCTGCTCCGACGATGGCGATATCGGCCTGGGTCACGCTCATTGTCTCGGTTCAGCAGGCTGAACTGGTGCTGGATCGGCGCAGCAGATCAAAGCTCTATGCCTTGGTTACTGTTTGGCAAGGCAAAGCCTCTAAAGGCTGGAACATGTCTGTCTACGTAATCCTGATGCTTGCTCTGCTCACGGCTCTGCTCGTGACTGCGGCGGTGACCGATATCAGGTCGCGAATCATCTCCAATCGCCTGAATGCCGTGATCGCGCTGCTGGCGGTTCCGTGGTGGTTCGCAATCCATCTCACTGGCTACGACATTCTGTTCCAGGTCGGGCTGGCGGGGGCCGTCCTGGTCCTGTTCGCGATCTGCTTCGCGCTGGGCATGATGGGCGGCGGTGACGTCAAGTTGCTCGCGGCGCTCGGTCTGTGGCTGCCCCTGACCAAGATGCTGGTCATGCTGGAGGTGATGGCGCTTGGCGGTGGACTGCTCACCATCGGGATGCTGGTCGCCCACAAGCTTCGCAAAGCACCGGGAAAGCCTGAAATCCCCTACGGCGTCGCCATTGTCGGCGCGGCACTGCTGATAGTTACAAACGATATCTTAACCAAATCTCTTGCATAGGCATGGACGGCCAGACCGGCCGATGACCAGGGGTAATTGATCGCCATGGATGTTCGGAAACTCATGCTGATGGCGGGCGCGCTCGTGTTCGCCGCGATCTGCGCGATAACCGCGCGCAGCATGTTCAGCGGCACCGCTGGTCAGCCCGCGCAGGCGGTCGTCGCCCCCGAACCGACCGGCCCGCAGGTGCTCGTCGCGACCAAGACGTTGCCGCCCGGCACGATCATCGGCCCCGATGCGGTCCGCTACCAGACCTGGCCCAAAGATCTCGTCGACGGTGCTTATTACATCAAGGGCCAGCAGGGTGCCGCGGTGCAGGGCACTGTCGTGCGCTACACGATCACCGCCGGCCAACCGGTCACCCAGGGCGCGCTGATCAAGCCCGGCGATCGCGGCTTCCTCGCTGCCGCGCTGACGCCCGGCATGCGCGCCGTTTCGATTGCCGTTACCACGCAAGCGAGCGTCGCGGGTTTCGTCTTCCCCGGGGACCGCGTCGATCTGTTGCTGACCCAGACCGTCAACGGTGGCGGCGACGGTCAGGCGCTCAAGGCGTCCGAGACGATCATCCGCAACCTGCGCGTGCTCGCCACCGACCAGAAGACCGACAAGACGTCGGATGCTGAAGGCAAGACGCAGGTCACCACTTTCTCCAACGTCACGCTCGAAGCCACGCCCAAGATCGCCGAGAAGATCGCGGTTGCGCAGGCGGTCGGCACGCTGTCGCTTTCGCTGCGCTCGATCGCCGACGACCGGATGGAGCTCGAGCGTGAGATTGCCGCCGGAGAGGTCAACGCACCCGCCGACGCCAAGGCCGAAAAGGCGATGCTGCTGCAGATCGCCTCGCGGCCGATCGACACCGACTCGACCGTCACCACCGGCGGCGACGTGTCGCGCTTCCAGCCCAGCCATGTCGCGCCCAAAATCGCGCCCCTCGCAATGAGCGCACCCGCGCCGTCTGGTCCGTCGGCACCTGCCGCGCCGCGCGGTCCGGTCGTCATCGTCGCGCGCGGCAACAACGTCACTGTGACCCCGCTGTCGGCTTCCGCCGCTGCGGCGCCCACCGGGAACTGATCATAATGCGGATCGAAGCCATTTTGCGCCAGAGCTGTGCGCCCATAATCGTGGCGGCAGTCGCCACCGCGACCTTGTTCAGCCCGGGCGCGGCGCGCGCCGCTGACGGCGCAGCGCCCAGCGCGATCGCTGAAGCGCCCGCGCGCGTCATCAACATGTCGGTCGGCGCGGGTCAGTTGATCCGCCTCGCTCGCCCGACGACCGGGATTTTCGTCGCCGACGAGAAGATCGCCGACGTCCAGGTCAAGGGTCCGACGGCGCTCTATCTCTTTGCCAAGACGCCGGGCCAGACCAGCGTGTATGCGACCGATAAATCGGGCACGGTCATCTGGTCGAGCGACGTGCGCGTCGGCAACAACCTGACCGGCGTCGGCGCAATGCTGCGCGCCGCAATGCCCGACGCCGACATCACCGCTACGCCCGTGAGCGGGATGATGCTGCTGACCGGAACCGTCGCCGCTCCCGCCGATATCGAGGAGGCCGAGCGTCTCACGAGCGCCTTTGCGGGCGGGGTCCAGATCCTCAATCGCCTCAAGACCCCGGCGCCGCTGCAGGTCAATCTGCAGGTCAAGATCGCCGAAGTCAGCCGTGACCTGATCAAGGCGCTGGGCGTTAATCTGCTCACCCGGGACATGACGGGCGGCTTCAAATTCGGTGTCGCCCAGGGCCGCAATTTCGGCTCGATCGGCGACGCGGACATTTCCAAGCTGCCGGTGGTGCAGGTGCCGACCCAATATGGCTCGGTCAGTGTCCCCTTCAATCCGGCGACGGGCAAGTTTGTCGACGTGCTCCACCCCGGAACGGCCTATAATCTGGATAAGCTCGGCCAGGGCGCGGGTAAGACGAGCATCGCGCTGGCGGGCCACCTGCTCGGCCTCGACATCGCGTCCGCGATCGACGCCGCGGAGACGGACGGCCTCGTCACCACGCTCGCCGAGCCGAACCTGACGGCCTTGTCGGGTGAGACCGCCAGCTTCCTCGCGGGCGGCGAGATCCCGATCCCGATCGCGCAGGGCCTCGGCCAGGTCTCGGTCGAATATAAGCAATATGGCGTCAGCCTGGCCTTCACGCCGACGGTGCTCAGTGGCGGCCGCATCTCGCTCCGCGTCCGTCCCGAAGTTTCGCAGCTTTCGTCTGCGGGCACGGTCACGCTCGGCGGCTTCTCGATCCCGGGCATCATTACCCGTCGCGCGGAAACGACGGTCGAGCTCGGCTCGGGCCAGTCCTTCATGATCGGCGGTCTGCTCAACAACAATGTCAGCAACTCGACCGATAAGGTGCCGGGTATCGGCGCGCTGCCTATAATCGGCGCCTTGTTCCGTTCGAACAGCTTCCGCCGCCAGCAGACCGAGCTGGTGATCGTGGTCACCCCTTATCTGGTTAAGCCGGTCGACGCGTCGCAGATCAAGCTGCCGACCGACGGCTACAAGGCGCCGAACGACGCCGATCGCTGGCTGCTCGGCACGACCTTCAAGGGCGACACCGGGGCCCGGCGTCCTAGCCCGGTCGCTGCACCCCAAGCTCAAGCTGCCGCCTCCGTAACCCCGGCCGCCACCGCACCCGCGGGAGGGAAGTGAGATGAAGACGATGCGATTGCCTTATATTGCGTTGATCACCGGCGCCGTGCTCGCCACGGCTCCGGTCAAGGCCAAGCACAATTACAGCGTGGATTCGGTCAATCAGCCGATCGTGACCGCAGATCGGGCAGTGGTCCCCAACTGCCCCAATTGGAAATCGGGCGGTCTCGATTCGGGCGCATTGACCGACACCAATTATGGCTGCGCGACCAATTCCAATCTGGCCGCGATGATCGCGGATCCGCTCGACCTGATCCACGGCAAGAGCAGCGACGTGACCGACACTGGCAGCGCGACCCGCGCCATCAAGGCGTGGCGCGATGCCGAGCCTACTTCGAAACTGTGGTCGACGACCACCAAGCTCGACGTCAAGGGCGCAGGAGGCGGCCAGTGAACGCACCTTTCAATCCTCGCACCGGCACGCGCGATCCGTTCAGCGCTTTCATGAGCGATCTCGATGCGGAAGACGTGGTCCGCGCGACTGCTTTGTCTTTCGGCTGGCCGCTCGAGCGCATTCACAATGGTGGCGTCAACTACGCCGTGCAGAGCCTCGCCGTGTCGCAGAGCCCGAGCATCCTGCTCGTCGATCTCGGCGAATCGAGCGATCCGCTCGAGGACATCAATGGCCTCGCCGAAGTGTGCGAGCCGGGTACGATGGTGATCGCCTGCGGGCGGATCAACGACGTGCGCTTCTACCGCGACCTGATCGGGTCGGGCATTCACGATTATTTGCTCAAGCCTTTCACGGCGGATCAACTGCACGACTGCATTGCGCAGGCGCAGGCGATTCAGGCGGGCGTGCGCGCGGCGGAAGTCGCCAACGAAGCGCCGCACCACATGACAGCGGTGATCGGCGTGCGCGGCGGCGCAGGCTGTTCGACCGTAGCTGTGTCGCTCGCCTGGCTCATGAGCGAGCAGGCGAAAACCACGGCCTTGCTCGATCTCGACGTCCATTTCGGCACGGGCGCTCTCTCGCTCGATCTCGAGCCGGGCCGGGGGCTCACCGACGCGATCGAGAATCCCAGCCGCATCGACGGCCTGTTCATCGAGCGCGCTCTGGTGCGCCAGAGCGAAATGCTGGGCGTGCTGTCGGCGGAAGCGCCGATCAGCCAGCCGCTGACCGGCGACGGCACCGCTTTTCTGCAATTGCAGGATGAGCTGCGCAGCGCGGTCGTCTGCTCGGTGATCGACCTGCCGCGCCACATGCTGGTCCAGCATCCGGCCTTGCTGGCCGACGTTGCGACCGCGGTCGTCGTGACCGAGCTCACGCTCGCCGCCACGCGCGACACGATCCGGATCCTGTCCTGGCTCAAGGCCAACGCCCCCGCGACGCGGGTCGTGCTGGTCGCGAACAAGGTCCCGCCGATCGGCCAGGAAGAGGTCGCGCGCAAGGAATTCGAAGCTTCGGTCGAACATCGGATCGACGTCGTCATCCCGTTCGATGCCAAGGCCACCTCGCAGGCGGCCAAGATCGGCAAGCCGGTCGCGGAAGCCGCCAAGGCTGGCAAGATCGGCCTGGCTCTCGTCGAGCTGGCCGAAGCGGTGCTGGGCGAAGGCGGCGTGCTCACCAAGAACAAGTCGCTGCTCGGCCGTCTGGTCGACATGCGCAAGAAGCTTCCGCGCAAGGCCTCCGCGTCCACTGCCGCTGCCGGCTGACGTGCTGACGATCGCCCTCCTGCTGTTCGGCGGCCTGATCGTGCTGGCCGGGCTCGCCCTTGTCGGGCCCCCGGGCGTGCGTACGCGCAGGCGGCGGCTGGAGGCGGTCAAGGCACGCCACATCGGCGGTAACACGGTCGAAACCCAGCTGCGGCGGATCCACGCCCAGCGCTCGTCCAAGCTTGATCAGGCCTTCCATCGCTTCATCCCCAATCCGGAGCTGCTGCGCCGCAGGCTCGAAGCGACCGGCAAGAACTGGACGCTCGGCCGCTACGCCACGATCTGCGCGATCCTGTCGGCAGTGATCTTCCTGTTGCTGGCCATGAAGGGCGCTCCGTTCCTGTTGTCGTTGCTCGCCGGCCTCGTCATCGGCATCGGCCTGCCGCACATGATGGTGGGTAAGCTGATCAAACGCCGCATCAAGAACTTCCTTGCGCGCTTCCCCGATGCAATCGAGCTGCTCGTCCGCGGCTTGCGCTCGGGCTTGCCTATCTCGGAGACGATCGGCGTGGTCGCGAACGAAGTCCCCGATCCCGTCGGCGCCGAGTTTCGCGGCGTTGCGGATCGCATGCGCATCGGCCGCACAATGGAGCAGGCGCTTCAGGAAACCGCGGACCGGCTCAACACGCCCGAATTCCAGTTTTTCGTGATCACGCTTGCGATCCAGCGCGAGACGGGTGGCAATCTCGCCGAAACGCTCGGCAACCTAGCCGACGTGCTGCGCAAGCGGATGCAGATGAAGCTCAAGATCAGTGCGATGTCGTCGGAATCGAAGGCTTCGGCCTATATCATCGGCGCGCTGCCCTTCCTGGTGTTCGGCATCATCTATTTCATGAACCCAACCTACATGGGCGGATTCTTCACCGATACGCGCTTGATCATGGCCGGGATCGGCGGCGGTGTCTGGATGAGCATCGGCGTGTTCATCATGTCCAAGATGATCAATTTCGAGATCTGATATGGGTGCGCTTCTCAAAACCTATGTCGGGATCGACGCGACCACCATCGCCACCATGATGATGGGCATGGCGCTGGTGGCGCTGATGGTCGCCATGTACGCCGCCACCACTGCGCGCGATCCGATGGCAAAGCGCGTCAAGGCGCTCAACGAACGGCGCGAGCAGCTCAAGGCCGGTATCACCGCCTCGACCCGCAAACGCACGCGCCTGAATCAGACCAACAAGACGACCGAGCAGATGCGCTCGCTCCTCGGCGGCCTCAAGGTGCTGCAGGACAAGCAGCTCAAGGAAACGCAGATCAAGCTGATGCAGGCCGGTATCCGCTCGAAGGACGCCGCGGTTGCCGTGATCTTCGCACGGATGGTGTTGCCGATCGTGATCGGCGGCACCTTCATTTTCGGCGTTTATGTGCTCGACTGGTTCCCGAGCTGGGGCGGTTTCAAACATTATATGCTGGTCGCGGGCTCGCTGCTGCTGAGCTACAAGGCACCCGACCTGTTCGTGAACAACAAGGTCACCAAGCGCACTGCCGCGATCCGCAAGGGCCTGCCCGATGCGCTCGATCTGCTCGTCATTTGCGCCGAAGCCGGTCTGACCGTCGATGCCGCCTTCGGCCGTGTCGCCAGGGAACTGGGCAAGGGCTATCCGGAGCTGGGTGACGAAATGGCGCTCACCGCGATCGAGCTTGGCTTCCTTACGGAACGGCGCCAGGCGTTCGAGAATCTGGCGCAGCGCGTGAACCTGGAGTCGGTTCGGGGCGTGGTCACCACCATGATCCAGACCGAGAAATACGGTACGCCGCTTGCATCGGCGTTGCGCGTGCTTTCGGGCGAATTCCGCCACGCGCGCATGATGAAGGCCGAGGAAAAGGCCGCACGCCTGCCGGCGATCATGACCGTGCCGCTGATCCTGTTCATTCTGCCCGTATTGTTCGTCGTGATCCTGGGGCCGGCGGCCTGCTCGATCAGCGACAATATGTTCAAGAACTGACGCGCGCCAATTCGTCACGCGGGACTCGTGCGAAAGCCGGGAACGCAGCAATCAAGCCGGTGCGCGTCGCTCTAGCTGTTGACCCGGCGCCCCTGTCGCGCAATCCTCCGCCAAACAGAGCAGGAGGAGCGCGACGTGCCCGAATTCACTACCAACCAATGGGCGATCCTCTTCCTGGTGCTCGTGCTGGGATGGCTGCTGGGCCTCGTCTCGCGGTCCGGCGGCCGCAAATGGAAGCGCGCTTATGAGGCAGAGCGCGACGCTCGCGCCGACGAACAGGCCGAGCTGGAAGCCGCTCGCGCGCGCGTTGCCGAGCTGGAGGCTGCCCGCCCCGCCCCAATCGTGACGCCGGCCGCAGTCCCAGCCGCGGCCGTGGTCGAAGAGCCCGTTGCCGCCGCGCCGGTCACCACCACCGAAACGCTCGACCTCACCCGCGACGATCTTTCGCTGATCCGCGGCATCGGCGCATCGGGCCAGCGCCGACTCAACGAGGAAGGCATTTACCGTTATTCGGACATCACCGGCATGACGCCGGCGGAGGAAGCCGATCTCGAGGCGCGGCTCGGTGCCGACGAAGGCTATATCGAGCAGGAACAATGGCGCGAGCAGGCAGCCTTGCTCGAATCCGGCGAGATCGATCGCCACCGCGCCACATACGGCTGAGAAAATCTCTCTCCCACGAGCGAGGACTGGATCAACCCGCCTCAAGAAAAAGCCCCCTCCCGCGAACGGAAGGGGGCATTTTCGGCGGGAGGCTTAACACCGCCTGATACCCGCCCGATATGCTCCGGGGCAGGCTTGGAGCACGTCTATCTCAGAAGCGCGGCCTGCGCGGCGGCAAGCCGCGCGATCGGCACCCGGTAGGGCGAGGCCGAGACATAATCGAGGCCCGCGCTCTCGCAGAAGGCGATCGAGGCGGGGTCGCCGCCATGCTCGCCGCAAATTCCGAGCTTGATGTCGGGCCGGGTCGCGCGGCCGCGTTCGGCGGCGATCTGGATTAGCTCGCCGACGCCCTCGACGTCGAGGCTGACGAACGGGTCCTTGGCGTAGATTCCCTGCTCGACATAAGTCCCCAGGAAACGCGCCGCATCGTCGCGGCTCACGCCCAATGCGGTCTGGGTCAAATCGTTGGTGCCGAACGAGAAGAATGCACCCACCTCGGCAATCTCGCCGGCCTTCAGCGCCGCGCGCGGCAGCTCGATCATCGTGCCGACCAGATACTCCAACACCTGATCTTTCTCCGCGAATACCGCTTTCGCGGTCCGGTCGATCAGCAGCTTGATGATCTCCAGTTCGCGCCGTGTAGCGACCAAAGGCACCATCACCTCGGGGATCGGCGCCTCGCCGGTCAGGCGCGCCACGTCGCACGCCGCTTCAAAGATAGCGCGGGCCTGCATCTCGTAGATTTCGGGATAGGTGATGCCCAGCCGGCAGCCGCGATGACCGAGCATCGGGTTGAATTCGTGCAGCTCGGCGGCGCGCCGCTTGAGCTTGTCCAGCGATACGCCGGTCGCCGCGGCGACCTCGGCGAATTCCTCGTCCTCATGCGGCAGGAATTCGTGCAGCGGGGGATCGAGCAGGCGGATCGTCACCGGCAGGCCGGCCATGATCTCGAAAATCTCGGCAAAGTCGCTGCGCTGCTCGGGCAGCAATTTCTCGAGCGCGGCGCGGCGGCCTCGCTCGTCCTCGGCGAGGATCATCTGGCGCACGGCGGAAATGCGTCCCGCGTCGAAGAACATATGCTCGGTACGGCAGAGTCCGATCCCCTCGGCGCCGAACTGCCGCGCGGTGCGGCAGTCGAGCGGCGTCTCGGCGTTGGTGCGCACCTTGAGCCGGCGGCCTTGGTCCGCCCATTCCATCAGCACGCCAAAATCGCCCGCCAGCTCCGGTTGCACGGTCGCAACCTCCCCCAGCATCACCTCGCCGGTGGCGCCGTCGATGGTCAGGATGTCGCCCTCGCGTACTTCCTTGCCGGCGACGCGGAACAGCTTGGCCTTCACGTCGATCGCGAGGCTACCCACGCCCGACACGCAGGGGCGGCCCATGCCACGCGCCACCACCGCGGCATGGCTGGTCATGCCGCCGCGCGCCGTGAGGATGCCCTTGGCGGCATGCATGCCGTGAATGTCCTCGGGGCTGGTCTCGACCCGCACCAGGATCACCGCGTCGCCCGCCGCCGCGCGCTTCTCGGCAGTATCGGCGTCGAACACCACCTGGCCCGATGCCGCGCCGGGCGAGGCGGGCAGGCCCTTGGCGATCACGTCGCGCGGTGCTTCCGGATCGAGCGTCGGGTGGAGCAACTGGTCCAGCGCCGCCGGATCGACCCGCAGCACTGCTTCGTCCTGCGTGATCAGGCCCTCATTCGCCATGTCCACCGCGATCTTGAGCGCGGCCTTGGCGGTGCGCTTGCCCGATCGCGTCTGGAGCATCCAGAGCTTGCCCTGTTGCACCGTGAACTCGATGTCCTGCATGTCGCGATAATGCGTTTCCAGCAGGTCGAACACGCGCGCCAGCTCGGCATAGGTCTCCGGCAGCGCTTCTTCCATCGACGCCGCCTTGGCCCCGGCCCGCTCGCGCGCAGCCTTGGTCAGGTATTGCGGCGTGCGGATGCCCGCGACGACGTCCTCGCCCTGCGCGTTGATCAGGAATTCCCCATAATAAGCGCGTTCGCCGGTTGACGGATCGCGCGTGAACGCGACGCCGGTGGCTGAGGTCTCGCCCATATTGCCGAACACCATCGCCTGGACGTTGACCGCCGTCCCCCAGTCGCCCGGAATGTCATGCAGCCGACGATAGACCTTGGCGCGGTCCGACTGCCACGATCCGAAGACCGCGCCGATCGCGCCCCATAATTGATCGTGCACGTCCTGCGGGAAGGGCTTGTTCCACTGCTCCTCGACCAGGCCTTTATAGGTCTTCACCAGCGCGCGCAGATCGCCGGCGGTCAGCTCGGTATCAAGGCTGACGCCGCGATCCTCCTTGGCAATCTCCAGCGCTTCCTCGAACGCGCCGTGATCCAGCTCCAGCACGACATCGGCGTACATCTGGATGAAGCGGCGATAGCTGTCCCAAGCGAAGCGATCGTCGCCCGACGTGGCGGCCAACCCCTCGACCGTCGAATCGTTGAGCCCGAGGTTGAGCACCGTATCCATCATGCCCGGCATCGATATGCGCGCGCCCGAACGGACCGAGACGAGCAGGGGATCGGCCGCGTCCCCGAACCTCTTTCCCGTCACCTTCTCGATATGCGCGAGCCCCTGAGCGACTTCGTCGCGCAGGCTGGCAGGGAATTGCCCACCTTCGTCATAATAGAGCGCGCAGACCGGCGTGGAGATGGTGAAACCGGGCGGGACGGGCAGGCCGATCCCGGCCATGCCATCCAGATTGGCGCCCTTGCCGCCGAGGAGATTCTTGTCACCGTTTCCGCCGTCGGAAACGCCGCCCCCGAAACGGTACACATGGCGGTCCTGCTCGACGCTTACCGGCACGCTGGCCATCTCCCCAAGCACTCCTTCTTGATCCGACTATTGCGGCGCAAAAACGCTAGGCCCGCAAAATATCCCAATCAAGAAAGCGATTACCAAGGCCAAACACACTATCGCCCTCGCGGCCGCAGCGTTAGCGCTATCCTTCGATCTTCGAGAAATCCGCGACGCGATGCACGGCGCGACGGATCCGCGCCAGCAACTCCAGCCGCGCTTCCCGCTTTGCCGGATCGACATCGTTGACGGTAACGCTATCGAAAAACGCATCGATCGGCCCGCGCAACGACGCAAGCGCCGCCATCGCCCCCTCGAAATTTTCATCCTTAACGGCGGTGTCAGCGGCGCTCTCGGCGGTGTCGAGCGCCGAAATCAAGGCCGACTCGGCGGGTTCTGGTGCGTAGGATAAAACAAATGCGTCATTCCCGCGAAGGCGGGATTCCACCGCGTCACCAGGGCTTGCCTCCTGGTGGATCCCCGCCTGCGCGGGGATGACGGTGGGGGATGAGGCGTCAGCCCAACCTTCCTTCCGCAGGATATTCGCCGCGCGCTTGTACCCAGCGAGCAGGTTCGTACCGTCCTCGGTCGAAACGAACGCCTGCAATGCTTTGACCCGCGCGAGCAGGCGAACCAGATCGTCCTCGCCACCGAGAGCGAACACCGCGTCGATAAGATCGTGGCGCACGCCTGCCTCGCGCTGCTGGACCTTCAGCCGGTCGGCAAAGAAGTCGAGCAAGTCGGCCGGGATAGCGAGGCGTAGGCCATTGTCGGTCAGCAGGCGGATGATGCCCAATGCCGAACGGCGCAGTGCGAATGGGTCCTTCGATCCAGTTGGCGTTTCCCCGATAGCGAAAAATTGCTGCAAGCTGTCGAGCTTGTCGGCGATACTTACTGCCACCGTCACCGGTGCAGTCGGAACGTCGTCGCTCTGGCCAACCGGCTTGTAATGATCACGGATCGCTTCGGCGACGTCGTGCGGCAAGCCCTCGGCAAGCGCGTAATAGCCCCCCATCACACCCTGCAGCTCGGGGAATTCGCCAACCATTCCGGTGACAAGATCGGCTTTGGCGAGCCGAGCGGCCTGCTCGGCCATATCGGCTAGCTTCTTCTTTTCTTCGTCATTCCCGCGCAGGCGGGAATCCACCGGGCCGCCGGGGCTTGCCTCCTGGTGGACCCCGGCTTTCGCCGGGGTGACGGTGGAGGTGTGACTGCCGACGGTCCCTTCTTCGACAAGCCAGCGCGCAAGCTTGGCAACGCGATCCACCTTGTCGGCGACGGTCCCCAATTTCTCATGGAACACGATCTGATCGAGCTTCTTCGCCTGATCCGCGAGCGAAAGCTTAAGATCCTGCTCCCAGAAGAATTTCGCATCCGAAAGCCGCGCCGCCAGCACCTTGCGGTTGCCCGCGATGATCGCGGCGCCACCATCCTCCGCCACGATATTGGCGGTGCAGATGAAGTTGGGCGCCAGCTTGCCCGCCTTATCCACGCACGCGAAATATTTCTGGTTGGTGCGCATGGTGAGCTGGATCACCTCGCGCGGCACTTCCAGGAAGGCCGGGTCGAAATCGCCCAGCAACGGCACCGGCCATTCGGTCAGCCCCGCATTCTCCGCGACCAGTCCGGCATCGGGAATGACGCTTAGCCCACGCGCCTCGGCCAGCGCCCGCGCAGATCCCTCGATGATTCCGCGCCGTTCGGCCGCATCGAGGATCACATGGCAGGCGCGCAGCTTCTCGGCATAATCCTTGACCGATCCGATCGTGATCTGCCCCGGATGATGGAAGCGGTGGCCATAAGTGACCGCGCCCGATTGAATGCCATCGATCTCGAACGGGACCACCTGATCGCCGAGCAGCGCGATGATACCCTGCAGCGGGCGCACCCAACGCAGGCTCGCGGTCGAGGCAGAGGCTTTGCCCCAGCGCATCGACTTGGGCCACGGGAAGGCGCGCACTATCGCGGGGATCGCTTCGGCCAGCACTTGCGCCGTGGCGCGGCCCGGTTTCTCGACGATCGCAAACAGCACGCCGTCGCGCTCGACCAATTGCTCGCGCGTGAGCCCGGTCTTGCGCAGGAAGCCCTCCAGCGCCTGCGGCGGCGCGGACGCCTTCGGGCCTTTGGTCTCCTCTGATACCGCCTGCGTCGCGGCGGGCAGCCCGCGCGCGATCAGCGCCAGCCGGCGCGGCGTCGCGTAGGTCTCGATCGCTTCGACGGTCAGGCCGGCCTTGGCGATCTCTGCCTCGAACAGGCGCTGCAGGTCGGCGGATGCCTTCTCCTGCATCCGCGCGGGAATTTCTTCGGAGAGAAGTTCGAGAAGGAAGTCGGCCATTATACGAACTCAAAGCCCTCTCCCCTTGCGGGAGAGGGTTGGGAGAGGGGAAGCGAGCGGTAGCGAGTAAGATTTTGCTCTCGGGCGCATCGAGCGCCTTCGATCAAACCCCTCTCTCCAACTCTCTCCCACAAGGGGAGAGAGAGCTTCGTGACCGCCCCCATCACGCGTCCCACCCGTTATGCGCCATCCAGGCTTCGCACGCGCCCTTCGTCAGCTCACGCACGCGGCCGATATAGGCCTGGCGCTCGGCGACCGAGATCACGCCCCGCGCCTGCAGCATGTTGAAGATGTGGCTCGCCTTGATCGCCTGATCGTAAGCGGGGAGGGGGAGCGGCGTGTCGCGCTCCAGCAGCGCCTTGCACTCGTCCGCCGCTTGGCCGAATTGCTTGAACAGGGTCTCGGTATTCGCCGCCTCGAAATTATAGGCGCTGAACTGACGCTCATTCTCCAGGAAGACGTCGCCATAGGTCACGCCCTCATCGTTGAAGGCGAGATCGTACACGCGGTCGACGCCCTGGATATACATAGCGAGTCGCTCGAGCCCGTAGGTCAGTTCGCCCGCGACCGGCTTGCAATCGAACCCGCCGACCTGCTGGAAATAGGTGAATTGCGTCACCTCCATACCGTCGCACCAGACTTCCCAGCCCAGGCCCCATGCGCCCAAAGTCGGGCTTTCCCAATCGTCCTCGACGAAGCGGATGTCGTGGTTCTTGGTGTCAATCCCGATCCGCTCGAGCGAACCCAGATATAATTCCTGCAAATTGGGCGGGCTCGGCTTCAGGATCACCTGATATTGATAATAATGGCCCAGCCGGTTCGGGTTCTCGCCATAGCGCCCGTCGGTCGGCCGGCGCGACGGCTGGACGTAGGCCGCTTTCCACGGTTTGGGTCCCAGCGCGCGCAAGGTCGTCGCCGGATGAAAGGTGCCCGCGCCCATCTCCATGTCATAGGGCTGTAGGATGACGCAGCCCTGCGCGCTCCAATAATCGTGGAGCGTCAGGATGAGGGCCTGAAAGCTGAGCGGCTTGGCGTTGGCCAAGGGGCAACTCCGAAAATCACGTTGAAATGAGACCAGCGGCGTTTGGCGGACCCTTGCACGAGGGTCAAGGCGAGGGGATAGGGAAAGCATGCGCCGATTTCGCCTGCTCGCCCCGCTTTTCCTCCTCGCCGCCGCTCCCGCCCAACCCCAGGCGCATCCCGCGCTCTGGAAGGTGAGCGATGCGGACACGAATATCTATCTGTTCGGCACGATCCACATCCTGCCAGCCGGAACGAACTGGATGGATCCTGCGATCAAGCAGGCGGTGGACAGCGCGCAGTCGCTGACGCTCGAAGCGGTGCTCGATCAGGACCCGACCCTGGTCGCGACCGTGCTGATGAAGCTCGGCACCGCTAAGGGCCTGCCCCCGCTCGCGGAGCGCGTTCCCCCCGCCAAGCGCGCGCAACTCGTCGCGATGGTCAAGGCGAGCGGCTTTCCGCCGGCATTTCTCGACGGGATGAAGAGCTGGGCCGCAGCGATCATGCTCACCGGCGCCGCGCTCAAGCAGATCGGGGTCGATGCCGCCGCCAGCCCCGGCGTCGAACCGCAGCTCACCGCCTTGTTCCGTTCGGCTGACAAGCCAGTCGACGGCCTCGAAACCGCCGAAACCCAGCTCGGCTTTTTCGACCGATTGCCCGAAAGCGCGCAGCGCGCCTTCCTGGTCGCCACGCTCGACGATCCGGCGAAGGCCAAGGCCGATTTCGCCAAGATGCTCGGCGCCTGGGCGAAAGGCGACCCTGCCGCGATCGAAAAGGCCTTTGCGGACGATCCCGAATTCACGCCCGCGCTGCGCGACCTCCTGATCCGCCAGCGCGACCGAAATTGGGCTGACGCGATCGCCAAGCGGCTCGACCAACCGGGGACTGTCTTCGTCGCGGTCGGCGCGGGCCATCTGGCCGGGCCGGATTCGGTGCAGAAGATGCTGGAGGAAAAGGGGCTGAAGGTAGTGCGGGTGCAATAATCCCAGCGTCATGCCGGACTTGTTCCGGCATCCACCACGAGGTGGTGCCAAGCCTCGGAGTGGACCCCGGACCAAGTCCGGGGTGACGAATCTAGCACGAAGTTGCGTCTCGCCACCCTTTCCGCTAGAGGCGCGCCTCCCCGTCAGGTCATCCCTGGAGGCTGGCGGGTCACATTCACTTAAAGCGAACTGGAGACATGATATGAGCGAAGCGCTCACGCTGTCGGCCGAGACGCGCGAACGGGCTGGCAAGGGAGCCTCCCGTGCAATGCGTCTTGAAGGCCGCGTCCCCGCCGTAGTTTACGGCAACAAGCAGGAACCCCTCTCGATCCATGTCGAGGAGAAGGTCCTCATGAAGATGCTGCACACCGGCCACTTCATGAACTCGGTCGTGATGATCGAGGGTGCCGACAAGGCCCCGATCCGCACCCTGCCCAAGGACGTCCAGTTCCACCCGGTCACCGACCGTCCGCTGCACGTCGACTTCCTGCGCATCGGCGAGCATACCACCGTCCACGTCAACGTGCCGGTCGTGTTCACCGACGAAGAGAAGAGCCCCGGCATCAAGCGCGGCGGCGTGCTCAACGTCGTGGCGCATGAGCTCGAGCTGATCGTCGATGCGGCCGACATCCCCGATGAGATCACGGTTTCGCTCGAGGGTCTCGAAGTCGGTACGTCGATCCACATCTCGCAGGTGGCTCTTCCGGCCGGCGCCAAGGTGAACCACGCCGAGACGGACTTCACCGTCGCGACGATCGTCGCCCCGTCGGCGCTCAAGTCGACCGAAGGCGATACCGACACCGAAGCCGCCGCCGAAGGCGAGGCTTCAGAGTAATCGTCACTCCAGTGAAAGCTGGGGTCTCCGCCCGCGAGCGTGCGCTTGCCGGCCGAGACCCTGGCTTTCGCCAGGGCGACGCATAGCCTCGTGCAAATCTGGGTCGGCCTCGGCAATCCGGGCGCGGAATATGCGCTCAACCGGCATAATGTCGGCTTCATGGCGGTGGACGCCATTGCCGAAGTCCACAGCTTCGATCCGTGGAAGAAGGGCTTTCAGGGCTGGATTTCAGCCGGACGCATCGGCAGCGACCGCATTCTCCTGCTCAAGCCCGCCACCTACATGAACGACAGCGGCCGTGCGGTCGGCGAGGCGCTGCGCTTCTACAAGCTTGGTCTCGAGGCGCTCACCGCCTTCCACGACGAGCTCGACATCGATCCCTTCCGCGTCAAGGTGAAGACCGGCGGCGGCGCGGCCGGCCATAACGGCCTACGCTCGATCGACGCGCATCTTGGCCAGGAATATCGCCGCGTGCGGCTCGGCATCGGCCATCCCGGCCACAAGGACCGCGTTACCGGATTTGTCCTCGGCAATTATGCCAAGGCGGAGATGGACGATCTCTCCGACATGCTCGGCGCGGTCGCGGCCGAAGCCCCCTTGCTCGCCGCGGGCAACGATGCGCGCTTCATGAACGAGGTCGCGCTGCGCCTCGCTTGAGGCCCTAATTCGCGAGTTCGGTGAGAACCCTGCCTCGCCCGCTGCCCCTTGCCTGACGCATCAGCCTGTCGGCATGGTCGAACATCTCCGCCTCGCTCCGCGCCGCGCCCGGCCCGACGATGAGCGCGCCCATGCTGCAGGATAAGGGCAGGCCCGTCTTCGCGAGCGTGGTCGATACGCGTTGATGCAGCAGATGTGCCAGCGCCTCCGCATTCTGCGCGGAGGAGGCGCTCAGCAGAAAGCCGAATTCGTCGCCGCCGAGCCGGCCGAGCAGGTCCGATCCGCGCACCGCGCGCATCGCTTCTTCGGAAATCGCGCGCAGCGCGGCATCCCCCGCGGCGCGCCCATAACTGCCGTTGATCTCCTTGAACCCGTCCAGATCGACGCAGGCGGCGAGCAACGTCTGTCGCCCGCGCCGCGCGGCCGCGACATGCCGCACCACGGCCGCCTCGAACGGCATCTTGTTGAGCGCGCCGGTCAGCCCGTCATACATCGCGCGATAGTCCGCCTCGTCATAGGCGCGGCGATAGGCGGCGATGATCAGGGCAAGGAAGATGTAGGTGGCCGCACGCACGAACGCATTGACGAGTGTCGCCATGCCGAATGGCGTCGACGAAAGCAGGATGTCCGGTGTCAGGGCAACCGGCGTCGCAAGCAGGGCGAACCCGATCGCCCGCCAGCGCCCCAACGTCCAGAAGGTCGCGCACAGCAAAGGCACGTAAAGCGGAGCAAGGCGCAGACCCGCCGATCGTCCCGCGCCATCTACCAATACGACCAGAATCAGCCCGATTATGCCCCAGCCCCAGGCCGCCGCGGCAGGGAGCCGGGCGAGGCGTGCCATGGCGCGGGGCAAGCGAGATGACAAACCGGCGCCGGCAGTCCGCACGTTCATTTTGCTGCAATGATTCTGTGCGGAATCGGTTGCGACTGCGCTGCTCTGCCCATGACGCGGCTAATAACCGCGCGATCTAATTTTACCTATAAACTTAGTTTTTATAACAACATGGCTTATCTTTCCATCCTGCGCGCCACGGCGCGGCCAAGCAGGATCATCAGCACCAGAGCGATCAGATTGGTCGCCGCCTTGAAGGCGATGTCCATCGCAGCGCCGCCTTGAAAGCCTTCGAACGTCGCCAGCATCGCACCCATTAGCGTGCCGAAGAACAGCCCGAAACTATGCCGCTCGGTCCAGGTCGGGCTGGCGCCCCAGCGGGTCATGCAAAGCAGGATCAGCAGCATCAGCACAAGGGAGCCCGCGAATATTGCCGGTGCGGGAAGCTGCGGCATCTGGCCGAACGCCAGCACCACCAGGCCGAACCAGAGCGCGGACCAGACAGCACCACCCAGGCCGAGCAGGGCGGGTGAGGGCGGCTGCGAATTGCTTGCCAGCCGCGGCGGGAATTTGATCGCCCACACAAGCAGGCTGGCGATCGCCGCCAGTGCACCAAGAAGCTGAGCGGGCGTCGGATTATAGACTTCCAGATGGAAGGTCTGCACGCGCGCAATCCGCGTCCAGCCGAACCACGCCATCACCGATCCGATCGGAAATAGCACGCCCACGATCAGGAGGCCGGTCTTGCTGAGCCAGGTCTCCTGCCTGCGGTCCGGAAAGATCATTTCCGCGATCAATGTCGGCATCAGCACCACCCACACCGCCTCATAGGCCAGCGCCCACAAGGCATAGACGTAGTTGATCCCACCCGCGCGCGCCCATTCGACGCCCTTCAGCTTGATCACCAGAGGCGCGAAGCTGGTCTGCTGGATCACGAATTCCTCGGCTACCGCGATCGCCATGCCGAACAGGATCAGGCTGCCCCAGCCCAAACCGAGCTTGCGGGCCAGCGCGCGCAGCATCAGCGCGCCGCCGCCCCACACGACGATCTCCATGAAGACGATCGGTGGAAAACCAATGATCGCCGACAGCCGCGTGCCGCCCAGCAGCCATTCGGTGAAGATCGGCGGCAACACCATCATCACCAAAGCGGGGGCGATACGTGAAAGGAAACCGCGTTGGGCCCAGGCGCTGCTGTCTCTGGCTATCGGCGCCATTGGACAATCTCCCGTGACTTATCTACTAATTGGGTAATCTCTAAGTATCTTAGTTGTGAGATAAATACAATGGCCCGACCAGCCCGGGATAGCGCCGCCGAATCCAACCGGCTCCATCGTGAGCTAGCCACCGCGGTGGTGAGCTTTCACGAAGCGGTGGCGCGCGCCGTCGGGATGACGGCGGCCGAGCGCAAATGCGCGGGGCTGCTCGCGGAACGGGGCCGGATGACGCCAGGCGAACTCGCGCACGAGACCGGTCTGACCACCGGCGCGATCACCGGCATAGTCGATCGCCTGTCAAAGGCCGGTTTTGCCGCGCGCGTCGCGCACCCGACCGATCGCCGAAGCGTAATTGTCGAGGCGCGCAACGCCGATCTGTTGATGGCCACGATAGGTCCGGCCTTCGCCTCGCTGAGCGCGCGGATGGACCGGCTCGACATGCGCTATACGGACGCGGAACGCGCGCTCATCCTTCGCCATCTCGCCGATACGATCGCGATATTGCGCGACGAGACGATGCAGCTTCTGACTGCTCCACCGCCCGGCAAGTGAACCGTCTGGCCCAGCAGCTCATCCCCTAACGGTCGCCCGTTTCACCATCTGCCTCGTCGCCAATCTCTTTCTTCTTCTGGATATTCTCGATCGCCGCCGATTTGGCCGGGTCGAAAATCGCGCCGAATGCTAGTCCGATCGCGAAGGCCGCGCCCGCCATCCGACCTTTCCCGCGTGCAGATCTTTTCGACGCCGCAATTGCCCATGGCAGCGCCATCGACACGCAGACGGCGAGCGCCAATGCTATAACCCATTTCATCGCTATCCCCTCTGCGCAGAAGGTGGGGAGCGCGGCGGTGCAGGGCAACCGCCCCTAATTACAAAGCGGGCGGCTCGAAATTCGCGACGAAGGACCTTGCGCCAGCCTGCACCACGCAGCTCACCGCTCGCACGCGTTCTTCCTTGCGGAAAATCTGGCAGAATCCGTGTGCCGGCCGCTCCTCGACTCGGGTGGAGGCGACGCTGCGCACCGTCATGCGGTTGCCATCCAGCACACCGGTGAAGCGCATCCATTGCGTGGTGCTCCGGTGCCTGAATTCGATCATTGTGCCGTCGTCCGCGCCGCTGACCTCGACATGATCGCAGATCGCGCGTGTTTCGCCGACAAGTGCTGGACCAAGCGCGGCCACGTAATTGCATCGGCCGTTCAGCGATAAAACGGAGGCCAGGATCAATGCCAGCATTATGCTATCCTGCGCGCGCCCATCACCGATTGGCAAGCATCCCGACGGCCACGTTGCGCGCGGTTCGGGATGGCCATAGCCGGATTGAATCCGTATCGGCAGCGGTATGACTACGCGTAGCCTGTTCGCGACCCGATTCTACCAGGACGCGCTCGCCGACGATGCGCTGCTGGCGGACCTCGACCATAGCTGCCGCACGCTTGCCGAGGACGATCGCGCGGGCAGGCTTTGGTCGAAGGCGCATGGCTATCGCGGCTATACCTCTTATGCCTCGCTCGACGATCTGCCCCGGCGCGATCCCGTCTTCGCCGATCTGGCCAAGGCGCTGAACCGCCACGTCGCGGCTTTCGCCAAGGAATGTGCCTTCGATCTCGCCAGACCGCTCAAGCTCGACAGCCTCTGGGTCAACGTCATGAAGCGTGGCGGCACGCATTCGGGCCATATCCATCCGCACAGCGTCGTATCCGGCACGATCTACATCGCGGTGCCCAAGGGTTCGGGCGCGCTCAAGCTGGAGGATCCGCGCCTCGGCCTGCTCATGGCGGCGCCGACCCGCCGCCCCGACGCGGCGGAGGACCTCCAGCCGTTCGTCTATGCCGAACCCAGCCCCGGCGCGGTCTTCCTGTGGGAAAGCTGGCTCCGCCACGAGGTCATGCCGAGCGATGCCAAGGACGAGCGCATCTCGATCAGCTTTAACTACCGCTAGGCGAGGGGCGATGCCGCGCCTGATCCTGTTCAACAAGCCTTATGGCGTGCTGAGCCAGTTCACCGACGAAAGCGCCGATCCGCCACGGCCGACACTCAAGGACTATATCGATCTGCCCGGCGTCTATCCCGCGGGTCGGCTCGATTTCGATAGCGAAGGCCTGCTCTTGCTCACCGACGACGGCCGTCTCCAGGCGCGCATCGCCGATCCCAAACACAAATTGCCCAAAACCTATCTCGTCCAGGTCGAGGGCGCGCCCGACGAAGTGGCGCTCGATCAGCTCCGCAATGGAGTGCGCCTCAAGGACGGTCTCACGCGCCCTGCCGAGGCCGAACGCATTCCCGATCCCGGCCTGTGGCCGCGTGATCCGCCGATCCGCTTCCGTAAGAGCGTGCCCGACAGCTGGATCAGGCTGACGATCCGCGAAGGCCGCAATCGCCAGGTGCGCCGCATGACGGCAGCGGTCGGCCATCCGACCTTGCGGCTGGTGCGGTGGAGCATCGGGGAGTGGACGGCCGAAGGCTTGTCGTTGGGGGAATGGCGCGCCGATTGAATTGACAAAGGCAGGCTGGCGCACCCCTATTCCGAAGGTCGTAACGGCTGCGAGTCGTTTCCGTCCCCCCACCCCCAAGCGAAGGAATTCGGCATGACCAGGATCACCGCTCTGCTCACGATCGCCGTTGCCCCCGTCCTGCTTACCGGGGCAAGCGCGGCTCAGGCCGCACCGGCCGGCACGATCAAGAATGTCGTCCTCGTTCACGGCGCTTTCGCCGATGGCTCCGGCTGGCAGCCGGTGGCCGAGATCCTCGCCAAGGATGGCTACAAGGTCAGCGTGGTCCAGCATCCCGAAACATCGCTCGAGGACGATGTCGCCGCGACCAATCGCGTGCTCGATGCGCTCGACGGACCTGCCGTGCTGGTCGGCCATTCCTATGGCGGGATGGTGATCAGTGGCGCCGGCAACAACCCGCACGTGAAAAGCCTGGTCTATGTCGCGGCCTTCATGCCGGAGGTAGGGGATAACCTCGTATCGCTCCAGGCCAGCAAGCCGCCGGCGGGAAATGGGATCGCGCCGACCAAGGATGGCGCCTACCTCCTGATCAATCCGGCCGTCTTCCACGCCGATTTCGCGGCCGATCTGCCGCAGGCGCAAACCGACTTCATGGCACTGTCGCAGGTGCCTTTGTCCGTGAAGTCCGCGACCGGGCAGATCGCCGCACCCGCCTGGAAGACCAAGCCCAGCTACGCCATCGTCGCGACCGAGGATCGGTCGATCAATCCGGATCTGGAGCGCTGGATGTACAAACGCGCGCACGCCGTCACCAGCGAGGTGAAGGGCAGCCACGTAATCTATATCTCGCAAGCGCGCTTCGTCGCGGACGTGATCGAAAAGGCCGCCCTCGCCGCGCAGTAAGAACGCGTTCAGCTTCAATATTTTAGCCCTCTCCCCTTGCGGGAGAGGGATGGGAGAGGGGTAAGCGAGCGTAGCTCGCTTCCTCCATTCGTTCTCAGGGGCATCGAGCCCCTTCGATCGATCCCCTCTCCTAACCTCTCCCACAAGGGGAGAGGGATAGTCAGCTCTCAGGCCACCTCCGCCACGCGTTCCTTGACGATCCCGCTCGCGAGCTTGGTGTTGACCTCCGCCAGATGGTCGAAGCGCGCCTCGTAATGCGCCATGCCCTGGCTCAGCGATCGAAGCTCGGCCTCCAGCCCGTGCAGTTCCGCCTCGGGCAAGGTCAGCGTGATCCGGTCCCAACGCGACCAGCCTTCGATCGGTTCGATCCCCAGCATCTGACCGCGCCGGCTGGTTGCCGCCGACGTGATCCGCGACACCGCATTTCCCGGCGCCTCCACCGTGACCTGCGCGATCGGCTCGAGCAGATAGGGTGCCGCCGCCGCCAGCGCCTCCGCCATCGCCATCCGCCCTGCGGTCCGGAAGGCGAGTTCGGAACTGTCGACGCTGTGGAAACTCCCGTCGACCAGGGCCACCGCGACATCCACCACCGGAAAACCCATCGGCCCGCGCGCCATCGCATCGCGCACGCCTTGCTCGACCGCGGGGATCCATTGCCGCGGGATCGCGCCGCCGGTGATCTTGTCCTCGAAGCGGAATCCCTCGCCGCGCGGTAGGGGGCGCACCTCGATGATGACGTCGCCGAACTGGCCGTGCCCGCCCGATTGCTTCTTGTGGCGACCGTGCTGCGTCACCGCCTTCCGGATCGATTCCTTGTAGGCCACTGCGGGTGGGCTTGCCGAAACCGCCACCCCATAGCGCCGCTTGAGCCGCGCGATCACGACGTTGAGATGCTCGTCATTGAGCCCGTGCAACAGGGTCTCGCCGGTAGTCTCCTCCGTACCCCAGTGAAGCGCGGCATCCTCCTCGACCAGCCGGCTGAGCGCCGTCGACAGGCGCACATCGTCCTTATGGTCCTTGGCCGCGATCGCCAGCGCGCAATTCGTCACTGGCGCTGGGGCGGGGGCGGGTGCGGACGGCGCGCGGCCCGCGGTCCCGACCCGCTCGCCTGCCTGTGCCGTGTCGAGCTTGGCGATGCCGATCACGTCCCCCGGCTCGGCCCGCGCGATCTTGGTGGTCTGGCCGCCTTGCAGGGCGAACAAGGATCCGGCGCGCGTGCGCGTGCCGTCGCTGCCGACCAGCTCGGCTCCCTCGGCGAGCGGTGCGCCGAAAACGCGCGCGAAGGCGAGCCGGCCGACCGCGCAGCCGTGCGAGATCTTGAATATCTCGGCCGTGCCGCCCTCGATTCCTAGTCGCGCCGCGGTCGTGGCCGCGAGCGGCGTGTCGTGCCGCAGCATCTTGAGCAGCCGGCCGATGCCGAAGCCGTTCTGCGCCGAGCCGAACAACACCGGCGCGATCAGCCCGGCCGCGGTTTCGCGCGCCAGATCGCCGAAGATCGTGTCGAGCCGCGGTGCCTCGTCGATCAGCAATTGCTCGAGCAAGGCGTCGTCATGGTCGGCCAGCTGTTCCAGCATATGGAAGCGCGCGGTCGTCTCGTCGTCGCGGATATGCGCGGCGAGCGGCACCTGTTCCGATCGTTTGCCCGGTTGGTAATGATAAGCGCGCTCCAGTGCGAGATCCACGAATCCCGCCACCCGTTCGCCCGCGCGGATCGGGATCTGCCGCGCGACCAGGGCGGCATCGCTCAGCGGTTGAAGCGCCGCAAGCAGGTCCTCGATCGATCCGCGCGCCTGGTCGATCTTGTTGACGAAGATTGCGTGGGGCACGCTCAGCGCTTCCAGCCGTCGCAGCGTCGGCTCGGCCAAGGGTGCGCGCGCCGGATCGGGATCGATCACCACCAACGCCAGATCCGCCAGCGCCAGCGCGCGATCCGCATCCGCCGCGAAGCCGGAGGATCCGGGTGCGTCGATCAGCGCATAGCCGTCCCCCATCCACGTGAAGCGCAGCAGGTTGAGCTCGGTCGAACCGCATCGTGATCGCGCCTCGGGACTGGCATCGCCGATGCTGCTGCCGGCATCGACCGCGCCCAATCGCGGGATCGCGCCCGCCGCGAATGAAAGGGCCTCGGCCAGGCTGGTCTTGCCCGTACCGGCTGGTCCGACGATCGCAACGGCTCTTGTGCCGTGGACGGTCTCACCCATCTCGCTCTCCTTCTGCTTTCCCCTCGCCCTTCGGCAAATGGCCCGCCCGGAGTCGGCAGGGTCTGCCTGTTCGGGCAGGAAGGCAAGATGGTTGCGCGAAGTGGCCTCAATCCCAGGTCAGTACCAGGCGGCCGTTCGCCGGCACACGATAGTCCACACGGTCGTTCGAGCTGGTGTGGGGGCGCAGCACGTCGCCGTCGACTGTGGTCACGCGCGTCCTCGTCAATGTATGGCGCTTGAGCCGCACCACGCTCAGGCCTGCGGTACAGGTCTCTCCCCCGTCGAGCGTAAGCGTGAGCGAACGGTCGCCCGTCCGCTCCATCGAACGCACGAACAGGTCGCAATAGACTCGGAAGGGCGCGCCCTCGACCGGATGGAACGCACGCGTCGCAAAAATGAAGGCGGCACCCGCGCCATAGACTTCCTGGCCAACCTGGCCGGCCAGCTGGCCATCGGGATAAAGGTCCTCCAGCGGGAAGGACAATTTGCGATCGACATAGCCGTTCGTCTCGCGCTGCTTCGGGGAAATTGCCTCGGGCGGAAGCGCGTCCGGATAATAATACCAGGCGCGGTAGAGCGCATATCGGCAATATTCAGCGATCAGCATCCGCGCGGCGGGCTCCAGGTCCGGTCCGCTATCGTCGAGATAGCGTTCGAACGCGGCATAGGAATCGAAGCATTCGTAAATCGCCATGTACGGCGCATCCTGCAGGCAGGTTGCGCCCAGGAAATTGCTGTAATGGGCGGCGAGCTCGAGGTCGCTCTCCCAAATTTCGCAATTGTGGAAGAAGCTGCCGAGATAGACGTAGCTCTGCTGCAGATACACGTCGCGATTGGTGATCCGCCACAGTCGCATGCACGCGGCGGCGCCCCACGCGGTGAGATTGGCCTGGTAATTGACGTTGAAGCGCAGGCCCATCGCCGCGTCGATCGCGGCGCGCGCCTCATCCAGGAATTTCTTGTCGTCGGTCAGCTCATAGGCCTGCAGCATCACCCAGGCATAGACGCCGCCGACATCGGTCTGACCCCGCCCATCGGCCCCGGCGGTTTCGGTGATCACCGAGAAATCGGTGACCTTATACTGGACCGGCCATTTATACTTGAAGCGGCGCGCAGCCTCGATCCCGAAATCGACGCTCTTCAGGAATAAGGCTTTGGCATCCTCGTCGCCGTCCAGCGCCAGGTTCGCGAGGTTGAGCATCGGGTGGTAAAGATACCAGCTGTCGACCGCGTCGGAATCTTTCTCCGATCCGACATTGGGCAAATATCGCCGCAGCGTCTTGAGTTTGGAATCGTAGAACTTGCCCAGCCCGGCCTCGAATTCCGCTTTCAGCGGGTGCTGCTTGCCCCACCATTTTCCCCAGTCGTGCAATGCCGATATGATCGACATCTGCACCATGATGTCGGGATATTCGGCTGCCGTATAAGGATGGACGTAGCGATGGCCGTAGTGGCGGATGGTGGCGGCAGGGGATTCGTCCAAATCGCGCAGCGTGCGTTCGGCGCGATCGATCCAGTCGCGATATTCGGTATGCGGCAGGTCGATCAATTTATAGGCGACGCCCAGCATCTGAAGGAATTGCCGGGCGGACTCGCGCTCTTCGGTCGATGCCTCGCGGCGCATGACGATGATCGCGTCGGATAAGGTGACCGATTTGCCCGCTTGCAGCGGGTTGGTGGGCGGGGTCCCGCTCTGCGGCGGCGAGGGCATGAGATAGCCAAGCTCGGGCCATTCGCCACCGACCGCGCCGTCCGGTTTGGTCTTCGTCGCGCGATAATAATCGTTCATCGCGGTCAAATTCTGGAAATAGAGCACGTTGCCGAACGCCGGCTCGTCCACATGAAAATAGACCAGCCCGCTGTTCAGCCCGCGCTGCCCCGCCTCGACCCGGCCCTTGGCGCCGATCGGATCGTCATCGCTGTCGAGCGGGTAGAGATCGCGCGGCATGAATGGGATCAGCATCCGGGTGGCCGGAGTGAAGTCGACCGTGATGCGGATATAATCCAGCGCCTCGCCGCCCGAGCGGAAGACGACCACATGTTGGCCGAGCGCGCTCGAAAGCCTCACCCGCACGGTTTCGCCGCTTTTCGGCGCCTCCTTGATCCACTCGAACGGACCTGCGAGGAAGGCGGCCCGCACCGCCAGCCCCCCGGCGCCGTCCCGCCGGATGAACGCCCATAAGGAATCGTCGCCGGCGCGGATCTCGAGCGAGAGGTCGTCCAGGTCGATCGTCGCAACCCGCCGGCCGCCTCCCTCCTGCAGCGCCTTGCGTAACGCCAGCACATACAGGCTGACGCTCGGCATTTCGGCGGTTTGGGTAAGTGCAGACATATCGGCTCCTCGTCCGGGACGGCGGATACCGGTTCCCGTCCGGCACGCGCTGCTTGCGTTTAAGCGCGGCGGCGTGCCGAGGTTCCGTCCCGGACGAGCCGGTTCACACATGTTAGGGCGATTTCCGGCCTGGGGTCGGGGCCTGCCTTTGTGCGGCCCGCTTGATGAGGGCGCTGGCGCGCTATCTTGTCAGTCGCTCGGGCGACGCGCCGCCAGCTTCAAAGTCTATGGGAAAACAGTCGGTTACTGAGATGGAGCGGGTCCGGTCCGCGCGGAAATCGTCCGGGTGCCGCGCTCGACGGCGGGGCGGACCGGGCCGGCCAGAACTTCCCAGCCCGGCTGGGAATTATAGCTCCGATGGAGCTCGGCCGGCTCGAACATCATGCCTGCGATGCCGAGATCGGTCAGGCCCGACAGGCGGAACGTTCCCAGCTTGGGCTCGCGCGGCGGCTTGCCGTCGCGGCTTACGGTGACGGCAAGCAGGAATAAAGCGTCATGCTCCCGGTACAGAAGCGAAGGCTGCAGCACCACTTCGCCACCATTATATCTGGCGCGCAGGCACATGCGCCGCATGATCGCCCCGGTGACTGCCTCGCTTGCCGGCAGCCGCTCGCCCGCATTGGCCTGCGGATCGTTGGCGGCCGAAGCCGGCGCGATTTCGGCTTTGGGGCGGAGGCTGAGGACAGGGCGAGTCATGATGCACTACTATGCTGCACCGCAGCAAAATCTTCAAGCACAACTTTGCAGGCGTCCCTGCAAGGGGTCTTGACAAACCGGAACAAACGGTGTACGCACCGTGCGTTCACTGACTAAGGTCAGGGGACATGACCGGCGCGAAGCTCCTCGGCATGCATGAGACGGTAACTTCGCCCAAGAGTACAGATCTCACCATGTCTCATGGTGATGCCGGCGTCGTGGAGCGGAGCTACGCGGACGACGTGGGGGCC
>Ga0207640_10000030_pt1 | contig 127918 bp, 105 predicted proteins | sample KBSCornC42_FD_184300 | JGI IMG/M metagenome (GOLD analysis project Ga0207640, IMG submission 184300) | Corn rhizosphere microbial communities from Kellogg Biological Station, Michigan, USA - KBS Corn C4-2 (SPAdes) (version 2) | ecosystem: Host-associated > Plants > Roots > Rhizosphere > Soil ... | reverse complement strand
TCATCCGCGAACTCGACTTGGGGGGACGGGCTTCGACCTCGGTCGAACCCCGTCCCCCCAAACTCCAACTGTAAAGGATGTCCAGAGACAACCTGTAAACCATGTCCCGAAACTTGACAGGTAAACCTATGCCCTTAAGCAAAACGGAGTCTTTCCACAACCTGCTGAAAGTGTAGAGAGAGAAGAAAAATAAGGAGATATGCTCTCCGCGAGGTTGGCGGGCCGGTTTTGCTTCATCGCATTAAAAAAATAGAAGCAGGATCAAAAAAAATAGAAACAGGATCAAAACAAAGGACCCTGGCCGCGGCCGGGGTCTTTGTTTGAGCTGGGTGATCGTGACTGAAGTGGCTGCGGAAAAAGTGGATCCGTCGCGTTTGCAGAAAGGCCGTCAGCGCTGGAGCGCGGCTTCCTTCTTTTCCTTCTCCTCCAGGTACCAGGCGACGGTCTTCTTCAGGCCTTCGTGAAAGTGCGCCTTTGGCTGGTAGCCAAGTTCGCGGGAGGCACGGGTAATGTCGGCCAGCGAGTGCTTGATGTCGCCTGCGCGTTCGGGGCCGTAGTTGGGCTTGCGGGCGAAGCCGAGGTGCTCGGCGATGGTGGCGTAGACCTCGTTGAGCGTATGGCTCTTGCCGGTTCCAATGTTGAAGACACGGCCCGTGGCAACTTCACTGGGCGCCGTGCAGGCGAGAAGGTTGGCGCTGACGGCGTTGTCCACGTAGTTGAAGTCGCGGCTGGTCAGGCCGTCGCCGAAGATCGTCGGTGTCTCGCCTGCCATCATCCTGTAGGTGAACTGTGCGATGACGCCGGAGTAGGGCGAGTCGGCTGCCTGGCGCGGGCCGAAGATGTTGAAGTAACGCAGGCAGACGCCCTGAAGCCCATAGGCGCGGTAGAAGGACTGGATGTAGTACTCGCAGGTCAGCTTCTGCACGGCGTAGGGCGAGAGCGGACGGGGCAGCATGTCCTCCTGCTTGGGCTGCGTGGGCTGGTCGCCGTAGGCGGAGGAGGACGCTGCGTAGACGATGCGCTTCACCTTAGTGTCGCGCGCGGCGATCAGCAGGTTCAGCGTGCCGTTGATGTTGGACTCGTGCGAGGTGAGCGGGTCTTTGACCGAGCGCGGCACCGAGGCCAGCGCGCCCTGGTGCAGGATGTAGTCGATGCCGTCGCAGGCGGACTTCACCCCGGCGGCGTCGCCGAGGTCGGTCTGCTGGAAGTCGATGGCATGGCGAATGCCAGCCAGGTTTTCGAGATTGCCGGTCGAAAGGTTGTCGATGCCCCGGACCTGGTGCCCCTGCTCGACCAGCGTATGCGCCAGCGTCGAGCCGATGAAGCCTGCAATGCCTGTAATCAAATAACGGGCCATCTGTCCTCCACCCGGATGGTTGCGCCGGGCTGTGCCGAAACGGTTCCTGTGAATAGTTCGTTCGCCTGCCTCGCGCTTCCTGCAGGTCATCCGGTGAACACTTCATCAGACCAGTGAAATTCGTTCAGGTCGATGGCACTTTTGTGCAGTTCGGTTCGAGCGGAGCAATCCGGCCTGGTTGCGTACACAGGCCGGAACGCTCCTTAAACACTATATTCGACGCGCTGCCGTAACGCCCTGCTCGCGTTTGAAGGCGGCGTTACCAATGTGCAATGAGCGGGAATGATGTTCGAGATTCGCGGCGATTGAAAACCGCGAGCGCAAAAAGCGCGGATGCGATAATCGGGAAATATGTCGAATACAACCCAAGTTGTTCTGCCGAAGATTGCCCAGGACCGTTTCAGCCGCCTGAAGGGCCGCACCGCCAGAGTTGGCGTCATTGGATTGGGATACGTCGGACTGCCGCTCTCGCTGCTGCTGGCCGAGGCCGGATTCAAAGTGACCGGCTTCGACATCGACGAGAAGAAGGTGACGGAGCTGGAGGCGGGCCGCTCGTACATCTTCCGCATCGCCGCGGAAGAGATTCAGAGCGCGCGCAAGCACGGCTTTACGGCGACGGCGGACTTCTCACATCTCTCTGAGCAGGACGCCATCATCATGTGCGTGCCCACTCCGCTGACCGAGCACCGCGAGCCGGACCTGAGCTACGTCGAGAACACGGCCAAGTCCGCCGCGCCCTGGATCCGTGAAGGGCAGTTGGTCGTGCTCGAAAGCACGACCTATCCGGGCACGACCGAGGAGTTGATGATCCCGGTGCTCGAGGCTGGAAACACAGAGGGTCTGAAGGCGCAGGGCAAAGGCGCGGTTGCGGAGAAGGGCGTCTTCTACGTGGCGTTCTCGCCCGAGCGCGAAGACCCGGGCAACACCACCGTCGCGCGCCGCGACATTCCGAAGGTGGTCGGCGGCCACGAACAGATTGCCACCGAGCTTGCTGCAACGTTGTACGAAGGCATCTTCACGCGCGCGGTGCGGGTCAGCTCGACGCGCGCTGCAGAGATGACGAAGCTGCTTGAGAATATCTACCGCTGCGTGAACATCGCGCTGGTCAACGAGCTGAAGGTGCTTGCTCTGCGCATGGATATGGACATCTGGGAGGTCATCGACGCGGCCTCGACCAAGCCGTTCGGATTTCACCCGTTCTATCCGGGGCCGGGTCTCGGCGGACACTGCATCCCCATCGACCCGTTCTACCTGAGCTGGAAGGCGAAGGAGTACGACTTCAACACGCGCTTCATCGAGTTGGCCGGCGAGGTGAACGAGGCGATGCCCGCGCACGTGGTGCAGTATGTCGCGCGCGGACTCAACCAGCACAAGAAGGCCCTGAACGGCGCGCGCATCCTGATGCTGGGCATGGCCTACAAGAAGGACATCGACGACCTGCGCGAGTCTCCATCGCTGACCGTCATCGAGCTGTTGCGCGAGCAGGGAGCCGAGGTGCTCTACAACGATCCCTACTTCCCGACCGTGGGACGCGGGCGGCATTACAACCTGAACATGACTTCAACGCCCCTCGAAAAGCTGGAGCAGTACGACTGCGTGCTGATTATGACCGACCACTCCGACTACGACTACCAGGACATCGTGAACCGGTCGCGGCTGGTCGTGGATTCAAGAAATGCGACCAAAGGCATCGAATCGGGAAAAATAATTCGCTGCTAGGCAAGTCGTTGCATGCCCGAGGATAGGTGCGCCGGCCAGCATTGTAAGTCGAGTTTTGGGTGGTTCGACCGATTTTTCCACAGGGATTCGGGTGGATTCCCTGTGGTATAAAACGAAAAGTAAATGCAAAGTTCAGCGTAGTTGCAAAATTGTGCTGGTAACTTGCATCGCTTTGCCTTTTACCCGGTGAATTGCTTCTATGGCCGGGGTCGTGGATGAACGTATTCTGCTGGTTCTGACGGCTTGGGAGATTGCTCGATGGAGCGATCTTTTTCTCAGACAGGCATGAGTAGACCCACGATGATTTGTGTCATCCTCCCCAATCTTGAAACCCCATCGATGATGGCCTCACGAAGAAACTGTGCCGTGCCTCGGGCAGCGTTCTCGCAATGCACTGAGAATCCGTAACGACGATTCCGGATTTTCTCCCGATAGCAGTGGTATGCCCGAAGCGCCGCGGTAGACCCACGCAAACATTACCTGAGTAACCAGCCGTTTCGCGGCCGAAGCTGCTCCATTCATCCGTCGCTCCTGCGGCCTCAACCCCAGGAACTCGCCCACTTGTGCTCTTGCGGGCGAAGGGGAGATTTTTGTTCGTTTTACGGCTCAAGTTTCCGCGCGAATGACCCGAAGGTGTGAGCAGGGCTGCCACATTCGTGGCGCTGAAGTAACGCAAAGGTCTGCGTGCCTACAACTGCCCTTGAATGGGGTTAAACGATGCTTCTCCGATAGGTTGTAAGTGAGGAGCTGCAAAACTTTGCAACTTTGCTGGATATGGCAGTCCTGACTTGGTTGACCAGTTGAAACAGACTTCAGAGGTGCGATTTTGGGTACATTCAGGACGATCACGGCTTGCATCGGTATTTCACTTTTTCTCTTTTGCGCAGGCTGTGGCGTCGTTGCGTTACCGGTCGGCGGCGTCTCGCCGAGCATCAGCCAGGTCTATCCGCGCACGATTACGGCCGGCTCGCAGGCCATGACCCTGAAGGTGACGGGGTCCAATTTCAACAATGCGGCAGTCATTCAATGGAACGGCAACGCTCTGCCAACGTCGGTGGTCGATGCGAACACGCTGGCGGCCTCGGTCCAGAGCACCGACCTTGCCTCTCCCTCGGTTGCGGCCCTGACCGTGCATGACAAGCAGACGGGCCAGAACTCGAACTCCGTGCAGGTCACGGTGGCGCCGGGCAACTCAAGCAATCACGGTCATGCGTTGGCGATTGCGACCACGTCCCTGCCCGCAGGGACCGCAGGCGCGGCCTACAGCGCCGGGCTGGCGGCAACCGGCGGCACACTCTCGTATGCATGGACGATTACGTCAGGCCGCCTTCCGCTGGGGCTGTCCCTGGACACGGCCAACGGAGCGATCTCCGGCACGCCAATGGTAAGCGGCACGTACAATTTCACGGCCACCGTAACGGACTCGAGCAGCCCTGCGCAGACGGCCTCGGTGACGCTGACGATTGCAGTCGCCGCGTCCACGTCCACGCAGGCGAACGCTTCTCTGGCGATTACGACGGCGACCCTGCCCTCGGGCACCGACGGGATGGCCTACTCCACGCCGCTCCATGCAAGCGGAGGCACGCCCGCGTACACGTGGTCGATCTCGGCGGGCAGTCTGCCGTCGGGCCTGACTCTGGCAGCGTCTTCCGGTGTCATCTCCGGCACGCCGTCGGCGACCGGTACATTCAACTTCACCATCGCCGTGGCCGACAACAGCAACCCGGCCCAGGCCCAGTCTCTTGCAACCGCCATCACCGTTGCGACGGCTCCTGCAGCGCCGACCGGACCGGGGACGACCTGGTACGTCCGTCCGGATGGGGGCACGCGGTACAGCTCGATCATGACCTCGGGGCAGTGCGACGGCCAGGCGGATGCGCCTTACCCGGGGACGGGCACCAACCAGCATTGCGCCTTCGGAGACGTCCGCTGGCTCTGGCAGGATGGCAGCTACAACACCTCGCAGAGTGCGCCGTCGTGGGGCTGGGTCATCTCCGGTGGAGATACGGTGATTATCCGCGGCTCGATTGAAACGGGCGTGAGCTGGCGCGTGGGCTGGAACAACAGCTCGGGAGCGCTCGATCCCGCGACGGGACTCTACTACGGGCTACAAGGCGAAGCGTATGACTCCGGCATTCCGGTGCCGCCGTCCGGCACAGCGGCCCAGCCAACGCAGATTCTCGGAGAGAACTATGCCGCCTGCACAAGCCAGAGCGCGCGGACCCAGATTCATGGCGGCTGGTCGGTGTTCAGCGTGCTCAATTTGAGAGGGGCATCGTATGTTCACGTCGGGTGTCTGGACCTCACCGACTTCTCCAACTGCGGCCGAGACATGGACACCGTCGGCTGCGTGGATGGGCAGCAGGACTTCGCGCGTTACGGCATCATGCTCTCCAATACCTCGACGCATATCACGCTGACCGACGTTCGCATTCACGGAATGGCGTCCGATGGCATGTACGGACCGACCGGCGATGGATTCATGGCGAACGATCTTGCGATCATCGGCAATGCAGACGCCGGATGGAACACGGATGCAGGCGATGGCCAAACAGGTGTCGGCTCGTTCTTTGTCCAGAACTTCAATATCAGTTGGAACGGATGCGTGGAGGAGTATCCCATCGTTGATCCGTTGCCGTACTTCAGTTGCCGCGACGATGTGAACGGCGGCTACGGCGACGGATTCGGAACAGCTTCGGTGGCAAGTCCCGCTCCCGGTTGGCAGGTCCATTTCGATCACGGGATAGCAAGCTACAACACGCAGGACGGTCTGGACGCCAAGCATGTGAGCGGCGAGGGTTCGACGATGACCGTGACCCGCGTGCTGGCTTACGGCAACGAAGGCCAGCAGCTCAAAGTCGGCGACGGGGCATCGGCCATCGTGCAGAACAGCGTGTTTGTAGGGAACTGCGAAGCGCTGGGACAGACGATTCCCGGCCGGCCTTCGCCGACGAATGACAAGGTGAACGACCTGTGCCGCGCCGCAAACACGGCGATTGTGCTGGACACGACGCCGGGCAAACCGTCGGTCTTTCAAAACAACACCGTCTATACGATGGGCGCGGTCGGTCTGGAGGTCGAGTACGCGACTTCGGACTTTGGCCCCACCAATGTGCTGCTCTTCAACAACAACGTCTTCGTTGGTTTCTATAACCCGGGCTATCAGGTGAACCCTGCTCCGATCTACAGCGCGGGCGGAGTCGATGGCGCGGGCGGTTCTCAACATGCGATTCCCGCGGTGTTGACGAACCCGGGCGCAAGCTGGAGCAACAACGCGACCATCGGGCAGAAGGTGAATTGGGCCTGCCCTCAGCCGGGAGAGAGCAACGCTCTGTGTACCGACCTGGGTCTGGCGGATGAGACGTACCATCCATACGGCTATGGCAATATGGCTCCAGCATCCGGATCGAGCGCGGTTGTGGGCGCAGGCGTGACGATTCCCGGCCTCACGCTGGACTATACTGGCGTGATTCGGCCAACCCCGCCGAGTATGGGAGCCTATGAAAAGCCGCAAGCGCCTTAAACTTCTCTGTGCCGTTGTTCTGGGGTTTTGCGGTCTTCCGCTCTGGGCTACAACCTGGTACGTCCGCCCCGATGGAGGCACCAGATACTCGTCCGGTTCGCCGGGGCAGTGTGACGGCAAAGCCGATGTGGCGTATCCGGGGAAGGGCAAAAACCGCCACTGCGCCTTCGGCGATGTGCGATGGCTGTGGCAGGATGGCAGCTATAACACGTCGCAGAGTCCGCCGGCCTGGGGCTGGGTCATCTCCGGCGGAGACACGGTGATCATTCGCGGCTCGATTGGAACGGGCGTGAGCTGGCGTGTTGGCTGGAACAGCAGCTCCGGAGCTTTGGACAAGAAGACCGGACTGTACTACGGGCTGCAAGGCGATCCATACGGGTCCGGTGCGCCTGTTCCGCCATCGGGGACGGCCGCGCAGCATACGCGCATCCTGGGCGAGAACTACGCCAACTGCCACGCCGCATCCGCGAAGACGCAGATTCACGGCGGGTGGGCCGTGCTGAACGTGTTGAATCTGTCCGGCGCATCCTACGTGGACGTGGCATGTCTGGACATCACCGACTTTTCCGCCTGCGGCCGGTCGATGCAGAAGACAGGCTGCGATTCGTCTCAGGATTTTGCTCAGAACGGCATCTTGTTTTCCAACAAATCGACACACGACACCCTGACCGACGTGCGTATCCACGGGATGGGCACGAACGGCATCTACGGCCCGACCGGAGACGGAGTGGTCGTGGACTACATCGATCTTCTGGGCAACGCCTCTTCGGGTTGGAACGCGGACCGAGGCGACAAGACGACCGGAGTAGGAACTCTGTCCGTTTCGCACTTCAACATTACGGGAAACGGATGCGCGGAAGAGTATCCGGTCGTGCATCCGATGCCTTACGGAGACTGCACCGATGAGAACCACGGCGGCTACGGCGACGGCTTCGGCACGGCATCGGTGGCGAGCGAGCCTCCCGGCTGGAAGATCAGCTTCGATCATGGAGTGGTCAGCTATAACACCCAGGATGGGCTGGACGCATTGCATGTGTCCGGAAGCGGTTCGAGCCTGACGGTGACGAACACGCTTGCTTATGGAAACATGGGACAGCAGATCAAGGTGGGCGGGGCCGCCGTCAGCCTGACCCACAATGAGATCATGGGCAACTGCGGCGCGATGAGCGAAGCGATTCCGGGATTTCCTCCGGGATTCAATGCCAGGCTGAGCCCGTTCTGCCGCGCGGGCAACGTTACGGTGCTGGTGAATGTCCTGCCTTCCACCGCGGCGATCTATCAATACAACACGATGTACACAAACGGCTCCATTGGGCTTGAAGTGGAGTATGCGGAGACGCCAACGGGAACCGAGACGATGCGATACGACCACAACATCTTTGTGGGGTTTCCGGGTTCGGACGGACGTAAGCCGACTCCCATCTACAGCAATACCAATCTGAAGATGTTTACCAATCCCGGCGCCAGCTTCAGCCACAACATTACGTATCACAGCCGGGACAACTGGAAGTGCCCGGCTGCGGAACTGCACGAGGTCGCCGGATCGTGCGGCAATCCGCATCTAAAGGACGAGACGTGGCCTCGGTATGGTTATGCGGACGTCTCGCCCACCAGCGCAACGGGCCAGGTCGCGTCTCCGGCCAAGCCGAGTGGATCGTCCCACAGCTCGCGCGCTTCGGTTGTGGCAACGTCTGCCGGGGTGGCCATTCTGGTGACTGGACTATGGGGCGGAGTGCGGTATTTTGCCAGGCGCGGGGCCGGCTCTTCCTAGGAAACGACAGTCGGCTGTGTCGTCCTACAATGGGCTTATTCCTCATTGTCATGGTGTAGAGCGCCAGGAGAGATATGCTGCGTATCGGTGTCGTGCTGGATTCATTTATCTCCAGCGCATGGGTGGTCAAAGTTATCGAAGGCATCCAGTCAAGTGATTTTGCACGAATCGAACTGGTCGTTCTTCATGCAGGTTCCCGGCCGGGCAGGAGGTCTGCGCTGTTCGGCCTCTACGAACGCTGGGACTACCGGCGGAACAAGGCCAGTTGCGATGCCACGGCCCAGGTTGACGCCGCACCGCTTCTCCGCAACATTCCATCGCTCGCGGTTGACGCCGATGTTTTCTCTGAGGACCAGCTCAGCGCGATTCGCCGGCGCGATCTGGATGTGCTTCTGCTCTTTCGCCCCAGCGGCCTTTGGCGTAGCGCCGCAGATGCGGTGCGGTACGGAGTGTGGTCGTTTCACTTCGGAGACAACACGCGGGAGACGGACGCCCCGGACCTCTGGGGAGCACTCGTTCGCCGCAACCCCGTCTCGACGTCCTCGTTGCGCATCGTGACCGGCGCGCACGATGAAGGCAGGACCATCTACCGCAGCCACGCTTCCACCGATCAGCTCTCGATCTACAGCAGCCGCAATCCTGTCTATTGGAAGACCGCGGAGTTTGCCCTGCGCCGTTTGCGAGACCTTGACAGGCACGGCATGGAATCCATCAAGTCGCTTCCCGACGAGGGCGATGCGCGTGACGGCAATCGCGGGCCCAGCAGCCTGCAGGTCATTCTCTTTATGCGGAGACACGTTGCCCGCTGGCTTCAGGCGCGCATCGCATCCATGCATCGCTGGCCGCGCACACGATGGTTTATTGGCATCCGCCGAAGGAGCGAGGATCGCAGTTTCGACGACACCTCCGGCTACCGCCTGCTGCCATGCCCGGAGGACCGCTTCTACGCCGATCCCTTTCTGGTCGAGAAAGATGGAAAGACCTTTCTCTTCCTCGAAGACTTTCGCTATCGGGAGGGCCGTGCCGTCCTCTCCTACTGTGAACTCGGCGAGGATGGAACGCCCGGTGTGCCTGTTGAAGTGCTGCGTCGTCCCTACCATCTCTCCTACCCCTATGTTTTTGAACATGAGGGCGAGATGTACATGATTCCCGAGACCAAGGAAAATCGCAGGGTGGAGCTTTACCGTGCAACGAATTTTCCTGCCGAGTGGACCTTCGAGGCGGTGCTGCTCGACGACGTCCACGTCGTCGATGCGACGGTTCAGAAGATCGATGGAAGATTCTGGATGTTTGCCGGCGTGTCGGATGGCAGGTACTCGAACTCCGACGAACTGTGCCTCTTCTACGCGGACGCGCTCAAAGGGCCGTGGACGCCGCATCCGGCCAATCCTGTCTGTTCGGACGTTCGGCGGTCGCGTCCCGCAGGGTTGCTGTTCTACGACGAAGGACGCCTCGTTCGACCATCGCAGGACTGCGGCAAGGCCTACGGCTATGCTCTCGTCTTCTCGGAGGTGGTCACGCTGAATGAAGAAAAATTCGAGGAACGTGTCCTGCGCCGGATCGAGCCGGGTTCGGTGAAGGGTTGTATCGGCACGCACACCTACAACCGGACGAAGCGGTTTGAGGTGATCGACAGAACGCTTCCCGCGAATACCGCGAAGGGAGATGCTGACCGAGCATGAGCGTGAACTCAGTTACTGTAGTGGTCCCTCACTACAATCGCCCGGAGATGGTCGAGAAGGCGCTGCGTTCGATCCACGAGCAGACCGTGCGGCCCACTGAAATTCTTCTGGTGGACGACCACTCCACCCCCGAGAACCGCGAGAAGCTGAATCGCCTGTCGAACCTGGCGACCATCATCAGTCCGCCTGCGAACCTTGGCCCGACCGGCGCACGCAACTTCGGTGCCCAGTGTGCCAGGGGCGAATGGCTCGCCTTTCTCGATGACGACGATCTGTTTCTGCCGGACAAGCAGGAGCGCCAGATTCGCTATCTGGAAGCGCACCCTCAGGTGAAGGCGCTCGGCGGCGGCTCCATCATGGTGACGCCCGATGGACGCCAGCAGTACTGGGGCGGCAAACCTCCATGTCCGCTGACGCTTGCGCACGCGCTTTGCTACACCGCGTCGATGGCTCAGGGCCTGATGGTCCGCCGCGATGTCTTTCTTGAGCTGGGAGGCTTTGATCCGAACGTGCGGCATCTGGAGGACTTCGAGTTTGGCATCCGCCTGCTTGCGTCCGGCAACGAGATGCACTTCTTGCCCGAGCCGTTGTTTGTGTACCATCACGGTGGCGGCCGCGAACAGTTGAGCGTGGAGTGGAGCAAGATGTTCCGCGCCGAGTTGAAGATTCTCAAGATGCACGCCGATCTGGCGCGTAAAGAATTTGGCCCGCGCGGAGAGACCCGCCTGCGCGCGCGGTGCTGCAAACGGCGCGGACTCTGGCGGGGCGGCCTAGTGGGCAGGTCGGTGTGGGCGTGGGGCTGCCTGCAGGAGTCAGTCTTTGGCGCAATCCCCGAGACGCACTTACGCGATAAGCCTGCTCCCGTTGCGCAGGCGTAACTGCCACGCCTTCGCGCATGTGACCCGATTGGGTTCTTGCGTGCCAGGGAGAAACTTTGTAGCGTTGACGCAGCCGTGCCAGATACGCAGACAGGAATACGAGGAGACCTTCGGGACATGCCAGTCGAGGACAAGCCGGTGCAGTACTCGTTTGAAGGATTGTCCCGGGTACTTGCGCCGCGCGACGGAGCCCATTCCGGATGGCCGCCTGCCGTGGTGGCGTCGGTGTTTCAGACCGGCCTGAACCTGATGCGCGACCTGGAGCAGAAGGGAATCCGCGTTGCAGGAGTTGACTGCAATCCGGAGAATCCCGGGTTCCGCTCCAGGTACGGCCAGTCGTTTCTCTGTCCCAATCCGGACAAGGAGCCGGATGCGTGGCTCGATTTCATGCTGTCGCTTGCCGAGGCCCTGGGCGAAAAGCCCGTGCTGATTGCGGCGTCCGACATCTTCGTCTCCGCCATCGGGAAGCACACAGAAAGGCTCGATGAACATTTCATCCTCTCCAAAACAGGATGCCGGCTCCAGGCGTCCCTTGGTACAAAAGAGGTGCAGTATGCGCTGGCGCGCGAGCATGGGATGCCATCGCCGCAGGCGGCTTATATCCAATCGGCAGACGAATTGGAACAATTTTGCCGGCAGGCGCGCTTTCCTGTGCTGTTGAAGCCTCGCCAGCCGCGAGAGTGGGAGGCGCTGCCGGAGGGAAGTCCTCTGCGCGGCCATAAGGCGGTCTCTGCACAATCGGCGGAAGAGTTGATTGCGCTCTACAGTCATCTGGATGGAGTGGTGCCCGACGCCGTGGCGCAGGAAGAGATCGTCGGGCCCGACTCCGCTAAATACTGTTATCTGTCGGTCTACGCAACGGACGGCCAGCGGCTCGGCGCCTGCGTCGTGCATGAGCTGCGCGCGTATCCATTGATGTACGGATGCGCGACCATCGTTGAGCCGGTCGTCGATGAGGAGATAGATCAGGTCTGCCATCGATTTTTATCTTCAGTTGGCTATGTGGGGATTGGCGAGATCGAGGTGAAGCGGGACATACGCGACGGGCGGGTCCTTCTGATTGAGGTGAATCCCAGGTTCAGCGGCACGGGAGACAGCGCGAAATATACCGGCGTCGAGACAGGGTATCTTCACTATCTCGATCTGATTGGGCAGAAGCCGGCTCCGGTAAGCGCAACCCGTTTCGATTTTCGTCACGTGATGTTGCGTAACGAGCTGACGGCTTTCCCGAAGTATCTTGAAGCCGGGTTGATCGGATGGGGCGAGTGGTTCCACTCTCTGCGCCGCCCGATCAAGTACTTCGACTTCGACCTATCGGACTTCTCGAATGCGCGTATCTCGGGCATGGCAGGAGCGCGAGGATTCGTCGCCGGGCTGCTGCGCAAGTGGGGACTTCGCAGTTAAGCCGAGACGAGTGCGCCGTCTGCTGTGCGCGCATCGTCATTCTTTTGCGACCAGCTTCGTGCGCACGATGGCCGTCGTAAACTCCCTCGTCAGGCGCGAATGCAGCGGCGCAAGTTTGCGAATGGGGACGGTCTCAAGCAGCTCGATGCGGAACGGGCTTGCGGCGACGAGCCGTTCAAAGCGCGCGATGGTCATTTGATTGAGTCCGCCATCCACTTCGCTGAAGCGGGTCGCCCCGTCAGGGCGAATGTCTGCGCGCCAGCGGATGAGCGCGGCCTCCGAGAACAGCAGATGCGACCAGGGAAACACGCTGAACAGGTGGCCGCCCAGCGGGTGATACCAGGTAGGGCCAAAGCTGGCCATGACGAATCCGCTCGGCACCAGCAGGCTGTGCATGATGCGGAGGATTGCGGCCGGGTCGCCAAAATGCTCGAAGGCGTCAAGCGAGATGATCACATCCGCCTTCGTGCTGGTGCCGGTAGAAAACTCACAGCAGTTGCTGAGGCCGGCGTCGGCGGCATGGCGCACTGCCTCGTCGAGCGCGTGTTGCCGGATGTCGATGCCGATCACTTTTCTTGCGCCGTGACGCGCCAGATCGAGCGTAGCCACTCCATCGCCACACCCAAAGTCGATCACCGTCTTGTCGCGGATCTGCGCCAGCAGATCGCTTCCCAGCAGGACGCCGATCTTGGATTTCCCGTCGTAGGTAGAGCCGCTCATCGTCTGGGGCTCGTGAGGGGCAATCTTCGTAAGGACACGATACTGGAGATTGTTGAGCACGCTTCTCCTTCAATGGAACAGGGTTGAGTCTTCAGAATGAATATCGAGCCGCCGCAATTTGTTGTCATTCCCGAAGGGAATCTGCGTTTCACTTCAGGTCGCACCGAACCACAGTTATAGGGCAAACGCTGCTAGAACGAGGACCTGGAAGAAGCCACGTCGTTAGGTCTGGCCTGCGCCGCGCGGCCAGCGAGCAGCCTGCGATAGGTTGCAACGATCTTTTCCATCATTGCCTCGCTGGTAAAGGTCTCCACGACAATGTTTCTCCCTTCTTCCCCCATGATTTTCGCTTGTGTCCGATTGGCAATCAACTGAGAAATGGCCGCAGCCAAAGCCTCCGGGTCTTCCGGCGGAACGACGAAACCATTGACGCCATCCTTGACGGCCTCCGCGTTGCCTCCAACGCCGGTTGCAACGACGGGCAGAGACATTGCCATGGCCTCGACGATTGCGTTGGAAAATCCTTCGCTGCGAGAGGGCATGACGAAGATGTCCGCCGAAGCAAGATACGCGGGCAGGTCGGCGACACCTCCGATGAAGTGAAAGCGGCCGACGAGGCCCAGATCACGGACAAGAGCTTCGAGCCGTGCAAAGTACTCCGGCTCCAGCACATCGCCTGCGATGCTGAAGGAGACATCCGGAAAACGCGAAACGACGGCGGCCGCGGCCTGGATGAAGATGTCGTGCCCTTTGACGTGACGGATATTGCCAACGGCGGTCACATGAACGGTTGCCGTTCGTTCACGCGCGGCAGGGGCGGTCCAGTCCTCAAGGTCGAGGCCGTTGTAGATCGTCTGGACTCGGGCCGGGTCAATTCCATCGACCTCGATCGAATGGCGGCGGACCTGTTCCGAGACGGCGAAGACCGCATGCGGAAAGGATGCCATGAGCCGGTAGGCCCTGTGATGCTTGCCGGTTCTAAGGATGCCCAGGTCTCGGCGGCTCCAGATCAACTTCGCGCTCGACAAGGCCCGCGTGACCGTCCCGGCCCAGATGTCGGAGCTTTCAAAAAAGGTCTGCACGATCTGAATCTGTTGCTGCTTGAGAAACCGCCGCAGAGACAACGCGCCGCGAAGCGCAGCCAGATCGTAGGTGCGCCGCAGCGGCAACAGATAGAGCGGGCATGGCGACGTCCGCACCACATCGCACTCAGGATGGACCGAGAACGTCAGGATCGAGACGCGGTATCCGTAGCGCGGCAGAAGCGCGGCAAGCCTTAGCGCGGCGCGCTCGCCGCCTCCCAGCGTCTTTGGAAACTGATCGAGCACGAGCAGCACATGCGGCCCCGCGTCAGTTGCCGAGCCTGCGCGATCCGCAGTGTCCGGCGTCAGTTTTGTAATCACACTCATGGATTGGGCATCACGCGCGCAGGGGACGATGCTTCTCCCAGCAAATAGGTCGCGTACTTTTGCCGGTACTCGCTATAGGGATCATCGTCAGCAGTCGCTTCAAGCGGAGGCGGCGCGGAATCCGGCGTTGCGTTGGTAAGCTGATGCGCCCGCGCCGCAGCCGCGATCAGCACCCACAGCAGTCCGGTGATTTCAAGGTAAGTCCATCGGTCGCCGAAGAGATTGGCAATCAGGCACGACGACATCGCGGCAATCAACCCAAGACCCAGCCCCTGATAGAGCGGGTCTCGTGCCTTGCGAAAGATACGAAAGGCCAACGCCACGATCTGCTCAAGAAGAAACAATACGATGATGATGCCGACCGCGCCCGTTTCCACCATCACCTTGACGTACCAGTTGTGGGTATCGCTCAGATTGTCGATATGTTCGCCCAATTGAAACGTCGCATAGCCATTTCCAACGACCGGACTGCGGACGATTGCGTTCCACGCGTTCTCCCACAGGGAGACGCGCTCCTGCGCGGAGGCATCAAGCTGTCCATTGGAGTTCTCGGTCATGGTGACGCGCTCACGCACCGCGGTGGGCACCACGGCCTGCCATGTGCACAAAAAGATGCCGAGAATCAGCAGCAGCTTGCGATCTTTCAAGATTCCAAGAACGAGGACGGCAAAGAGCACCGCAGCATAGGCGCCGCGCGAAAAGGTGTACATGGCGGCAAGCATGGTCGCTGCGGTCAGGCAATACCCAATCAGTTTGAACGACTTTCTTTTGACGAATTGGATGAAGCCCCAGTAAAACATCCCAAACTGCGCGAGAAAGGCAGCGGTCTGGTTTGATCCGTACCCAAGCGGGCCGCCGCCCCGCTTATCTTCATCGAAGTTGGTCCAGGTTCGCGACAGACTTTCGAGCAGGCTGCTGCGGTCGATGAACAGCAGCGAGATCGCGGTAAGAATCACCACCATCCTGATGGACTTTCTATCCTCAATCACCAGGCCTGCCGCAACAAACACCATGGGAATGAGCATATAGTCCTTCCACGTGGCGAAGTTGACATCATCGATCCAAAGCGGCGCCGGGGCCCTGCCCATCGCGGTGCCGAGCCACATGGAGAAGTAGAGATAAACTCCCAGAACAAGCCACACGAGATAGAGCTTCGACTTAGGAAGCTTCTTACCCTGAATGAGTGCTCCGATAATGACTGCGAACACAAGAATGGTGAGAACATTCGCGCCCAGCGGGTAGACCAGAAGGTGGTCCCGCATGGTGCGGTACGGCAGGAAAGGAATCAGGTAATAAAGCCCGTAGAGAGGACGCCCCCCGAGCGAAACGAGGATCATGACCCAGAAGCCAATGTAGGCAGCGAGCGGAATGAAATGTCCAATACCTGTGCCAAACATAAGCTCTCCGCCGTGTTGCGGCCTCCAGCCACGAGGCAGAAGGCCGGTTTACAAAATTAGCTTACTAAACCCATACCCGGTTGCGACCTGCCACGAAGTTGTAGAACGCAACGACGGCGGCTGCATTGAGCATGACGAATGTCCTGGCGATGGCGACCGGTTTGAACCCGCGAGTGACCGGGACGACCGCTCCGAACAAAGCCAGGATGTAGAAGGCGGCCTGCAACCAGAAGGCTGTCCTGTAGATGGGGCCATGAGCGAAGCCGGAAGCCACGAGCATCACGACCAGCAGCAGTGGAACAACCAGCCGGAGCAGCTTGTGGCTGATGAAGCGGAAAAGCAGCGGATTGGCCGGTGAAAGCAGCCACGGAGCCAGTTGCACAAGCTGATAATTCCCCGTCAGCGTGCGGACTTTGCGCTGGAACTCCTTCTTCGGTTCAGCAAAGATCCGGTCGCGCGCGATCGCCTCGGGATGGAACAGCACACGCTTGCCCGCGCGGGCAACATGCATGGGTACAAAGACATCGTCCAGCAGAGTTCCGGCAGGAATCTCGGTGAAGAGTTCACGGCGGATGGCATAGATCGCGCCGGTCGCTCCGACGACCGAGCCTGTCGCGGACTCGAGTTTGCGCACCGCCTTCTCCATCTTCCAATAGATGCCGAGCGCGTCCGGCGAGGGCACGCCGGGAGCAGTCTCCAGCAAAAGCTCGCCGCTGACTGCGCCCACCTCGGGGTCGGCAAAGCACGCGACAAGCTCTGCCACCGCGTCGGGGTCGATGCTTTGGCGCGCATCGAGAAAGACGAGAATCTGACCGGTGGCGCGGCGAACCGCTTCATTCAACGCACAGGCCTTGCCGTTGGAACGATCAAGGATGACGGGAACCAGTCGCCCTGCCTGGCTGCGCAGAATCTCGGCGGTACGGTCGGTCGATCCATCCGAAGCAACGACGATCTCGATCAGCTCCTCGGGATAGCTCAGACCGCGAAGGTTTTCGAGCTTCGCCGGCAGGCGCTCTTCCTCGTTGCGCGCGGCAATGATGATGGACACGCTTGGCGAGATTGCGCCTTCGAGAACGGGCCGCCGCCGCACACGAGCGCGGATCCAAAGCCAGACGGCATAGCCGAAGTATGCGTAAGCGATCAGCGCCAGCGAAAGCCAGAAGACGGTCTTCAATCCGCCCTCGCCGAGCACCGAATCGAAGGCGCAATCGGCGCGGGTCTTCGCTCCGTGGACAAGAAGCAGGAGCCGTCTGCCGCGTGATGGTCCTTCGCTGCCTGGAAATTTGCAATCAACGTGCGGGGCACAGGGGTCCTCTTCCGGTACTGCGTGCGGCCTGCTGAGCGTGCAACTCAACCGAGGGACTACATCCCCTACATCCCGATGATACGTGATGCCATGCGCGGTCTGAAGCCGGATTTTGACACCAAAGTGTTAGATCGACAGCGACATACGGGGCGCGATCCGGCGCAAACTTCACGCCGATAGGCTGTAGTATCTTGGAATCTGCGCGCCGGGAAATCGATGGCTGGTACAAAACGCTTCGCATTCAATGTGGTGATGAACTGGATTGCCGTGGCTGTCGGCATGGTGGTTCCGTTCTTCCTTACTCCATACGTCATCAAGATGCTTGGGGTAACGGCCTATGGCGTCTGGATATTGGCCGTTTCGACGGTCGCCTATCTCAATATCCTGGACATGGGGCTGCGCAGCGCGATTGTCCGCTTCGTCTCGAAGGCCAGCGCAGAGGACAAACCCGAAGACGCAACCGCGGCCGTCGGCGCGGCGCTATGGGTCAGGGTGTTGATCTCGGCGGGCATCGCCGTTTTGAGCATCATTCTGGCATTCGCCTTTCCGCATCTGTTCAAGATCCCGCATGAACTCCAGCGACCAGCCCAGATCACGGTCCTGATGTGCGCCCTCGGGGTCGCCTTCACCCTGGTCTCGGGAGTCTTCGGCGCGGTCCTCTCGGCAACCCATCGCTTCGACGTCCTGAGCGGAATTTCTGCGATGCAGACCCTTGCCCGAGCCGGCGGCGTCATCCTGATTCTTCGCTCCGGACATGGCCTGGTGCCGCTGGCCTACTGGGAGATGATCATCGCCCTGCTCGGCGGTATCGCCACCGTCGTTGCGGCGCTCAAGCTGTATCCTCCCAGCCGTGTCCGCATCGCGCGCCCCGACATGGACCTGCTGAAGACGATTGGAACGTACAGCTTCACCACGTTCGTCATCCTCGTTGCGGTCCAGATTGTGATGAACACCGACAATCTGGTGGTTGGAGCGTTCGTCTCCGTGGCGATGGTTGCCTTCTATTCCATCGGCGGCAGCCTGATGGCGTATTCGTGGCAGGTGGTCACGTCCGTTTCGGCTACGTTTACTCCGCTGGCCAGCGGGATGGAGGCGCTGGGCAACATGGAGGGACTGCAGAAGCTCCTGTTGCGCGGAACGCAAGGCACCCTGGGGATTGCGCTGCCCATCAGCCTCGCCTTGACCTTGCGCGGCAAGACCTTCATCGGTTTGTGGATGGGGCCGCAGTACAGTGAAATCTCCGGCACTGTACTTCAGATACTGCTCATCAGCCAGTTCTTCGGCGTGGCGAATGGAACGGCCGGCTCCATCATGACGGCGACCGACAAGCACAAGCCCGTTGCCAAATGTGCGGTCACGGAAGCCATCCTGAATATCAGCCTCAGCATCGCGCTGGTGAAGACCATCGGAATCTACGGCGTGGCGTGGGGCACATCGATCTCCATGGCGCTTTGCCATCTCGTCTTCTGGCCACCCTACGTGCGCAAGGTGCTCCACATTCCGGTGAAGCGATACCTCTGGGAGGGGTGGCTCAAAATTACGCTCTGCTCCATTCCCTATGCGATTGCATGCGCCGCGACCGACCGCTATTGGCATGCCTCCAACCTCATCGAGTTCTTCCTGCAGATCACCGTCATCCTGCCGGTGTATGCAATTTGCGTCATCGCGGTCTTTCGTGACGAGGCCCGCACCCTGTTCCAGAAGTGGCAGGCATCGAGGCTCGTCCGAGCGTGATGCTCTTTGCAGCCGATGTTAAGATACGTTTGGCGTACAACGTGGGCGAGGCATGGCATTCGAGGTAAAACCAATCGTGGAAAAGCCGGCGCAGCAGACTGCTCGAAGCCTCCACGTGCTCTACCACGAGCTCAGGCGCGGCGGCAGTACGTATTCCTATGTCGTCGGCACGGAGGCATTCGAGCGGCACGTCGCTCTCTATGCCCGGCTGCGTGAACGCGCGGCAGGCTTGCTCCCCGAAATCACGTTTGATGACGGCCATCGCTCCAACCTGGAGTTCGCCGCGCCTATCTTGCACGCTCGCGGCATCGTCGCGCGGTTCTTCATCACAGTTGGCTGGACCGGCACGAAGCCCGGTTACATGGACTGGGCAGAGCTGCGCGAGTTGCAGGCAGCCGGACAATCCATCGGCGCGCATGGGTGGAGCCACACGTTGCTCACTCACTGCGCTGAAAGCGATCTGCAAAAAGAACTGCGGCAGGCGCGGCTTGTGCTCGAAGACAAGCTGGGCACCTCCATCACAACCATGTCCCTGCCCGGAGGCCGATACAACCGCCGCGTTCTTGCCGCGTGTGCAAACGCAGGCTACACACAGGTCTATTCCTCGATACCGAAGGCCGCAGATGCGCAGGAGACTTTGATTGGCCGCCTCAACATTCGCGGCGACATGCGGGAGGAGTGGATCGCCGGCCTCTTCGAGCCGCACAGCGCAGTGCTTGCGAAGCTCGAGCGAACGTATCGCATCAAGGCGGCGGCGAAGACGCTCGTGGGCGACACGGTCTACGAAAAACTCTGGGCGCTCGTCAACCGGAAAGAGCAGGACGCGGAATGAAGGTCCTGCACGTCATCAGCAGCGGCGGTATGTATGGGGCCGAAGCGGTCATCCTGAACATGTCCCGCGTGTTGAACGAGGGGCCGCACACCAGCGCGCTCGCGGTCTTTGCCAACTCACCCAATCCCAATCTGCAACTCCACGAGAGGGCAGTCGCCGAAGGCATCGAGTCGCATCTGATTCCGTGTCGCGGGCAGATCGACCGCTCCGCGATTGCAGGTATTCGCGATCTCGCCGAGCGTGTGCAGGCCGAGGTCGTCCACGCGCATGGCTACAAGGCCGACATCTACGCCTACCCGGCGCTGCGCGGAAGGCTTCCGCTGGTCTCCACCTGCCACACCTGGTACGACAACGATCTCGCCGTCCGCGTCTATGGCGCGGCTGATCGTTTCGTGCTGCGCAACTATGCGCGCGTCGTCGCTGTCTCCGAAGAAGTCCGGCAGCGGCTGCTCAAGGCCGGTGTGCGCGACGAGAAGGTCCGCCTGATTCAGAACGGGATTGACCTGCGTCCGTTCCGCAACGCGACGCCTTCGCTGCGCGATGGCCTTCAGCCAGGGCAGCCGCTGGTTGGACTCGTCGGCAGGCTCGCGCCGGAGAAGGGCGTCGATATTTTTCTGCGCGCCGCCTCGCGTGTTCTGGCCCAGATGCCGGACGCACGCTTCGTCGTCGTCGGCGACGGGCCCGACCGCGCGAAGCTCGATGCGCTGATCGACGAACTGCATCTCAGGCAAAATGTCTCGATGCTGGGCCAGCGCAACGATATGCCATCGGTCTACGCCTCGCTCGATGTGATGGTCTCGGCATCGCGGCAGGAGGGCCTGCCCATCGCCATGCTCGAAGGCATGGCAAGCAGTCGCGCGCTGATGGCCACCGCCGTGGGCGAGGTGCCGTCGGTGATCGTGAACGGCAACACCGGCATACTCGTCCCTGCTCCTGACGAGAATCTGCTCGCCGAAGGCATCGTCAGCCTGCTCGCAGACCCCGAGCGACGAGCGCAGCTCGGTGCGGCAGCAGCGCAGCTCGTCGAAGATAAGTTCTCCGCCGAGCGCATGACGGCAGACTACCTGCGCATCTATGAAGAGGCGGTTGCGTCGCGGAAGGCGGCACGATGAGAGGCGCGCGGCCAAGGATTTTTATGATGGACCTCTGGGCCATCGTGCCGTACTACACGGCCTATCTCTCGAAGGCGCTGCTGGCCGAAGGCGTCAACCTCCAAGTCGGCTCCATCTCCTACTATCTGGACCCGAAGTGTTTTTCCGAGCGCGGCATCAAGCCCGATCCGGGCCTGCTGAACGCAGTGGGACGGTTTCACCTGCCCCCGCTGCCGCGCCGGGTGCTCAAGCTCGCCGAGGCGCTCGTGAACATGGCGGCGCTCGTGGTGCGCTTTCTCATCGCTCCGCCCGACATCATTCATGTGCAGTTTCTCCCGATGTTCCGCTGGCGTCTGCCCCTCGACCGCTGGCTCCTGAGCCTCTGCCGTTGGCGCGGCGCAAAGATCGTGCTCACGGTCCACGACCTCCTGCCGCACGACACAGGCGAGTCCTACAAGCGCACGTTTCTCAATCTCTACCGCTTCGTCGATGCCATCATCTGCCACTCCGGCCACGTCAAAGAGCGGCTGGCGACGGAGTTCTCCGTCCCCGAACAGAAGACTTGGGTCATCCCGCACGGACCGTTCTTCTACGACCTGCCCGCATCCGCGCAGGTATTCGACGGCCTCGCGCTGAAGCAGAACGGAGTCATGGTTCTGTGGCAGGGAATCATCTTCCCCTACAAGGGCATCGACCTGCTGCTCCGCGCCTGGCAGCGTGTGGAAGCCGGCGGCAGCGACGCCCGCCTTGTCATCGCAGGCACCGGCTCGCCGGAACTGGTCGAGCAGATACGCGAACAAATCGCGCAGCTTGGACTGACGCGGGTCGAGACGCTCTTCCGCTTCGTCTCCGCCGAAGAGCTGGTCGCGCTCTACCGTGCCGCCGACGTTGTCGTCTATCCCTACCGCGCCATCACCACCAGCGGCGCGCTCGCCACCGGACTCGCGCTCGGCAAAGCCATCGTGGCCAGCGACCTTCCCGTATTCCGCGAACTATTGACGAACCGCGAAAACTCGCTGCTGGTCAACCCGGAAAACACAGCCGAGCTTGCAGGCGCGCTGATCGAAATCGCCCGCGACGCCACGTTGCGCGAGCAGCTTGGGCGCAGCGTCCGCGCGATGAACTTCGGCGACCAGTCCTGGCTTTCGATCGCAACCAAAACCCGTGAAGTCTACATGCACGTGCTCGCATCCGGCAGTGACTGAACGCGGCGGGATTTGGTGTCATTCCCGAAGGGAATCCGCGTTTCCCCGCGCCACCTTTGCATTTCCATTCCGCAGCTCTTTTGCATTTCCATTCCGCAGCGAAGCGGAGGAATCTGCTGTTGCTTCAACCCGCCACCAAAGCCGGGTGCCTTTTTGTTTGTCATTCCCGAAGGGAATCCGCGTTTCGCATCGCAGCACAAGCATGGGCGCACGGCAACAACCGGAGCCTATTTCCCCTTGTCCTGCTCCGTGGCCCTATGCATGTCCTCTTCAGCCTGCTTGATCCGCGCCTGAATCTGGTCATCGGTCAGCGGCTTCCTGTTGGGGCCGATGCCGACCTGTGTACCGTCCGCGGTCGTCGTGATGCGGGTGCCGTCCCTGGCCACCAGCACCTTCGTGCCATCGGGCGTGGAGGTGAACGTCGTTCCATCTTTGGCAACGTAGATGGCGGTTCCGTCTGCGCTGGTGCTCACGCGCGCTCCGTCCTTGCCTACGATGACCTTGCTGCCGTCACCGCCGGAGGTGACGCTGACGCCTTTGCCGATGATGACGCTTGCGCCGTCACCGTTGCGAATCGAGAGCGGCGGCGGCGGCGGCGGTGCGGGCGGCAACGGCAGCACGGAGGCCTTCTTCAGGTTGAGATCGCCCTGCGTCGTCGTCAGCCTCATCACCGGCCCGCCTTTGCCGATCATGCCCGTGAAGGTCTTGTGCGTGTCCGTGCCCTGCGACTCCAACGAGAAGTCATTGTCCAGGTCGCCGTTGGTCGTCTGGGCCTGCACCGTAAACGAGGCGTGCTCCGGCACCGTCACCGTAATCGAGCCGTTGCGGTTCAGGACCGTGACGTTGCCCAGCGGAGGCGCGTTGGTCAGGTCCACCGAGCCGTTGCTGTTGGTCACGGAGACATCGCCCGCGATGCGGTCCAGCGTAATGTTGCGATTGCGCGTATTGAGCGTGACCGGGCCCAGCGCCTGGCTGGCCGTCATGTCGTCGCTGCCGATCTCCGATTCGCCGTCCAGGCGCGCAAGCTGGAAGTCGGTGCGGCTGGTGTGGAACTTGATCGGCCCGCGGATATGGTCGAAGTGGATTGAGCCGTAGATGTCGCCGTTGAAGCTGACCGGGCCGCTCATGTCGGAGAGCGTCAGCTCGCCCGCGCGGCCTTCAATCGTGACCGGGCCCGTGATGCTGTGGGCGGAGAACGAGGCATCGTTATTGTTGATGTGGCCGTTGACCGCGCCGGTAATGGCGCTCAGGCCGATGTCGCCGTGGTTGGCCGTCACGGTCACGTCGCCGCGAATCGAGCTGACATGCACGTCTCCGTGGTTCACCATCACGCTGGTCGGCGCGGCGATGGGAACGGTGATGGTGAGGTCGGCGTGCGCGCCTTCAAACGAGGGCATCGTCACCGAGAGCGTGTTGTCGCCGGTCGTCAGCTCCGGACTCAGTTGCTGGGCCTTGGTGTTGGCCTCCGAGTCGGTGCGCGTATAGACGGCCTTGTGGACGGCGACGTGGATCTGGTTATCGTCGCTGGTGCCGCTCACCGTCACGTCGCCGCGCGGGTTGTTGACCACCAGCCTGGTGCCGGCAGGAAAAGCCTGGGCCAGTGTCTGGTCGCTCTCGTGCTTGTCGCCAAAGAACTGGTCCAGATTGTCCTGGCTGATGCCGAAGTTGCGGTGGAAGAAGGAAAACGCGCGCGCGCCGTTATGAAATCCGCTGAAGACGAACCCCGCGAAGGCGAGCACCAGCAGCAGGAAAAACACGCCTCCACCCAATCTGCGGCGATAGCGCGGCTGGTTGGGGTCGGAGAGAAAGTACTGGTCGAAGGCCCATTCCGCCAGCATGATGAGTCCGGCCCCGAGCAGCAGCATGGGCCACCAATGCCCGTACCACATCCAGAACTCGCGGCCCGACACGTGTCCGGTCTGGACCAGCAGAAACACCACGCCGATGGCGATCAGCACCAGCGGGCCGACAACGGAGCTGCGGCGCAGGCCGCGCACCTGGTAGCGGTAGGCTGCGCGTTGGGCGCGGTAGGCGTCGCGCTGCATCCGGGCCTGTTCGCGGACGACCCGGCGCTGGTAGCGCCAATCGTTGCCATACGGAGGGCCGGGAGGCGGCGGAGGCGGTGGTGGAGGATAGCTCGCCATGACCTAGCTCCCTTCCTGATCGTGCGTGGAGGTCTCCGTGGAGCTGGCCGGGGGCGCCGCCGCTGCGTCCTGCGGCGGAGGCGGTTGAGGATGGATGTAAGCCGGGTGGGCGCCGCCGCTGTACGCCGCCCCGCGCAGCACTGCCATCAGGCCGGCCACAATGATGAACAGCGGCCAGCTCCGTCCCCACGGGAGGATATGGAAGCTGTCCAGCAGGAACATCACGCCGACCAGCACAATCCACACCGGCGCGCGCAGCGCGTGAAAGACGCGGACGCGGTACAGCGAGGTGCCGTCGTCGGCCAGCGGCGCGCCGTACTCGGTCATTCTGCGCACAAACAGCCATACGCCGAAGCCGATGAGCAGGAACGGGATAATCCAGTGCATCGGAAAACCGTAGAACAGACGCGAATTGCCAATCAGGAACAGCGCGCCCAGCACAATCAGCCACACGGCCCCGGCGGGAAAACGATTACGAGCAAAAACCGAGTTCGGATCCACCGGGCTGAACGGAGGCGCTGCGTAGGGCTGTGCCGGTTGTCCCGGCTGCGTGGGCGGAGCATAGTGCTCCCAATTCCACTGCTGGCTGAAGTTCGATGTCGGAGGTGCCGTATAGGGCGAGTAACCCGCAGGCGGTGGGGGCGTCGAGCCGGAGGGCGGCGGCGCACCAGGCTGCGGCGGAGCGCCCGCGGGCCACGCCTTGCCGAAGCCCAGCTTCTCGCCAAGGTCGTTCAGTCCGAATGGATTGGGCAGCGGCGTCCCATCGCGCCGTGCGCGCGCCGTATGGATCGCCTCGATGATCTGGTAGATGACCCAGCCCGCGATGAACAGGCCAAACAGCCCGTTCTCATTCGAGAGGCTCACCAGAATGGCGAAGACCACCAGATGCACAATGCCCTTGGCGTACTGGCCGTTATACATCGCGCCCACGCCGGGGATGATGCCCAGCAGCCCGGCCAGTCCGGGGTTCGGCTCGCCTGACATCGGCGGCGGCGGCGGAGCCGCGCCCTCGGTTGCGCCGGGATAGCTTCCGCTCGCCGGAGCATTCGTTCCAGCCAGACGCGCCGCCAGGCAGGGTTCGCAGAAGACAGCCGAGCCGACGGGGCGGGCGCACTCCTGGCAGATGGCCTTGCCGCAGTTCTGGCAAAACGCAACACGTTCGCGGTCAGGATGGTTTGCGCAGTTCATGCCAATCCCCCTTCATCCTCAAAGACACTGGGTAAAAAAACAAAAGGCTGCATCGTTGCAAGTAATGCTCCGCGATGATGTGCGGAGTGGACCAGCGGCAGGTTCCCGCCCGGCGTCTCGCGCCGGCTCGAGCCCGAACCCGGTTTAGGGCGCGTTTGCTTCTGGTCCTGATTCTGATCTGGCTTCTGGTCCTGCTTCTGCTTCTCAGGCGACGGTTGATTGCCCGAAGGGGCCTGCTGCGGGTTGGCCGTAGCAGGGGCGTTCTGTGGGGGGAAATCGTTGTCCGTTCGCTGCAGGTCGCGCACGCGCGACTCCAGCTCGTACACCACGCGCAGGTTGTCCGAGTAGCGGACCACGCGCGCCTTCGTGTTGTAGCAGGCACGCATAATGCTCGACGGCTTGAAATCCGAGGCGCGCAGGCTGCTCAGCCGAATGCCCGTCAGGTTCATCGTCAGGGCAATCGAGAAGAAAGCCATCGCCGCCGTCATCGCCAGCCGGGGCTGCAGCATAGCCTGGCCGAACGAGCGCAGCCCATGCGCGAACCGTGCGCGGAACGGCAGAACGTTGCCGCTGAATGCTGCAGGTTGGAACGCAGGCTCATCGCCATCCGCTGCCGGACCGCTCAGCAGCGTATCTGCGGCGCGATGGCGGTCGCTCGCCGCACTGGCCTGGGTCGCCTTGCCCAAGGCCACCGCCGCCGAAGTCGCGGCCCCCGAAGTCACAGCCCCCGAAGTCACGGCAAAGATACGCTCTACAAGCGCCACCGGCGGTTCCGGGCGGACTGCCTTCAGCATCTCCATCCACGCCAGCCCGCGCCGTGCATCGGCCAGCATGGCGGCGCAGCCCGGGCAGGCGGCCATGTGCAGGTCGAAGGCAGCCTGGTCGGCCGCCGTCAGCGTGCCGTCCAGCGCATCGGCGAGCATCGCCTCACACCGCGCGCAGTCGCCAAGGGTGCCCGGCTGCGGGGGCTTTGCGTTACCGAATTGGTTGAAGTCTGCCACTTACATCACCTGTCTTTCCACCGCTCAAATCACCTGTTTCTCAATACGTTCCAACAGCTTCGCAAGTTCCCCGCGCCCGCGGCTGATGCGGCTTTTCACCGTGCCCTCCGGTATGCGGAGAACCTGCGCGATTTCTTTATAATCCATGTCTTCCAGGTCACGGAGAATAACAGCTTCCCTCAGCTCAGGCGAGAGCTGTTTCAACGCGCTCTGCACCCGCGCCCGCGTTTCCAGTCCCGCAACGTGGCTCTCCTGCGACTTGCCCCGGTCGGCCAGCCGGTCGGCCATTGTGGGGCCGTCCTCCGAGCTGTCCATCGGCGCGTCCAGCGAGTCGCTGAACCGGTCCACTCTCGTCCGGCGAAAATGGTCCACCAGCAGGTTGCGCGCCAGCGTCGTAATCCACGTCTGAAAGCTGCCCTTCTGCATGTCGAAGCTGGCAAGATTTTTGTAGAGCTTCAGGAAGACGTCCTGCGTCAGGTCTTCCGCGTCCGTCCCCGATCCGGTGAAGCGGTAACAGATCGCATAAATCCGCCGGTGTTGCGAGACCACAAGCTGCTGCCAGGCAACGCCATCCCCGGCCAGACACTGGCGCACCAGTCTGGCGAGAGCTTCCTGTTCGGCTACCTGTTCTGGCGTTCGCTCCAACTTGGCCTCGGACACATCTCGTGATGAATTCGGCGGTTGCAGCAGTGTATCGCGTACTGCCGGGATGTTGCGGACCGACAGCGGAACCGGATTTCCGCCCGACCGCGCAACAGCACGCGGTTCCCGGACCACCGTATGCCGGGACCGCCTGCCAAGCCCCGGTGAAGCTGGTATCGCCATGTGGAGAACGCCCATGGCTCCCTATACGCAAAGCCGCTGGCGGCGGTTCACCGACTCACGCATCTGACGCTTTTGCCCTATCCGCATCCCCAAGGCAGTCCCCACTTCTTGTTGTCATTCCTCTTTTTGTTGCCATTCCACTTCTTGTTGTCATTCCCGAAGGGAATCTGCGTTTCGGAGGGAGCGCAGGGCTTTACAGACTGCCGAAAAAGTCGCACAAATCGCCTTTCGGTGGGAGCGCAGAGCTTTAGGTAGTGTCTGATGAATCGACGAGAATCGTTTTTGCTTCTGGGTAGGCCAGGCCTTTAGGCTTGGCTCTCTTCACAAACCGTGAAAAATGGGGCTTCAGCCCCTGGCGTATGCCTTTTTTTCTAGCCTGCATGATCCCCAAAATCGAAGATTCCGATTCGTCAGACACTACCTAGCCCCGGGCCTTCTCTCCAATCAACGCAAACAGGCTTTTTCAGCACCCTCTTTAGCCCCGGGCTTTTCTCCTGTCCCCTCTGTCCAACGAGCTTCCCCTTTACGGCTTCGGCTCCGCAATCACCCCGCAGGCAATCCGATTGCCCGCGTTCCCCGTAGGGTCGGTCTTCATATCATCCGCGTGTTCGTGAATCACAATCGCCGTCCCGCCGTTCGCCAGAATACTGTCCGAGGCCGAGGGGTCGAGCGAAAGGTCGTTCACCTTGAAGCTCGCCTCGCCCACATGGTTCTCGTCAACCGACACATTCTGCGGCAGATCGCCGTTGTGATGCCCCATCGGGTTCATGGTGCCGTGCGCCTTGCCCGCCGGATTGAAGTGCCCGCCCGCCCCCTTGAAGTCCGGCGCATCGCACACCGCGTGCTCATGGATATGCACGGCGTGCTGGCCGAAGGGCAGGTTCTTCAGATTCAGCTTGATCGAGAGCTTCCCATCCTTCAGTTGTTTGAACGTAGCCGTCCCAGCGTCCTGCCCTTCGCTGGTCTTGATATGGACCACGAGCTTGCTCGACTTCGTTTTGGCCAGAGCAGGCGCGGCAAAAAGGCAGCAGACAAGTACAGCGGAAAGCATACGCATGGGCGTGTCCTCCATTCGGCAACGATTCTACAGGCTACGACCGCTTTGTTGTCATTCCCGAAGAGAATCCGCGTTTCCATCCCACCCTCTTTGTTTGTCATTCCCGAAGGGAATCTGCGTGTCGATTCCGCCCCTCTTTGTTTGTCATTCCCGAAGGGAATCCGCGTTTTTCGGTGGGAGCGCAGGGCTTCAGCCCTGCGAAAAAGCCAACAAATACAAGGGGCTTCAGCCCCGGGTCTTTTCCACGCATCGCCGAACACACCCATCAACTGGCGCACCACCGTGCCCGAAGTATATAAATCCCATCATGCATTCAATCCGGTCCCGCGCCCTGCCGAAGTCTGCCCTGCCCCTCTGCCTCTTCGCAACACTCCTCGCCGCTCCGGCTGCCATAGCGCAAAAGGCCGCGCCGGACGCCAAACCCGCCGCCACAGAAGCCAAGCCCGCCGCGCCCGAGGCGAAGGAAAAAACCCCGCCCTCATTGCCGCCCGAGGCCCACGTCGCCCAGAGCATCGTGCTCAACGGCAAGACCATCAAGTACACCGCCACCGTCGGCTGGCTCCCGGTCAAGGACGCCGACGGCAAGACCACCGGCGAAGTCGTCTACACCGCCTACACCGTCGATGAACCCAACCGCCCCGTCACCTTCGCCTTCAACGGCGGCCCGGGCGCGGCCAGCGTCTACCTGAACCTCGGAGCCATCGGGCCCAAGCGCGTCAACTTCGGAGCCGAAGGGCAAAGCCCGTCCGACCCCGCCACCCTCCACGACAATCCGGGCACATGGCTCGACTTCACCGATCTCGTCTTCATCGACCCCATCGGCACCGGCTTCAGCAAATCCATGGTCTCCCCCGACGAGACGAAGAAGCTCTTCTACGGCCCCAATCAGGACATCCACTATCTCTCGCGCATCGTCTACGACTGGCTGGTCGAAAACGACCGCCTTCTGTCGCCGAAGTACATCGTTGGCGAAAGCTACGGCGGCTATCGCGGCCCGCGCCTCACGCAGTATCTCCAGTCGCAGATCGGCGTCGGCATCAACGGGCTGGTGCTCATCTCACCCGCGCTCTCGCCCGATGCCGGCGCGCCCGACTTCTCGCCCATCTACTGGATGACCACGCTCCCGTCCATCGTCGCGGCCAACTACGAGCGCCAGGGCAAGCTCACCGCCGAGAACATGGCCCCGGTCATCGCCTACGACCTCGGCGACTACGCATCCGACCTGCTCAAAGGCAACTCCGACCCCACCGCGACGCCCGACATCGTCAAGAAGGTGACGGAGCTGACCGGGCTCGACCCCACCTTCGTCAAACAGTCCGGCGGCCGCCTCGAAACCCAGGCCTTCCTGCGCGAGGAGTTCCGCGAGACCGGCAAGCTCGGCAGCCGCTACGACCCCAACGTCACCGCCTACGACCCCTTCCCCTACAGCCCCACGCAGGAGACCAACGACCCCATCCTGCTCAGCATCATCGCCCCCACGACGACTGCGATGGTCGATTGGGTCACGCGCACCGTCGGCTGGAAGATCGACGCGCGCTACAACGCCCTCTCCGACGAGGTCAACGAGCAATGGGACCGCGCGCGCGGCGGCGCATTCCGCAGCTCGGCCTCCTCCACCGACCTCCGCGTAGCCGTCGCCACCGACCCGAAGCTCCATGTGCTCATCGCCCACGGCTGGGCCGATCTCTCCTGCCCCTTCATGGGCTCGGTCCTCACCGTCAACCAGATCCCGAAGATGGGCGACGCCTCCCGCATCCAGGTCCACGAGTACCCCGGCGGCCACATGTTCTACAGCCGCACCGCCAGCCAGCTTGCCCTCCGCAAGGACGTCATGAAGATGTACAACGAACACTAGGTTGCATCGACCTATAGTCATGTTTCTGGTAATGGGTTTAACGTAAATTTGTCATCCTGAGCGAAGCCTCTCACCGTTTCATCGTGAGAGGCGGAGTCGAAGGACCTGCGGTTTTCACCAGCCGCGGCCGGGTGCCCCATCCATCGCGCTTTTTGCGATGAGTGGGAACGCACACATTCCCCCGCCACCTTTTTGCATTTCCATCCCTACCTCATTTGCATTTCCATTCCGCAGCGAAGCGGAGGAATCTGCTGCTGTTGTTGTTGCCCTTTTTGTTTGTCATTCCCGAAGGGGATCTGCGTCTTCATGCCAAAACCTGGCGGAAGAACCCGCTGTTTCCCTGTCAAGCCCACAATCCACCCAATCAACACATTACAGAGGCATTACCCGTGGCGGGATACCCCCTCCCCATCTGCTACCCTTTAAATAGGCCCCAAAAACATCAAAATTCCCCTGAAACCCATAAACCCTTTGCTTGAAGGACTTTACGTATGGTTGCTCAATATAATCAATACTTTACGAGCAGTCGGCACCGAAGTCCGAACCTAAGTCCTTTGTTCGAAGGACTTTGCACAAAAAGTGGGGGAGGGGTACCCCTAAATCGCAGGCAGATCGAGCTGCTCGGAGCTGTGCTCATCGAGGAAGGGACGGAAGTGCGCCCGGCACCGAGCCTCATAAAGCCCCGCCGCCCCAACGACCACCAGCTCCTGACTCTGCCCCAGCCGCTGCGTGTGAATCGCCGGAGCGCCGCAGGTCATGCACACCGCCGAGAGCTTCGTGACCTCGTCCGCAATCGCCATCAGGTTCGGCACCGGCCCGAAGGGCTCGGCAGCGAAGGTCGTGTCGAGGCCCGCCATCACGATCCGCTTGCCCTGATGCACCAGCTCGACGGCGAGCGCCAGAATGCCCGCATCAAAGAACTGCACCTCATCGATCCCGATGACGTCCACCTCGTCCAGGCGCGGCAGCAGCTCAGCCTTCAGGTGAGCCGTCGTCGCCACCGTCGTCGCGTCGTGAGTCATCTCGCTGTGGCTGGCAATCGCCGTGCGATGGTAGCGCAGGTCGATGTCCGGTTTGTAGCAGGCCACGCGCTGGCGAGCGATCCGCGCCCGCTTCAGCCGCCGGATCAGCTCCTCGGACTTGCCCGAGAACATCGGCCCGGTAATCATCTCAATTCTGCCCGGAGTCGTCATCCGCCCATGTTAGCCGCGCCGCCGGTGGATTTTCCGCTGAATTATTGAATCGGCTCGACGACCACCGCCGTCCCGTAAGCCAGCACCTCGGTGACGCCCTTCATCACCTCGTTGGCATCGTAGCGGAAGCCGACCACAGCATTGGCCCCGAGCTGCGAGGCGTGCAAGGTCATCATCGCGAAGGAGTCCTGGCGGGTCTTTTCACAGAGCTGCGTGAACAGCGTGATGTCGCCGCCGACCAGCGTCTGCAAGCCCGCTCCAATGGTCGCAAAGACATTGCGCGAGCGCACGACGATCCCGCGCACCACGCCCAGATTGCGCACGATGCGATAGCCCGGAAGCTCGAAGGCCGTGGTAGTAAATGCAGGATTGATGGTCAAAGGCGGCGGCGGATAGGTAGACATGAGACTGCTCTCCTTCGGGTCTGATGCGCACCCGGATTCTACCCTCTACGCGGCAGCGCGGCCACCAGTTCCGTGACCGCACCCGAGTCGATGGTCTTCGCCGCGAGCGAGACGCCCGCCGCGAGGTCCGGCGCGAGGTCGGAGGCGACCAGCACAGCGGCAGCATTCAGCAGCACGATGTCGCGGCGCGGACCTTTTTCTCCGCTGAAGACGGCGGTGAGAATCGCTGCATTGGCTCCGGCATCGCCGCCCGTGAGAGCTTCGAGCGGAGCGCGCGTGAGGCCGGCGTCCTCCGGCGTGATGGTCGAGAGCGTGACCTTGCCGTTGTGAACTTCGGCCAGTTTCGTGGGGCCGGAGACGGAGATCTCGTCGAGTCCCTGGCCCGTCTCGCTCTGGCCGTGAACGACAAAAGCATGGCGAGTCTCAAGCAGCGCCATCGCTTCAGCCACAAGCTGGACAGCGTGCGGAGCGTAGACGCCCATCACCTGCGCCGAGGCCCCCGCAGGATTCGTCAGCGGGCCGAGCAGGTTGAAGACCGTGCGCACGCCCAGCGCCTTGCGCACAGGCATCACCGCCTTCATCGCCGGGTGCAGACTGGGCGCGTGCAGAAACGCAAAACGATGAGTGCGCAGCGCGGCGGAGGCCTCCTCAGGCGTGTGGCCGACCGGAATGCCGAGGGCTTCGAGCACGTCGGCCGAGCCGCAGATGGAGGTGATGGCGCGGTTGCCGTGCTTGGCGACCGTGGCCCCGGCGGCTGCGGCGACGAGCGCGGCTGCGGTCGAGATGTTGAACGTGCGGCTGTGATCGCCGCCGGTGCCGCAGGTGTCCACCAGCTTCAAACGTTCGGCCGGTTCGAGCGGGATGGGAACGACGGCGGCGCGCATGACATCGACAAAGCCTGCGAGTTCGGCAGGAGTCTCGCCGCGAGCGGCCAGCGCGCCGACCAGCGCGGCGATCTCAACGTCGGTCAATTCGCCCGCAACGATGCTCTGCATGAGCGCGCGAGCCTGGTCGCGCGTGAGCGTGGCGCGGCCTTCGATGACTTGCTTCAGGTGGGGCTGGAGGGGCATTGCTTCAAGGGTAGCAAATGCAGCACTCAGGGAAAGATTCGGCGCTCGAGGATGGCGGTGAACCAGAGCGCACGGCCGCAGTCGCTGGCGTAGAGAAGGCTCTTCGAGTCGGCTGTCCATGCAGGTTCTATATCGTTGCAGGCAGCGTGCGTGAGCCGCTGCGCGTGGCCCGTGTCCAGGTTGCGGAGCCAGAGATTCCAGCTTCCATGCTGGAGCCGGCTGTAGGCGAGCCAGTGGCCGTCGGGTGAGACGGCGGGGTATCGTGCGCCTGCGAGGTTGAGTGGCCGCACGCTGCCTTGCTGGTCGGTGGTGAAAAGGCCCGGCTGGTCGCCGGATTCGGCGGAGAAGATGAGGTCGCCGTCCGGAAGGAAAGACATCTCGAAAGCATTCAGTTGCGGCGGGGTGAGCGGCTTGTCCGGCTGGGTCGTCTGGCTGAGGTTGTGCAGCCAGATGCGCGCCCGGCCGTGGTCTTCGCGGAGGAAGGCGAGCCATCGTCCGTCGGGCGACGCGGCGGGAGATTCAGCGTGTTGAAGGATGCTTTGGCCGTCAGGAACGGAGACGATGTTGGATTTGGTTCCGGTGCGCTCCAGCCAGAGATGAAGGTGCGAGGCTGTGAGGGCGAGATCGTCGTCGTCCGACGCTGGGCTGAGCTGGGTGACTCCTGTGGTGGCAACGGCGGAACGATAGCCGTCTCCCCACATGGCGATGAAGTGGATAGAGTCGCCCTGAGCGGCAGGAAGGGAGGCCATCAGGACCTCGCCCGGCAGTGGAATTCTGTACCGATAGCCCTCGTACAAACCGTGCTGATGCCTTAGGCCCGAGACGATGTTAAAGGCAAGCACGAGCGAGAGCGCGCATGCCCACAGCATGACGGCCCGGCGGTCGCGGGCGGCTTCGCGCCGACGGGCCAGGAACACATAGGAAATGACACAGAGGAGAAGGATGGTGTAGAGCCTCGGCATCTGTAGCAGGGCGAACCAGCCGTTGGGCGCGCTGTTGGTTCCCGATACGAGTCCTATGGCGGCGTAAAGGGCCAGAAGTACTGCTGTCCAGAGGTTGCGGTGCCGCTGTTCAAGCGCAGCCAGCAACAGGCACACCGGAAAAATCAGGATGGTGAAGAGATAGGTTGACGGCGAGGTAGAGAGGGCAAGGCTGGCAACGATGATGGCTGCCCACTCAAGCCGGAGCTGACGCGGCTGGCGATCGGCCGGGACTGCGAGCAGCAGCGCGGGAGCGAGGACCGCCATCTGCAGCAGCGGATGCAGTATGGCAAAGAGCGCGGGAGCATGGAGCGCGGGATGCGGGTTCGAGAGCGGCTCGTAGATGAAGAGGCGGTGCAGAAGCGAGGCGAGAGAGCCGAGTTTGAGGTTGTAGGGGTCGAGTGCTTCGCCTCGCAGCGTTGCAGGCAGCACCTGGAGGAGGTACGTGCGGTTCAGGTTCCAGCCGAAGACGAGCAGAGAAACCGTTGCACTGAACGCCGTTCCTGCTACTCCTCCGAGGAAGGCTTTCCAGTCTCGTTTGCGGAGAAAGTAGACAAGCAGGATGACCGGAAAGACCTTCAGGCCGGAGGCCAATCCAACGGCGACTCCGCTGAGGAATCGCCTTGCGCGCGCGTAGAGCCAATACGCAAGAGCGAGAAGAAAGAGCAGCAGGACATAGTATTGCCCGTAGGTGAGATTTACCCTGAGTGGAACGCTCAACGCAGCGATGAGGGCGAGCCTTCGCCACGAAAGCTGTGTGGCCGCACGCAGAAGGTACAGGGCTGCCAGAAGCAGGGCGAGGTTGATCGCGATCCAGCATCGCTTTGCGGTGAGTGGAGGCAGAGACGTCAGCGGGTAAACGGCAAGTGTAGAGAAAGGCGTGATGGGAACCATGCCGACGACGCGCTGATCGATGTTGCGATGGTCTTTCTGGCGCTCGAACCATCGCCACTCGTAGATGCGCGAGGTGTCGTCGTGCTCGCGCACAAGGCTGGCGGTGAGGTAGTAGTTGGGGAAGTCGGTGTTGAGGGTTCGCCATGCGCCGGGCAGGGTGCGCACGCCGAACTGTGCGGCGAGAAGGGCGATCAGCAACCACTCTGCAATGCGGAGCCATCGGACGGGCACGGCGGGTTGTGCGACGGTGGCGGTCTCCGGGGTCTGCAAGGGCGCGGGTTCTCCGACATACACGAGGGCCGATGTGCGCTCAAGGTTATTCGTGCTGTGGCGGAGAAGCAAGGAATCGAGTAGACGAAGAGGGCGCGGGTTTTGCCATGAGGTTTAAGGCGATAACCGCACGGCTGTGCGGTATTTCGTTGCGGGCAGTTGTGTTTGTCCGTACACTTTTTCTTGCGGGCGTTTCGCGCGAGATTAATCCCTATGAAAATTCACGAGTATCAGGCTAAAGAGATTCTGCGGAAGTATGGTGTGCCGGTCCCGGGCGGCGAGATGGTTTCGACGCTGGAAGAGGCCGACAGGGCCGCCAAAGACCTTTTCGACGAAGGCAATAAGGTGGTGGTGGTCAAGGCGCAGATCCACGCGGGCGGACGCGGCAAGGGCGGCGGCGTGAAGGTGACGAAGTCGCTGGCCGATGCGCAGGCCGCGGCGAAGACGATTCTGGGGATGCAACTGGTGACGCACCAGACCGGGCCGCAGGGCCAGAAGGTGCAGCGGCTGTTGATCGAGGAAGGCTCGGCGATCGACCGCGAGCTTTATCTCGGCATCGTGCTGGACCGCGCGGCGGCGAAGCTGGTCTTCATGGCATCGCAGGCGGGCGGCATGGAGATCGAAGAGGTCGCCCATGCGACTCCGGAGAAGATCTACAAGGAATATATCGACCCTGCTGTTGGTTTGCAGCCGTATCAGGCTCGCAAGCTCGCGTTCAAGCTCGGGCTGAAGCCGACGCAGATCAATGACGCGGTGAAGTTCATGCTGGGGCTGTATCGCGCGTTCGTCGAGACGGACTCGACGCTGATGGAGATCAATCCGTTTATCACGACGAAGGACGACAAGCTGCTCGCGCTCGATTGCAAGATCAACTTCGACGACAATGCGATGTTCCGCCACAAAGACCTGAAGGAACTGCGCGACCTGTCGGAAGAAGATCCGCTCGAGGTTGAGGCGTCGAAGTTTGCGCTGAACTACATCAAGCTCGACGGCTCGATTGCCTGCATGGTCAACGGCGCCGGTCTGGCCATGGCGACGATGGACATCATCCAGTACTCGGGCGGCGCGGCAGCGAACTTCCTGGACGTTGGTGGCGGCGCGAACCAGGAGCAGATTGAGAATGCGTTCGGGATTCTGCTGAGCGACCCGCACGTGAAGGCGATCTTCATCAATATCTTCGGCGGGATTCTGCGCGTCGATGTGTTGGCTACGGCGGTGGTTGCGGCGGCGAAGAAGCTGGGCGTGAAGCTGCCGATTATTTTGCGTCTCGAAGGCACGAATGTTGAGGAAGGGCGAAAGATTCTGAAGGAGTCGGGACTGAAGTTTGAAGTCGGTGCAACGATGAAGGAAGCGGCCGACCTGGCTGTGAAAGCAGCGAGAGGTTAGGCATACTCCAGGGGCTAAAGCCCATGTGTTTGCAACGCGGAGAAACCCGAGGCTAAAGCCTCGGGCTACCTAGAAGCGATGGCAGGTTGAGGAGACGGTATGGCGGTATTAGTTAACAAAGAGACGCGGCTGATTGTGCAGGGAATCACCGGGCGTGAAGGCACGTTTCACGCGAAAGGCTGCGCTGAGTATGGGACGAAAGTTGTTGGCGGCGTAACTCCCGGCAAGGGCGGCACGACGCACGAGGGCTGGCCTGTGTTCAACACCGTCGAGGAAGCCGTGAAAGAGACGGGCGCGAATGTGAGCGTGATCTTCGTGCCACCGCCGTTTGCCGCAGACGGCATTCAGGAGGCCGTCGCCGCAGAGGTGCCGCTCGTGATCTGCATCACCGAGGGCATTCCCGTGCTGGACATGGTGAAGACCTGGGAGGTGGTCAAGGGGTCGAAGTCGCGGCTGATCGGGCCCAACTGCCCGGGCGTCATCTCTCCTGGCAAGGCGAAGGTCGGCATCATGCCGGGGCGCATTCACAAGGAAGGCTCGGTCGGGATCGTGTCGAAGTCCGGCACGCTGACCTACGAGGCGGTGTATCAGCTCACGCAGCGCGGGATTGGACAATCGACAGCGATCGGCATCGGCGGCGACCCGATTATCGGGACGACGCACATCGACGCGCTGAAGCTGCTGAACGAGGACCCGGAGACCGAGGCGATCATCATGATCGGCGAGATCGGCGGCTCGGCGGAAGAGGCCGCGGCGAAGTACATCCAGCAGAACGTGAAGAAGCCTGTGGTCGGATTTATCGCGGGGCAGACGGCGCCTCCGGGGCGCAGGATGGGCCATGCGGGGGCCATCATCTCAGGCGGCGAGGGAACGGCTGCGGAGAAGATGAAGGCGATGGCAGCGGCTGGCATTACGGTGGTGAAGTCGCCTGCGGAGATTGGCGACGCGATGGCCCGAGTGCTGGGCAAGGCGTAGGCCGGCTCAGCGGCGCTGGGTGCGGTAGAAAAAACCGGCGGCGAGGAAGACCATGGCCACGCAAAAGGCCAGGCGCGCGTGGAGCATGTCATGGTAGCGAAGGCTGATGAAGCCATCGACCAGCCATGCCGCGCAGCCCACGAACCATATCCAAAGCATCTTGCGCATCAGCCTGCCTGTCCCCACCGTAGAACGGCCCGGGCAAGTGGAAAAGGCCACTTAAGGGTCATTGTTCTACACTAGTAAGAAAGATTCCTACAGGGAGACATACGTTGTCACAACGCACATTCAGCATCATTAAGCCGGATGCGGTCCGCAAAGGCCACGCCGGTGCCATCCTCGCAGAGATTGAAAAGGCGGGGTTTAGGATCGTTTCCATCAAGCGGGCTTCCATCTCCAAAGCGCAGGCCGAGGGCTTCTATCACGTCCACGCGGCGCGTCCGTTTTTTGGCGAACTGACGGAGTTCATGTCCAGCGGGCCTATCTTTCCGATGGTTCTGGAAAAGGAAAACGCTATCGCCGACCTGCGCACGCTGATGGGCGCGACCAACCCGGCCCAGGCCGAGGAAGGCACGATCCGCAAGAAATTTGCGGCGTCGATTGGCGAGAACGCGATTCACGGTTCAGACGCCGAGGACACCGCGGCGTTTGAGATTGGGTACTTCTTCGCGGGCTACGAGCTGAAGTAGCTCCGAGCAGCAGACAAGCAGGGGCGGTCATGGCGGTTGGTCTTCACGGACAACTTCATGTCCGCCCCTGTTGCGATTTCGCGGGAGGCATCGATGGCGGTTGAGGCTGCGCGGGACCAGGGGGACTAAGCAGCGGGCAGAAATGCCGAAGCAGGCCGGCAGGATGACGGCTGAAGCGGAGCAGCTCTGCTCAGTCGTCATCCTGCTGTGTTGTGATTATTTCTGCGTGAAGAGCTTGAGGTCGATGGCGTCGCCCATGAGCTTGTAGCCGGAGTCGCCGGGGTGGAGATGATCGCTCGATCCTGCGGCCTCGGAGAAAACCTGTGGGTTGGCTGCGTCGCGCGTGGCTTGGTCGAAGTCGATGAAGCCGTCGAGCTGGTTCGTTGTACGGATCCACTGGTTGACGGCTTCGCGCATCTTTTCTCCGGCGGGTGAAGAGTACTTTGCGCCGACGTAGGGTGTCAGCGTTGCGCCGAAGACCTTGATGCCGTGCGTGTGGGCGCGGATGGCCAGTTGGGTTAGCCCGGCGATGAGGTCGTCTGCGCTGACGACATCGTAGGGACGAACAGGGTCAGCGGCGTGGCCGATGTCGTTGATGCTTTCAAGGATGACGAGGTACTTGACGCCGGCCTGCGCGAGCACGTCGCGGTCGAAGCGCGCGAGAGCGCTGGGGCCGGTGTTGTCGTGCAGGACGCGGTTGCCGCCGATGCCTTCATTCAGCACGCCGAGGTCGGCGGTCTTTTTGTCGGCCTGTAGGCGACGGGCGAGCACGTCGGGCCAGCGGTCGTTGCCGTCGCGTGTGCTGTGCGCGCCGTCGGTGATGCTGTCGCCGAAGGCGACGATGGCCGCGCTCTTCGCGCTCGCCATCACGTCAACGCCTTTGAGGAACGGCCACGAGTAGATTTTTTCCGGTGACTCAAGCGTCTTGTCGCTGACTGCGTTGCCTGGCGCCACAAAGCTGGTCTGGTCGGCGAAGTTGTGCAGCGAGACCTGGCGCATGGGCTGTTGAGGCACGAAGAGGCTGATGGCGAGATCGCTGAGCGCGGGGACCTTCAGGCTGACGGGATCGCTGACGACGAGCGCGCCGGGAGGGATGGTGACAGAGGCGCGTCCGCTGAAAGTGAGGGGGCTGGCGGTGTCGATGGCATCGCCGCCTTTGCTGGGCGCGATGCTCGCCGCGCCGATGGTGAGCGGATCGAGGCCGAACTCGTTCGTGACGATGATGCGCACGGACGGGCCGCCGAGCGAGATGTGAACGATCTCGCGGAAGGTAGTGTCGGCGGAACCGAATTTGTCGGCGCTGTTGCGGAGCGCGACCGGCGAGGTGGCCCAGGTGCCGACCCAGTGGTCAGGCTGAGATGCGGCGAAGAGGCTGGGATTGAAGCAGAAGAGGCTGAGAAGCAGAAGTGCGAGGCAGGGAAGGGTTCTCGAACGCAGGCTCATGTCCATCCTTGGGGCGATAGTTTTGATGCACCATGGTATACGCTTTCTGGATTGGCTTGCAGTTGACGTATAGTGGCGGGGAAGCTCTTTCGCGCGCAATCCGGCAGTGAAGCGCTTTAGCGCCGCGCGAAGAAATGCCGAAAAGGACAGAGGGAAAATGACGACGAGATGGCTACAGGTTATGCTTCTTAGCATGACTACCGTGATTGCAGCACAAGGCTCTGTAACCAAGGCGCACTTTGGCACCACCCCTGATGGCAAGAACGTGGACATCTACACGTTGAAGGCGGAGGGTATCGAAGCGCGGATCATGACGTATGGCGCGCGCGTGGTTTCGATTGAGACGCCGGACCGCAATGGAAAGATGGCCGATGTAGTGCTGGGCTACCACGGACTCGACGGCTATCTGGAAGATGGGAAGGGTTCGAATACGTACTTCGGCGCGATCGTTGGACGCTACGGCAACCGCATCGCTCATGGCCAGTTCCGCATTGGCGGCAAGACGTACCAGGTGCCGAAGAACGACCACGGCATCAATGCGCTGCACGGCGGCACGGTGGGCTTCGACAAGCTGGTATGGCAGGGCAAGGAGATTCCCGGCGGTGTCGAAATGACGCTGGTCAGCCCGGATGGCGATCAGGGCTTTCCCGGCACACTGACGGCGCATGTGCGCTACACCGTGCATCACGACGCGCTGCGCATCGACTACAGCGTCTCCTCCGACAAGCCGACGGTCGTGAACCTGACGAACCACTCGTACTTCAACCTGGCCGGCGACCAGGGGACGATTCTCGATGAAGAGCTGATGATTCCCGCCGATCAGTTCACGCCTGTGGATTCGGGTTTGATTCCGACCGGCGTGCTTGCTCCGGTCGAGGGAACCCCATTCGACTTCCGCAAGCCGACCGTGATTGGCTCGCGCATTCACGACGACAATGCGCAGTTGAAGATTGCCGGAGGGTACGACTTCAACTGGGTGCTGCGCGGCAAGACAGGCGAGATGAAGACCGCGGCGCGTGTCTACGACCCGACCAGTGGCCGCGTGCTGACGGTGACGACGACCGAGCCGGGCGTACAGTTCTACACGGGCAACTTCCTGAATGGCTCGAAGTACGGCAAGGACCAGCAGGGGTATCCGAAGAACGGCGCGCTGTGTCTCGAGACGCAGCACTTTCCCGACTCGCCGAACCATGCCAACTTTCCTTCCACGGAGTTGAAGCCGGGAATCACGAAGCACAGCACGACCACCTTTACTTTTTCCACGCGCGCGAAGTAAGGTGTTGCGCGGCGCAGCTTCGGTTGCGTCGCGCAAGGACTCTTCGGGATGAATAAGGTTGTCCACTCTGCCGATGAAGCGGTCGCCGACATTGCCTCCGGCTCGACGATCATGCTGGGCGGCTTCGGGCTGTGCGGGATTCCGGAGAACCTGATTGCGGCGCTGGTCAAGCGGCGCATCACGGGGCTCCATACCATCAGCAACAACATGGGCGTGGACGGCTTCGGCATGGGGCTGATGCTGGAGGCGGGCATGATCGTCTCGCACATTGGCAGTTATGTAGGCGAGAATCGCAGGCTCGAACAGCTCGTGCTCAGTAACCAACTGGATCTGACGCTGGTGCCGCAGGGGACGCTGGCCGAGCGAATTCGCGCGGGCGGTGCGGGGATTCCGGCGTTCTACACGCCGACCGGGCTGGGGACGGTTGTTGCTGAAGGTAAGGAGACGCGAACATTCGGCAACAGGTCGTATGTCCTGGAGCACGCATTGCGTGCCGATGTAGCGTTGATCAAAGCGTGGCGCGGCGACCGCTACGGGAACCTCGTCTATCGCATGACGGCCAGGAACTTCAACCCGGCGATGGCGACCGCCGCCGACCTGACGATTGCCGAGGTCGAGGAGCTGGTCGAGCCGGGTGAGCTTGATCCGGACCGCATCGTCACGCCGGGAATTTATGTTGATCGCATTATTCAGGGCGCGAAGTACGTGAAGCCGATTGAGTCGAAGTTCATCCAGTCGCTGACTCAATCCAGGGGCACGGCATGAGCGGCAAAGAGCGCATCGCGCGGCGGATTGCGCGCGAGGTCAAAGACGGCTTCTACGTCAACCTGGGCATCGGTTTGCCGACGATGATCGCGGCCTACGTGCCAGCGGGCGTAGATGTGATATTTCAGTCGGAGAATGGGATGCTGGGCGTCGGGCCTCCGCCGACTGATGACGAAGCTGACCCTGATCTGATTAATGCGGGCAAGCAGCCGGTGACGAAGCTGCCGGGTTGCGCGTTCTTTGCGAGCCATGAATCGTTTGCGATGATTCGCGGCGGACATATGGACCTGAGCGTGCTCGGCGCCATGCAGGTGGACGAGCAGGGCGATCTGGCGAACTGGACGATCCCCGGCAAGATGGTGAAGGGCATGGGCGGCGCGATGGACCTGGTGGCGGGCGCGCGGCGCGTGGTTGTCGCTATGGAACACCAGACGAAAGACGGCGGAGCGAAAATTCTGAAGCAATGCACGCTGCCATTGACCGGAAGGCGGGTCGTGCATGACATCGTGACGGAGCTTGGCTGGTTCCGCGTAACGCCCGAAGGCTTGGTGTTGACGGAGATTGCCGAGGGCGTCTCCGTCGAAGATGTGCGGGCGCGCACAGAGGCATCGTTCGTCGCTGCGCCTGATCTGCGCACGATGGTCTAGTCACGTTTCATCGAGGTACAAACTGGCGATATGCATGGAGTACGCGAGGACGCGCTGGACATCTTTCTCTCTGCGCTCGAAGCGTCGCGCGTAGGGCCTGCGATGGAGCGGCATGTACGCTTCAGCGACGGCGTCATGGAGCTTGGCGAACAGCGCTACAGGCTGCGTGACTACGAGCGGCTGGCGCTGATTGCGATTGGCAAAGCTGCCGGGACGATGACGGCTGCATTTCTCCAGCGGGCCGGCGCGGATGCGGAGCGGTTCGAGGGCATCGTCGCGGGACACGGAGTTGAGCCGTTGCCTGCGCGGTTTCGCGCACATCGCGGCGGCCATCCCAGCCCGAATGCAGCATCGTTGGCCGCTGCGGAGGATATGCTGCGCACGCTTCGTTTGCTCACGGAGCGTGATCTGGTTGTTTTTCTGGTGAGCGGCGGCGGCTCCGCGATGGTCGAGCGATTTCTTCTGCCTGTTTCACTGGATACGATTGCCGCAACGCATCGCGCGCTGGTGGAAAGCGGCGCGCCGATTGCCGAGATCAATGCGGTGCGCAAGCATCTCTCCGCTGTAAAGGGCGGGCGGCTTGCAGCGGCAGCGGCACCCGCCGAGCAGGTGACGATCTTCGTCTCGGATGTCCCGACGGGTGAGCTTGATGCGCTTTCATCGGGACCGACCATGCCGGATCGCAGCACAACGTTCGATGTCGAGCGCATTGTGGAGAAGTACGATCTGTGTGCGACGCTGCCTGCTGCGGCTAAAGCAATGTTGACAACGGATGCATTGGTTGAAACGCCCAAGCCCGGCGATGCAGCCTTCGCGCGTTCGCAGTGGAGCGTGTTGCTGGACAGCATGTGGCTTGAAAATGCGGCGTGTTCACGCGCCAGAGAACTCGGCTGGCACGTTGAGGTCGATAACACTTGCGACGACTGGCCTGCCGAACGCGCAGCTTCGCATCTGCTTCGCCGCGTGAAGGAGATGCGGCGCGAACGAGGCAGGGCGTGCCTGATCTCGGCCGGCGAAGTGACGGTGCGTGTGCCCGCCGACGATCAAGGCAAGGGCGGTCGCAATCAGCACTTTGCCCTGCTGTGCGCTGAGCAGATCGCGGGCGAGGCGATTACTGTGCTGAGCGGCGGGAGTGACGGCATCGACGGCAACAGCGACGCGGCCGGTGCGGTAGTGGATGGCACAACAGCGGAGCGTGCGGCAGCAGCGGGTATTTCTGTAGGGGAGGCACTCGCGGAGTTCGACTCTTACACCCTGCTCTCGCGGCTTGGAGACACGATGACAACCGGGCCGACGGGCAACAATCTGCGCGATCTGCGGGTGCTGCTTGCACCGTAGGGCGAGCGGAATGCCTTGACACGGGCGCTCCGGGCAGCGTAAAAATCTCCCGTCTATATTTATGAAATAAGTTACCCATTGGAATTTAAGCGCAGCAATGTCTGCGGGAAAGCGGCTTATGCGATCGATCAACTCGTGCGTAACGGCGTTTTTGGTTCTATCCACCTCGGCGTTTTCAGCAGCAGGTTTTGCGCAGGCTCCGCCGCCTGCACGTGTAGAAAAGCCGCCGGCCGCTGTCGTCGCGGGGATTCCGGTGAACTACGACGAGGCGAAGGTGGGCACCTACACGCTGCCCGATCCACTGGTACTGGAGAACGGCAAGCCCGTGCGCGATGCGAAGACCTGGTACAGCAAGCGGCGTCCCGAGATTGTGAAGCTGTTTGAAGAGAACCAGTATGGCCTGAGCCCGGGCCGGCCGAAAGATATGAGCTTCGATGTCTTCGACAAAGGAACGCCCGCGTTCGACGGCAAGGCCATTCGCAAGCAGGTGACGATCTACTTCTCGAAGGACAAGAGCGGGCCGAAGATGGACCTGCTGGTCTATGTTCCAGCCGCTGCGCACAAGCCGGTTCCCCTGCTACTCAGCATCTCGTTTACGGCGAACTCAAACACGGTGGACGACCCGGGAGTGAAGCCCGGTGAGGTATGGAACCCGAAGCTGCACAAGCGCGTTCCCGCAGTGAAGGGCAGGGGCTTTGGCAGGATGAATGTTTTGCCCTTGCTGGATGCGGGTTTTGGCGTGGCCACGTTCTACTACGGCGATGTCGATCCGGACGACCCCGAGGGGCTTCCCTATGGCGTGCGCGCTCTTTACATGAAGCCGGGGCAGACGGAGCGCGCTCCGGATGCGTGGGGTTCGATTGCGGCATGGGCATGGGGCATGAGCCGCGCGATGGACTATCTGGAGACGGACAACGATGTGGATGCGAAGCGTGTAGCCATCACCGGCATCTCGCGGCTGGGCAAGACGGTGATGTGGGCTGGCGCGCACGACACGCGCTTTGCGATGGTAATCGCGAGTTGCTCGGGCGAGGGCGGGGCCGCGCTGAGCCGACGCGACTACGGCGAGACGATCGCGCACCTCACGGCGCCGACGCGCTATCCGTACCAGTTCGCGCGCAACTATGCGAAGTACGCGCAGCATGTGGACCAGTTGCCCGTGGACGCGAACATGCTGGTTGCGCTGATCGCTCCGCGTCTGCTGCTGTTGCAGACCGGCAACAAGGATTACTGGTCCGATCCGAAGGGCGAGTTTCTCGCCGAAGCAGCGGCGGGGCCGGTGTACAAGCTGCTGGGCAAGGACGGGCTCGACACCGACCAGTGGCCGCCTGCCGGGACGCCTATCCTCCACACACTCGGCTACTACATGCACGACGGCGGACATGGCATGGTGCCTTCCGACTGGAACATCTATCTGGACTTTATGAAGATGCACCTGAAGCCGGGGCAGTAACTGCTGGATTGCAGCGGCTTCATGATGGCCGCGCTTGCGCTTCACGCGAGTACAAAATTCATTCGGGAGAGAGGCCATGACGAAGTGGCGGAGTCTGGTTGTGCCCGTGGCAGCATGGGCGATTGCGGGTGTGTTGTCGTGTCCCGCGCAGCAGCAGACGCGGCACGATGCGTTGGAGCAGGGATTTGCGCATCCGCCTGACTCTGCCAAGCCGCGCGCCTGGTGGCATTGGACCAACGGAAACGTCACGCTCGACGGCATTACAAAAGACCTCGAATGGATGCACCGCGTCGGCATCGGGGGATTTCAACTGGTCGATGTGTCTGCGGGAGGCGGACAGACGGTTAGCAAGAAGATCTATTTCGGCACGCCGGAGTGGTACGCTGCCGTGCGTCATGCAGCCGACGAGGGGAAGCGGCTCGGGCTGGAGATGTCCATCTTCAGCTCGCCGGGCTGGAGCGAAGCGGGCGGACCGTGGGTGAAGCCGGAAGAGGCCATGAAGCGGCTGGTGTGGAGCGAGACGACCTTCGATGGGTCGCGAAAAATTCACGCGGTGCTCCCAATGCCGCCGTCGAATGAAGGGCCGATTCGAGACCTCAAGGTGGGCGGGGCGCGTCGCGGGGCGGATGCTGCGCAGCCACCATCGTTTTATCGTGACAGCGTCGTAGTGGCCTATCGCACGCCGCCGGATGAAGTGGATGTGGCGGGCCTGCATCAGACGGTGACAACGAACGAAGGCCCGATTGACGTTGCCCCTCTGTTCGACGACAACCTGAACACGTCGGTGACGGTGCGCGCGCCGGCCGACGGCTCGCCTGCCTGGTTGCAGTTCGAGTTCGCACAGCCTTTCACGGCGCGCGCCCTCTCGCTGGGCAGCCACGGAGGCATTCCTGTTGGCCGTATCCTTGCAAGCGATGATGGCAAGAGCTTCCGCACACTCGCAGTGATGCCGGGACCGCAGGGGTATCACGGCGCGCAGGCGCGCACGTTTGCGTTCCCTTCGACGACGGCGCGGTTCTTTCGCGTGGAGTTGTCCGGGGCGCCGTTGCGGCCGGCTGCTGTGATTGAAGGCGGCCCGGTGCTTCCCGCATCCGAGTTCACAATCACGGAGGCGATGCTTTACTCCGACGCGCGCGTGAATCGATGGGAAGACAAAGGCTCCTTTGGCAGCCTGATGGATGTGTACGGCGTAGTCCCAACGCCATCGGCCAGCACGAACGCAGAGATTGATCGCGGCAGCGTAATCGACCTGACAGCAAAGATGGCGAAGGACGGCACGCTCGACTGGGACGCACCCGCCGGTCGCTGGACGGTCTTGCGCATGGGCTATGCGCTGACCGGAGCGACGAACCATCCGGCGGTCGCATCGGGAGCAGGCTACGAGGTAGACAAGCTGAACGCGCAGTATGTGAGGCGTCACTTCGACGGCTATATGGACCCGATTCTGAAGAGCCTGGGGCCGCTCGCGGGCAGCGAGCTGCGCTACATGACCATGGACAGTTGGGAAGCCGGGATGCAGAACTGGACCGGCGACATGATTGCGGAGTTCCGCCGAAGACGCGGTTATGACCCGACGCCGTACCTCCCTGTGCTGGCTGGACATGTTGTGGGCAGCAGCAATATCAGCGACCGCTTCCTGTGGGACTTTCGCCGCACGCTGGCCGATATGTTTGCCGACGATTTCTACGGCACGATGGAGCAGGAGCTGAAGCAACACGGTATGGGGTCGTATGCGGAGGCATCGGGCGTGGCTCTGGAGATTCCTGAAGACACGCTGCTCAACAAGAGCCATATCGACATCCCGATGGCGGAGTTCTGGGTCCATGCACTGCATCCGGAGTCGATGTACTACGTCGATGTGCGCGGCGCTGCCTCCGCCGGTCACGTGTACGGCAAACCGGTCATTGCGGCTGAATCCTTCACCGGAGGCGGCTATGAGTCGCCCTACACGCTCAAGAAGGTTGCCGACTATTGGTTTGCGCAGGGAATCAACCGGCTGGTGTTTCACACGTCCGCAGAGCAGCCGACGGATACGAAGCCCGGCAATACGATGGTGGGTACACACATCAATCGCAACATTACGTGGGCCGAAGAAGCAGGCCCGTTGATGACCTACTTCGCGCGCACCTCGTTTCTGTTGCAGCAGGGACGCTATGTTGCCGATCTGGCCTATCTGCTGCCTGAAGGCGCGCCTTCTACGATGCCATTCTGGGGCGCGGGACTGCTGCCTGCTCCGCCCGCAGGCTACAACTACGACTACGTCAATACGGACGTGCTGCTGCATGGCACGTCTGTTGCGGACGATGGCCGGATCATGTTGCCGGATGGCATGAGCTACCGTGTGCTGGTGTTGCCCCCAACGCGCCGGATGACTCCCGATGTATTGCGGAAGATTCACGAGTTGGTAGAGGCAGGTGCGACGGTCGTTGGCCCGCGTCCCACATCTTCGCCCAGTCTGGCGGGCTATTCGCAGGCGGACATGCAGGCGTTGACAAGCGATCTGTGGGGAGACGCCGATGGCGTCACGAAGACGCAGCACCGGTTCGGCAAGGGCATGGTGGTGTGGGGAATGACGCTCAATGCGGTACTCGCGAAGCTCGATGTGCGCCGCGACTTCGATGCGGGTCAACTGCTCGATCACAACATCGCGTGGATCCATCGCCGCGCGGGCGACGCGGACCTGTACTTCGTCGTCAACGAAAAGGATTCTGCTGAAGATGTTGTGGCGCGGTTTCGTGTTAGCGGAAAGGCGGCGGAGCTTTGGCATCCGGACACGGGAGCGATGGAGCAGGCTAGCTATCGCATCGGCGAAGGCGTGACCTCTGTTCCCCTGCATTTGAACGCGAGAGAAGCGGTCTTCGTAGTCTTCCGCCAGAAGACGGACGTTGTCACGCGCACGCTCAAACCGCCGGTGAGCGCTCCGGTGTTGAGTGTGACTGGCCCGTGGAGCGTCAGCTTCGAACCGGGCTTGGGGGCTCCGTCCAGTATCTCGATGGAGAAGCTGCGCTCATGGACGGATGATCCGAGCGAAGGGATTAAGTATTTCTCCGGGACGGCCGTCTACGCCAGGACTTTCCGCGTTCCGGCGTTAACGAAAGGAAGACGGTTGGTGCTCGATCTGGGAGAGGTGGGCGACCTGGCTCAGGTACGGCTGAATGGAAAGGACCTGGGAACATTGTGGAAGCCGCCGTATCGAATCGACGTGACGGAGGCAATTCGGCATGGGTCGAATGAGCTGCGGATTGCGGTGACGAACGAGTGGACAAACCGGCTGATTGGCGATCGTCTGCTGCCGCCGGAGAAGAGGATACTCGCGTCCGGGCCGCCTGTCTTTGCGCGTCGTCCAGCGACGCCAAGCGCCAGGCCGCAACTGCCTTCCGTTCCGCCTGTGGCCACACCCAACTGGCGCAACGATGGTCTGTCTCCACGGATCGGAGGCGCGCACATGGGAGGGTTTTCCATCCTGCCGCCGCAGCCGCTCGACTCCGGGCTCATGGGGCCGGTCAGGATCATTGCGGTGACAGAGTAGAACGAGCCGATCAACTACTGAGGCGCACGACGCAGATGAATCAACTACGAAAGGCAGAAGTGTGATGAAAAGTTTGAACAGGATGCTCCGCATCGTTGCCACTGGACTATCGGCCGCAATTTATGTTGGAGCCATCGTTGCATCTCCCGCTGCGATGGCACAGGAGGCTCAGGCCGCGCAGGCGAAGTCTGCTGCAATCAATACAGACCCTGCGCTTAGCGAGCGTTTACACGCGCAGGAGGCCCGCCTGCATTTGCCGGTTCCGGCAAATCCGAAGCTGCCGACGCTGTGGCTCGTCGGCGACTCGACTGTGCGCAACGGGCATGGCGACGGTGCCGGAGGGCAATGGGGATGGGGCGAGCCGCTGGTCTCGTTCTTTGATCCGTCGAAGATCAACGTGGTCAACCGCGCCATCGGAGGGCTGAGCAGCCGCAACTTCATCACCGAAGGACACTGGGCAGAAGACCTTGCCATGATGAAGCCGGGCGACATTGTGCTAATTCAGTTTGGCCACAACGATGGCGGCCCGCTCGACGACCCGGCGCGCGCGCGTGGGTCGATTCCAGGTACGGGCGACGAGACGAAAGAAATCGACAATCCTGTCTTGAAGATGCACGAGACGGTCCATACCTATGGCTGGTATCTGCGCAAGTATGTGGACGACGCAAAGGCCAAAGGCGTGACTCCAGTCATCTGCACGCTCATCCCGAGAAAGATATGGAAGGACGGCAAGATTGTCCGCAACGACAACACCTATGCAGGATGGGCGCGGCAGGTGTCTGCTGAAGAGAAGGTCGGGCTGATCGACCTGAACAAGCGCATCGCAGACCGCTACGATGCGATGGGCGAAGCCGCGGTCGAGCCGCTCTTCGCCGACCCGCATACGCACACGTCATGGGCAGGTGCAGAGCTGAATGCAGAGGTAGTCGTCGAGGGGCTGAAGGCGCTGCCGCACGATCCAGTGGCGGGAGATTTTTCTGCGAAGGGGAATGCCGTTGCATCGAAGTAAAAGAGAATGAGATTGAAGACTCCGCCTGCGACATGGAACGTCCAGAATGTAACTTCTGATTCGCTTTAGAGTGTTGCTCGTGCCGTCCGTCGCGTTATCCTCGCAGGCTCTTGCCTGTCAAAATCAGAGCAACGATTGAAGGCGAAGCCGTGGTCGTCTCGGCCCCGAGTGGCGAACAGCCGATCTACGTTCGCTATGCGTGGGACAATGCGGCGAAGGGGGCGCTTGACAATGCGGCTGGTCAGCCTGCCGGAACGTTTGCCTCTGAGGCCACGCCCGCATTCCAGGCAATCTTGATGAAGAGGAAGTTGGAGCACCGAGTGGGAATTGAACCCACGAATACTGGTTTTGCAGACCAGCGCGTTAGCCACTTCGCCATCGGTGCTCGTCGTCGAAGACCGCCCACCAGCAGTCATCGAGAGATGTAACCGGCCTGCCCTTGCGCCGCAAGACTAAGGACAGGCCCGTTCGTTTTTATTCTACCTACTTCGGTTGCGCAGCGGTGCGGATATACGGCTTCACCGTCTTGAATCCGGGGAAGAGTTTCGCCGCGTCATCGTTCGAGACCGCGCCCGAGATGATGATGTCGTCGCCCACATTCCAGTCTGCCGGGGTCGAGACCTTGTGCTTCACGGTCAACTGGATCGAGTCCAGCGCGCGCAGAATCTCGTTGAAGTTGCGGCCCGTGCTCATCGGATAGATGAGTTGCAGCTTGATCTGCTTATCCGGCCCGATGATGAACACCGTGCGGACGGCGGCGTTGTTGGCCGGGGTGCGGCCCTCGGACGTGTTGCCCGCGTCTGCCGGCAGCATGTCGTACAGTTTGGCGACCTTCAGCTCGGGGTCGCCGATCATCGGGTAGCCCACCTTGTGGCCCGTGACGTCTTCAATGTCCTTGGCCCACTTCGAGTGGCTCTCGACCGGGTCCACGCTCAGGCCCAGGATCTTTGTGCCGCGCTTCTTGAACTCAGGCTCAAGGCCGGCCATCGTGCCCAGCTCGGTCGTGCAGACAGGAGTGAAGTCCTTCGGGTGCGAAAACAGGATCGCCCATCCGTCGCCAATCCACTCGTGAAAATGAATCGGTCCCTGGGTTGTATCGGCGGTGAAATCAGGTGCTACATCGTTTATGCGCAATGACATATCAGCTTCCTCTTTCTTCAGTCTTTGGTAACACTTCACACGACGTAAAAAACCCACCCGGCATCTCTCTGGGTGGGTCCTGTACTGCTCGAATCGAAAACTGCCGGTTGCGATTCGCTCAGACGCGCGCCCACGTCCCGCTACAGCAACAGCAGCAGGTCGTGGTGTTCGTATTGAGCGTCATCGTCATGGCTGAATCTTTGTACCGCAGCCAGCCTTTGGCTAGCATGGAAGCAGTTTGCCCCATTGCGGTGTACCTAAAACCATACGTCCAGGGAGCTTTCATGTCAAATACCGCCGTCTCTTCCGCTTCCGCGTCGCTCTCTGCGCATCAGGCCTACGACTACTCGCTGGTCGATGTCTTCGCCGAGCGGTCGCTCGAAGGCAACCAGCTTGCCGTCTTCAGCGATGCGCGCGGCCTCTCGACCGAGGAGATGCAGTCGCTCGCGCACGAGACCAACCTCTCGGAGACAACGTTCATCCTTCCACGCGACGAGGCAACCGAGCGCGAACGCGGCATCCAGGTCCGCATCTTCACCGTTGCGGAGGAGCTGCGCTTTGCCGGACACCCGACGCTCGGCACCGCCTCGTGGCTCTACTGGAACCACCCCACGCTGCGCGGAGCAACGGAGATTACGCTTGATCTTCCGGTCGGCCCCATTCCTGTTCGCTTCACTCCTCCTGAACCGGAGGAACTGGGCGTCTTCGCCACCATGCGGCAGAACGATCCGGTCTTTGGCAATGTGCATGACGACCGCGCCGCGCTCGCCGCCGCGCTTGGTCTCGCCATCGACGACCTCGATCCTCACCTTCCGGCGCAGACGGTCTCCACCGGAATGCCCTTCTGCATCGTGCCGCTCAAGTCGCTTGACGTTGCAGCGCGCCTCGCCATCCCTCAGCACGCCGCTCGCATGTATCTCGAACGGAGCGACGCAAAATTTTTCTACTGCATCACACGCGCCGCTGCCGCGTCCGGCGCGGACTGGCACGCGAGGATGCAGTTCTACAACGGGGAAGACCCGGCTACCGGTTCCGCCTCCGGCTGTGCAATCTCCTGGCTGGTGCGTCATGGGCTCGCTGCCGGCGGCCAGACCACCATCATCGAGCAGGGAATCGAGATGCACAGACCCAGCCGCATTCACGCAAGTGCCGCGCTCGAAGATGGCAAGGTCACGAAAGTGTTCGTTGGAGGTCGCACCATTCCCGTTGCAAACGGACGATTTTTCCTGCCGTGATGCACGCGATTTCAACAGGCGCGGATTGTAAATCTCCAATGAATTCGCGTCATTCTCAATCTGCGGTGGATGAGCAAGCTCTAATTGAGTGCATCTTCGCCCTAAATTCGCCGTTGCCATTTGCGGCAACTCTTCATACTCTTGGCAAGCGTTGACGACGGCTCGGCAGTCTCGTTGCCCTGTCGCCGGAACGATGTACTTTCGCCAGTGTTACCCACAATTTGAGTAGAGAGACGTCCGGCTGCCTGCAGACGCCGCTCCATGCGCAACCTTCGCTGCCCGCATACGCAGCCGGGCCGGTTTCTTCCTGTTCCGGAACCTGGTCACGCTGTATCGGCGGCAGGCCGGTTCCCCTGCGCTACGAGCTGCATGGCAACCTGCAACAGCAGGCGGCATCTCTCGCACCCCGCGGTCCGGCTGCCATGTGCGCCGTCACCGGTGGAGCTGTTCCCCCTGGGAGCGGACAGGAGAGTTTTGTCTCTCGCGTCCACGCCCTCTCGGAGCAGGCGGCCCACCACGCGCCGGAGAACCCACTCGCCGGCCGGACTGCGGGGACAGTCCTGAACTGCGCCTGTCCGGCTTAAACCGGTCTGGCCAATCCCGCCACGGCTGGCAAGCGCCGTGGCAGAAGCGAGAATTCGATGAGGCCCAAAAAGACCATTCTCTGCGTAGACGCCAACGAGCAGGCACTCTCCGTCCGCACGTTTCTGCTTGAGACGCGCGGCTACCGCGTCATCGCTGCGGCGGGTGCGCACGATGCACTTGAAGTGGTCGAGCGTTCTCTGCCCGGCTCCATCGACCTCCTGCTCGCTGACCTCATCATGCCCCAGATGGACGGCAACGAGCTCGTGCGCCGCGCCAAACAGCTTCAACCAGGCTTGCCGGCGATGATCGTCTCCGGCACGGTCAATGCTTACGACCGGGCTCTCCACGCCGATGTCTTTCTGCCCAAGGGCGCCTGTTCGTCAGCCGAGATGATTGAGCGCATCCGCGTCCTCGTGGCCCGCAAGCGCGGCCCGAAGAAGGCCCTCCCTCCGATGCTTACGCAGAAGCCCGAAGTCGCCGCCTACGCGCAGGCCGCTGCTTCGTAGAGGCAGCCCTGAGGGAACCTCTGATTAAATCCTGATTCTGTTAAGGGCACGGCTTCAGAGCCTGTCCTGAGCGTAGTCGAAGGATGCCGCAAACCGCTTGGATTCAATGCGGCTTTAGAGGCTGCGGAAAAATGCGCGCTTTGTGCTTTTCGGTGGGAGCGCAGGGCTTTAGCCCTGCGAAAGTGCCAACAAATTCAAGGGGCTTTAGCCCCGGGCCTTTCTGCACATGCTGCCGGATGGGCTTTTTCCGCAGCCTGTTTAGCCGCTGAGGGAGCGATTGCCGACTCAATCAGACTCCCCTATAGGGAAGATGGGCTGGTCGTTCGCCCGAAGCCTTTGAAGCTGCTCTTATGCTGAAGCTTGCCTACTGGACAACTTCCTCCGGCTGCTCCGATGGGCGATCCATCTTGCCATAGTCGTAGGCTTCATCGATAACCGTGGGTACTTCAACGAAATTTTCCGTAAGCGGAGGCGATTGGATCTGCCACTCCAGCCCTGTCGCGCGCCACGGATTCGCGCCCGCCACCTTGCCGTATTTCAGTGACCAGATGAGATAGATCGCGGGAAGAATATAACCAAGCGCGAGCACGGATGCGCCCGCGGTGGAGAGGACGTTCAGCACCTGAAACTCCGGCGGATAGGTGTGATAGCGTCGCGGCATCCCCAGATAGCCCAGAATAAATTGCGGGAAGAAGGTCAGGTTGAAGCCAATGAACAAAATGGCGGCAGCCAGCTTCCCCATCGGCTCCGGATACATCCTGCCTGTCATCTTGGGCCACCAGAAGTGCAGGCCCGCCATGTAGGCACTCACCATGCCGCCAACCATGACGTAATGGAAATGGGCCACGATGAAGTACGTCTCCGTCAGGTGAATATCCATGCCCAGTGTGGCGAGCATCACCCCGGTCAGGCCGCCCAGGGTGAAGAGTCCGATAAAACCCAGCGCATACAACATGGGCGTGGCAAACGTGATTGATCCCTTGTGCATCGTGGCGGACCAATTGAACACTTTGATCGCAGAAGGTATCGCGACCAACATGCTGAACAGCGAAAACACCAGCGCCGAGTAATTCGAGATGCCCATGATGAACATGTGATGGGCCCAGACGAAGAAGCTGAACAGCGCAATCGCGACGGACGAAAAGGCCACTGCGGTATAGCCGAAGACGCGCTTCCTGCAGAAGCACGCGACCACCTCAGACAGCACTCCCATGCCCGGCAGAATCATCACGTACACCGCCGGGTGAGAATAAAACCAGAACAGGTGCTGAAACAGAAGCGGGTCGCCACCCAGCTTCGGATCAAAGACGCCGATGCCGATCGTGCGCTCGAGAACGATCAGCACCATCGAGATTGCGATCACGGGAGTCGCAAGCACAAAGATGATCGAGGTCGCGTAATACGACCAGATAAACAGCGGCAGGCGGAACCACGTCAGGCCGGGCGCGCGCATCCGGTGAATGGTGACGATGAAGTTTACCCCGGTCAGGATGGATGAGAAGCCCGCGACAAATATCCCCATCGCGGCGCCGACGACATGGGTGCTCAGATAATGCGTGCTCAGAGGAGTGGTAAACGTCCATCCTGTGTCCACGCCGCCGACGATCATGACATACAACTCGAAACAGCCGCCGAGCATGAACAGATACCAACTGAAGAGATTGAGCCGGGGAAACGCTACATCTTTTGCGCCGACCATCAGCGGTATCAGGAAGTTTCCCAGCACGGCAGGCGCAACCGGCACCAGGAAAAAGAACACCATGATGATGCCATGGGTCGAAAACAGCTTGTTGTACGTGTCGGCCGCGACCAGTTCGCCACCGGGAGTCAGCAACTCCAGCCGTATCAACGCTGCGGCGGTGCCGCCAATACAAAAAAAGAACGTCGTCGACAGCATGTAAAGGATGGCGATTCGTTTATGGTCGAGCGTCAGCAGCCACGACTTCAGACCATAGCTTTCGCTCAGGTAGTTTCTTGCTGGAATCGACTGATCTAAGGCTGGTGCAGTAGCCATTACACCCCCGGTTGGGTGATGTCCAGACGTTAAGCTCCTTATCGTGACGAGCTATTCGCTGAAATGTTGAATTTCGCGTCTCTGCCTTTCGGATGCAGGCTACGCTTCGCCGGTTGCACATGCTATGACCTGAGTCATAGCGTGGAGCTACGCCTCCACCAGCCCATACTTCCGCTGCCACTGTATCTTCAGGCGTGCCCACACTGCCGCGCGCTCTTCTTTCGATATGGCCAGGTCGGTCGGCGAGACGAACCGCGCGGCCTCGGCCTTCGCCAGCTCCAGCGTGGTGCGGTCGCGCAGCAGGTTGGCCACGCGAAACTCCGGCATCCCTGCCTGCCGCGTGCCGAAAAATTCACCCGGTCCGCGGAGTTGCAAATCCAGTTCGGCCAGGTCGAATCCGTTCTGGGTCGTGACCATCGCGTTCAGACGCGCCTCGGCCTGCTCGCTTACGCGACCGCCGGTCATCAGGATGCAGTAGCTCTTCGCCGCGCCGCGCCCCACCCGCCCGCGAAGCTGGTGCATCTGCGCCAGCCCGAATCGCTCCGCGTGTTCAATCACCATGACCGATGCATTCGGCACATCCACGCCCACTTCAACCACGGTGGTGGCGACCAGAACGTCAATCTCGCCGCGCTGAAACCGCCGCATCACCACTTCCTTGTCATCCGCGCTAAGACGACCATGCAGCAGCCCCAGCCGCAGCCCCACCAGCGCACCTGCCCGCAACTGCTCATACATATCCGTGGCAGCGCGCAAGGCCGGCTTCGGTGCAAATAGCGCCTCCGTCCTGCCAGCCTTTGCCTTTGCAGGTTTTTTTGCATTTCCATTCCGCAGCGGAGCGGAGGAATCTGCTTTTCTCTCCTCCGCGTTCTCCTCATCCTTTGGAAAATCCAGCTCCGGCTGGTCGTCGCGCGCGCCTTCAATCACGGGATAGACGATGTAAGCCTGCCGCCCTTCAGCAACCTGCTTGCGCACAAAGCTCCAGACATCGTCCGCGCGCTCCTCGGTGGTACGGCGCGTTACCACCGGAGTCCGCCCCGGCGGCAGCTCGTCAATCACGCTGGCATCCAAATCGCCGTAAAGCGTTAGCGCCAGTGTTCGCGGAATCGGCGTGGCCGTCATCACCAGCACATCGGGGTCGAGTGCCGTGTCTTTCTTCATCAGCCGGAACCGCTGCTCGACGCCGAAGCGGTGCTGTTCGTCCACGATCACCAGCCCGAGGTTGGCGAAGTCCACCTTGTCCTCAATCAGCGCATGCGTACCAATCGCCAGGTCGGTCTCGCCGCGAAAGACCCTGCCACGCGCCTCGCGCTTTGCCGCGTCATCGAGCGATCCAGTCAGCAGCGTCACGCGATACGGCCTGCCCGTGCGCGGCGAGACCGCCTCGCCCAGCAGCTTGCGCGCTGAAAGGTAATGCTGCGTCGCCAGAATCTCCGTCGGCGCCATCATCGCCGCCTGATAGCCGTTCTCAATCGCCACCAGCGCCGCCTGCATGGCGACAATGGTCTTGCCCGAGCCGACATCGCCCTGTAGCAGACGCCGCATCGGGCGCGGCCTGCGCATGTCGTCCACAATCTCGCCCAGCACGCGCTTCTGCGCCGCCGTGGGATGAAACGGCAGCACCTGCTTGAGCGCCTCGCGGACTCCGGGACCAGTTGCGAATGCCGTGCCCTCCCGCTCGCGCATCCGCCGCCGCTTCAGTTCCAGTCCAAGCTCCAGGTAGAACAGCTCCTCGAAGATCAGCCGTCGATGCCCCGGCGTCGTCGCCGACATCAGCTCCACCATCGGCGTCCCCGCCTCGGGAAAATGCACGGCACGCAGCGCGGCCAACCGCCCCGGCAATCCCATCCGCTCCAGCATTCCCGCAGGCAAAGTCTCTAGCGTCGCATCCTCTTCATTTCCATTCCCGGGTGCCCCATCCTTCGCGGCTTTATCGCGAAGGGTGGGATCGGAGATGGTTTCCAACTCCTCGAAGATCGACCAGATCACCCGCCTCAGCCACTTCGAACTCAGCTTCGCGCCGCGCGTCGTCGTGCCGCCCAGCGACTCATACACAGGCACAATCCGCCCCACCTCAAGCGAGGCGAACTCCGCCTCCGCGCCGCCGTGCTCGGGCAGAATCTCCCACTGCGGCTGAATCATCTTCAGTTTGCCCGCGCTCGAACGCGAGGCGTCGAGCCTTCCGTAGAGCGCCACCATCTGCCCCACGCGAAACGTGTCGCGCAGATAGCTGCCGTGAAACCACATGCACTTCACCGAGCTGAGCCCCTGCCCCACAGTCATCTCAAACAGCGGCATCCGCTTGGTGTAGAGCAGTGCAGACCCGCGCACCTCGCCGATGACTGAAGCCACTGTTCCCGCCTGCAACTGGCCGATGGGAACAGGATTCAGCCGGTCTTCATAGCGAAACGGCAGATGATACAGCAGGTCTTCAACGGTCTCGACGCCCCGTTTGGCCAGCTCGGCCGCCACGCGCTCCCCTATGCGCTTTACGAGCCTGATCGGTGTAGAAAGTTCCAGCACAACCCGATGCTATCAAGCTCCGTGCCGGACAACTATTTCGCGGCAGGTTGCGAGGCGAGCCATTTGTTGAAGGGAACCGAGAAGGAGAAGAGCTGCTTCTTGCCGTCAAGCGTGTGGACCTCCTTGACGTAGAGCGAGGCGTCTTTGAGCGGCGGGTCATCGAGGCCGCGCACATCGTAGAAGAGATAGCCGCTGAGGGTCGAGTGTGCGTTGACCACCGTGCCCTGAAAGCCGAAGTCGTCCTCGTCCTGGCTGATCTTTTTATTGACAGGCGCGTGGTGGATGGTGATGGGCGTCATCGGAATGTGGGTACCAGCGACGCTCTTGAGGGTGAACAGGCGGCGGTTGATGTCCTCTTCGGTGGCGGCGGGGATGACCTGGTTCGAGGCGGAGATGAGCTGGATGCGCGCATCGTCGAGCGAGAGCGCCGTGTCGCCGTCGTTGGTAAAGACAACGCGGATGGGGATGAAGCCATGCTGAATATAGGGCAGGCGGAAGAAGTCGCAGTCCTTGGGGTCGTTGCAGGGCTCGGCGGCGACGGTGACTTTCTCGTTGGGGTGCGTGTCGAAGGCGGCGTACTGAACGGCAGATTTGGCGGGCGGCGCCTTCTTTTCGCGGGCCTGCGAAGGCGTTGCGGCGAGCGCGAGAGCGGCGGCGAGGAGCGGAATCGTGCGGAGCGTGTAGGACTTCATGGCCAGGTTGATTATCATCTTGGCTGACGCATGAGGCAAAGCGAGGTTAGCCGAGGGTGATGATGCTGGCGTATAGCGCGCTGCTGGCAGGGGTGCTTGTCGTGGGCGCTCCGTACTGGCTCGTGCGCATGGCGACGAGCGGGCGGTATCGCGCCGGGCTGTGGGGACGGCTGGGGTTTGTCCCTGCCGCCTTGCGGGCGGCGGTGACTGGCAGGCATGTGGTGTGGATCCACGCGGTCTCGGTAGGCGAGGTCATGGCCGCGACCTCGCTGGTGCGCGAACTGCGAGCTGCCCTGCCAGGATGGGTGGTGGCCGTTTCTACGACAACGGCAACGGGGCAGAAGCTCGCACGAGAGAGATTTCAGGATGCGCCGGTGTTTTATCTGCCGCTGGATTTCAAGTTTGCGGTCAGACGGTATCTGGCGGCGCTGCGACCGCGATTGGTCGTGCTGATGGAGAGCGAGCTTTGGCCGCGCCTGATCCAGCAGTGCGAACAGGACGGAATTGCGTTGGCCGTGGTGAACGCGCGGGTGTCCGACCGTTCATTACCCCGATACCTTTGGCTGCGAAGGCTGTGGCGGCCGCTGCTGAAGCGGATTTCGCTGTACCTGGCGCAGAGTGCGGAGAACGCCGCGCGGTTGCGCCGCATTGGCGCTCCGGCAGACCGGGTGCGGGTGACGGGCAATCTGAAGTACGACATCCGCGTCAGCGGCGAAAGCGAACTGACGGCGATGCTGCGGAAGCAGCTTCCTGAAGGCTCGCCCGTGCTGGTCTGCGGAAGTACTCTGGAAGGCGAGGAGCGGATGCTGCTGGAGGCATGGCCTCACATGCTCGCGGCACAGCCGAACGCCGTGATGCTGCTGGCCCCGCGGCATCCGGACCGCTTTGCGGCGGTCTGGACTCTGGTGGTGGAGGGCAGATTTTCCTGCGTCCGTGCCAGCGAGTTTCGCGCGTCTCCCGCCGCTATACACGCAGGGAGCATCTTCTTGCTGGACACGATCGGCGACCTGGCCTCGATGTACTCACTCGGCGCGGCGGCGTTTGTAGGCGGAAGCCTCGTCGCCAAAGGAGGGCACAACCCGCTGGAACCGGCGCGGTTTGGCGTTCCGGTCGTGATGGGCCCCTCGTTTGAGAACTTCCGCGAGATCGTAGCCGAGATGCGCGCCGAGGACGCGATGCGCGTCGTCTCGCCCGCGACTCTGGGCGACACGTTGGTTGCTATGCTCAGTAACAACAGCGAAGCGCAGGCGATGGGCGAGCGCGGGTGCCTGGTGTTTGAGGCTGAATCCGGCGCAACCGCGCGCACCGTGGAGGCCCTGATGGCGTTATTGAACGAGAGGGCGGTGAACGCGCGATGAAGATTCGCAGACCGCTGCTCCTGCCGCTTGCGCCCGTCTACCGAGCCGCGCTGGCGCTGAAGGCGCAGATGTTCCGCTGGGGCTGGCTCAACCGCGAACGGCTGGAGAGCCCAGTCATCAGCGTGGGAAGCGTCTCGGCCGGCGGCGCGGGCAAGACGCCGGTGGTGCTGATGCTGGCGGCGATGCTCCGGCATCGCGGCTACGCGGTACGAATCCTGACACGCGGATATGGTCGCAGCTCGGCCACGGTCGAGCGCGTCGAGCCCTTCGACGACCCGGGCTGGCATGGTGATGAGCCGGTGCTCCTCGCGCAGCGGTCGGGTGTACCGGTGTTCATTGGCGCTGAGCGGTACAAGGCAGGCTTGCTGGCCGAGCAGAGCGAGCCGACCGAGAAGACGATGGTGCATCTGCTCGACGATGGCTTTCAGCACCGGCAACTGGCGCGGGATGTCGATATTGTTCTGCTGACGAAGGAGGACGTGGAGGACAGGCTGCTGCCTGCCGGAAACCTGCGCGAGCCGCTCGCTGCCGTGGCCAAAGCGGACGTACTGGTGCTGCGCGAAGAAGAGGTAGAGGCGTTGCACGGGTTTGTTGAGGAGCTGATGCGCGGCGGAAGCGGGCCGGCGGTGTGGGTCATCCGGCGCACGCTGAGCCTGGGCGAAGGCGGCGAGGTTGCGCTGCCGACCATGCCGCTGGCGTTTTCAGGTATCGCCCGGCCGGAGAGCTTTGAAAAGATGCTCAGGGGCCAAGGGTACGAGCCGACCGCGATGATGGTGTTTCCGGACCACCATCCGTACAGCGACCGCGACGTGCAGACGCTGCTCGGTCGCGCGCGCTCCTGTGGCGCAAACGGATTCGTAACCACAGAGAAGGACGCGGTGAAGCTGAATCCCACGATGCGTGAGCGGCTGGAGACGGTCGGGCCAATCGTCGTGGCGCGGCTGAACGTCGAGTTGCTCGAAGAGAAAGACGCGCTGGTGCAACTGGTGACGATGGTGGGCGGGCTCGATCGTCGTCGTCGTTGATCCGCGGTTGATGCGCGCATGAGAAAATGACAGATTGACGACACTATCCCAATTTGCTGACGCTGGACCGCCTCCTCGCGTGCTGATCGTGCGCATGGGCGCGATGGGCGACGTGCTCCATGCCATGCCCGCCGTCACGGCACTGCGCGAGCTGCGGCCGGATGCGTTGATCGATTGGGTCATCGAGCCGCGATGGCTGCCGCTCCTGCGCACGAGCGACGCGAACACGCGCGGCAATGCAATGCCTCTGGTGGACACGACGTATCTGGCAGCGGCGCGTGATTGGAAGCGGCATCCTCTTTCACGCGAAACGCTGGCGAGCATCGCCACGCTCAGACGCGAGCTGCGAGCGGAGCACTTCGACCTGTGCGTAGACATGCAGGGCCTGATCCGCACGGCGGTAGTCGGAAGAATGGCTGCTGCTCGAAAGTTTGCCGGCCGCGCAAAACCGCGCGAGGCCCCGGCACGCTGGTTATACGGCGAGCGCGTGCAGACGACGGCCCCACACGTCATTGAACAGGGGTGCGAGCTGCTCGGCGCGGCTCTAGGCGTGGCGTTGAAACCCGCATCGGTCCGCCTGCCGTTCGATGAAGCAGCCGAGGCTTCGCTTACAAAAAAACTGGCAAGCGACGCGCCGTTCGTGTTCCTCGCGCCAACAGCGGGATGGGGCGCGAAGGAGTGGCCGTCCGAACGGTATGGCGCAGTGGCGTCTGAGTTAAGGCGCGCGGGATTTCGCGTGCTGGTCAACGCATCTTCGCAGGAAGACGCGACGGCTCAAGCTGTAGTGCAGGCAAGCGGCGGCGCGGCTGCTGCGATACCCTGCACCATGCAGGAGTTGATTGCGCTTGCCCGGCGTGCCGCGCTGGTCATTGCAGGCGATACCGGCCCGCTGCATCTGGCGGCGGCGTTTGGCAGGCCGGTCGTCGGACTCTATGGGCCCACCGATCCGGCGCGCACCGGGCCGTATGCGACGCCGGCGCGGGTGCTGCGCCATGCTTCCAGCGAGACCAACCACTCGCGCCACTCTTCCACCGAAGCGGGGTTGATGCAGATTACCGTGGACGAGGTAATCGAAGCGGCGCTCGCGCTTTTGCGCGGCGGAGAGGATAAAGTAGTCGAGTGAGCGAACGGACAAAGTGGCAGAAGATCGCCCGGCGCATCCGCGTGCCGTTGGGATTCGTGTTTGCCGCGGTATTCCTGTGGCTGGCCCGGCCCACGTGGCACACAATGCTCGCGAGCCTCGTGCTGGTCGCGCCGGGTGTCTGGCTGCGCGGTTACGCGGCGGGCTACGTGCGCAAAAACGCCGAGCTGACCCGCACCGGACCCTACGCCTACACGCGCAACCCGCTCTATCTCGGGTCAATGATGATTGCCTTTGGCTTCGCACTCGCCGCGTGGAGCTGGATCATCCTCCTCGCACTGGCGGTTCTGTTCGCGGCAATCTACCTGCCGACCATCCGCTCCGAAGAGGCCTTTCTACGCGAACACTTCGCGGGGTTCGACGAGTATGCAAGCAAGGTGCCGCGCCTGCTGCCCCGGCTGACAGCCGCCAAAACCACCGACGAGGCGGGAAGCTTTTCGCGCAAGCTTTATCTGCATCACCGCGAGTACAATGCCTGTATGGGAGCCATCGCCATCTATGCGGCGCTGGCGGCGCGGCTGCTGTTTTTGAAACGGTAGCGACCCACAACTCCAAACCTGCGAGCGGCCCTCTGTCCACGCATAAACCGATTCTGATCCTCATTGCGATTGCTCTGCTTGCGGCGCTCCCGCCGGGGGCGCGCCTTGACGCGCAGCAACCGGTGTCGCCGCAGGCGCAGCAGCCCAGCCAGATTCCTGTCCTGCAACCTCCTCCTCCGAACTTTACCTACCCCGAGCGGCAGACGCTCATCTACAGCGTGGATTGGCGCGTATTCACGGCGGGCACGGCAGTCTTCCATCTGGAGCAGCAGGGTGACGTGCAGAAGATCACAGCCTCGGGCGACTCGGTAGGCGCGGTGACGATGCTCTTTCCCGTGGTCGATACCTTCCAGGCAGGTTTCAACACCAAGACCGGCTGCTCGACCGGCTTCAGCAAACAGTTGCTCGAAGGACGCCGCCGGGTTTCCAGCGACCTTACCTTCGACTACGCCACGGGCAGGCAGCATCAGGTCGAACGCAACCTCGTCAAAGGCACGCAGAAGGAGCAGACGGCCTCGATCCCTGCGTGCGTCACCGACTCACTCTCGGCCATCTTCTACGCAGCCTCGCAGCCGATGGTCGTCGGGCAGAGCTTCAAGTTTCCGCTGGCCGACTCCATGCGCACTGTGACGGTCACGATGAAGGTGGAGGCGAAGGAAGAGATCAAAACTCCCGCAGGCGTTTTCCAGACCATCCGCGTGCAGCCCACCGCCGACGAGGGCGTCGTCAAAAACCGGGGCAATATCTGGATATGGTATACCGACGACGCGCGCCACATGCCGGTGCAGATACGGGCGCGGCTGTTCTGGGGAACCATTACGGCCCACCTGCAATCGTATGATGCGAAGTGAACGGGGACTCTATGACAGCATTGCCGGAAGATCCAGAAGAGTTTGTTACCGTGAAGGAATTCATTGAGCCGATCGAAGCGCAGATGGCCAAGAGCGTGCTCGAATCGGCAGGCGTGGAGTGCTTTCTTCTGAGTGAGAACACAAACAGCCTGCTCAGCGCAGCCTTCTACGCACGGTTGCAGGTGCATAAGAAAGACGAGGCTGACGCCCTCGCAATTCTCGATGCGCCTGGCGAAGGTGCCGTTGACGAGCAGGTAGATAACGATGAGTAATCCTCGAAAGCCGCGCGCGGTCGTGTGCCTGTCTGGCGGCATGGACTCGTGCGTATGCGCGGCGCTGGCAGCGAGGGACTACGCAGTCTACGCAGTCCACTTCGGCTATGGGCAGCGGACCGAAGCGCGTGAGCTGCGCTCAGCTGAGACCGTCGCCCGACTGGTCGGCGTCGAGGAGTTCATGCACTTGAAGATGGACCTGTTCCGCAGAATCGGCGGCTCCGCCCTGACCGACCCTGGAATTGCCGTGCCCGCCGCCCCCGCCGAGGAAGCCGCCATCGGGGCGGAAGTCCCCGTGACGTATGTGCCCTTCCGCAACGCGCACTTTCTCTCCGCGGCGGTAAGCTGGGCCGAGGTCCTGGGGGCAAAAAAAGTCTTTATCGGCGCGGTCGAGCAGGACAGTTCAGGCTACCCGGACTGCCGCCCGGCCTACTACGACGCCTTCAACCGCCTGATCGAAACCGGCACAAAAGACGGAGACATCCGCGTCGTCACTCCGCTCATTGCCATGCGCAAAAGCGAGATCGTGCGGCTGGGAGTTGAACTGGGCGCGCCATTCCATGTAAGTTGGTCTTGCTATACCGGCGAGGACGAGGCCTGCGGCCTGTGTGAAAGCTGCGTGTTGCGCCTGCGGGCGTTCCGCGAGGCCGGCGCCCCCGACCCGATACCGTATGCGGCCCGGTAGTGCCGCTGGTCGCATCAAAGTTTTTGTGGGCGGCAGTTTTTGAAGTTGAAGACATATCCCCGGTGGATGGGGCAGGAGAAGAGAGCATGAAACGGACTGGATGGAAGGTAGGCGGCACACTGGCCGCATCTCTGCTGACAATCTTTGCGCTGGCGCTGCCGGCAAACGTGAAGGCGCAGTCGGGAACAGCGAGCATACACGGCCACGTGAACAACCCCGCGGGCCAGGCCCTCAACTCCGGCGACGTGAAGCTGACTACGGACCGGACCTCCCAGACCAACGACCGCAAGTACGCCTATACCTTCGCCATCGACGCGAACGGCGACTATAAGGGCTCGGGCATCGCTCCGGGAAACTACGTCGTGGTGGTCTTTCAGGGCGCCAAGAGCATCGACTTCAACGACAACGTGAGCCTCGCGGCGAATGACGACAAGGTCGTGAACTTCGACATGTCGCGCGCGGAGTACGTCGCCAAGATGACTCCCGAGGAGCGGAAGCAGCTTGAGGAGTACAAGAAGAAGAACGCCGAGGTGATGGCCGCCAACTCGCAGATCAAGAACCTGAACGCAGAGTTGATTCAGGCGCGTACCGACACCAAGGCCGGTAACTTCGACGAAGCCATCAAGCTGATGCAGACTGCCACAACCGCCAAGCCCGACGAGCCCATCCTGTGGATTGCGCTTGGCGACGCACAACTCGGCAGCGCAGACGCCGCAGCCAAAGCCGCGCGCGCAGCAGGCACTTCTCCCTCCGACCCGTCGATCCAGCAGAAGTATGGCGACGCAGCCGCTTCCTACAAGAAGGGCATCGACCTGAACGCAGCCTCGAAGAAGCCCAGCGTGGAAACGGCCGCGGTGGCCTATAACCAGCTTGGTCAGGCCTACGGCAAGCAGGGCGATGCCAAGAATGCGTCCGACGCCTACGAGGCTGCCGCTAAGGCGCAACCGGCCAGCGCGGGCATGTACTACTACAACGAAGCTGCCACGTTCTACAACGCAGGCAAACTGGATGAGGCCGCGGCAGCCGCCGACAAGGCGATTGCGGTCGATCCGAACCGGGCAGACACCTACTTCATCAAGGGACAGGCCCTGATCCCGAAGGCGACTGTTGACCCGAAGACGCAGAAGATCATACCGCCGCCGGGATGCGTCGAGGCGTACCAGAAGTATCTGGAACTGGCTCCGGACGGCCCCCACGCAGCGGATGTGAAGGGCATTCTGCAAGGCATCGGCCAGACCATCGAGTCCAGCTATAAGGCCGGAAGAAAGAAGAAGTAGCCGCATACGCAGGAAGGCTCCAGGCTCAATGCCTGGGGCCTTTTTTGCTTGAGGAGAAGCATGAGCGAAAACATTGCCAGCTTCGACGACGCGCTGGAGATCGTGCTGCGCGAAGCTGCGCATGCAGGCCGTGGGCAAGCCGAATCGAGGTCCCTGCTCGATTGCGCTGGCCATGTGCTGGCCGAAGACCTCGCGGCGGACCGCGACCAGCCTCCCTTTGCTCGCTCAGCCCGGGACGGCTTTGCCGTTCGCTTCGCCGAGGCCACGACAGGGGCCAGTCTCACGGTTGCGGGACTGATACGAGCCGGTGAGATGTGGAGCGGCCCGCCTTTGGCAAGCGGCACAGCAATTGAGATCATGACCGGCGCTCCCGTGCCCGAGGGGGCCGACGCCGTAGTGATGGTCGAGCACGTCGAGCATCCGACCCCGAACCAGATCTGCCTGGCCGCTGGGCGCTCAGTGCGGCAGGGCGAGAACATCGTTCCCCGCGGATGCGAGGCGCGCGCAGGCGAGGCAGTACTCCGCGCAGGAACTGTGCTGAATGCCGCCGAGATCGCGCTGGCCGCCGCCTGCGGGCGGGCAACACTCGCAGTGTTCCGCAAACCAAAGGTGGCGATTGTCGCCACCGGCGACGAGCTGGTGGAGCTGGACGTAGCCCCCGCGCCGCACCAGATTCGTAACTCGAACAGCTATGCGTTGGCCGCGCTGGTGGCCGAAGACGGCGGCGAAGCAGTCCGGCTGCCCATCGCCCCGGACTGGCGCGAGGCGGTCGAGGAAGCGATTCGCCAGGCAGGAGAATGCGACCTGCTGCTACTCTCGGGCGGTGTTTCGATGGGCAAGTATGACTTCGTAGAAGAGGTGCTGCTCACGCTCGGCGCGGAGTTCTTCTTCACAGGCGTGAAGATGCAGCCGGGCAAGCCGGTAGTCTTTGGCCGTTTGCCCAAAAGCGAAGCGGCGCCGGCACAATACTTCTTCGGGCTGCCTGGGAATCCGGTCTCGACGCAGGTAACGTTCCACTGCTTCGTGGCGCCATTGCTGCGGGCCATGCAGGGCGCGACGGTGCGCAGGCCGCAGTTCACGCAAGCGACACTCGGCGAAGCTATCGCAGGCAAGCCGGGCCTGATGCGGGTGCTGCCTGCATGGCTCAGCGCGAACCGCGTCAAGCCCGAAGTAAAGCTGGTGCCGTGGCAAGGCTCAGGCGATCTGGTAGCCAACGCTCGTGCCAACTGCTACGCCGTATTGCCGCCTGACCGCGAGCGGTTCGCAGCGGGTGATGTGATTACGGTGCTCTTGCGATAGGCTCTTTGCATGGAGAAGCTCTCTCATTACGACGAGGCCGGCCAGGCCCACATGGTGGACGTCAGCAGCAAAGCGGATACGCGGCGCGAAGCTGTGGCCCGCGCGTTCGTCGAGCTGTCAGAAGCCGTCCTCGCCGCCCTGCCTCGCAACCCGAAGGGCAACCCGCTCGAGGTCGCACGGTTTGCCGGCATTCAGGCGGCGAAAAAGACCGCCGATCTGATTCCCATGTGCCATCCTCTGGCGCTCAGTTTCGTCGATGTCACAGCGCAAGTGGTTGCAGGCGGCGTGGAGATCGAGGCGACCGCAGCCACAGTAGCCGGGACCGGCGTCGAGATGGAGGCAATGGTGGCCGCGTCCGTAGCCGCCCTCACCGTCTACGACATGACCAAGGCGCTCGACAAAGGAATCCGCATCCGCGAAGTCGTTCTCGTGCGCAAGAGCGGCGGCAAGAGCGGAGACTATTCGCGGAAATAATTCTGTTCAAAAAATCGGCCCTGAGATACCCTCATCGCACCCGATATGCGAGTCCTCTCAGCCACCGAAGCCATCACGCCGGCCATCGACCGCGCCAAAGCTCTGCTCCAGCCATTTGTTTTAGGGCGATGGCTCAAACTAGGCCTCGTCGCGTTGCTCGCCGAGATGAGCGGTCAGTTCGCCTTTCCGCCTCTGGGAGGAAGCAGCCAACCGCACCAGCACTTCGCCGCTCCCTGGTCCGGCGCAGCCGGCGGAGCGGCCATACTCGCAATAGCCGTGGTTGCTGTCATCGGCCTTGTCCTGACGCTGGTACTGTTCTATCTTGGCTCGCGAATGCAACTGGTCCTGATGGACCTGGTCGCCACGCGCACCACGCTGGTTGCGCCTGCATGGCATCGCACAGCATCAAGAACCTGGCGCTGGATCGGCCTGAAAGTCCTCTGCTTCCTCGCCTTCGTCATTCTCATGGGAATACTGCTGGCGTACCCCATTTTTCTTCTCGCGCACGCTTTTGCTCAAAACAAGGCCGGTGCTGTAGGTGGCTTCGCCCTCTTCTTCGTGGCAATTTTTCTGGCAGTGTTCGTCGCTGCGCTGGTGGCCTGGTTTTTACGGGACTTCGTGCTCCCCTTCATTCTCTTCGGCGACGCGCGCCCAGGCGACGCGCTACGCAGCGCGGTCTTCATCGCCCGCTGCGAGCCCGGCGGCGTCCTGTTTTATTTCTTCATGAAGTTTGTCCTGATGCTCGCCGCCGGAATCGCATGTGAACTATGCTTCGTGCTGGCCGTGCTCGCCTGTGGCATCCCGACCGGCGCCATTGGAGCAGCGATGTGGTTTCTGCTGCGACACTCCGGCCCTCTTGCGCACGCGATCATGTACGGAGGCTTCGCCCTGCTCGGCGTCGTCTTTCTAACCGGGATGGTGTGCTCCATCCTGTGCATCTCGGCAGCCGTGCTCATCTTCTACCAGAGCTACGCGCTCTACTTCGTCGGAGGCCGCTACCCGCAGCTAGGCAACCTGCTCGAACCGCCGCCGCCGACCATGCCGGGACTCGAGTTCCAGTACGACCCGGCCTGAAGACAGCGAAGCCTCACTCTGCTTTCTTCTTATTCCGCGCCTTCACCTTGAACCAAATCGGCGAGCCGATGAAGCCGAAGCTCTCCCGAATCTGGTTCGCCAGAAAACGCTCAAACGCAAAGTGCAGCTTCACGTCCTTGTCGGTGAAGAGTACAAACGTCGGCGGAGCGACCGCAGCCTGCGTCATGTAGTAGATCCTGACGCGCCTATTCATCGGCACGCTGGCGCGCTGAAAGTCCACCCGCTCCAGAAAGCGGTTCATCTGGCCGGTCGTGACGCGCTTGCGGCGCTCGCGTGCCACCAACTCCACCTTTTTGAAGACCTGGTCGATGTTCTTGCCATCGGCTGCGGAGATGAACAGCAGCGGTGCATAGTCCAGATACTTGAGCGCGTCGCGTACCTGCTGCTCGTAGACCTTCTGGTTCGCCGGAGGCTTACCGTCGAAGAGACGCATCCCGTCCGCGCCGGTCTTCGTCATCAGGTCCCATTTATTGACGACGATGATGACGCTGCGCCCGCTCTCATGCGCATAGCCTCCGATGTTGGCGTCCAGCGCAGCCACGCCTTCGGTTGCATCGATCACCAGCAGCGACACATCCGCCGCCTCCAGATGCTTGCGCGCCATGATGACCGAGAGTTTCTCCGCCATCAGCTTTGTCTTGCCCTTGCGCCGAATGCCGGCGGTATCGACAAACCGGAACGTGTGGCCGCCACGCTCGACCACCTCATCCACGGCATCGCGCGTCGTTCCGGCAATCGGCGAGACGATAGCGCGGCTCGTGCCGGTCAGCGCATTCAGCAGCGTGCTCTTGCCAACGTTCGGACGCCCGATGATGGCAATCTTCGTCTCGCGGCTCTGATACTCGCCGTGCGAGCGCAGCCTGCGCACGCGCGTGGCGGCGGGATCAATCGAAAAGTCCGGCCCATCCTCATCCTCAGCGGCCTGGTCGTTTGTGGTCAGCATCGACTCAGGCTCTTCGAGGTCCACCTTAGGCAGCACAGCAAACACAGCATCGAGCAGGTCGCCGATGCCTGATCCGTGCTCAGCCGAGATGGGCAGCACGTTGCGAAAGCCCAGGCGGCGGAAGTTCTCAGCGCCGGCCAGCATCGCATCGGTGTCCATCTTGTTGACCGCCAGAAACACCGGCTTGCCGCCGCGCAACAGCAGCCGCGCCAGTTCCATATCGGGCGAAGCCAGTTCGGTACGGCCATCCACCACCATCACAATCGCGTCGGCCTCATCGAGCGCAACCCGCGCCTGTCGAAAGATCTCCGCAGGAATCAGCGCCTCGTCGTCGGGAATCACGCCGCCCGTATCGACGAGGCGCGCATCGCGGTTCATCCACTCAATCTCGCCATAGATGCGGTCGCGCGTAATCCCCGGCTCGTCGCCCACAATCGAGCGCCGCGACCCGGTCAGCCGATTGAACAGCGTGGACTTGCCCACGTTGGGCCGCCCGCAGACGGCAATCAGCGGCAACTCACGAGCATCGGCGCGCTCAGTCCCGGTCGCCATCTGCGAGGCGAGCAACTCGACCTCGCGCCAGTCCCGCTCTTCGTGAGCATCAGAAGCGCCATCCCGCGTTCGCCTATCTGCACCATCAGAAGTTGTCATCCTTCCGTGCAGCGGGAGGACCCGCTTTTCTCCAGCCTGTCCACGGTCTCCACCAAGCGTCACCCGCCGCTCCTTGTCAGGAGACTTCTTGCCCGCCCGCGCAGCCTTCTCCGCCGAAGCGCGCTTGGTCGACAGCACCTTCCGCTTGCGAGGATCGACGGCCCCGGTCGTCGGAGCAATCTTCGGCGCGCGCCCCTTCTTGGGCCGCGTACTCGCCTGCCTGTGCTTCTTGCCTAATCTCTTTTTGCCGTCTCGTTGGGCCATAGGAGTGCCTTCTCTCGGCACCGCAGCGCCATTACCCATTATAGGGAGGTGGGTGCCTGGCGCTGAAAGTACAATTAGTGAAACTATGCCAGTTATCTTCCGCTATCGTGGTTTTAGCTTCTTCTTCTATTCAAACGAAGGAACACCGCGTGAGCCGGTACATGTTCACGTCGAGAAAGACGATACGGAAGCAAAATTCTGGCTGAAACCTGAGGTTAGAGTGGCCTACAATGATGGTTACGATGCCCGCACTCTTCGCGAGCTGCTGGAAATCGTCGAAGCCAACAAAGACCGGATCGAGAGGGCATGGAATGAATTCTTCCGCTGAATCCACGCAGGTGAATACCCGCCCCACCCGGGTCCACTTCGATTCGGACAGCATGTGGGTCGATCTCAGCGACGGCCGAGTCATCGGTGTGCCGCTGGCGTGGTTCCCCCGGCTCCTGCACAGCACCCCAGAACAGCGCGAGCAAGTCCGCATCAGCAGCCGCGGCCTGCACTGGGAGGCGTTGGATGAAGACATCTCCATCGCCGGTCTGCTCGCCGGACAGGGCGACCAAACCACGAGCCACAAGACCTTCGCGGCCTAGTGTTCGACGAATCGAAGTCTCTGCTTCTAGGTACCCCAAGGCTTTAGCCTTGGGTCTCTCAGGCCCAGCAAAAACGCGGGCTTTAGACCCCGGGGTATGCACTCTTTTTCACCGCAAGGGGGATCTATTCGTCAGACATCGTAGCTGCCCTACAATGATGGCTACGACGCACGCACTCTTAGCGAGTTACTTGAAATCGGCAAGGTCAACAAAGGCCAGATTGGTTAACCTGAAAGCCTAAGTGAAGATAGGATCCTCTGGGCAACGTTTTACTCGACACACAAAAGCGTGCAGTGCAACAGCTTTGATAAAAATTGGAGGAAGAGACGTGACAGAAAATTGCATCCGTTTTGAAAAAGTCCCCTATAACAGTCTTAACGCGCGACAAAAGGAATTATTCAATTTCCAGAAGATCACGGCTACGCTAGCTGACTGCGGGTATAACTGCATCAAATTAGCCGACGATTGGCAGGGAGCCGATTTCCTTGCATACCACATAAACGGCAAGACCACGTTGAAAGTACAGCTGAAGTCGAGACTGACAATTGACCAGAAATATAGTGACAAAGACATCTGGATGGCATTTCCATATGAAGGAGATTGGTATCTCATCGAGCATGTTCACTTAGTTGACAAGGTCGGAAAGCATACCAAATGGCTCAACAGCGATTCGTGGAAAAATAAAGGCGGTTACTCTTCCACAAGCATCAACCCAGACTTGTTGAAGAGTCTCGCCGAAGACAGGCTAGGACCAGTCTACGGCCCTGTTCTTACCGTGTGAAGACAGGTGGCCCAGGCACCAAGTCGGGTGCCCCATTCGCGCCCCGTGCGAACCGCCCTTATCTAACCCGCCACATTTCGATTTTGAAACGTGGGGCTTAGCAGCGACAGGACAGTTCAAGCCGCCGTCGCGCTACTCGCGTGAACCTCAAGCACGGTGCCTTCGATCTTCTGAAGGTAGGCGACCATCTCAAACAAATTCCGCGCCTGCGGATTCCCTTCCGGGCTGAGCATCCGCATGAGACTCTTTGGCGACTTGGAAAGAGCGTGGCCCAGGGCAATGAAGCCCAGCGTGCCGTTGATGTATTCGCGCAGAACCGACTTGGCCGTCTCCAAATCTCCGGCCACCATGTTGCCGACCGCCTCCCGCAGAAACTCCCGCCGAAAGTCTCGGTCTGCGAGTTGTTCCTTGATCGTCTCTCTAAAACTCCGTGTCAGGGTCATCTATTCCTCCCGCTTCCGCTTTTTGTATTCAGCCCATAGCGCATGAGCTGCATCGATATCTGTTTGCTGACGCTTCTTGGTACCTCCGCCAAGCAAAATCACCAACCGCTCCCCGTCCTTGCCAAAATAAACTCGATAGCCCGGCCCAAAATCCAATCGCAGTTCAGAGACCCCGGAGCCCACGGCCTTCGCCGCCGAGAAGTTGCCATTCTCCATACGAAGCACCGCAACTATGATCCTGGCGCGTGTGCCAGCGTCGAGCTTCAGGACCCAATCCCGGTAAGGAACTCGACCGCGAGAATCGACATATTCACGAACTTCAACCATTCGCCATGGTAACGCAAACGTTACCTCCCATCAACGTCTCCCAGTCCATCACGATGCAATCAAGTCCACTGACTTGACATCTCTGACCTCCAGAAGCACCCTCTCGCCGGTACGCACCACCCTCCAGGCTCCCGAGGTCTAAGCCAAAGTCCAGACCTAAGTCATATTTTTTGAATACTTTGCACACTTTTACCGGGGAGGGGGAGGATGTCATTCATCCATACCCTTCCCGTATGTCTATGATGGAGCCAGGTGTCTACCTCCGCTCCCATCTCGATCGCACCGACTCCCCCGGATCGTCTGCCGAATCTTCACGACTTCTTCGCCCCCGGAGGCCTTCTCTCCCAATCCTCCCTCGCCTTCGAGCACCGTAAAGGCCAGTACGAGATGGCCCGAGCCATCGAAAAGGCCTTCAAGGAAAAACGCCACCTGATCGTCGAAGCAGGCACCGGTACAGGCAAAACGCTGGCCTACCTGCTCCCCGCGCTACGCCTCGCCCGCGAAAAGCAGCAGCGGGTCATCATCTCCACCGGCACAAAAAACCTTCAGGAGCAGCTCTACTTCAAGGACGTACCGTTCCTCGAGTCACTGCTTGGCCCGCTGAAGGTCTGCTACATGAAGGGCCGGGCGAATTACCTGTGTCGCCACAAACTCTACGCGCTGCGCGACAACCCCCTGTTGAACGGCCTCGAAGAGATCGATCAGTTCCATCACATCGCGCAGTGGGAGAAGACGACCGAGACCGGCGACCGTGCCGAGATCGACGCCTTGCCCGAGTCGTCCGCGCTATGGCAGAAGCTTGATGCACGCACTGAAGCGTGTCTGGGGCAGACGTGCCCAGACTGGGAGCAGTGCTTTGTCACGGCGATGCGGCGCAAGGCGCTCGAGTCGGACATCATCATCGTCAACCACCACCTCTTCTTCGCCGATCTCGCCATCAAGCAGGAGGCCGCTGGTGCGCCTGACGCAGGCATCCTGCCCGAAGCTGCGGCAGTCGTCTTCGACGAGGCGCACGAGTTGGAAGAGGTCGCCTCGAACTACTTCGGCCTGGGCCTCGGAACGCAGCGATTCGACGAACTGGTGCGCGACGTGGAGTTGATGCTGAAGTCGAAGCACGCCAGCACGACGGCCATCGAGAGCGCCTGCGCCACGCTTAAGGAGCGCGCGCGGATGTTCTTCGGCGTGCTTCCGATGGAGACCGCAGGCCCCGGCAGAATGCCCTTCACCAACCGCGAAGCGTTTCTCGAAGAGAGCGGCGACTACTACACCAGCGTCCTCAACGCGCTCACACGCCTCGAAGGTGAACTGGAACACCTGAAGAACGTCGAAGAAGCCCCCGGCCTGCGCCGACGCGCCGCCGAGATTCGCGCCCATCTCGCCTTCCTGCTCGAATCGCCCGACCGCAACACCGTCTTCTGGATCGAACGCCGCGCCGCCGGAGGTGTGCGCAATCTGGCGCGCGGCCACGCGCATCCGGCCTTCCATACGCACCTGCAGGCCACGCCCATCGACGTCTCCGAACTCCTGACAACGACACTCTTCGATTCCTACAGCTCCGTCATCTTGACCTCGGCGACGCTCACCGTTTCCGGCGGATTCGAGCACATCCGCAGCCGCCTCGGCCTCGCCAGCGCGCGCGAGCTGGTGGTGCCCAGCCACTTCAACTACGGCAGCCAGGCTCTGCTCTACCTGCCGCCCAACATCCCCGACCCACGCGAGCCCGACTTCTTCGAGCAGGCCGTCGAACGCATTCGCCGCGTGCTCGAAATCACCCGAGGCCGCGCCTTCTGCCTCTTCACCAGCTACGCGCAGATGCGCAATGTCCACGACCGTCTGCTCGCCGAGCTGCCTTATCCGCTGTTGCTGCACGGTACCGCGCCGCGTCATGTTCTGCTCCAGCAGTTCCGCGAAACTCCCAACGCCGTCCTCTTCGGAACGTCGAGCTTCTGGCAGGGCGTCGATGTGCAGGGTGAGCAGCTCAGTTGCGTCATCATCGACCGTCTTCCCTTCGCCGTCCCCACCGACCCGGTCGTCGAGGCGCGCATGAAGGCCATCGAAGACATGGGCGGCAAGCCCTTCTTCGACTACCAGGTGCCCAACGCGGTCATCACGCTCAAGCAGGGCTTTGGCCGCCTCATCCGCTCACTCACCGACCGCGGCGTGCTCATGCTGCTCGACTCGCGCATCCAGCGCCAACGCTACGGGCGCATCTTTCTGGAGAGCCTGCCGCCCTACCGGCTCACCCAGGACATTACCGACGTAGAACAGTTCTTTGAGGTCCCAGCAAGAGAAAGCCGATCACAATGAGATGTGACTATCGCTGAGGTTGCAAATCTCAGTAGGATTAAGGACGAGTCGAGCCGCTCACAAAAGACAAACGCGATACCAGCAATCAGCTCGCCTTATGCTGATCGAGCCATTCGCGTAACGCAAGGTCAACGCGCGCCTGCCAGTCCTCTCCGCTTGCCTTGAACTTCTCCACCACGGAACGCGAAACGGGAATGGAAACCTGTTCCTCATCCGGTCGAATGACAACATTACCCTTTTGAATCTCCCGCAGCTTCGTCTGCAAATCTGCTGGCAGCGAGCTGAACGGTTTCATCCGCTTGATCTCGTCGTCGGTCAGCTCCCGGACTTCTCCTTCGTCATCAGTCCAATCGCCTGTATTCTTCACCTCGTCGGCAGACTCATCGCTCCAAACCCTTTTCTCGTTCATACGATGCCCGCTCCTTTCGTCCCGCCCTACGGAAGCTGATTGCTGTGATTCCATTCGGTGTATCGAGGAAGCAGAGCATGTGCAACAAACCATCCAGATAGCCGAGAGCCGTCCAACGAAGCTCGCCATGCCGCTCTACGAGCTTTACCACTGCTGTTTCAAAATCAAAGTCACGTGCCCGATCAAAGCTCAACCCATGCTTGTGAAGATTCTTCTCGTTCTTTGCCGGGTCGTACGTAATCTCCACATGGCCAATTCTATCTGCGATATTCTGGCCTTGTACACGAAAATGGGACGCAATCTTTACATTCTCGCCGGCACGCTGCTGCTCTGTGCAATCGTTGCCTTCGGCGCTTCCTACACCAACCTTGCGCAGCAGCCAGGCAGCCCGGGAGACGTTTCTCTGTGGCGCACCATGGGGCTGGGTTTGTTCGTTGTCAGCATGGTCGTGGCGCTTGCGGCCATCCTGACTTCGTTGTTCGAGCAGGCCGAGCGCCGCGCCGACGACGAGCGCCGCAAACGCCGCAATCGGTAGATTTCTTGTAAAAACAGTACAATAGAAGTCGAAAGCTGAAGCCGCGCCTGCCGGTTCCCCATCTAAATCTGAGACAAGCGCGCGATGCCGCACTGAAAGTGAAGGTGTTCCCTACCCATGTTTGAAGTCACCGTAGAAGCCGGGTTCTCCTCCGGCCACTACCTCCGCAACTATCGAGGCAAGTGCGAGAACCCGCACGGCCACAACTACAAGGTCTTCGTGACCCTGGTGGGAGAAGCACTGGACGAGACCGGCCTGCTCCTGGATTTCAAGCTGCTCAAGCAGGTCATGCGCCCGACAGTCGAGTACCTCGACCACTTCATGATTAACGACCTTGCGCCCTTCGACAAAGAACTCAACCCCAGCGCCGAAAATCTCGCCCGCTATTTTTATCAGCGGACCAGCAAGCAGGTACACGAGATGACCGCAGGGCGCGTGCGCGTGAAAGACTGCACACTCTACGAAACCGACACCAGCTTCGCGCGCTACTACGAATAACCCTCATGCACCTCATCGAACTCTACAAATCCGTACAGGGCGAGTCGTCCTTCGCCGGGCTGCCGTGCATCTTCGTGCGGCTGGCGGGGTGCAATCTGCGCTGCGCCTGGTGCGACTCCGAGTACACCTTCACCGGCGGCAAGGCGTTTACGCTCGACGAGATCGAAGCGCAGATCAAGGCGCTCGCGCCCTGCACGCTGGTCGAGTTTACCGGCGGTGAGCCGATGCTACAGGCAAAGGAACTGCTCCCGCTGATGGATCGGCTGCTCGCGCAAAACTACACCCTGATGATCGAAACCTCAGGCGAACGCCCGCTGGCCGACGTCCCAAAGGCTGTCCATAAAATTGTGGACGTGAAGTGCCCGGGAGCAGGAGCTGCCGCAAATACCTTCCGCCTCGAAAACCTTGACGCTCTCACACGCAACGACGAAGTGAAGTTCGTCCTCTCCGACCGACTCGACTACGAGTTTGCCCGCGACTTCATCCGCGAACACGCCCTCGAAAAGAAAGCCGGACAAATTCTTCTCAGCCCCGCCTTCCAGAAGACGCCCAGCCCTCAGCGCACCGCCGACAACATGGCGCTCGACCCGCGCAAGCTCGTCGAGTGGATGCTGGCCGACGGCCTGCCCGCGCGGCTCTCCCTCCAGATTCACAAGTTCATCTGGGAACCGATGAAGAAGGGCGTCTAAACGCTTATAGCCGTTTTCTTGAAGGTATCGCCCCAGTGACGTCCTCATCCCTGGGGCATTCCCCATTTTTTTATTGTCATTCCCGAAGGGAATCTGCGTTTCGCATCGGCCTGCGCCGGGCGGCACCTAATGGAAGATGCTCTATCTTCCGGAACGGCGCGGCCACAGGTGCGCAAGCACATTCACGCGCCGCAGCCCAAACCATACAGCCAGCGCAAGAAGCTGAGCGTAGACGATCCACACCACAGCCAGACCGATGGCTGTGTTCCCAAAACCATTGACCAGCAGGGCCACCAGCGCAACCGCAAGAACCACCAGCGAAGCCGCCATCGCCCATTGCCCGTAGTGCGTTGCGTGCAGAGGCACGTCGCGGCGCGCAGCAAAACCATGAGCGGGGCCACGCGCAGGAACCCGGCTGGCCACGCGCGCGGCAAAGCCTGCAGGGATGGCCACCCGGGGCCGCGACTCCAGCGTTTGAACAATTCTCATATCGAGCGCCTTTTCGTTCTCGGCTTCCCGGTTCACATCTTCATTCGAGTTCATGGCTTCACCGTGCATAGCTCACTCCTCCCCCCAGGTAGGTTCGCAGATACGCTTGTGGACCTGTTTATGGACGCGCCTGCCAGCGCATCGCGCATCTTTTTCCTGCCGCGATGCAGATGCGTCCTGACCGTGCCAATCGGCATCCCGAGCACCTCGGCAATCTGCTCATACGTACGCTCTTCCTGATGATAAAGAACGAGCACAGTGCGCTCGACCTGGCTGAGCTTGTGCAACTGTTCCTCAACGCCCAGTCTGAATTCATTCTCGGAAAGCTGCTGCTCCGCGTTCGGGCCGGGATGCTCCAGCCGGTCCTCCCAGCCGGAGACCTCGTCCGAGATGGACACCATCGACCGCGCGTGCCGTTTCCTTCGCTTCCACTCATTCTGCGCCACGTTGACCGTGATGCGATAAAGATAGGTGGAAAGCAGCGCCTCGCCGCGAAAGCCGGGAAGCGAGCGATACAGCCGCAGAAAGACCTCCTGCGCCAGGTCTTCAACGTGCTCGCGGCTGCCTGTCAGGCGCACCAGCGTGCTGAAGACCATCGTCTGATGGTCGCGGACAATCTGCTCGAAGCTGGAGTCAGTCGCCAAGGAAAAGTTAGACCACGCACCTTGCCCAAAGTTTCACGCCGCGCGGTGAAACTTTGCAAATGCGCCGTGGTCTAACGCGGGCAGAAAGCGAGGTAAGTGATGCACGAAGCCATTTTGTCCCCCTTCATTGTGCCGGTAGTGGCCATGTTGATCCCGATTGTTGCCATCATCGGCGGCATCTGGTCGCACATGCACCAAACGCGAGTCAACGCCGATCAGCGGATAGCCATGATCGCGCGCGGCATGTCCATCGACGAGATGGAACGTCTTCTGGGAAAACCGGGCGAAGAGATGCGCCCGCCGAAGGATCCGCTGCGCAGCTTGAGCAACGCCCGTCGCGCAGGCATTGTATTGGTCTCGGTCGGGATCGGCCTGATTGCGTTTTTCCTTGTACTGACCGCAATTCTGCACGTGCATGAAGTGCTATCCGGAGCGGCCGCCGGCCTGATTCCGCTGGCCATCGGCATCGGCTTTTTCATCGACTATCACCTCCAGAAGCGCGAGCTGTCGCGCTTCGGGATGGAGGTCGATGCCGATGTGGCCCCGGACAGCCGCGCGGGCTAACCACAATCCAGCGGTTGCATCGTCATTTTGCAGCGCCGGAATCCGCATTTCCTACAGATGTCCTGGGCCGTAGACTCAGGAATGCGTGCTGAGCAGGCGGGCGAGGAAGTAAGCTGCCGCTGCGGCGACGCCTCCGATGAGGACGGCCTGGATGGCGCTGCGGAGCCAGCCCGTGCCGACGAGCTTTCCCTTGAGCGCACCGAAAACGGCAAGCGCCAGCAGAGTGATGACCACGGAGAGTTTAAGCGCGGAGAGGTTATGGCTGACCAGCATGTACGGCAGCAGAGGGATGAATCCGCCGGCAATGTAGGACGCCGCAATGGTGAGGGCTGAGCGGTAGGCGCGATTCGGTTCCGGCTCTTCCAGCCCCAGTTCAAAGCGCATCATGAAGTTCACCCACGCGGCAGGATTTCGCTTCAGCGCGCTCAGAACCGGCGCGGCGCTCTCCCGATCGACCGCGTACTGCTCAAAGATCTCGTAGATCTCTTCTTCCTCGTCCTGGGTCCGCTCGGCGATCTCGCGCTCTTCGCGGTGGCGCTCGGAGACATAGTGCTCCGCGTCTCCGCGCGCGGCCAGATAGCCGCCAAGTCCCATCGCGATGGAGCCTGCTGCTATCTCCGCCAGCCCCGCAAGTACCACAATGTGCGACGACGCCACGGCCCCCGAGAGTCCGGCGGCGAGCGCGAAGGGAACGGTCAGTCCATCGGAGAGCCCGATGACAATGTCGCGGACAACCTTGGACGACTCAAAGTGACCTTCTATGTGCGGCGTATGGCTATGCGGCGTGTGGCCGTGCGGGGCCTGGACTGCTTCACTCATGCCCGTAGTTTAGTCGAGAGCCGGTTGCCCGCCCTGCATGGCGGCAAAGTTTTTTAGAAGCGAAACCGCGTCTTTCTCCGTAGGAAAGCGTCAGTATGAGCACAGGTTGAAACGGGTTGCATGACATCGGATATGTGCAAAATGCGATGGAAAAGTATTGCCTCGGGCAGCGCGGTGCTGCTCCTGTTGGTGTTAGCCGTCTGCGTTCAGGCACAGGCTGGCGTACAGACTGGCGCACAGGAAGATCAGGGGCCAGGTGAAGGACGCCCCGCCTTCGCCGGAGGCCAGATGGTGCGCGGCACGGTGACGGCCATCAACAGCGACCATCTCACCGTGAAGACAGACCAGGGCGAGGTCTATCAGGTGGCCGTCTCCGCAAACACGCGCGTGATGAAAGAGCGCAGGCCGCTGAAGCTGGCAGACATCAAGCCGGGCGACGGCATAGGCGCAATGGGCGTCATGGACGCACCCACAAAGACGATCCACGCCGTGTTCGTCGCGGTCATGGACGCCGACGAGGTGCGCAAGGCGCGCGAAGGACTGGGCAAGCTCTACATCACCGGCAAGGTCACGGCGGTCGATATGGACGCGCTGAAGATTACCGTGCTCCGGCCCGACGGCGTCAGCCAGATCATCGGCGTCGATGAGAGCACCTCGTTCCGGCGCGGCGGACGCTCCCTGGCCTCCGTGATGAATGGAAGCGGCACAGTAGAGCCGCGCAGCGCGCAGAGCAGCGCAGCCGACGAGAGCATCACGCTGGCTGACGTCAAAGTGGGCGACCGCGTAATGGGCCGCGGCGGCATGAAGAACGGCGTGTTTGTACCCACGGAGCTTGGCGTGGTCGATCCCGCCACAATGCGGCAGCGGCGGCAGCGCGGCGCCGGCGACGCGGGAACAGGCAACCAGGGCGCCTCTTCGCATCCGCCTCAGGCAGGCTCCGGAGCACAGCCGCAATGAAGAGTTTTCCAGATTCATACAGCTTGGTGGATTCGATGAGGACCTCGTGCAGAAATTGATTCGATTGGCAATGGCAGGCGCGGTGCTGTTTGCAGTGGCTGCGGTCGAGCACGCAGAGGCGCAGAGCGCGCCCACGCAGCCCGCGCCGGCAAACGTTTCCGCTGTGGCATCGGCGGGCGGGACGATCTCCGGCTCAGTCAAAGCAGGCGCGGTGCCGCTGCCGGGCGTTGCAGTCACAGCAGCCAACACGCTCACCGGAAAGAAGTACGCGACCACCACGGACGTAAACGGCGCGTATTCCATGAAGGTCCCACGCGACGGGCGCTACGTCGTCAAGGCTGAGCTGGCGGCCTTTGCCACCGAGACGAAAGAAGTCCTCGTCAACGCCAACAGCGCGGACGGCGGCAAGCCGCAGCAGGTTGCGGAGTTCGCAATGCAGTTGGCCTCGCGCGCTGCCGCACGGGAAGCGCGGCAGCAGTCGCAGCAGGCAGGAACCGCCAATGCAGTTGCAGGTGCGCTGGCACGCGGGACGCAGGCGTTGAGCCTCTCGGGCGAGAGCGCCGACATCTCCGACGCGAGCGCAGGCACCGGAGACACTGGCACCCAGATGCCTTCGCTGGCGAGCCTCGGCAACTCCGACGCCGCAGCCTCCGACTCAGTGACCGTCAGCGGCCAGATGGGCGAGACCAACGGCCTGGCCAACTTCAGCGAAGACGAGATTCGCCAGCGCGTTCAGGATGCGATGGAACAGGCGCGCAGGCAGGGCGGCGCGGTCGGCGACATGGCCGGCGTCGTCTCGGGAATGCTTGGCAACATGATGGGCCCCGGCGGTGGCGGCGGGCGCGGAGGTCGCGGCGGCGGCGGCGGACGCGGCGGGTTCCGCGGATTCAACCCAACCGCTCCGCATGGCGCTATCTTTTACCAGGGCGGCAACGGTGCGCTCGATGCCGCTCCGTTCTCGGTAGCCGCGGCGCTGGGCGAACCCGGAGCGCAGGTCGTCAAGCCCTCGTCCATGCAGAACCGCTTCGGTGTCAGCTTTGCCGGGTCGCCGTTTATCCCCGGCCTCGTGCAGGCGAGTACCAAGCAGTTCGTCTTCTTCAATCTCACCGGACAGCGCAACATCACCCCGCGCATCTTCAACGGAACCGTGCCGACGCTCGATGAGCGGAGCGGCAACTTCTCCGCGCTCACCCAGACGCTCTACGATCCGGCAACCGGACAGCCGATTCCGGGTAACAATCTGAACAACGCCCAGACGCCCATCTCCGCGCAGGCGCTCGCGCTACTCAAGTTTTACCCCGCGCCGAACGTGCCCAATGCAGGCTCGCTCAACAACTACCAGACGGTAACGAACGCCGGGCAGAACTCGACCTCCGCCTCATTGCGCTACGTCCGCAACTTCGGACAGAACGCAGGCTTCGGCAGGGGCTTCGGCCAGCGACGGCAAAACGGCCCCGCGACGCTCGGCCAGAACATCAACTTCAACGGCAGCTACTCGCACTCAGCCAGCGACGTCAGGACGATCTTCCTCCCGCTGGGCGGACGCACCGAGAGCACCGGCTACGGCATCACCGCCGGCTACTCGCTCACCTACGGACGCTTCCGCAACAACGCTTCGCTCAACTGGAACCGCTCCCACGCAACCACCGAAAACTACTTCACCAACGGAGCGACGAACCCGGCGGCAGACGCAGGCGTCCTCGTAGGCAACTCCACCATTCAGTCGAACCCGTTCTACTACGGCGTCCCCTCGCTCTCCTTCGGCGGTTCCACCGCCTTCACCGGCCTCGGCAATACAACGCCGAGCGAGACCATCAACCAGACCATCTCCTTCAGCGACTTCGTCAGCTATCGCAAGGGCAAGCACAACATGCGCTTCGGCGCGGACATTCGCCGTGTCCATGCGGACTCCATCGGCACCGGCTCGCCGCTCGGCTCCTTCAGCTTCACCGGATACGCCACGCAGAATCCGGCGGCCAACTGCGTGTCTTCATCCACGACGACCTGCCCCGTGGTGCCCGCCAGCGGCAACGGCTTCGCCGACTTCCTGCTTGGCCTGCCGCAGAAGGCCTCCGTGCAGGCGGGCCTCTACAAAACCTATCTCCGTGCGAACGTCTACGACTGGTACGCGCAGGACGACTGGCGCGCGCTCGCGAACCTGACCCTGAACTTCGGGCTGCGCTACGAGTACTTCTCGCCCTACATCGAAAAGAACAACCGGCTCGTCAACCTCGACCACAACGCCGACTTCACAGCCATCGAAGCCGTTCAGCCAGACCAGCACGGAACTTACAGCGGCACATTTCCACGCTCGCTCGTCAACCCCGACCGCAGCATGTACGCGCCGCGCGTAGGGTTTGCCTACAGGCCAAAGCAGAAGCTCTTCAAGGAGTTGGTGATTCGCGGCGGATACGGCCTCAACTTCAACACAGGCCAGTACGGCTCCATTGCGCGGCAGCTTGCCAACCAGCCGCCATTCGCCGTCACCCAGACCAACATCGCCGGACAGCAAGGCTGCGGAACGCTCGCGCAGTTCACGCTGGCCGGGGCCTACAACTGCTCCGATGCTCCGGTCCAGAACAACTACAGCGCAAACCTCAACTACCGTCTCGGCCACGTGCAGATATGGGACCTCGACATTCAACACACTCTGCCCATGGGCATCGTGATGAACGTCGGTTATGACGGCTCCACTGGCGGCAACCTGGACATCGTGCGCGCGCCAAACCGCACGCCCAACGGTGTGCTCAACACCGGCGCGCAGCCGTTCGACTACGAAGACTCGCTTGGCTACTCACGCTTCAACGCTCTGCGCGTGAACCTGCGCAAGCGGATGCAGAAGGGCATCTCACTCGGCGGCACCTACCAGTATGGACACTCCATCGACAACGCCTCGTCCATCGGCGGAGGCGGCGGCACCGTCGCTCAGAATGACAAAGACCTGAAGGCCGAAGAGAGCAACAGCTCCTTCGACGTGCGCCAGCGGCTGACCGGCAACTGGGTCTTCGAGCTGCCCTTCGGGCCCAACCGCGCCCTGCTCTCCAAAGGCGGCTTCTGGTCCAGGGCGCTCGACGGCTTCTCCCTCTCGGGCGACTACTCGATTGCGACCGGCAGCTATTACACGCCGAACTACATCCTGACCGTGCAGGAGACAGCCTCCGGCTCCAGCAACTCGCTGCGCCCAAACCGCAACTTCAGCGTGCCCATCAGCGGCGAGCGGCGGCTGGGCAACTGGTTCAACGCCGCCGCATTCTCCGCGCCCGCAGCAGGCCAGTTCGGCACCGCGTCGCGCAACTCGATTCAGGGTCCAGGGACAAAGTCCGTGGACGCTTCACTCTCGAGGAGCGTCTCGCTCGGCGAAACGCGCTCCTTCGAGGCGCGCGTGACAGCGTCCAATGTGTTCAACATGGTCCAGTATTCAGGCATCAACACTACGCTCAATTCGCCAACCTTCGGCCAGGTCACGGGAACCGCCTCGATGCGCGCTCTCAACTTCATCGCACGTTACAGGTTCTAGGAAAAGGTTCACTGGATATGTTCGAGGTTGCGGCAATGAGACGACAGATGAAGAGAACGGTGATAGGTGTAATTGCACGACGGATGTTGCTGACCGCGCTGACCGCGACGTTGGCTGGAGCTCCCCTTGCTGCCCGGGCGCAGCAGTCAAACCCCAACGGCACCTTTACGCTCAAGGTGCAGAGCAACATCGTGCTCACCAACGTCGTCGTGCGCGACAAAAAGACCGGCGAGCTGGTCAAGGGACTGAAAGCCGGCGACTTCACGATCCTCGAAAACGGAAAGCCGCAGAAGCTCGCCACCTTCGACTTCCAGAGCGTCGATGAAGCCGCCGTGCTGCACGAAAACTCGACCGTCACAGGCAAGGCCACGGTCGCCGACCTGCTCAACCAGAACTTCGCCGCCCAGCCCGCCGCGCTCAAGGACCATCGCCTCATCGTCATGTTCTTCGACCTCAGCAGTATGCAGCCGGAAGATGTAGACCGCGCAGTACAGGCCGCACAGGATTACATCAACAACAAGATGCAGCCCGCCGATCTCGTCGCGCTCGTCAGCCTCGACACCTCGCTCAGCATGGACCAGGACTTCACCGCCGACAAAGCCCTGCTGCTGCGCGGCGTCGGCCGCTACAACGGCACCGAAGGCACAGGCCTCGCCAACGGCAGCGAAGGCGGCGACTCCAGCAACATAGCCGACGACGCATCCAGCTTCACTGCCGATGACAGCGAGTACAACGCCCTCAACACCGACCGCGAGATGTACGCCATCCGCGAAATCGCCAAAAGCCTCGAGCGCGTAGACCAGCGCAAGAGCCTGCTCTACTTTTCGGGCGGAGTAACCAGGCAGGGCATCGAAAACCAGGCCAGCGTGCGTGCGGCGACCAACGAGGCCGTCCGCGCGAACATGGCCATCTACAGCGTCGATTCGCGCGGACTCGAAGCCCTCCCGCCCGTGGGCAGCGCCTCCACCGGCAGTCTCCGCGGCAACGCAGCCTACAGCGGCGGCGCCATGCAGGGCAGGCTCGACGCCAACTTCGGCTCGCAGGAGACGATGGCCACGCTCTCCAGCGATACCGGCGGCAAGGCATTCTTCGACTCCAACGACTTCGCCCCCGCCTTCCAGCAGATCCAGCACGACACCGAGGCCTACTACATCCTCGGCTTTCACTCCACGAACCCGGCGCAAGACGGCAGCTACCGCCGTCTCACCGTCAAGTTGAACCGCAGCGACGTCAAACTCGACTACCGTCCCGGCTACTACGCGCCCGCCGACTTCAAGCACCAGAAGACCGAAGGCCGCGAAGAGGCTCTGATGGAGCAGATGCGCAGCGACCTGCCCGCAACCGACGTCGCCGTCTATCTGCAAGCTCTCTACTTCAGGCTGGCCGATGACCGCTTCTTCGTCCCCATCGCGCTCATCGTTCCCGGCTCGCAGATTCCGTTCCTCAAAAACGGCGACAAGGACAAAGCCAACATCGACATCATGGGTCAGGTGAAAAACGCGCAGGGCATCATCGTCGGCAACGTGCGCGACACCGTCAAGCTCGCGCTCGACGCAGCCCAGCAGGTTCAGCGCAAGAACATCCAGTACTCCACCGGATTCACCCTCGCGCCCGGCCGCTATCACCTGAAGTTCGTCGTGCGTGAAAACCAGACCGGCGCCATGGGCAGCTTCGAGACAGACCTCCAGGTGCCCGACCTCAAGAAGCTCCCGCTCAAGCTCAGCTCCATCGTGCTCTCCAGCCAGCGCACGCCCGACACAAAGAAGTCCGTCAACCCGCTGGTGCGCGATGGCGTCGAGTGGGTCCCGAACGTTCCGCACGTCTTCCGCCAGGACCAGCATCTCTACTTCATGTACGAGGTCTACGACCCCTCGCGTGAGAAGGCCGCCACGCCTTCCGCGCCTTCGCCCGGCCTCACGCGCCGACCCTCCGGAGCGGTCCGCGTGCTTACCAGCATCGAATTCCTGAGCGGCGGCGTGAAGGTCTACGAGACGCCTCTGGTCGAAGCCGACGCCATCAACACCCCCGAACGGGACGCCGTCTCCTTCCAGTTCGACGTGCCACTAACCCAACTGAAACCCGGCACTTATGTATGCCAGGTCAATGTCATCGACGACGCGGGCGGCAGCTTCAGCTTCCCGCGCATGGCCCTGATGGTACGCCCCCCGGCGGCTCCCGCATCCCCGGCGACCCCGCCCGCTCAAACTGCCTCGGCTACCGCGCCGTAGTTTCGTTTGACATTCGCCTCCCTCCGGAGGGACGATTTGAATGTACCTTCCGGAGGTACGCCATGAGCACGTGTCTTCGCACGATGTGTTTGCTCGTCCTCTCTGGCCTGCTGATAACCGGTGCACGCGCGGTGGCGCAGCAGGGACCCATGAATTCTGACCAGTTGCGCGCCTTCGAGCACGCCAACCCTCAGTGGCCCGACATCCAGGCCCACCTTCCTGACCCGGCAACTGCAACCCCCGAAGCACTTGAAACCGCGGCCGACGTGCTGCGCGCCCGGCGCTTTCCCCAGAACGCGCTGGACTACTACATGTACGCCGTGCAGCGCGGAGGCAAGGAAGTTACGCTCCTCAACAAAATGGGGATTACCGAACTGAACCTGGGCCACAACGACCGCGCGCGCGCCTACTTCCAGCGCGTTACCAAGCTCAAGAAGAAGGATGCTGAAGGCTGGAACAACCTCGGCGCAGTCGAGTACATTGACGGGCGCAACGCGAGCGCCATCTACGACTACAAGCGCGCCATCAAGCTCAACAAAAAAGGCGCCACCTACCACTCCAATCTGGCGACTGCCTACCTGCAGGAAAAGGACTGGCGCAACGCGCGTAAAGAGTTTGCCACGGCACTGAAGCTCGACCCGGCCATCTTCGACCACAGCGATGCGTCCGGCGTCGTCGCTCGCATGTTGACCACCGAAGACCACGCCCGCTTCTGCTACGAGATGGCGCGTATCTTCGCCGGCGACGAAGACGTGCCGAACATGCTGCACTACCTGGCCAAGGCCAGCGAAGGCGGCTTCGACATCCTCGAAGCCATGGACCGCGACTCGGTGATGAAACCCTACATCAAAGACCCGCGTGTGCTGGTGCTGGTCCACAACGCGCGCGCTCTACGCACCACGGGGCGCGCCTCCGTCGAGAATGTGACCGGAGCCATTCCTCCACTGCAATCGGCTCAGCACGAGTGATCCTCGTCGCGGTACGGACAGTGGCGGCATCCTGAGTTGCAGCAATAACCGCGCTTCAAATGATAGGCCGCGGTAAACACAAGATACGGTCCTTCGTAGTAGTAGTCTTCCGGCAGAAGCTCCGCGCGCTTCTCGTCTGCCTGCGCCTCGGCTCCCGGCCTGCGTGGATCGGGCATCACTGAAACCATCCTGTGCTGCCAGAGGGAACAGGCGCAGCAAGCATCGTGGAAGGAAGCTGGCCGGTGGCCTCGGCTGGAATGTTGTCCGTCTCGCCCTCGCGGTACACCATCCCATTGCGGTAGAACGCTTGTTTACCTGGAACAGCGGGAACGCGCTCACCGGGAAGAAGAATGCCCGTTAGATTCAGCGGGTCTCCTCCTGCAACTGAGATGATGGCGTGGCACTCGCGGTGCCGTGCCGCGCGCAGCGACTCCATCGCCTCCGGCAGCGCAAACTGTTCGCCGCCAAAGCCAGTCACAAAACGGCCTCCGCGCACCTCGCCGCGTGCCTCAAGACGACGCAGTATGCCCAGCAGGTCGCGCCACCTGGGAGCATTCGACTCGCGCGCAAGCAGATCGCGGAACAGCACGCCATAGCGGGCAAGAAGCTGGCGCGCAAACGACTCGAGCGCGGCATCGGTGCGGCGTGCCTGTTCCACGCGAGAAGGCGCGGCGTGAACCTCCTCGGCAAACAACGCCCACCGACCGGCAGAGCTGCGCGCCTTGCGCTTCCCCGCATTCTCGCCGGATGCCAACCTGCGCTGGGGATCCATCATCGAGCGGAGCTGGTCGAACCCATCGGCGGCAGCCAGTCCAGCCGTCGCCAGCTCCCAGAGCGCCTGCTGCGTCTCGTGCCGTGTTATTTGAAGAATGCGCTGAACATCGTTTGAAAAACACGCCCCGCGTTGTTGAAGCAGTGCGCGCAACCGCAACGCCTCGGGGCTGAGCGCCTGCGCGAGCCTCGCCTCTTCCACCGACTGCCGCGCCAGCGCATGGGGCAGCCAGTCGGCAGACTCGCGCAGGTAAAAGGTGATCGGTGCGGCATTGGTGGGAATCACGCGCCGGGGAGCAGGCGCCGCATCTCCAGCCTTTTCGCCCGCGAACCACGCCGGATGCGGCGAGATGCGCCCCCATCCCACCGCGCCCGAGAGACATAGATTGTCCAGCCACCGTGGATCGTATCCCGCAACGCGCGCCGACAGCAGCGTGCGCTCCCACTCAATCGCCGGGGCCTCAAAGCCCTCAAGCTGACGCAGCGCCTCCAGCACACCGTCTTCGCCGCTCAGTTGCGTCTGCGGCGCAAGGTGCTGCCAGCCCAGCAGCCAGCGCATATAAACCGCTGGCGCAACCGGCTCAATCTGCTTGCGCAGCGTGCTCATCGTGCGTCGATGAATGCGCTGCAGAATACGCCGCTCGCACCATTCGATGTCAAGGTCTTCGGTTGCGGCAGGATGCTCGAACACCCCACGCATCAGCGTCCCCTGCATCTCCATCGCAAGAAAAGCCCCGAAGACCTCATCCGGTTCAAGACCGAGCGAAGCAGCAAAAGCCCGCGCCGTCGTTGGCCCCAGGACCTGCAACCAACCCTGCACACATTGCCGCAAGGCAGCTTCTTTTGAAACCTCGGCCGCTGAATTGGTCAGCGCGGCAACATACGAAATGCGCTCCTCGGCGATCCAACATGCAATGCCATGAACGCTGGCATCGCGCGCGCGGCCAGCGCGTGCAAGCCTCGCATAAAACTCCGGCCAGTGACGCGCCTCGGGAACGTCGGCAAACGAAATTGGCAGCGCAACCAGCGCATGAAGCAGATCATGCAACTCATGCTCGTCCCGCAGATCAGGAAAGCACTCTCGCCGGACTGCATCAATCGCCTCCCGGTCGAGCTTCCCTGGAGCGTCCGGCAGGTTTCGGCTCAGCGTCGTCGCGCGCGCACGCCGCTCCTCAAGCCCAGCCTCATCGAGATACGCAAACGGATTGGCATTCAGCAACTCATGCGCAAACTGCGACGGCGCAGGCGTATCCACAGCAAGGCAGCGAATTGTTCCGTCCTTGATTCCTCGCAGCACATCAAGCAACCCATCCAGGTCCATCGCTTCGTGCAGCGTATCTTTCATCACCTCATCCACCAGCGGGTGCGCGGGAATCTCGATGTCGCCCTCAATGTTCTCGAAGCACGCCGCAGCCTGCGGAAACACGCTTGCCAGCAGGTCTTCCGAGCGCGTCCGCTGAATCTGCGGCGCAATCCGCTTTCCCTTCGAAAAGCGCAGCAGTTGCAGGCTGCGGTTCGCCGCCCAGCGCCAGCGCGTCTTGAAGATAGGCGAAGCCAGCGCAGCCTGCTCCAGCAACTCCTTCGTCGTCTGCTCGGTCAGGAACTGAAACACATCGCTCAGCGGAAAACTATGCTGCTCGGCCAGCGAGATATTGATGCCGTTGTCCGTCGCCGCAGCCTGCAACTCGAAGTTGAATCCGCGACAGAACCGTTTGCGCAGCGCCAGCCCCCACGCTTTGTTGATGCGTCCTCCAAACGGCGCGTGCAGAATCAGCTGCATCCCGCCGCTATCATCGAAAAACCGCTCGGCAATAATCGTGGTTCTCGACGGAACGGCGCCCAGCGCCGCGCGCCCGGCGACAATATATGCGATCAGTTGTTGCGCGCCGCCCGCGCAGACGCCGCACTCGCGCATCAGCCACGCTGTCGCCTCAGCTACCTCCGCATCGGCCTCCGAAATACAACCGGGCGCAACGTTCGTTGTCATTCCCGAGATACGCTCGCGCAGTCCGCCCACTCCATCCGAAAGCACAGCCGTCCGTTGCGGAGCCTCACCCTCCCAGAAGGGAAGCGTAGGCGGCGCGCCGTGCGCATCTTCCACCAGCACGCGCCCAGCGGCCTCAATGCGCTGAATGCGCCAGCTCGACGTGCCCAGCAGCACTACATCGCCCGGACTCGAATCCACCGCGAAGTGCTCATCGAGCGTGGCAATCTGCACACCCTCCGGCTGCAGAATCACGCTATAAAGGTTCGTCTCCGGAATCGCCCCGCCGTTCCCGATCGCTATCATCCGTGACCCGCGTCGCGGATGCAGATGATGATGAATGCCGTCGCGCAGCAGATACGCTCCATAGCGCCCGCGTGTCGATTCAATGCCATTGCTCAGCAGGTCCACCAGCGCATCAAAGCTCGCGCGCGTCAGCGTGCGATAAGGCCACGCGCGCCGCAGCACGCCGTAGAGCGCATCTTCCTCCCACGGCTCCGCCCCGCAGCAGGCCACCATCTGCTGCATCAGCACATCGTTCGGTTCCGGCGGAACCTGCAACTGGTCCAGATCGCCCGCGCGCATCTTGCGCACCAGCGCCGCCTGCTCCATCAGGTCGTCGCGTGTCGTTGCAAAGAACCGTCCCTTCGGCACCGCGCCACGCCAGTGGCCGGCGCGGCCAATCCGCTGCATCGCCGTAGCCACCGCGCGCGTGCTGCTGATCTGGCACACCAGGTCAATGTCCCCAATGTCGATGCCCAGTTCAAGCGACGCCGTCGCAACCAGAATCTTAATCTCGCCATTCTTCAACCGCTGCTCCGCGTCCAGCCGCAGCGTCCGCGAAAGCGAGCCATGATGCGCCGCCACATTCTCCGCGCCAATCCGCTCCGAGAGCGCAAACGCAATCTTCTCCACCAGCCGCCGCGTGTTCACGAACACCAGCGTCGAGCGATGCGTCTCCGCGCACGCAGCCAGCTTGTCGAAGATCTCATTCCACATCGCGTTCGTCGTCACGGAGCTGAGTTCATCCGACGGAACTTCAATCGCAAGATCCAACTCGCGCCGCCGGCCCACCTGAACAATCGTCGCGGCCTTGCGCTCCTCATGCACGCCCGTCAAAAAGCTGGCCACCAGATCAATCGGATTCTGCGTAGCGGAAAGCCCAATCCGCTGCGGAGGCGTCGCCAGCCCGGTCAGGCGCGCTCCAGCCGAGAGCCTGTTCTCGCCCGTCACCAGCGCGTCCAACCTCTCCAGCGAGAGCGCCAGATGCGAGCCGCGCTTATTGCCCGCCACCGCATGAATCTCATCGACAATCACCGTGCGGACGCGCCGCAGTTGTTCCCGCGACCTCGCCGCCGTCAGCAGAATGTAGAGCGACTCCGGCGTCGTCACCAGAATGTGTGGAGGGTAACGCAGCATCGCCGCGCGCTCTTTGGCCAGCGTGTCGCCCGTCCGCACTGCGGTGCGAATCTCCGGGCACAGATACCCGCGTTCCAGCGCCAGCTTCTGTATCTCGGCCAGCGGCCCGTTCAGGTTCTTCTGTACGTCGTTCGAGAGCGCCTTCAGCGGACTCACGTACACAACCTGCGTCGCTGGCGCAAGACCGCCGGAGATCGCCGCGCGCAGCAACTGGTCAATGCACACCAGAAAAGCCGCCAGCGTCTTGCCACTGCCGGTCGGCGCGGAGATCAGCGTCGCCTTGCCCGCCAGAATGCGGGGCCAGCCTTCATCCTGCGGCTCCGTCGGCGTGCCGAATTTGCGCACAAACCACTCAGCCGTAACCGGGTGCGCCCAGGCGAGCGAAGCGGGGATTTCGACGGCCGGCATGGAGAGATTCTAGCGCGATTCTTCGTGCTTTGTTCGCTATCTCTCTACAGCGACACGCGCTGGGGAAAACTCAAAATGATAAGCGCTTCCGTGGGAGCGCAGGGCTTTAGAGAGTGCCAAAAAGTCATCAGGTTGCTTTTAGGGATTAGCATGGGGCTTCAGCCCCCACGAAAACGTCAGCAAATACAAGGGGCTTTAGAGGGTGCTGAAAAAGTCTCTGCGGTTGCTTTTAGGGATTAGCATGGGGCTTCAGCCTCCACGAAAACGTCAGCAAATACAAGGGGCTTTAGAGGGTGCTGAAAAAGTCTCTGCGGTTGCTTTTGAGGATTAGCGTGGGGCTTCAGCCCCACGAAAAATCCAGTAAATTCAAGGGGCTTTAGCCCCGGGCTGTTCCCGAAAGGAACCAAAGCACTCTTCCTCTGCCTCTTGAGCCATGCAAAGTGACTGACTCCCTACATATTTCCCACGCCAACATCCGAACTCGCAGCAGCCGTACTCGCCTCATCAAGATACTGCTCAATCACCTTCCCCAGCACACCCTGAGCCGAGAGGATAAAGTCAATCGCATCGCGCCCCGCGCCAAACCCTCCACGGTTCGGCGTCACATAGTGCGCCACCGCCTTCACCTCGTCCCGCGCATTCGCCGTGGCAATGGCAAGCCCGCACTGCCGCATCACCGGCAGGTCGATAATATCGTCGCCCACATAGCAGAGCTGCGAGATGCCGATGTGCGTCTTGGCCAGAATTTCGTTGATGGCATCCATCTTCCGCGCCTGCCCCTGATAGACAAATTCCAGCTTCAGATCATTGGCGCGAATCGCCACCGTCCGTGACTGGCGCTTCGTAATGATGCCAATGCGCAGCCCACCCAGGCGCCCCAGCGAAATGCCCAGCCCATCGTGGGCGCAGAAGCCCTTCGACTCGATGCCGTGCCCATCAGGGCCGGGAATGACGAAGATCTGGCCGTCCGTCAGGACGCCGTCCACGTCGAAGATGAGTACTTTGATATTTTTTGCGCGAGCTTCAGCGTTCATCTTTCGATGATAGCCTGCGCGGCCCTTCTCCCCGAAGGGCACGCGCCGCAAAGAAGCCTCTAAGGAGACTCTGACTAAGTCCCTGCTTTGAAGGGGTGCGACTTCAGTCGCGCCGTGAGCCTCTCATATCCAACGCAGCTTTACAGGCTTCCAACGCAGCTTTACAGGCTGCGGAAAAATGCACGCTTTGTGCTTTTCGGTGGGAGCGCAGGGCTTCAGCCCTGCGAAAATCCCAGCAAAATCAAGGGGCTTTAGCCCCGGGCCTTGCTCCATCTACCGCCAAACACACTTTTTCACCAACCTCGTTAGCCCCTGAGATTTTTTTTCGGAACTTAATCAGAGCTCATTAAGTAAAACTGTTACGTGACCGCCATGAACCCCCTCGCACAGGACGGCCCCAGCCAGTTGCCCACCGTCGTCGTCGCCATCCGCGCAGCCGAAGGCGGCATGAAGGAGTACACGTTTCGTGCGCCCTTCAAAATCGGGCGCGCCGAAGACTGCGAAGTCTCCATCAAAGACGACTTCGTCAGCCGCCATCACGCAAGCGTCGCCATTGAAAACGGCGTATGGTGGCTCACCGACCTCAACAGCAGCAACGGCGTCTTCGTTAATCATCAGCGCGTGCAGCGCGTCCCCTTAGGCAACGGCCTCGGCATCCGTCTCGGCGAAAAAGGGCCGCAGGTGGCGCTGCGCGTCGTACAACCGGCGGTCGAACCCGCAAAGCCAGTAGCTGCAACCAAGGTCATCAACTACGCCGAACACTACTTCGGCAAAGGCAATTCCGAAACGCCCGCCGGCGAACACACCATGTTCATCCGTACCGCCTTCGCCGAGGTGCAGAAGAAGCAGAAGCGCAAGTACGGATGGGTCATCGCCGCGCTCGCTGCCGTCATGGCCTGCCTCGGCGGCTTCGCCCTCTACCAGTACCACGAAGCAGGCAAGCAGCGCGCCGTTGCGACCAACATCTTCTATTCGATGAAGTCGCTCGACGTGGACATCGCCAACCTGCAGGGCGCAGTCGAAGGCTCGAACAATCCGCAGGCCATCGCGCAGCTCCAGCGCATCGAAGCCCAGCGCAAACAGATGCAGAGCAACTACGACCAATACCTCGCCAGCCTGCACGTCTACAACTCGAAGATGTCGCCCCAGGACAAGCTCATCCTGCGCGTGGCCCGCATCTTCGGCGAGTGCGAACTCGACGTCCCCCCGGGCTTCGTCGCCGAGGTGCACAAATACATCGGCTACTGGCAATCCTCCGACAGGCTCGCCAACGCTATCACCCGCGCCGAGGCCAACCAGTACAACGTCACCATTCCCCGCGACCTGCTTGCGCAGGGACTGCCGCCGCAGTTCTTCTACCTCGCCCTCCAGGAGAGCAACTTCGACCCCTACACCAGCGGCCCGCCCACGCGCAAAGGCATCGCCAAAGGCATGTGGCAGTTCATCCCCGAGACCGCCGTCAAATACGGCCTGCACGTCGGCCCGCTGGCCGACCAGCCCCGTCCCGACCCGCAGGACGACCGCGACCACTACGACCTCGAAACCGTAGCCGCCGCAAGGTATCTGAAGGACCTCTACGGCAGCGACGCGCAGGGCTCGGGACTGCTGATGATGGCCTGCTACAACTGGGGCGAGGACTACGTCCTGCCGCTCGTCCGCACCATGCCCATGAACCCGCGCGACCGCAACTTCTGGAAGCTGCTCGAACAGCACCGCGCGCAGATTCCGCAGCAGACCTACGACTACGTCTTCTACATCTTCTCCGCCGCCGTCATCGGCGAAAACCCACGCCTCTTCGGCTTCCACTTCGACAACCCGCTCGCCAACCTCGACTCACAATCGTCAGTCTCGACGCGGCCCGGAGCGAAGATGCGTCGTGCGAGCGCCCGCGTCAAGCGTCACGCGGCAACGCCATTGCATGGTTAGATAAAAAGATGAAAAAAATCCTCCTCAGTTGGAGCGGCGGCAAAGACTCCGCCTGGGCGCTTCATCTCCTCCGCCAATCACGCAAGTGCGAAGTAGCCGCGCTATTAACAACCGTGAACGAAAAGTTCCGTCGCGTAGCCATCCACGGCTTCCGCGAAGACCTGCTCGACCGCCAGGCACAACGAGCCGGCCTGCCGCTCTGGAAAATAGATCTGCCCTTCCCCTGCTCGAACGAAGAGTACGAAACGCGCATGTCCGCAGCCTGCGCACGAGCCGTGCGCGAAGGATTCACCGGCATCGCCTTCGGAGACCTCTTCCTCGAAGACATCCGCGCCTACCGCATCGCCAAACTCGCAGGCACCGGCCTCGAACCCATCTTCCCCGTCTGGGGAATCCCCACCGACCGCCTGGCCGAAGAGATGATGGCAGGCGGCCTCCGCGCGCGCCTCACCTGTGTCGACCCGCGCAAACTCCCCGCCGAATTTGCAGGCCGCGAGTGGGACCGAGCGCTCCTCAACGAACTACCCGCCGCCGTCGATCCCTGCGGCGAAAACGGTGAGTTCCATACCTTCTGCTGGGCCGGCCCCATGTTCTCCGCGCCGCTCCCCGTACAAGCCGGCGAGCGCATCATGCGCGACGGATTCAGCTACGCCGAGATGGCAGCGCAATCCTAGAGCATTTTCCCTGAAGAGATACTCCTCGCGACCTCGCCTCCGCAACGGGATTTGTTGTCATTCCCGAAGGGAATCTGCGGTTTGCTTCGGGTCGCTCCAAACTACAGTTTAGGAAATCTCTGATTAGGTCCTTGTTTTGAAGCGGTGCGACCTCAGTCGCGCCATAAACGTTCAGACTCAACGCGCCTTCACAGGCTGCGGAAAAACTCCGTTTTGCTTAAGGGCACGGGTTTACCCGTGCCGTATATGCTTTATCGATCGCTGGGGCTTTAGCCCCTGAGGTACGTTTTTGCCACCGCCAGCGAGTCTTTCGGTGGGAGCAAAGGGCTTCAGAGGGCACTGAAAGGGTCTTCTGGTTTTTGGGGGGATTAGCGTGGGGCTTCAGCCCCACGAAAACGTCAGCAAATACAAGGGGCTTTAGCCCCGGGCTGTTCTTTATGCGCGGAAGGTACTTTTTCCCGCAGCATGTTGAATCACTGCACGAATCCCCAGCGACTCACACACGCTTTCCTCAACGGCTTACGCAAACAGCATCGCCCGGCGGCTGGTTGGCCCACCGGGCGATGCATGTCGTGCATGAGTCCTTATTGGCCGCGGCGCGCTGCCCCGGAGCGGCCGCCTGAACGTCCACGCGAACGGTTTCCCGCCCCGCTGTTCTGGCCACCCGAGTGTCCCTGATGGCCGCCCGGGCCGCGCCCGCCGGAGAATCCTCTCCGCCTGCGCTGTCCGTTGCCATTGTTGTTGCCGTTCGAAGTAGCGGCGGCAGTGGGAGCACTACGCCACGCGCGCGTCTCAAGCTGCAAAATATCCGTCCCCGGAGCAGTAATGTCCAGCGGCTGATTGCGCAGCTCCTTCTCCAGATTCTTATCGGCCTCGCGCCAGTCGAACTTTATCTTCAACTCGCGCTCCAGCTTCCGCGCCTCGTGCCGTTCCTGCGGCATCACAAACGTCGTCGCCACGCCCTTCGCTCCCGCGCGGCCGGTTCGCCCAATGCGGTGCACAAAGTCTTCGCTTGCATTCGGCAGGTCGTAGTTCACCACATGCGCAATGTCCTGCACGTCGATCCCGCGCGCCGCCACGTCCGTCGCCACCAGCACGCGATGCTTGCCGTTGGCAAAGCCCTTCAGCGCCGCCGTCCGCTGCGACTGCGACCTGTCGCCATGAATCACGTCCGCATCGTGCCCCAGCTTTTCGAGCTTCCGGCAGATGCGGTCCGCGCCATGCTTTGTGCGCGCAAACACCAGAAACGTTCCCTGTTCCTCATTCAGCATCTGGTCCAGCAGACCCAGCTTCTGGTCCTGCATCACGCTGTACACGCGAAGCTCCACGCGGTCGGAAGGCTTCGAGGTCGAGCCAATCTCCACCCGCACCGGATTGCGCACATAGTCGCGCACAATCTCCTGAATATTCGCATCCAGCGTAGCCGAGTAGCACATCGTCTGCCGCTGCTTAGGAATCGCCGTCACAATGCGCCGAATCGCAGGCAGGAAGCCCATGTCCAACATGCGGTCCACTTCGTCCAGCACAAACATCTCGACCGCGTTGATCGAGATCTCGCGCCGCCGCAGAAAGTCTTCCAGCCGTCCCGGCGTAGCGACCACCAGCCGAGGACCGCGGTCAAGCTGGTCAAGCTGCGTGTTCTCCGAAATCCCGCCGCACACCAGCACCGCATCGTGCTTCGCGCCCGGCATCAGCTTCCAGTACGCTTCCAGCACCTGCATCGCCAGCTCGCGCGTGGGCAGCAGGATCAGCGCGCGAATCGGATTGCGCTTGCCCTTCGTGCTCGGGGCCGAGGTCGCCTCCAGCCGCTCGATGATCGGCACCAGAAAGCTCAGCGTCTTGCCTGTCCCGGTCGAAGCCGTGGCCAGAATGTCGGAACCGCCCAGCGCCGGAGGAATCGCCTTCGCCTGCACCGGCGTCGGCGTCACAAAGCCGGCCGCCGTAAGTCGGCCCTTCAGGGAAGAGGAGATATTGAAGTCATTGAAGCAGCCGGATTTCGCTGCATCGGAGGAGGTAGTGTTGTCTGTTGCATTTTCAGCCTGGAGCGTCTCCGGCTGTTCAAGAATTGCTGTCGTCAAAATCTTTCCTTTTGGGGGAGGTTGAAAAAATCGGCAAAATGAATGCAGAGGCGCACACTCGCGCCATGGGGTTCAATTCATCAGCACTGCCGTCGAGGTATCGAAGCGTTGCTGCTGCACGGCGAGGCCTGTCCGTTGACGGGCCATCCAGCCAGAGCAACCAGCGCGGTTTCCGCAGGTAAGCGGGAAAATAAGCGGTGGGGTAGGGCGGCCCGCAGTCTCTGGCCAGACCCTTATGTTCCAAAAGGTCTTTGCCTGCGACGCCCGCATCCATACTTCCGGATGCACTATCAGTGTAGCACGTCCCGCGAACGCCTCGAAGAGAACACCGAAAAGTCGCCCACATCAGCGGGATTTATTGTCATTTAGCGGGATTGGTTGTCATTCCCGAAGGGAATCCGCGTTTCGATTCCGCCCTTCTTTGTTTGTCATTCCCGAAGGGAACTGCGTTTCGTCCCTGCACTCGCTTTTCTTGTTGTCATTCCCGAAGGGAATCTGCGTTTCGCATCGCCCAGCGCCGAGCTACATCGATATGGGAAAATGCTTCAACCCCGGGCCTGATCGCGAATCCACTCTCCACCCGCCTCGTTGCGGAGGAATCGCCCCCCGCAACGACACGCCTCGCATCTACCGAAGCCTGCGCCGCACCTCCGCAAGCAACCCAAGCATTCCTGTGCCCATCAGCAGTAGCGACTCTGGTTCCGGCACGGGACTGGACGTGAATGAACCAGCCTCTCCAGGCAGCCCTTCCGCATTGGGGCCGGAATTCGGATTGTCAATCAAGCCGGTCGCATTCGCAAGACCAGCGGCGTAGACAATCGGCCCTCCGCCGACGTCACCATTGCTCCAAAGCTCCCCGACATAACCGCCGGGGCCGCCGATGTTAAACGCGACGCCAAAAATATCGAACTGGCCTCCGGAAAATGGATAGGTCAGCTCGGGCAGATGGGTGACGGGGTTAATGTCGAAACAGACCAGTGGAGAGTTTCCCGCCGGGTAGAACAGATCGTCATAGGACAAGCCGCCAGTGGTGAACGCGACACCGGGGGTGGCCAGCGTGTTGTACACATACGACACCGGCGTGTACAAGCCTGTAATCGCTCCGGAAACACCGACATTCGTATCCGAAAAGTTCCCGCTGATGTCGGTGATCTCCTCTGCGCCAGGGTTCCCGGCGACAGCAGAATTCGAGGTCGTAATAATGCCGGAGGCGCTGACACCGCTGCCGTTAAAGGAAAAACTGAACTGATCGGCCCACGCCGCCGGTGCGGCCACCAAGGCAGCCACCGCTATCAGAGAGAGAAGTCGGCAGGCAGTGAGACAAATATGCTTCATGGTCATGAAATCCTCCTTGTTTAGAGATCCAGTGCGAGGTTCTGCAATTAGCCATCCAAACCGGGTTCTCGAAACTTATTTACTTTCAGCAGTTACCGTCCGTTCTCCCCGCCAACCCTGAAAGAACTTGCAGACGTGTGTGGCAAAGCTCGTCCGTCCGGACGCTTGACACCCCCGATATAATTGAAACAGGGGGCAAGACTGCAATTCCACCTCACGCAACGCGGCTAAGCCGTGTAAAGAGAATACTTTGCAAACTTGATCCCAATAAAATCAGGACTTTAGCCTCATCCCGAAGGGAAGTCCGAACCTAAGTCCTTTGTTCGAAGGATTTTGCACAAAAAGCACGGGAGGGGGGAGGGCAGGTGCCAGACCAACAACAGAAACGAATCCGAGTCATCGGCGGCGGCCTCGCCGGTCCCGAAGCCGCCCTCCAGGCAGCAAAATTTGGCTGCCCTGTTGACCTCTACGAGATGCGTCCCACCCGCTCCACCGAGGCCCACCAGACCGCCGACTTCGCCGAGCTCGTCTGCTCCAACTCCCTCAAGTCCGAGTCCGAAAACACCGCCCCCTGGCTCCTCAAGCAGGAGATGCGCCTCGCAGGCTCCGTCCTCCTCGCCGAAGCCGACGCCTCCGCCGTCCCTGCCGGCCACGCGCTAGCCGTGGACCGAGTCGAATTTTCCAGAAGAGTCGCCGCCCGTATCGCAGCCGAGCCCCGCATCACCGTCCACCGCGAAGAAGTCGCCACCCTGAACGAAAACGACCCGGACACCATCACCATCCTCGCCACCGGCCCGCTCACCAGCCCCGCGCTCGCCGCAGAGTTGCAGCGCCTCACCGGCTCCACGCACCTCGCCTTCTACGACTCCATCAGCCCCATCGTCGATGCCTCCACCATCGACATGGACAAGGTCTACCTCGCCGCCCGCTGGGACAAAGGCACCGCCGACTACATCAACTGCCCCTTCACCAAAGAAGAGTACGACCGCTTCCTCCAGGCCCTCACCGCCGCCGAAACCGTCCCCGCCAAAGAGTGGGAACAAATCCCCTCTTCGCAAAATTGTCATCCTGAGCACAGCGGCGAAGCTGCTCCAGCTAAAACTTCGCAAAATTGTCATCCTGAGCGGAGCGGCGAAGCTGCTCCAGCTAAAACTTCGCAAAATTGTCATCCTGAGCGGAGCGGCGAAGCTGCGCAGTCGAAGGACCTGCGGTTAAATGGCGCCACCGAACCACTCCAGTACTTCGAAGGCTGCCTCCCCATCGAAGAGACCGCCCGCCGCGGCCCGGACACGCTCCGCTTCGGCCCCATGAAGCCCGCCGGACTCACCAACCCGAAGACAGGCAGGTGGCCCTACGCCTGCGTCCAGCTCCGCCAGGAGAACCTCCGCGCCGACAGCTACAACCTCGTCGGCTTCCAGAACCACCTCAAGTTCGGCGAGCAGCAGCGCGTCCTCCGCATGATCCCCGGCCTCGAAAACGCAACCTTCCTGCGCTACGGTCAGATCCACCGCAACACCTACATCAACGCCCCCGCGCTGCTCACAGAGACGCTTCAACTCAAACAGCACCCGAATATCCTCATCGCAGGCCAACTCTCAGGAGTCGAAGGCTACACCGAATCCATCGCCTCAGGAATGCTCGCCGGCCGCTACGCCGCAGCCATCGCACAAGGGCGCGTACCCACTCCAGCCCCGCGCGCGAGCGCCAACGGCAGCCTGACTCACTACATCACTCACGCCGAGAGCAAAAAATTCCAGCCCGCCAACATCACCTTCGACCTGCTCCTTCCACTCGAAGACGACCTGCGCAAAAAAATCCGCGACAAAAAAGAGCGCCATCGCATCCAGTGCGAACGCGCCCTCGAAGCGTGGAAGCAATGGCTAGGCTAGACGGCGGTGGCCAGCGTGACGGAAAACAGATCGCCGGGATCGTTCCAGGTGCGCGTCGCCCTGAAGCCCGCATCGCTGAGCAGCGACTCTACCGATGCGCGAGTGAACTTGTAGCTGTTCTCCGTATGAATCGTCTCGCCCGGAGCGAAACGCAGCATCAGCGCCCCGCCCGCGCCGTTGGCAGGAAGATGAACCCGCTGAGCACGAGCCGATTCGAGGTGCATCTCGATGCGCGACTCCTCCGCATTCCAGATGGCCTTGTGACGAAACGCCGCAAGGTCGAAGTCAGCGCCAAGCTCGCGGTTCAGCCGTTCGAGAATGTTCAGATTGAAGTCGGCAGTCACACCCGCTGCGTCGTTGTACGCGGCCAGCAGCGTAGGAACATCCTTCACCATGTCCGTGCCGAGCAGGAGCTGATCGCCCGGCAGAAGCTGCGCCCGCAGATTGCGCAGCACTCCGCGCGCCTCCGCCGGTGTGAAGTTGCCGATGCTGGAACCGATGTAGAGCGCCAGCGTGCGCGTGTTCGGAAGCCGGTTCTCCGGTAGCGGCTCGCGCGTGTAGTCAGCCACCTGACATCTGACCGCGACGCCCGGAAGATTGCCGAGAATGTTCCGCCGCGCACGCTCCAGCGCCGTCACCGAAACATCGACCGGCTGATAGACAACCGTGCCCTGCAACCGCACAGCGGCCGAGAGCAGGATGCCCGTCTTGGTCGCCGTGCCCGCACCCAGCTCGATAAGCGTCAGCGTCTGGCGCGGGTGCCCTGCTGCCGCCTGCACGATCTCGTCCGCGTGCGCCGTGAAGATGCTGCGTTCCGCGCGGGTCAGATAGTACTCAGGCAGGGTCGTAATCTGCTCGAAGAGATGTGAGCCGGCCTCGTCGTAGAAGAGCCACGACGCAAGCCTCTTCGGAGTCGAGGTAAGGCCGGCGCGCGCCGCGGAGGCTACGGCCTCTGCGGGATCGGCGGCGAGCAGCGGCTCAGTCGCGAGAGGCTCAAAGACGGCAGAGAAAGGCGGCACAGTGGTGGGTTCCCTTCATTGTTGCCTGGCTGGTTGCGCGCGGTCCTGACCGCTTGAAACATTGGATGCCGTTTATTGCGCTGAAGTTACAACGCATCGCAACCTGCTGACAGCACGGTGGCAGCAGGTGAGCAGCAGAAAGCCGCCTGGTTTTCAGGCGGCCTCCGGTTCATATATTGCTCGTAGGGAGCGATCAGTGCGCGGCGATGGCTGTTCCCACCAGATCGATGGCATCTGCGATCATGCGCGTCGTCGGATTGTAGGCGACCACATAGCCGTCATAGTAGCCGTAGTTGCAGCCTGGCGGCGGCGGAGGCATCCCGACGTAGTAGGCAGGCGGAACAACCTGAATGACGTAGGTGCGCGGAATGTAATAGCCGCGGTAGAAGTGCGGACGCCCATGCGGATAACGCCGCCAGTGGTCTACGTCGCGGTAGTAGTAGCGCGAGAAGTGGTCGCGGTCGCCGCCGTGGAAGTGAAAGTCCTCGCCGTGCTTCTCGCGTCCGTAGGCATGACCGCGTCCGTGGTCGTAGTGGTCGTGTCCGTAGTTGCCCTGCCAGTCGTCATCGTGCCCGCGACCATGATTGCCATGATTGCCGTGATCGGAATGACCGTTTCCCTGGTCGTCGTGGCCGTGTCCATTTCCATGATCCTTGGCCTGTGCGGCAGTCAGGCCGACGGTGACTGCCAAAACCGGCACAAGCGCCCATCGGGCAAAGTTGACTGCCATTGAACTGATTCTCATCTGAACTCCTTCTTGGAAAGTGACTGGTGTATGGGAGGCCATGCTTGCGCACAAGCGTTCCCGGTGGCCTGTGCCACGCTGGTCATTGTCTTTTGTGGACGGTCAGGAGCCGCCTCTCGGTTACACCCAAGGCAGGAGTCAGAAGCCTGCTGAGGATTAGATGCCTGGTGCAGCCCAAAGCATGCCTCAGACGCAGTATACGTTCCGGCTCAAGGGGGCGGCTACATCGAAAGATGCAGAAAAATAAGCTGTTCCAAATAAGTTGTTTACGAAGAAGTTGCCGCATTCCGGGCCAACCGCAGACCGGAGAATTGCCAGCGCGTGCCGGGGGTGAAGAAGTTCCGGTAGGTGGCGCGGATGTGCGTGGCGGGGGTAACGCAGGAGCCTCCACGCAGAACCATCTGCGAGGACATGAACTTGCCGTTGTACTCGCCCAGCGCGCCGGGCAGGGGTTTGTAGCCGGGATAACCGGTGTAGGGGCTAGCGGTCCACTCCCAGGTGTCGCCGTAGACCTGTTGCAGGCCGGGGGCGGAGCTTGCGGTCGTTGGGTGAAGATTGCCGGTTTCGAGCAGGTTGTCCTTTTGGGCGGCGACAACGGCTGAGGGCTTCGACGGGTCAGGCGACGTGAAGGTATGGAGCGCCGGTGGAGAGGCCGTGACTCCGCGAATGAGAGCGAGCGAAGATGCGGCGTGTTCCCACTCGAACTCGGTGGGCAGACGATGGCCAGCCCAGCGGGCGTAGGCGTCAGCCTCGAAGAAGCTGAGGTGGCAGACGGGCGTCTCGCTGAGGTCTTCGAGCGGGACGAAGCCGTGCAGCGTGAAGATGCGCCAGCCGGATTGGGTGGAGTTGTCGCGCTGCCAGTAGAACGGGGCCTGCCAGCCTTCCGCACGCATCACTGTCCAGCCCTCCGAGAGCCAGAGTTCGGGGCGTCCGTAGCCGTTCTGGTCGATGAAGGCGAGGTACTCGGCGCAGGTGACGAGCCGGGTGGCCAGGCGGAAGGGTTCGAGGTAGACGCGGTGGCGCGGGGTTTCGTTGTCGAAGGCGAAGGCCTCGGCGGAGGTGTCGGCGGGGTCGGGCGTGACGCCGATCTCGACGAGGCCGCCGGTGAAGTCGGTCCAGTCGAGCGGCGGGGCGATGCTTTCGCTCTTCGGCTGCGTGGGCGCAAGGTAGGCCGGGTGCAGCGGGTTGGTGAAGAAGGCGTGCTTGATGTCGGTGGCGATCAGTTCCTGGTGCTGCTGCTCGTGCGAGAGGCCGAGCAGGATGCGGCGCGCGGCCTCGTCTTCGGGTGCGTGCGCAAGCAGGCTGGCTATCGCTGCATCGACGTGGGCACGGTAGGCGAGGATGGCGTCGAGCGGCGGGCGCGAAAACGAGGCGCGCAGCTTCTTCTCGGGTACCTCGCCAAGCGCGTTGTAGTAGCTGTTGAAGAGCCAGTGAAAGTCGGGGTTGAAGAGCTGGTAGGCGGCGGCGAACTCGCGGAGTACGAAGGTCTCGAAGAACCAGCTCGTGTGCGCGAGGTGCCATTTGACCGGGCTGGCCTCAGGGCAAGACTGCACCATCATGTCTTCGGCCGAGAGAGGTTTGCACAGATCGAGGCTGGTCTGGCGCACGGCCTTGTATTGGGCAAGAAGCTGGCGGGTGGCAGAAGCAGAGGCAGATTTAACAGGCATGATTTTTCTCGGTGCAATCCGGTTGCTATTGGTCAGCTCGTGCGGTGAGTCTGAAGTTCGGCGAAGCATAGGACGGGCCTTCAGAGCGCGCGTGAGATCAAGAATTATATGTCGGGCCTTCAGCCCTCAGGGACTTTGTTGCCTGTTTCCTGGGCCTTCTCCACCCCAGCGAGCAAGCTCGCCGGGGACCCCGGTTTCGGCCCAGGCTGGTATATGTCGCGCCTTTGGCGCTTGGCAAGTGAATCAATTCGAAGCTCATCACACCAATCGAAGCTCATCACACCAACTGTGGTCTTTAGACGCTTGCTCAGAAGGGGAAGTTGCTGAAAGTTGCGGCTAGGCCAGCAGACGGCGGACGACGCGGCGGACGCTTTCGGTGACGACGCCGAAGACGACGTGCGTGGTCATCTCGCGGGCGCGCATGCGGGTGGTCTTCGGCACAGGCGCGGGGGCAAGGCCGAGCGCGGGCAGCGCGCCGTCCTGCTTGAGCGAGGCGAGCGTGACGCCGAAGCCTGCGCCGTCCTTCGCGGTGGCTGCGGGATAGAACTCGGCGACCGCTCCGTAGGCTGCTCCGGCGAGCGCATCGACGCCCCAGTGGTATTTTTTCAGCGCAGGCTCAGGCGCGACGGCGAGGTCCTCGCCAGTGAGAGCTTTGGCTGGAAGCGCGCGCGGGTCTGGCTCGTCGTGAAGCGGCGGATAGAATTTCTCTGCCACTGCCTTAGCGGCGATGGCGACGAGGCCGCCGACCAGTCCGGCGAGGATGCCTTTGGCCAGAGACTTTGCGTATGCCTGCTTCCTGACGATGCTCTTGCTCATGGTGTGTATCGTAACGCTCTCGCGAATTGGATGCGCGGAGGGCGCTTCGGGCTGTGTGCTTAGCCTACATAGGCGGAGGCGTCGGTGGTGTCGGTGCCGGGATTGATGTTGGCGGCGCGGAAGACGACAGTCAGAACGGCGGAGATCGCAAGGTTCAACAGCAATGCAGGAACTGCCGCGTACATGCTGAAGACGTGTCCTGCGATATGCAGCGGGTAGACGGAGCTTTTGAGACCGAGTGACAGGGCCATTCCGGTGCCGCTGGCCATGCCGAGCGCCCATCCCCAGAAGAGCGCCCAGGGGTGGAACCAGCGGGTGAAGGCCCCGAGGACGATCGAAGGGAACATCTGGCAGATCCAGATGCCGCCCAGCAGTTGCATCTCGATGGCGTAGGTCGGAGGCAGGCCGAGGACGAAGACCAGCGCGCCGAACTTGACGCACAGCGAGACGAGCTTGGCCGTCTGCGACTCCTGGTGCGGCTGCATGTTGCGGCGGAACTCGCCGTAGAGATTGCGGGTGAAGAGGTTCGAGGCGGCAATCGACATGATCGCCGCCGGTACAAGCGCCCCAATCGCCACCGCCGCGAGGCAGAAGCCGGAGAACCACTCCGGGAACATCTTCATAAGCAGCAGCGGCACGGCGAGGCTGGTGTCTTTGGTCACGACGCCTGCGGTAAGTGCCAGATACCCAAGCAGCGCGACCAGTCCGAGCATGAAGCTGTAGGCGGGCAGCATGGCCGCGTTGCGCCTGACAGTGTTCGCGCTCTTGGCGCTGAGCACCGCCGTGGCCGTGTGCGGATAGAGCATCAGAGCGATTGCCGAGCCGATGGCCAAGGTCGAGTAGCCGAGAAATTGGCTGGGCCGCAGGTAGATCGACGCGGCTGGAATGTGCGCGGCGAGCGCATGGTCAGCCGTTGCGAAGACGTGCGCGTAGCCGCCGAGCTTGATGGGGATGAAGATCACCGCAGCCAGCACCATGATGTAGAGCATGATGTCCTTGACGATGGCGATGACGGCGGGCGCGCGCAGGCCGCTCGAATAGGTGTAAGCAGCGAGGATGATGAAGGCGGCGGCCAACGGCCACTCGCCGCGAATGCCCATCGCTTCGATGACCACCTGAATGCCGACCAGTTGGAGCGCGATGTAGGGCATCAGCGCCATGACGCCGGTGAGCGCGATGGCGAGCGTCAGCCAGCGGTTGCCGTAGCGTCCGCCGACGAAGTCCGCGAAGGTGACGTAGCCGTGGCGGTGGCAGATGGTCCACAGACGCGGCAGCACCAGCATCATGTACGGATAGGTGATGATGGCGTAGGGAACGGCGAAGAAGCCCATCGCTCCGCCGCCGTAGAGCAGCGCAGGCACGGCGATGACCGTGTAGGCAGTGTAAAGATCGCCGCCGATGAGGAACCACGTAATCCACGTGCCGAAGGTGCGCCCGGCCAGGCCCCACTCCTCAAGCGAGGCCATGCTTTTGGGACGGCGCCAGCGTGCAGCCCAGAAGCCTGCCCACGTGACCAGCAGGAAGAAGACACAGAAGATGATGAGGGCCGTTGTGTGGAGGTGCAATCGCTCACCCGGAACGAAGATCGAATACGGTGAGGAGAATCTTAGCTCATCGGAATTGAAGAGGAAAATCGCAGCGTATGGGGCTAGCTGCGTCCGCTGTCGGCCCAGTCGTAGACGACAATACCGAGGTCGCCCAGGGTCTTATCGACAGTCTCGACGTTGCGGCGCACCTGCGGGCGGTCGCCTGCCGGGACGTTGTGCGCTTCTTCAACAGCGATGACGCGGCCATACGGCCACGAACCTTCAGGGATGGCATTCAGGGCCGTGGCCAGGTCGCTGACCCTAACATTCAGGTCCTGACGACGCGCTCCTGCCGGCCGCAGCATTCCGCCCAGGCCCATGGTGCTGGTGTTGGCATCGGCCAGCATCACGTGGAGCGTGACCATCTCGCCCTGCACCGTGACGTAGGGGTTTTGCCATGCCGAGAGGCTTTTGACCGCCATATAGAGCGACTTCGAGGGCGGAGGAATCTGCTCCAGGTGCTGACGCGCAACGTCGGCGACCTGCTGCTGCTCGGCTGCGAGCGCACGTGTTTGCTCGGCTGTGGGCGGGGCTGAGTGCTGGCAACCGGCGAGGACTACCGTGAATGCAAGGGCAGGGGCGAGGGCGAGTGATCTACGCACAATCATCAGCATATCAAGGCTTCTGGCCTGGCAGAAGCCCTCGGACGACGGAGTCAGTTTGAAATTGTGCGGGTTTGGGAATGCCGCCGTATGGTTTCGACGACCGTACCTGCCAACGCATACGTGGCAGCATTCCCAAGCATAATGAAATAGAAACTAAGGGCGTATTGGCGAGCAAGCGCAATCGGGCATGTCAAATAGAGGAGTGTCCGCACAAGTCCTATCGAATCTAATGGTGTTGGGAACGTTGCAGAGATATAGAGTCTCCAGCAGACCACAACGAGCGCTCCTACACCCGCCCAAATGGCGATTCGGCGTTTCATGTCGCCGCTCCCTCTGTCTTACATCCCAATGATCACACCAAACTTCTCCAAACGCCAAAACGGGCCCCCACTACCGGGATGACATTCCCTCAGGGGCTAAAGCCACGCCCTTTCAAAACCAAGACTGAATTTAGAGGTTCCCCAAAGTCATCAGTGGCCGGTCCAGACGGCAGGGCGTTTTTCGAGAAAGGCGGCGGTGCCTTCGGCCTTGTCGGCGGTGCCGCAGAGGCGGCCGAAGATTCGGGCTTCGAGGTCGATAGCGGCTTCGAGTCCTAGTTCGCCGCCTTGTTCTACGGCCTCAAGACAGCCTGCGATGGCCAGCGGGGCCATCGCGGCGATGGTGCGGGCCAGTTCCAAACCCCTTGCCATGAGCCTGTCCGGTGCGACGACCTCGTCGGCCAGGCCAATGCGCAGAGCTTCGTCCGCACCGACCATCTCGCCGGTGAGCAGCATCTTGAGCGCGGCGGAGCGGCCAACCAGCCGGGGCAGGCGCTGCGATCCTCCGTAGCCGGGGACGAGGCCGAGCTTGACCTCGGGCTGGCCGAAGCGCGCCGTCTCGCTGGCCAGACGCATGGTGCAGGCAAGTGCCAGTTCACAGCCTCCGCCGAGCGCGAAGCCGTTGACCAGCGCGATGACCGGTTTGCCGCAGGTTTCGATGAGGCGGAAGACACTCTGCCCGCGCCGCGCCTTGGCCTCGCCGGTGACGGCGTCCGTGGCGCGAAGCTCATGGATGTCCGCTCCGGCAGCGAAGGCCTTTTCGCCCACGCCGGTCAGCAGGATGACCCTGGCGCCAGGATCGGATTTCAGCGCGAGGAAGACCTGCTCCAGCTCGTCGAAGGCCTGCGTGTTCAGTGCGTGCAGCACCTTTGGACGGTTCAGCGTGACGGTGGCGATGTGGCCCGCGATCTCGCACAGCAGGGTTTCGTAGCTCATGGGGTGGTCTCCGCGTTGGTTTCGAACTCAGACGATACAATCGAATTCTATGGTTAAGGGAATCACGCTGGTGAGCGGTGTCGGCTCATCGGAGACATTCGATAAGCTCACGGGCCTGCTCGCCAGCCTCGGCTTCGAGCCGGGCAAGGGCTGGAGCGACGCCAACGGGCCCGGTCGCGGCGCGGCCTTTCTGGTTCCGTTGGGCAATCTGGAGCTGGTGACGGGGCGGTTGCCTGCGGTCCCGCCCATCCTCGTTGAGGTGACGAACCTGGACGGCGTTCACGCGGCGGTCGAGCGGTGGATGCTCGGGAGCTATCGCACGGAAGAGATCGCGGCGCTGCTTTCTCAGCCGGAGTTGACGCACTGGAAGTCGCGCCTCTTTACCGTGAAGCTGGCAACGGGCGATGCGGGCGATCTGGTTGTGGGCTTCTGGCAGTCCGAAGACCCGCTGCACAACAAGCCTGCGGCGATTGAGGGCGACCTCGTGGCTACCGGAATGCGGTTTGCGATTGTGGTAGCGCGTTGGAACGCAGTGATTACAGACCGCCTGCTGCAAGGCGCGCTCGACGGGCTCTACCGTAGCGGCGCGGCCAAGCAGGATGTGGAGATCGTCCGCGTGCCCGGCGCGTGGGAGATTCCCTCCGCTGCCCGCACGCTGGCGGAGTCGAAGAAGTTCGGTGCGATCATCACGCTCGGGTGTCTCCTGCGCGGCGAGACGGCGCACTACGAGGCCATCTACAACGAAGTGGCGCGCGGCATCGGGCAGTCACAGCAGGAGACGGGCGTGCCTCATGCGTTCGGCGTACTGACGTGCGAGACGCTGGAGCAGGCGCTGGATCGTGCGGGCGTGAAGGCGGGAAATAAAGGCTTCGAGGCCGCGATTGCAGCTATCGAGATGGTGTCGATTCAGCAAAAGCTCAAGGAAGACGGGGGAAAACACTGATGGGGACCCGCCGCAAATCGCGCGAGCTGACCATGCAGATGCTCTACCAGGGCGACCTGGGCAAGCAGACGCCTGAAGAGGTGCGCAAGATCTTCTGGGCCTCGACGACCGACGTGGACACAGAGACGCGCGGCTTTGCCGAAGACCTGTTCCGCGTGGCAACGACGCGGAAGGCGGAGATCGACCAACTGATCGAAGCGCACGCGCAGAACTGGCGGCTGGAGCGGATGCCGGTCGTGGATCGCAGCGTCATTCGCGGTGCTGTGGCGGAGATGCTCGGCTTTCCGAATACGCCTGCGGCGATCGTCATCAACGAGAGCCTCGAAGTCGCCCGCCGCTACGCCGCGCCCGAGTCGATCCACTTCCTCAACGGCGTGCTGGACGCCATCGCCCGCGACCTGATGAAGCAGCGCCTGGCGTAAGTTTGAGTGTTCGCGGCAGGCGGGTGCATCTAAACTGCTGAGACAGCCATGTCACAGACAACCAAGCCTGCCGAGAACGCCTCCGCCGAAAAGCCGCCCATCTACCTGCTCGATTCGATGGCTTTCATCTTCCGCGCATACCACGCGATGCAGCGGCAGCGGCCCATGTCCACGCGAACGGGCATACCCACGGCGGCGACGTATGTCTTCGTCAACATGATCAACAAGCTGCGCAAAGACTTCCAGCCGCACTATCTTGCCGCCGTCTACGACCTCTCGGGGCCGGTCTTCCGCGACGAGCGTGCCAAAGAGATGAAGGCAGTGAAGAAGTTCAACGTCAAGACGCAGCAGTTTGAGATGGTGGACTACGCGGGCTACAAGGCCAACCGCGCCGAAATGCCCGCCGACCTGGCGCGGCAGTTGCCCTTTATCCGCCGCGCGCTCGAAGCATTTCGCATTCCGATCCTGAGCTACGAAGGCTTCGAGGCCGACGACGTGATCGGCACGCTCTCGCACAAGCTCTCCGCGCTGGGGCACAAGGTCTTCGTCGTCTCTTCGGACAAGGACATGATGCAGCTTGTCACGGACGATGTGGTCATCCTGAATCCGACGAAGGACAATCTCATCCTCGATCCCGCGGGCGTGGAGAAGACGCTCGGCGTGCCGCCGGAGCGCGTCATCGATGTGATGGCGCTGCGCGGTGATGCGGTGGACAATATCCCCGGCGCACCCGGGATCGGAGACAAGGGCTCGGTCGAGTTGATTCAGCAGTTCGGCACGGTCGAAGCGGCCCTCGACCGCGCGGCCGAAGTGAAGCGCAAGACCTACCGCGAGTCGCTCGAAAATAATCGCGACAACATCATGCTCTCCAAAGAACTGGTGACGATTCACACCGAAGTGCCGATTGAGGTCTCGGTCGAGGTGATGCGCACACAGTCGCCCGACAGCGCAGCCTGCCGCGAGCTTTTCTCCGAGCTTGAGTTCACCACGCTGCTCAAGGAGCTTGCGCCCGCAGTCGAAAGCGCGCCTGCGAAGTACAACCTGAAGCCGACGGCGGAGGAGATTGCCGCACTGCTCGGGCAGGCCAGGGATCAGGGATCAGGGATCAGGGACCAGAAAGGCGCGGAAATTAACGGGCTCTCGCTGGCCATCATCGAAGACGCCCGCGCTCTTGCCGAAGAGGCTGCTGTCGAGCCGAGCGATGAATCGAATGAGCCTGAGCCACCGCCTGCGGAGAACCTCTCGCTCTTCGGCGGCGCTGCTCCTATCGCGGCAGCGAGCGTTGCGCCTCCCGACGCAGTGCTCAGGCTGGGTCTTGCTTCCGGATCGAGTGCAGCGATGGAGGTGACGCTTGACGCTCCGGGCGTGAGGGAAGCACTGCTCGATCCCGCGCTTCCCAAAGATGTTCACGATCTCAAGGCGATCGAGCGCGCGCTGCTGCCGCACGGCATCACGCTTGCTGGTGTGCGCGACGATGTGATGCTGCTCAGCTATCTCGTCAATCCGACGCATGCTTCGCACACACTGGCCGATGTCGCGGCACGGTTTACAGACCGCGCGCTGAAGCACCCGGTGAAGGGCGAGGTCTCAAACGACAGGCTGGCCGAGGCTGCCGATGCAGTCCGCCGCGTGGCCCCGGTGTTGCATCGGGAGATTGAAGCAGCGAACCTCCGCAGTGTCTACGAGATGATCGATCTGCCGCTGGTCCCGGTGCTGCTGCGGATGGAGCAAGCAGGCGTGCGCATCGATGCAGGCGTACTGGCGGCCATGTCGAATCGGCTGGCCGTTGAGATTGACGATCTTGCAGAGCGCATCTACAGCGAGTCCGGGCATCGCTTCAACATCAATTCGCCGAAGCAACTGGGCGACGTGCTCTTCAACAAAATGCTGCTGCCCAAGCCGACGAAGTACGGCAAGGGTAAAGTCGTTTCGACTGCGCAGGACGTACTCGAAGAGCTTGCGGAGGCACATGCCGTTCCGGCACTGGTGCTCGAGTACCGCCAACTGGCCAAGCTCAAGTCCACGTATCTGGACTCGCTGCCGCAGCTTGCTGACGCCGAGGGCCGCGTCCACACGACGTTCAATCAGGTAGGCACCGCGACTGGGCGACTCTCCTCGACCAACCCGAATCTGCAAAACATACCGGTGCGCACTGCCGTGGGCCGCGAGATTCGCGCTGCGTTCATCGCTGCTCCGGGAAATTTGCTGATGTCGGCGGACTACTCGCAGATTGAACTGCGCCTGATTGCTCACTTTTCGCAGGACCCCTTGCTGCTGAACGCCTACCGCACCGGGCAGGACATCCACACGTTGACAGCGGCCGAGGTGTTCGGCGTGGATGCTGCGACGATGGACAAGGAGACGCGCAACCGCGCCAAAGCCGTGAACTTCGGCATCGTCTACGGCATCAGCCCGTTCGGGCTGGCCGCGCAGCTCGGCATCGACCAGAAGACGGCGCGCGAATATATCGAGAGATACTTCGAGCGTTACGCGGGCGTGCGCAGATTCATCGACGAGACGCTTGATGCCGTGCGACGCGACCAGTCGGTGCGCACGTCCTTCGGCCGCGTGCGGCCCATTCCCGACATCGAATCGCGCAACCCCAACATGCGCGGCTTCGCCGAACGCACGGCGGTGAATACACCGCTGCAAGGTACGGCGGCAGACCTCATCAAACTGGCCATGCTTCGCATCGACCAGATTATCCGCGACCGAAAGCTCCGCTCGCGCATGACGCTTCAGGTACACGACGAACTGCTCTTCGATGTCGCCCCAGACGAGGTGGAAGAGATGCAGACGCTGGTGAAGCACGAGATGGAACACGTGGAAGAGTTCTCCGTGCCTATCGTGGCCGAGGTTGGCGTAGGGCAGAACTGGCGCGACCTCAAATAGCCTGAGCGCAGGGAAGTCGCCTAAACGCTAGCTGTTCGCGTGCCTTCCGCATCGCGCGTCCCAATCAGCGTGAACCTCTCCTTGAGGCGCAGGAAAGGGCGCTCGAAGTAGCGATAGGAAAGGTGCGCTACCAGCACCGTTGCAGCCAGCACAATCGCTGTACCTGTGCTGGCGCGCAGGCTTTGCGGTACGCGAGCAAGCCACGCGCCGCCTTTCTCAAACACGAGATACAGCACGAGCGAGTGATAGACATACAGCCCATACGAGATGCGCCCCAGATAGGCGAGCCATCGCGGCACATAGCTGCCCGGCGTTCCCAGCGTACTCACAAAGAACAGCACCGCGCCCAGGAGCATCAGCGCCCATCCTGCCAGCGACGCGCCGAGGCCCGCCTGCGGCTCCCAACTCCTGACACCCAATCGCAGACAGGCAAACCAACAGGCGAAGCCGAGCGCAAATCCCAGCAGCCGCGCAGGCGCAGGCAATCTGGGCAGACGGCCATGCAGCCCCAGCGCCAGCAGCGTTCCGGCACAAAAAAACTGGAAGTGGACGAAGCTGTCGGTCCACTCGCCGTTGTCGCCTGCAACCGGATGCAGCGCATAGCGTGCGATGGCGAGATACGCAACGGCCAGCAGAATATAGCTCAATAGTCGAATGCCTCTGCGTCCGGCGAACGCAATGACCAGCGGGATGCAGATGTAAAACTGCTCTTCAACCGAGATGCTCCACAGCGGGTCTACCGGGCCTGCGATCCATCCATGCCGCAGGATGTACCAGTTGCCGGAGAAGAAGGAGAAGGCCAGCCACGACGAGTGTGTCGTCGGCCCAACTCCGGGCAAAACGTGGTTGAGCGCGACAAGCCCGAAGAATGCTGCAAAATAAAGCGGCCAGATGCGCAGGATACGCCGCGCATAGAAGGCCCGGACGTGGACCCTGCCGGTGGCTTCGCGCTCGCGCAGCAGCAGTTCCGTAATCAGAAATGCGCTGAGCAGAAAGAAGACCGGCACGCCAAACGCGCCCGCCGTGCTGAACCGGAACAGCCACGGGTCGTGCGCCGCGTCGAGCGACACGTAGTCCATGCGGTGAAACGAGAACACGCACAGAAAGGCGAAGAATCGGAGCGCATCAAGTTCTGGGCGGTAATAGCGGTTCAGAGAGATACCCTTCACACCCTTGGATGGAAGACAGATTACACGTCAGAGCGTGCCTGCTTTCGTTGCGCTCATTTCTAAAGTACTTAGCGGAGGCCTTTCAACCTGGCAAAGCTGGACAGGGAGGAGGGCCGAATCCGCAAAAGGCCGCTGTCCTGATAGACTTAAAGCTCTGCGTTGAGCACACGCGCACACAGTTCTCTCAAAGCGGCCAGCCCGCGGCGAGCCCGAAGGAAGAACCAACTCAGTGGACCAACAGACCAAAGCAGCTCTCAAGCGCGACCAGTTTATCGATACCACCCAGCAGGGCCTCGACTGGGCCAGCGAACACCGCCACGGCGTCATCGTCAGCAGCATCGCTGCCCTCGTGGTGCTGGTGATTGCGATTGTCTCCGGTGTCATCTACAGCAATCGCTCCAGCGCAGCCACGGACCTCTTCGGCCAGGCGATGCATGAGTACCAGACCCCGCTGGCCGACCCCAGCCAGCCCGTGCCTCCCGGCACCAAGACCTACGCTACGGAGGCGGACCGTGCCAAGGCTGCCAACCAGCTCTTCATGGAAGCGGCAAACAAGTACGGCATGACGTCCGAAGGCAAGCTGGCTCGCTACTTCGGCGGACTCACCTACATGGAAGCAGGCGACAACAGCCAGGCCGAGAGCAACCTGAAGCAGGTGGCCGATGGCTGGAACCACAATCTTGCCGCGCTGGCCAAATTTGCGCTGGCGGACCTGTATCGCCGCACCGGCAGCACTCAGCAGGCCATCAATCTTTACAAGGACCTCACGGCAAAGCCTGCCTCGACCGTGCCTGCCGGACTGGCGCAGCTTCAGCTTGCCGAACTCTATACCGCGGAAGGCAAGACGGACGAAGCGAAGCGCGTCTATGCAGAGTTGAAGGACAAGGACGCCAAAGGTGCGGCAGGCATGATCGCAGCGCAGAAACTGAATCCGGCGGCGGCAGCGGTCCGCTAGCATCTCATTCGTTCTTCACTTCTGCCCGCACCAGTTTCGCTGGTGCGGGCAGAAGTGTTTTAGCGCAGACGAGCGGGCGCGTATCGTTCATGCTGTCTGATAAACGAACGGAATGAAGCCCCCTGCTAAACTTGGGTAAGACACCATGCCCATCGTCGAACTCGAACATGTCCGTAAAGCCTACGACACCAAGATCGCCGTAGAAGACCTCAGTTTCAACATCGAGCCCGGAAGTATGTTTGGTCTGCTTGGTCCCAACGGCTCCGGCAAGACCTCGACCATCCGCATGATGATCGGCATCACGGTGCCCGACTCGGGGGGCATCAACCTCTTCGGAGAGCCGTTCACGCGCAAGAACCTTCATCGCGTCGGCTATCTGCCGGAGGAACGCGGCCTCTATAAGAAGATGAAGGCCATCGACCAGCTCATCTTTCTCGGCCAGCTTCACGGGCTCGACGCCGCCACCGCAAGCCGCCGCGCCCATGCGTGGTGCGAGCGCGTGGACATCATGCCCGCCATCCACAAGAAGACCGAAGAGCTTTCCAAGGGAATGCAGCAGAAGATTCAGTTCATCGCCGCACTGCTGCACGAGCCTGAACTGATCATCATGGACGAACCCTTCAGCGGCCTCGATCCCGTCAACGCCACCGTCCTCCAGGACATCCTCGTCGAGCTTCGGCAGGCCGGCCGCACGGTCCTCTTCTCCACGCATCGCATGGACCAGGTGGAAAAGCTCTGCGACAACATCTGTCTGATCCATAACAGCCATCTCGTCCTGTCCGGTTCCATGCGCGAGGTCAAATCGCACTATCCGCGCAATCGCGTCGATATGGTCTTTGAGGGCGATACCGGCTTCCTCCAGCACCCCTCGATTGAGGACGCGAAACTCTACAGCGGACGCGCCGAGATCAAACTCCGCTCCGAGGATGGCATCGCGCCGGACGCGCAGCCTCTGCTGGCCGAAGCCATCCGGCGCGGAACACGCATCACGCGCTTTGAGGTCAAGGAGCCCACCCTCGAAGAGATCTTCATCGAGAAAGTCACCCAGTCGGCCAACAACGGGGGAGGCAAGGTCTATGCATAACATCTGGCTCATCGCCAAGCGCGAGTACCTGGAGCGTGTCCGCACCAAGTCCTTCATCCTCACCACCATCCTCATCCCGCTGCTCATGGGCGGAGGCATCGTCGTCGCCGTGCTCACGCAGGGCAAGCCCGACACGAACTCTCGCATCGCCGTCGTCTCCGCTGACCAGCAGCTCGCTCTCGACCTCCAGACAGAGATCGAAAGCAACAAAGACCACCACTACACCGTCGATGTCATCTCGCCGCCGGTCGCCGGCACGCGAACAACGCTCGACGGTGAGCTGGCCAACAAACAGCTCGACGGCTATCTCTGGATCACTCCCGCCGCCACGTCCGCCGCGCGTCCCACCTTCTCCTACACGCCGCGTTCCGACCGTGCCTACGCCACGAAAGAGGACATCAAGGCAGCCCTCCGCAGTGTGCTCATCCGCGAGCGCCTCTCGCACCAGGGCATGGTCGCCTCCGACGTCACCTCGCTCATGCAGCCCGTCCAGCTCGACACCACGCAGGCAGGCAAGAACGACAGCAGCACCGCCGCCTACGTCACCGTCATCATCCTCTTCTTCCTCATGTACTTCGTCATCATGCTCTATGGCATGAACGTCGCCCGCTCCATCATCGAGGAAAAGACATCGCGCGTATTCGAGGTTCTTCTGGCCACGATTACCTCCGAGGAGATCATGGCCGGCAAGATGCTCGGCGTCGGCGCCGTCGGCCTCACCCAGGTCTTCATCTGGCTTGGCGCGGCACTCATGCTTACCGGCGTCGCAGCCGTGCAGGCAATGGCCGGAGGCCAGCTCCACCTCTCGCTCAACGCCGCCGAGATCATCTTCTTCTTCGTCTTCTTTATCCTGGGATTCCTTCTCTACGCCAGCATTGCCGCGGCGCTCGGCGCCATGACCAACTCCGAGCAGGAGTTGCAGCAGTTGAATATGGTGCTCGTCCTGCCGCTCGCAGCCTGCTTCTTCGCCATGGGGGTTGTCGTCTCGAACCCCAACTCAGCGGTCTCCGTCATCCTCTCGCTCATTCCGTTCATGACACCGCTGATCATGTATCTGCGCATCTCCATCGTCGCGGTGCCTGTCTGGCAGATCGGCCTTTCCATTGCACTGATGCTGGCCTCCATCTACGCCGTTCTCTGGGTCGCCAGCCGCATCTACCGTGTCGGCATCCTCATGTACGGCAAGAAGCCGAGCTTGCCTGAGATACTTCGCTGGCTCAAGTACAGTTAGGCAAGCTCGTCGCCCGCATCGGGCGGACGGGCTGGAGCCTTCCTCAGGAGTCTCTCCAACGTCTTTCCCTTTGCCCCCTGAGCGCGCCGGTGGAAGAAGGCAGCAGCCGTCTCAACCACGCCGACTTTTTGAGCTACAGCGACTGAGATCCATTGATTCAGTGAAACTCCGTCTTCCTTCGCAAGTCGCTGTGCGGCGTGCTTGACGGAGGCAGGCAGCTTCAAAGGGTAGGTAGAGCGGCTCATCTCAATATCTCCTTAATCGCTTCCGCTGGACTTACGACGCGAAGCCTGAAGTTATGCGGTACGGAACTGAAGTCCTTCCTGTTATGTGTCACCAGGAGATCTGCTCTGCCGTTGACAGCAGCTTCCAGTACCATTTCGTCTCCAGGATCGCGGAGTTGGGGACGCCAGCGAAAATGGACTTCGACTGGTTCGATCAAATCTGCCATATCCCGCATCAGCAGTTCGATGTCTCTGATGCCGATTCCATGTACTCGCCGCTGCTCTGGACGACACAGTGCGTCTTCGTATTCCAAAAATAGCGCAGGAGTGGCAATCAGGGTAAATCGCTTCTCCATTGCGAATTGGAGCAACCGGTTGCTTGCCCCTATGCGGCTGCGAAACGCCGCAACGATCACAGAAGTGTCCAGCACAAGCCTCATCTGTATACATCCTATACGATGTCTCGTAGATTGATCGAAATAGCAGCGGATTTCAAGACTTCAGGCAGGTAAACTCATCAACGTGCCCAAACCTTTCACCCCGAGGCAGCGCCTCGCGCTCGCGCTTGTTCCGCGGCTGGCGAGCTTCGTCATCCGCTGCCTCGGCATGACGCTTCGCTACCGGGATGTCTGCTCCCCCGGCCCATTTCCCGGTTACGACACGCCTCCGCCGGGAGTCTTCGCCTTCTGGCATTGCTGCCTGCTGGCGAGCGCCTGGCGCTTCCGCAATCGCGGCGTGGCCGTACTCATCAGCCAGAGCTTTGACGGTGAGCTGATCGCCCGCACCGTCGAGCGTCTCGGATTCATCGCCGTCCGGGGCTCAAGCTCGCGCGACGGCAGCGTCGGGCTGCGCAATCTCCAGCGCGCCTACTCCGAGGGCCACTTCTGCGCCATTACAGCCGATGGCCCACGAGGCCCTGCGCAGGTTGCCAAACCCGGCGTTACTCAACTCGCGCAGTTGGTTCATAGCGAAATCATCGCCTTCCACGCGCATCCCGAACGTGCCTGGCAACTCCGCTCCTGGGATCGATTCCTCATCCCCAAGCCGTTTTCGCGCGTGACCATCGGCTGGATCACCAACGCCGCCGCCGAGCAGTCTGCAGTACAGTCCGCGCTCGACCATGCAGTCGAACTGGCCCGGCAGGAACAGTAATGCAGATGCGGCAGAGCGCACCCTAAAATAAAGTCAGTGCGCGTCAAAGACTTTCATTACGACCTTCCTGAAGAACTCATCGCCCAGTCACCTCCTGTAGTGCGAGGCACGAGCCGGATGCTCGTCTTCGACCGCGCCACAGGCCACTACCGCGACGACCACTTTTGCCATCTGCCCAGCATCCTGCGGGCTGGCGATCTGCTCATCCTCAACGACAGCCGCGTCATTCCGGCGCGGCTCTACGCCACACGCGCGCGTGGGCAGCACACGCAACAGAACTCGCCTGACCCGAGCGGGCGCGTCGAAGTTCTGCTCACGCAGCATCTCGGAGCAGCAGACTGGTCGGCGCTCGTCCGGCCCAGTCGCAAGGTCCAGCCAGGCGAGCGGCTCCTCTTCCACAATACGAACGGGACAGCAGACGCCGCGCCGTTGCTCGAAGCGGAGGTCCTGAGCAGCGATGATTTTGGCGAGCGCACCCTCCGCTTCGAGCCCGTGGAAGACTTTCAGGCCATCCTCGAAACGATCGGCCACATGCCGCTGCCGCCCTACATCCATCGAGAGGACAGCCTCGAAGACCGCGACCGCTACCAGACCGTGTTTTCACACGAACCTGGCAGCGCCGCCGCGCCAACCGCTGGTCTCCACTTCACACCAGAAATTCTTGCGCAGCTCAGGCAAAACGGCATTCAGATCGAAACCATCACGCTCCATGTGGGCCTCGGCACCTTCCAGCCAGTGCGCGCGAAACAGGTCGAAGACATTCATCTCCACACGGAGCGGTTCACCCTGCCCGCCGCGACCGCCGAAGCCATTAACGCCGCGCTGGATGAAGGCCGGCGCGTCATCGCCGCCGGAACCACGACGACACGCACGCTCGAGCACTGCGCCCGGCAGGCAGCAGGGAAGCCGCTTCAGCCGCATTCAGGCGAGACGGACATCTTCATCAGCCCGGGCTACGAGTTCAAAGTCGTCAGCGGTCTGCTGACGAACTTCCACCTGCCGGAGTCCACCTTGCTGATGCTGGTCAGCGCCTTTGCCGGAGGCGAGCGAGGCAGAGAAGCGGGCAGGGAAGAAGTCCTCGCCGCCTACGCTCACGCTGTCCGGCAAAAGTACCGCTTCTTCTCCTACGGAGACTGTATGCTCCTGCTCTGAGTGCGACTACGAGAGCGTCTTCCTCGGCCTCTGCACAATCAGATCAGGCGTCGCCACGCCGCCATTCACTCCCGGCAGCTTCGGCAGGATCGCCTTGGTGGGATCGTCCGTCAGCGTGGTCCGGTTGATCAGGTGAACCGCGTTGTCTCCCGAAGTACCGACAAAAAATGTGGAGTTGTCTGCGCTGAACACACCTGCGACCGGAGCTACGGGTGTACCGGCAGAAGTCGTCGCCAGCGGCAAGCTGCTCAGCGTTCCAGCGCCGCCCGCCGAAGTCGTGTACATCGGCAGCGTGCCGCCCGTGCCCGTGTAGGTAACAAAGGCAATCGTTGAGTCGGACGTCGCATCCAGTCCTGTAATCGCCGTCGCTGAGATGCCGGCCAACGGCACATTCGCCAGCACAGGGGTCTGGCTGAAGGCAAGCGCATTGTTGCCTGGGCACGATCCCACAGGCAACCCGTGGCCCGAGCCAAGCAGCATATCGCTGAACGTGCCGACTCCTCCGGCAGCTTTCGCGCCCAGAATGTGCAGTCCGTCGTTGGTGGCAATCAGCCGGTCGGTTGCCGGTCCAGTCACTGCTGCGTCTGGATAGTACACATTGCTGGTGGTCGTCTGGCCATTGACGGTGGTCGCCGTCGTCACAGCGCAGTAGCCCTTGGCCGAAGTCACGGTTCCTGCAAAGAATGCCCCGACGCTTGGGACGCCAACGGCCACATCCGGGGTCGCCTGCGAGGAGTTCGTCAGATACCAGCCAATGTCGTTTGCGTGTATCAGTAACTGATTGTTCGGCGTCACATTGCCCGAAGCATCCACGTCGCCCATGGTGATGTAGACCGTCGAACTGTCCGGCGTGAACTCCGCATGCGTTCCAACGCCGCCGAAGGTGGATACCACTCCGCCGGTGGCTTTATAGAGATAGATCAGCTTCCGCACAGGGTCTGTAATGACCAGCGTGCCGCTGTCCGGGGACACGGCCAGCACCTCGCCGGATACCGACGGGTCCTGCGAAGTCAGCGCGTTGGTCAGCGCGCTGAAGGTCATAATCTCCTTGTCGCTGCCCATATAAATCGACGCGCCATCGTCGCTGATGACCATCGAGTTCGGCACATAGGGTAGCCGGACCGGTGCCCCGACCGCTTTCGTTGTGAAGTCTACCGGGACGATGTATTGCGACTGCGTGCTTCCGATAAACAACACAGTGCTGCTGGTTCCCGGAGCCGTGATCTCCACCGGGTTGGACGTTACCGGCTTTCCGTTGCCGAACAGACCAATCTGATTGACCGGTGACGGGTTGCAGTTGGGCGGCTGGCAGACCGCCGTAATCGCAGCCGAGCCCGGCAGCAGGGGCGTTACCGCTCCAGACGACGCGGGGATGGTCGTAGGCGTTGTCGAAACGAACTGCAAATCCAGACCTGTCAGTTGCACTCCGTGGATGTCCAGTACCTTGGCGGTGATCGGCTGAGTCGTGTTCAGGTCCACCGTTGCGCTTGGGCCGTTTGACGGAGGTAGGCTCAACACAATCGACGCCGGCGGGCAGGTTGAAAAGAACCCCGCGGAGCTTCCCGCGTTCGACACGTTGGCCGTAATCGTTGTCGAGCCGGGCTTGAGCGCCGTTGCGATACCATCCTGGTCAATCCCGACCACTGCGGTTTGCGCGGCGTAGGTCAGGTGTCCCACCTTGCAACTGATATTGTTTGCGGGGTTCGTTGTGTCTGTACCCGCATAGACGCGCGCCGCAATCTGGCCCGTCACGCCCTGCGAGATGCACCCCGCGGTCACATCCAGCGGCAGAGACGCTGTGCTCACCGGAGCCGTGCAGCAGCCGTTCGCAGGATTGATCGTGCAGCTTGTCGGGCTGTTGATGTACGCAGCCGGACTACAGTTGGTTGCCGGGTCGTGGAGGCAATCTGTCGAGGGCACCCCTAGAATCACGCTCGTCACCACCGGATGCACATAGATGGGCAGGGGATTGCTGCTGACGGAGTCTGCATTGGCAACGACATAGACCGTTCCGCTCAGGTTGTTCGGGGTGCAGGTCGTGTAGTCCGGAATTCCGCCGCCGGTGTTCCGGTTCCATACTCCGGCGCAGAGTCTGCCTGCATTCGTACCCGAAGGAACGACGTCCGCGATGGTCTGGCTGCCGTTGGCATCGACGGGTTTGCCATTCGCGTCCACGATGCCGTAGGTGAACGATGAGGGCGATGTGGGTGAATCTTTGCAGTCCGTCGCCGAAGGATGGCTTACCGATCCCATCTCACCGTAGTTCAGCGAGATGCCATAGACCTGGGGCGACAGAACAATCTTTGCCGTCTGGCCCACAATCGTGCCATAGCCCAAACCGTTGCAGTACGTGACGCTTGACTTCTTCGCACAGCCCGAGATGGAAACGCCAAAGGAAACTGTGAAAAACAGCAGGAACACTAACGTGACAAAACGACGCATCGAACCTCCCCGTCCAACCAGTGCTCAAGCTGAACGGTCTTCACCGCAAACGCTGAACTACCGAAGAACCAGTGTAAAAGCTGCACACATAGTAAGCAAATAAGGGATCAGGGATCGGGGAGTAGGGATCAGGGAACAGGGACGAGGAATTGCAACCTGAATGTTGCGTGGCCGCCTGTCGCGATTACCGCCCTTTTGCTCCTTAAATCCTGATCCCTATTCCCCGATCCCTGCCTTTCCGGCATCTCGTTCTCGAACCACTCGAGCGCCCGCGCCAGCACGTCGCGCTGATGCGACGGGTCGCGGAACCGGTGGCCTTCATTCGGGTAGACCACCAACTCGGTCTTCACGCCCACTGCACGCAGCGCGTGCCAGAACTCGAAGCTCTGCGGCGCCGGACACTCTCCATCGCGGTCGCCCACCACAATCAGCGTCGGCGTCTTCGCGTTCTTGATGTAGTTAATTGCCGAACTTTTCGCATACACCGCCGGATCGTCATACACGCTCGCGCCGAAGAACGGAATCATCCACTGGTCAATCGAGTTCTCGCCGTAGTAGCTCTTCCAGTCGCTGATCCCGGCTCCCGCGACCGCCGCCTTGAACCGCGTCGTCTGGGTCACGGCGAACATCGTCATAAATCCGCCGTAGCTCCACCCGGTCAGCCCTTCGCGGGTCTTATCGATGGGCAGCCGCTTCTCCAGAGCGTCCATGCCCGCCAGAATGTCCCTCAGGTCGCCATAGCCGAAGTCCTTCACATTGGCCCGGGTAAACTTCTCGCCCTGTCCAAAGCTGCCGCGCGGATTCGGCATCAGGACAAAGTAGCCCAGCGCCGAAAACGGCACCCCGCCATATCCCACCCCGGGCCATCGCGGAACCACCGCCGACGAAGGCCCGCCATGCACCTCGACAATCAGCGGGTATGTCTTCGACGGGTCGTAGTCCGCCGGATACAGCAGCCACCCCTGCACCTTGAATCCCTCGTTGGTCCACTCCACGTTCTCCGTCTTGCCCCAAGCCGGCTTCAGTCCGTCATTCAGATGCGTCATCTGTTTCAGATCATCCACCGGCCCGGCCCACACCTCCGGCGGATGCTCGAACGAACTCCGCACTATCGCCACGGTATGGTTGCCTGCCACCGAGACGCTCATCGTCAACTCATTCGCCGACACAGTCCCGGCAAACGTCTCGTCCACGGAAGACACGTCCTGACCGGAGTTCACGTTCAGCACCGTCAGATGCGTGCTGCCCCCCACATGCTCCGCAAGGCCCAGCGCGTCTTCGCCCACCCAGCCGATGTACGCCACAGAAGCCGCGCGCCCCGGAGTGATGTCGCGTGGCTCACCGCCGCTTGAAGACATAAGATAAACATCCCCCCCGGTCACGCCCTGATCGCTCATCAGCCCGCCGATGAAGGCGATTGTCTTCCCGTCGGGCGACCAACGCGGCACGGCAATCTGCAACCCGTGCAGCGACCCCGAGACCTTTGCCGTATCCAGAACGACGCGCGGCTGATATGTCCCCGATGCAGTCGTCTCCTGCGTCCGCACTCCGGGGCGCTGAATGGTTTGCACATACAGATCGGCCACCCACCAGTTGTTCTCTCCCGGAGGAACAGCCGCCACATAGGCAAGCTCCTTCGAGTCCGGCGACCAGTTGAACTCATACACATGCAAACCGGCTGGCGTGACCTGAGCGAACGACCCGCTCGCCACATCCACCACGCCCACGCGCTGCACTTCGACCCCATCCTCGCCAATTACGCCGCTCCACGGCTTCATGGCGTCCAGCGCCCCGGCATTGCGCGTCGCATTCTCCACAAACAGAAATCCCAGGCTCTTCCCATCCGGCGACCACGCCAGCGAGTGGACCTCTCCCGTCACATGCGTCAACTGCCGCGCCTCGCCCGTCTTCCCCGACCACACAAACACCTGCTCCTGCGCCGGACTCTCGATCATCTCCGAGCAGTTCGACAGAAACGCCAGCCACTCCCCATCCGGAGACCACCGCGGCTCCATGTTGTTGCAGCCCGTCGCCCCCGTGCCTGTCCCGACAATCCGCTCCTTGGCGGGATTCGGGTCCGCCACACTGGTCAGGTGAATCTCCGACGAGCCATCCCTCCGCACCGACCACGCCACGGTCGCGCCGTCAGGCGAGATCTGCGCCTGCTCCGGGGTGATGGTTCGGCCCAACATCTCAATCAGGGAGCCGATCTTTGCATTCTCAGAGGCCGACACAGCCCGGGCAGCGCCCGGAGCGAGCCCTATAAGGGCCACGGCAACCGTAAGCAAGAGAAGACGCCGCCGGGAGAAAGAAAAAGCCAGGGGAAGAGCCATGCCGCCAAGCCTAGCACGCTACCCCGGAGGCTCCCGTTAGCCCGAGCATGTTGAAACCACCCCCAAATGGCCATATCTGGCCGGACTCCGGAGGGTGATGAAAGAGTCTTTCCGATTGCCTTTGGGGATTAGCGTGGGGCTTCAGCCCCACGAAAAAGCCAGCAAATTCAAGGGGCTTTAGCCCCGGGCCTTTCCGCAATCCTGCCGGACGCACTTTCAGCAGCCTCTTACACGAGCCCCCCGCTGAAATTCAACCCGGAAGTTGACGCAGGGCGGACAAATTGCTATTGTTAGAAGGTTCCGCGAATATTCAGGGCGCGCTGTAGGCGAACTGAGTACAAGAAGAGAGAACCGCAGAGCATCCTGAAGGATGCTGCAATCTGCGGCCCATCGAATACGCGCCTGCGACACCCTCCACCTTGGATGGGCTATGCGGGCCGGAACAGCGAAACGGAGTCGGCTCGTCCTGGCGGGGCTTTTGTCCAGGAATGACGCTCGGCCACCGTCGACTGTTTTCGTCTGGTTTGTTGTATCGAAGTACAGACGCGAAGCAGGGGTCATCTTCGCAAAGAGACGCTTCAGCGCCCTCATTCTTTCTGCATGTTTGCAGAAGTGCGACGACGGTCTACCCTCTGCGTGTCTGAAAAAGTTTCGTTTGGTTTAAGGAGTTCGAGTGCCTACGTTCCATCAGCTCGTCAAGCAGGGCCGCACGCCCACCCGCTACAAGACTGCCAGCCCGGCGCTTCAGGGCTCGCCCCAGCGCCGCGGCGTCTGCACCCGCGTCTACACCCAGACGCCCAAGAAGCCGAACTCGGCGCTTCGCAAGGTCGCCCGCGTCCGCCTGACCAACGGCATCGAAGTGACGACCTACATCCCGGGCATCGGCCACAATCTGCAGGAGCACTCGATCGTGCTGATCCGCGGCGGCCGTGTGAAGGACTTGCCGGGCGTTCGCTATCACGTAGTGCGCGGCACGCTCGACTCGGTCGGCGTCGCCAACCGCAAGCAGAGCCGCTCGAAGTACGGCGCCAAGCGTCCCAAGGCTGCGGCGAAATAAGAGATTTGAATTAACCCAGGTCCAGTTCGTGAGAGGTTCACCGCGCTGGGGGAAGAAGAGAAGAGAGAGCAATGCCAAGAAAAGGTTACGTAGCAAAGCGCGAAGTCAACCCCGACCCGGTCTATAACTCGACACTGGTCACGAAGTTTGTCAACTCGATGATGTGGGGCGGCAAGAAGTCCACCGCGCAGGGCATCTTTTATGAGGCCATGACGAATCTGGAGCAGAAGGGCGGCGACGAGGCCCTCAAGCTCTTCAAGAAGGCGGTCGAGAACTGCAAGCCGCTGCTCGAAGTGAAGTCCCGCCGCGTAGGCGGTGCGAATTACCAGGTGCCGATCGAGGTCAACCCCGAGCGCCGTACCTCGCTGGCCATCCGCTGGCTCGTTACCTACGGTCGCGCGCGTGGCGAAAAGGGCATGGTCGAAAAGCTGACCGCCGAACTGCTCGATGCCGCCAACGGCCGTGGCGCGGCGATGAAGAAGAAGGAAGATGTCCACCGCATGGCTGAAGCGAACAAGGCTTTTGCGCATTATCGGTGGTAAAGAAAAATTTTCATAGCAGAGTCTTTTGCCTTTGCTTTAGTTTTTGGATTCACAGTAACCGCGAGCAGCCCTCGCAGATGAGAGACATACCGTGGCACGCACTGTACCTCTGAATCGTTGCCGGAACATCGGAATCATGGCGCACATTGACGCCGGCAAGACGACGACGACCGAGCGCATCCTCTTCTATACGGGCATCACGCACCGTATCGGCGAGGTGCATGAGGGCACTGCGACCATGGACTGGATGGAGCAGGAGCAGGAGCGCGGCATCACCATCACCTCCGCTGCCACGACCTGCACCTGGAAGAACCAGCGCATCAACATCATCGACACCCCCGGCCACGTGGACTTTACCGCCGAAGTTGAGCGTTCGCTCCGCGTGCTCGACGGCGCGGTAGCCTGCTTCGACGCAGTCGCCGGTGTGCAGCCGCAGTCTGAGACTGTCTGGCGGCAGGCTGACAAGTACAAGGTTCCACGCATCTGCTTCATCAATAAGATGGACCGCGCCGGTGCGGACGCTGTCTACGCGACTCAGACCATCGTTGATCGCCTGGGCGCGCGCGCTGTGCCGCTGAATATCGCCATCGGTGCCGAGGCCAAGTTTGCGGGCGTCGTTGACCTGGTCACGATGAAGGCTATCCTCTGGCACGACGAGACGATGGGAGCGCAGTACTCGGTTGAAGAGATCCCCGCCGATCTGGTCGAGAAGGCCAAAGAAGCCCGCCACACGCTGGTCGAAGCTGTCGCCGAAAACGACGACGAGCTGATGCACCTCTATCTCGAAGGCCAGGAGCCGACCGAGGCCCAGCTCAAGGCTGGCATCCGCAAGGCGACCATTGGGATGAAGATATTCCCTGTCCTCTGCGGCTCGGCGTTCAAGAACAAGGGCGTCCAGACCCTGCTCGACGCGGTCGTTGACTATCTGCCCAGCCCGCTCGACATCCCCCCGGTCGTCGGCCACAACCCCGACAACATGGAGGAAGAGATCGTCCGCCATGCTGACGACAGCGAGCCCTTCGCGGCGCTCGGCTTCAAGATCATGACCGACCCCTTCGTCGGCCAGTTGATCTTCATCCGCGTCTACTCGGGCCAGTTGAAGACCGGCGACTCGGTGCTGAATCCGCGTACCGGCAAGACGGAGCGCATTGGCCGCCTGCTCAAGATGCACGCCAACAAGCGCGAAGAGATCACCGAGATCCTCGCGGGCGACATCTGCGCCGCCGTCGGCCTCAAAAACCTCGTTACCGGCGACACCATCTGCTCGGACAAGCACCCGGTCGTCCTTGAGTCCATCGACTTCCCCAAGACCGTCATCGAGGTTGCTGTCGAGCCGAAGACGAAGGCTGACCAGGAGAAGATGGGCATGGCCCTCGCCAAGCTGGCGCAGGAAGACCCCACCTTCAACGTGCACACCGATCCCGACTCCGGCCAGACCATCATCGCCGGTATGGGCGAGCTGCACCTTGAGATCATCGTTGACCGCATGATGCGCGAGTACAAGGTCGAGGCCAACGTCGGCAAGCCGCAGGTGGCCTACCGAGAGACTATCCGCTCCAACTCCGATGCGGAAGGCAAATACATCCGCCAGACCGGCGGTTCGGGCAACTACGGCCACTGCAAGATTCGCATCAGCCCCAACGAGCCGGGCGCGGGCTACGAGTTCTCAAACGACATCAAGGGCGGCGTCATTCCCAAGGAGTACATCAAGCCTATCGATCAGGGCATTCAGGACGCGATGCAGCGCGGTGTTCTGGCCGGTTACGAGATGGTGGACATCAAGGTGTCGCTCTACGACGGCAGCTACCACGACGTTGACTCGAACGAAATGGCGTTCAAGATCGCCGGTTCGATGGCGTTCAAGGAAGCCGCGCGGAAGGCAAAGCCTGTGCTGCTCGAACCGGTGATGGACGTCGAAGTCACCGTCCCAGAGGAGTACATGGGCACGATCATCGGCGACCTGAACAGCCGCCGTGGCCGCATCGAGGGAATGGAGATGGTTGGCGGTTCGCAAGCCATCAAGGCGACGGTGCCGCTGAGCACGATGTTCGGCTACGCCACGCACATGCGCTCGTCCACGCAAGGCCGCGCGAACTACACCATGCAGTTCAAGCAGTATGAGGAAGCGCCGCGGTCGGTCTCCGAAGAGATCATTGCCAAGGTGCAGGGCAAGGACAGCAAGTAAGGCCGCAAGGCGCGAGACAGTTTAGCAGTTGAATTTCAGCAGTAAGAAATACGGAGAGAGTCATGGCGAAGGAAAAATTTGACCGGTCGAAGCCGCACGTGAACATTGGAACGATCGGACACATCGATCACGGCAAGACGACGCTGACGGCGGCGATCACGAAGGTGCTGTCG